>WNFT01002507.1_pt1 | contig 15778 bp, 9 predicted proteins | sample 5400191 | NCBI WGS metagenome assembly WNFT01 (sample SAMN13153359, study PRJNA577476) | soil metagenome | isolation source: 80 cm saprolite under Madrone tree | place: USA:California | collected 2016-06-14 | reverse complement strand
CCCTTCGACTTCGGCCGCGGGAAGGAGATGGCCGAGAAGACCCTGCAGCTCGAGCAGGCGCGGATCGGCGTCCGGGGGGCGGAATACCACGTCCGCATCGACGTGGCCAACCGGTTCCGCAAGCTGCAGGAGGCGCGGCTGCTGGTGGAGGCCAACCGTCTCGCCCGGGAGTCCGCCCAGGAGAAGCTGCGGGTGGCCACGGAAAAATACAAGGTGGAGGCCGCCCTGCTCAAGGACACCCTGCAGGCCCAGGCCTCCCTCAGCGAGGCGAACGCCCAATACGACCAGGCGCTCCTGTCCTTCTGGACGGCGCGGGCCGACCTCGATCGAGCCCTCGGAGAGGACCACTGACCATGAAGAGCACGACCCTCCGGCGTTCCCTGCTCGTGCTCGCGGTGGGCGGAGCCCTCGTCTCCTGCGGGCGCCCGGCGGTGCGAGAGAAGCCGCCCCGGCCGGTCCGGGTCGAGGCCGTGCGCACCGAGGCCACCGCGAGCGGCCTGCGCTACTCGGCCACCATCCAGCCCTACGAGCAGATCTCGCGCGCCTTCAAGGTGGGCGGGTACGTGCGCGAGGTCCTGCAGCGTCCCGGCCCGGACGGGCGTCTGCGCGATTTGCAGCAGGGGGACGACGTCACCGCGGGGACGGTGCTCGCCCGGATCAGCGAGGCGGACTATACGGAGAAGGTGAACCAGGCGAAGGCCCAGCTCGCGGAGGCCGAGGCCTCCCTTGCGCGGGCGCGCGCGGACGCGCAGCGCGCCCAGCAGCTCTACGAGGCCAAGTGCCTGACTCGGCCCGACTACGACGCGGCGAAGACGGGCTTCGCCTCGGCGGGCGCCAGGGTCGAGGGCGCCCGGGCGCAGCTCGAGGCCGCCGATATCGCCTTCCGCGACGGTACCCTCGTCGCCCCCACGGACGCGGTCGTCCTGTCCCGGAGCATCGAGGTGGGGACCCTGGCCAGCGCGGGGACGGTGGCCTTCGTCCTCGCCGACCTCACGCGGGTGAAAGCCGTCTTCGGCGTCCCCGACAGCCTGATCCCGCGGGTCAGGACGGGCGCCTCCCTGTCCGTGACCACCGACGCCTTCGCAAACGTCGAGTTCCCCGGGCGCATCACCGCGGTATCCCCCTCGGCCGACGCCCAGAGCCGCGTCTTCAGCGTCGAGGTCACCATCCCCAATCCCGGCCGGCAGCTCAAGGCGGGGATGGTGGCGACGGTCGAGGTGGCGGCCCCCGCGGGTCCCGAGATTCCCGCCGGCCAGCCCACGGTGTCCCTGGGCGCCATCGTCAAGTCCGCGCGGACGGGCGGGGGCTACGCCGTGTTCGTGGCGGAGGGCCCCGACGAGCGCACGGTCGCCCGCGCGCGCGACGTCAGCCTGGGGGGCATCTCGGGCAACCGGGTCGCGGTGGCGACGGGCATCCGCGCCGGTGAGAAGGTGATCGTGAGCGGGGCCAGCCTGCTCGCGGACGGCGACCCGGTGCGCCTGATCCCGGGAAGCGAGCGCGAGTAGCCGTGGCCCACGGCAAGAGCGACGACGAGGCCGTCCGCACCACCCACAACACCGCGCGCTTCTTCACGGAGACCCGGCACATCTCGTGGGTGCTCCTGGTGTTCACCGTGGCCTGGGGCATCTATGGCTACCTCTCCATGCCGCAGCGCAAGGACCCCGACATCCCGGTGCGCGACGCGATCGCCGTCTGCTCCTGGCCGGGGGCGAGCGCCGAGAAGATCGAGCAGCTCGTCACCCGCCGGATCGAGGAGAAGATCGCCGAGAACTCCAAGATCGAGCGCATCACGTCCAACACCCGCACCGGCGTGACGGTGGTCGCGATCCGGCTCCAGAAAGGGGTTGCGGACGTCGGCAAGCAGTTCGACGACATCAAGCTCAAGCTCGACACGATCAGCGACCTGCCCCAGGGCGCCGGTCCCATCAACTTCGTCAAGGACTTCGGCGACACCGCGACCCTGATGCTCACGGTGGTCAGCCCTCGGGCCTCCGAGGTGGAGATCGCGCTCCGCGCGCGCTCGGTGCGGGAGGCCCTGGAGCGGACCCGCCATCAAGGCGCCGCGAGCCCGCGGGTGGCGATCGTGTACGGTTTCCCCAAGTCGATCCCCGCGAGGCTGGTGCGCCCGGCCTTCGAGCAGTTCGGGCGCTACGCCGAGCAGAAGGGCGCGCTCTCCGACCTGGACTTCTTCGAGGGGCCGGGCTTCGTGGGGGTGGACGCGGTCAGCGCCTGGGAGGACGCAAGGCTGGCCGAGCTCGGCAACACCTTCATTCGCGAGCGCCTGCGCGCCTCCGAGATGCACCCCGACGTCTGGCGGCCCCTCACCATCCGCGACCCCGGGGAGACCGAGGCCAGGCTCGCGGCGGCGGCGGGGGACAAGTACAGCTACCGGGAGCTCAAGGACTACACCGACCTGATCAAGCGCACGCTGCAGACCGTCCCCATCGTGGCCAAGGTCGAGGTCAAGGGCGTGCTGCCCGAGCAGATCTACCTCACCTATTCCCAGGAGCGGCTGGCTTCCTACGGGATCCGGCCCTCCGGTCTCTCCAACCTCCTGGAGGCCCGCAACATCACCGCCCCGGGGGGCGTGCTCGAGATCGGGGACAAGAACCTGCGCATCGACCCCTCCGGGGAGTTCCGCAGCGAAAAAGAGATCGGAGACGTGCTGGTGCCCGTGGGCTCCGGCCAGGGTGCCCTCTACCTGCGCGACATCGCGCAGGTGAGCCGGGAGTACGAGAGCCCTCCTCGCTACCTCAACTTCTTCACCCGAAGCGCCCCCGACGGGAGCTGGCAGCGCACGCGGGCGGTCACCCTCTCCGTGCAGATGCGGGCGGGGGAGCAGATCGACCGCTTCGGGGTCGCGGTGGACGCGGCCCTGCACGATCTCCAGCAGCGCCTGCCGGAGGACCTCATCCTTGCCCGCACCTCGGACCAGCCCCTGCAGGTGGAGGAGAACATCCACCTCTTCATGACCAGCCTCGACGAGGCCGTGATCCTCGTGGTCCTGGTGTCCCTCATCGGCTTCTGGGAGTGGCGCTCCGCGCTGCTCATGGCGCTCTCCATCCCCCTCACCCTGGCCATGACCTTCGGCATGATGCACATGCTGGGCATCGACCTGCAGCAGGTCTCGATCGCGTCCCTGATCATCGCCCTGGGCCTGCTGGTGGACGATCCGGTGGTGGCGGGCGATGCCATCAAGCGCTCGCTGGCCGACGGGCGGCCTCCGGTGGTGGCGGCCTGGCTGGGCCCCACCAAGCTGGCCACGGCCATCATGTACGCCACGGTGACGAACATCGTGGCCTACCTGCCGTTCCTGATGCTCACCGGCGAGACCGGGCGGTTCCTCTACAGCCTTCCCATCGTCATCGGCTGCTCGCTGGTCGCCTCGCGCCTCGTCTCCATGACCTTCATCCCGCTGCTCGGCTATTACCTGCTGAAGGCGAAGGCCGAGCCCTCCATCGAAGAGCGCCGCCGGAGCGGCTTCGCCTCCCGGTACTACCGGATGGGAACCTGGGCGATCCGGAACCGCTGGCGCGTCTTCGCGGGGTCGCTGTTGTTCCTGGCCCTCGGCGGGTTCCTGATGAGCCGGCTCAAGACCCAGTTCTTCCCGAAAGACCTCTCCTACCTCTTCTATGTGGATGTCTGGCTACCCGAGGACGCGCCCCTCATGGCCACGAACCGCGCGACCACCCAGGCCGAAGAGGTGATCCAGGAGGTGGCGGAGGAGTACGGCAAGGAGCATGCGGAGAAGGGCGGAAAGCCCAAGCCGGTGCTGGAGTCCCTCACCTCGTTCCTGGGTGGGGGCGGGCCACGATTCTGGATGTCCGTGACCCCGGAGCTCAGCCAGATCAACTACGCGCAGATCCTGATCCAGGTCCGGGACAAGCACGACACCCGGCACCTCATCGGCCCCCTCCAGCAGGCCTTGAGCGCTCGCGTGCCGGGCGCGAACGTCGACGTACGCCAGCTCGAGACCGGGGCCCCCGTGGGGATCCCCGTGTCGCTCCGCGTCTCGGGGGAGGACATCCCCACCCTGCGACGGCTGGCCGGAGAGGCCCGAAGCATCCTGCGGTCGCACCCGGACGCCGTTCGCGTGCGCGACGACTGGGGCGCCGAGAGCTTCGCGGTGCGCCTCAAGATCGATTCCGACAAGGCCAACATAGCCGGCGTCACCAACCTGGACGTGGCCGCGGCCTCGGCAACCGCCATGAATGGATACCAGGTGGCGACCCTGCGCGAGGGGAACGAGCAGATCCCGGTGGTGGCCCGCCTGCGGATGACCGAGAGGGCCCAGCTCAGCGACGTCCAGAACCTCTACGTCTACGCCTACCAGGGCTCGCAGAAGGTCCCGCTCGGGCTCATCTCCACCATCGAGTACGGGCTCGAGACCCAGAAGCTGCAGCGCCGGAACCAGTTCCGCACCGTGACCGTCTCCGCGTTCCCCGACGAGGGCGTCCTGGCGTCGGAGGTGCTGGGACCCCTCATGCCGAAGATCCAGGCCTTCACGCGCGCGCTGCCTCCCGGCTACAAGCTGGAGATCGGGGGCGAGCACGAGGAGCAGGTCAAGGGCTTCGGAGAGCTGGCCACCGTGATGGCGATCTCGGTGCTCATGATCTTCCTGGCCCTGGTCGTCCAGTTCAAGCACGCGATCAAGCCGTTCCTGGTCTTCGCCGCCATCCCCTACGGCATGGTGGGGGCGGTGGCCGCGCTGTGGCTGATGGGAGCGCCCTTCGGCTTCATGGCCTTCCTGGGAGTGGCGAGCCTGGTCGGGGTGATCGTGAGCCATGTGATCGTGCTCTTCGACTTCATCGAGGAGAAGCACGCGGAGGGCGAGCCGCTCGAGCAGGCCCTCCTCGACGCCGGGATCATGCGGCTGCGCCCGGTGATGATCACGGTGGGAGCCACCGTGATCGCCCTGTTCCCCCTGGCCGCCCACGGCGGCCCCCTCTGGGAGCCGCTCTGCTACGCGCAGATCGGGGGACTCGTGGTGGCCACCTTCATCACCCTGCTCCTGGTGCCCGTGCTGTACGCGATCTTCGTCCTGGACCTGAAGATCGTGCGCTGGGAGCCGCACCCGAAGGAATAGGATATGATGATGATACTGACGAAGAAAGGCCTTGCGCCTCGCACTTCGGGGTCGTAGCCTAGTATCTGCCCATACTCCCGACTACCGTCTCGCGCGGGGGTGCCCCGCGCTCAGGAGGGTTTCGATGATCTTGAATCCGCTCAGTTGGCGGCGGGATCAGGCCGGTCCTCCCGCCATCGGCCATGCTCATTTCGGGAAGCGTGCTGCAGGCGCGCTCTCGCGACGGCAGTTTTTCGAGAAGACGGCCGGGGTCACCGGGGTCGTTGTGGCCTCCGGCCTGCTGGCGCGGGAGCTCCAGGCGTCGCCTCCCGGACCCGGCACCCCCCGACCCATCCCCCTGACGGTCGCCCCCGGAGCCCCCTTCCACATCGTACTCCCCGGCTCGGGCAACGAGCCTTCCGCCATCACCGACTTCCACGGCGCGGTGGGCCTTGCCAACGTCGGCGGCACCGGCACCGGCACCGACCTCCGGACCGGGGCGAAGGCGCCGCTCCTCTTCGACGTCGATGTCCGTTTCATGAAGGGTCACTTCATCGGTACGGACGGCCGGCATCACCGCGGGACGTTCGGGTTCTTCTGACTGGACCTCTTCGAGGGGTCAGTTGACCCCGCCAACCAGGTCCACGACTTCAACCCCGGCATCGAGCCCTTCCCGGACGGGCTCTTCTGGACGATCCCGATCCCCCCGAGCACGGTGCGGGCGGACATCGCTGAAGGCGTGGCCCGCCTGGAGATCAAACAGCTCGAGATCGAGGACTACCACGACCTCAACAACGCCCTGAACGACGGGCCCTCGGTGGAGGCCGTCGTGGATGTAGACATCCGGTGGTCGGGTGGCGACTCGCCCATGGAGCTCAACAACCCGGGCCAGGGCTTCCGCGGAGACTTCATCGAAGACCAAGCCAGGGTGGCGTTCACGGGGCGTACGGACACCTTCGCCTTCGTCTCCGATCCGGCAGGTACCTCGCACAACGAGTTCTCGGTCATCGGCGAGGAGCGCAACGGCGTGTTCTTCCGGGACTGAGCGCGTTCCGTCGGACGAGACTCCAGCGAGCGGGAGGGATCCGTCAGTCCCTCCCGTTCGCCGTGCCGAAGGAGAACTCCCATGACGTGTCTCGACCGTCCCTCTTCCCCCTCTCGGGTCGTCCGCTTCCTCGTGCCCCTGGCCCTGGCCGGGTCGTGCGCCGTTCCCCTCCTGGCCTCGCACACGCCGCCGCCGTCGAGCGTGACCATCGCGGGCAGCCTGCAGAGCGAGCTGGGCTGCCCGGGAGACTGGCAACCCGAGTGCGCGGCCACTCACCTGGGCTTCGACGCCGTTGACGTTGTGTGGCAGGGCACCTTCACCCTCCCCGCCGGCAACTGGGAGTACAAGGCGCCCGTGAACGACTCCTGGAGCGAGAACTACGGGCGGTACGCCCAGCAGGACGGTCCCAACATCCCCCTGAACCTCGCGGCGCCCGCGGCCGTGAAGTTCTACTACGACCATCGGACCCACTGGGTGACCAGCAACCGCAACGCGGTGATCGCCACCGTGCCGGGCAGCTTCCAGAGCGAGCTGGGCTGTCCCGGCGACTGGCAGCCCGACTGCCTGCGCTCGTGGCTCGAAGACCCCGACGAGGACGGCGTCTACACCTTCGTCACCCAGGCCATCCCCGCCGGCAACTACGAGGCCAAGGTCGCGATCGACGAGAGCTGGAACGAGAACTACGGCGCGGGCGGAGTCCAGAACGGACCGAACATCCCCTTCTCGGTGGGAGCCGGCAACACGGTCACCTTCTCCTACGACGCGGCCAGCCACCTCCTCACCATCACGGCCAGCGGCGCGCCTCCCCAGCCCTCGAGCGTGACCATCGCGGGCAGCCTCCAGAGCGAGCTCGGCTGCTCCGACGATTGGCAGCCGGCCTGTGCGACCACCCACCTCGGCTTCGACGCCGACGACCTCGTCTGGCAGGGAACCTTCACCGTGCCCGCGGGCGGCTGGGAGTACAAGGCCGCCCTCGACGACTCCTGGAGTGAGAACTACGGCCTCAACGCCACCCCGAACGGCGCCAACATCCCCCTCGGCCTCGCGGGGACGGCCGCCGTCAAGTTCTACTACGACCACCAGACGCACTGGGTGACGAGCAATCGCAATGCGGTGATCGCCACCGTGCCGGGCAGCTTCCAGAGCGAGCTGGGCTGTCCCGGCGACTGGCAGCCCGACTGCCTGCGCTCGTGGCTCGAAGACCCCGACGGCGACGGCATCTACACGTTCGCCACCCGGGCGCTGCCCCCCGGGAGCTACGAGGCCAAGGTCACCATCAACGAAAGCTGGGACGAGAACTACGGCCAGGGCGGGGTGCAGAACGGGCCCAACATCCCGTTCACCGTCCCCCAACCAGGGACCGAGATGTTCTTCTCGTACGACGCGAGCACCCACGTGCTCACGATCAGCGCGGAAGGCGCGCCCCGCGGCAACCTCGCTCGGGCCCAGGCGCACTGGGTGTCGGAAGACACGGTCCTCTGGAACGTGCCCGGAGTGGGCCCTGCGGGCACCGTCGGCCTCCATTACAGCCCGACCGGCGAGCTCGCCCTGGACGGCACCGGGGTGGTGGGCGGTGCGTCCATCCCGCTCGCCTTCGATCCCGCGGGGGCCAGCAACGAGATCAAGGCGAGGTTCCCCCACCTGGCCGGCTACCCCGCGTTCCGCATCCCCGCCGATCGGCTGCCCCAGGTGCCCTCGGTGTTGAAGGGCCAGATCGCGGTCTCGGCCAAGGACGCGGGCGGACACCCGGTCGACGCCACCGCTCTGCAGATCCCCGGGGTGCTCGACGACCTCTACACCTACGACGGCCCCCTGGGCCCGTCTTTCGACGGCTCCACCCCGACCCTCCGCCTGTGGGCCCCGACCGCCCAGGCCGTCTCCTTGCTCCTGTACGACGACGGCCGACCCTCCACGACCGCCACCGAAGTACCCATGATCGCCGGGGCCACGGGCGTCTGGACCGTCACCGGCAACGGCGGCTGGTCCGGCAAGTACTACCAGTTCCAGGTCAAGGTCTTCGTGCGGGCCACCGGGCAGGTGGAGCAGAACGTCGTCACCGACCCCTACTCCGTGAGCCTCTCCGCCAATAGCCGGCGCAGCCAGATCCTCGATCTCGCAGATCCCGCCTGGCAGCCCAGGGGCTGGGGCAAGCTCGCCAAGCCCCGCCTCGAGGCCCCGGAGGACATCGCGCTCTACGAGCTCCACGTCCGCGACTTCAGCGCGACCGATCCGTCGGTGCCCGATCCCCTCCGCGGCACCTACGAGGCCTTCACCCTCCCCGAATCGAAAGGCATGCGGCACCTGGCGAAGCTCGCCCGGGCCGGGCTCACCCACGTGCACCTGCTGCCCTCCTTCGACTTCGCCACCGTCGACGAGGACCGCTCGCACTGGCAGCCCCCCGCGGGCGACCTCGCGTCCTTCCCGCCGGACTCGCCCCGGCAGCAGGCGGCGGTCATGGCAGTGGCCGACCACGACGGGTTCAACTGGGGCTACGACCCCTGGCACTACGACGTCCCCGAGGGCAGCTACGCCACGAACCCCGAGGGGCCCGCGCGGGTCCTGGAGTTCCGCGAGATGGTGAAGGGGCTGAGCAGGGCCGGCCTGCGGGTCGTGATGGACGTGGTCTACAACCACACCAGCGAGTCGGGCCAGAACCCCCGCTCCGTGCTCGACCGGATCGTGCCCGGCTACTACCACCGCCTGAACGGCGACGGCAACGTCGAGACCAGCAGCTGCTGCCAGAACACGGCCAGCGAGCACAACATGATGGAGAAGCTGATGGTCGATTCCGCGGTGCTCTGGGCCCGGCACTACAAGGTGGACGGGTTCCGGTTCGACCTCATGGGCCACCACATGAAGCGCAACCTGCTGCGGCTGCGCCAGGCCCTGGACGCCCTGACCTTGCACCACGACGGAGTGGACGGCCGCGCGATCTACCTGTACGGCGAGGGCTGGAACTTCGGCGAGGTCGCGAACAATGCCCGGGGCGTCAACGCCACCCAGCTCAACATGAAGGGCACCGGCGTCGGCACCTTCAACGACCGGCTGCGCGACGGAGTGCGAGGCGGCGGCCCCTTCAGCGGGCTGCAGGAGCAGGGCTTCCTCACCGGCCTCTTCTACGACCCCAACTCGACCAGCCAGGGCTCGCCGGCCGAGCAGCGGGCGCGCCTGCTCCTCGAGACGGACTGGATCAAGGTGGGGCTGGCGGGCGCCCTGGCCGATTTCCCCCTGGTCGACCGCAACGGCGCCCTCGTGACCGGCAAGGACGTGGACTACAACGGACAGCCCGCGGGCTACACCGCGGACCCCCAGGAGGTGATCAACTACATCGAGGCCCACGACGACGAGACCCTGTTCGACGCCATCCAGCTCAAGGCGGCGGCCACCGCGAGCCTCGCCGACCGGGTCCGCATGCAGAACCTCGGGGTGAGCCTGGTCGGGCTCGGCCAGGGAATCCCGTTCCTGCACGCCGGGGTCGAGCTCCTGCGCTCGAAGTCGCTCGATCGGAACAGCTACAACTCGGGAGACTGGTTCAACCGCCTCGACTTCGGCTACGGGTCGAACAACTGGGGAGTCGGGCTGCCTCCCGCCCCGGACAACCAGGCCAACTGGCCGCTCTTCGGGCCGCTGCTGGCGAACCCCGCCCTCAAGCCGGCCCGGGACGAGATCGAGGACGCGGCCGACCACTTCGAGGAGGTGCTCGCCATCCGGGCCAGCTCCCGGCTGTTCCGGCTGCGCACCGCCGGCGAGGTGCGCGGGCATTTGGACTTCCGCAACGCGGGGCCGGACCAGATCCCAGGCCTGATCGTCATGGTGCTGTCCGACGACGAAAAGACCATCGACCACCGGTACCGTGAGATCGTCGTGCTCTTCAACGCGAACGGCGCGGAGCAGCGCTTCGCCGACCCCGCCTTCGCGGGCCGGGGCTTCCGGCTGCATCCGGTCCAGGCGGCGTCCCATGACCCGGTGGTCCGGGCCGCCAGCTTCGACCGATCCTGGGGCTCCTTCACCGTCCCCGGCCGCACCGCGGCGGTGTTCGTGGCGAGGCGGTCGGAGCGGGACCATGACGACGAATAATGGCCGGCGCGGGTGTACTTCTTGGGGAATCCGAGGTATCGTAGGCAGGTTAGCTCAGGCAACTGACCTCGTGCGGGCCCCCAGGTGTAGGCCCCGTTCCTGCCGACCACCTGCGTAGGGTCAAATGACCAAGGTACCTCCCCGCGCCGGGCCTCACGAGGACACCGAGTGACCACACTTCCCCTGGCCGCAGGGCCGTCGAGCGCCACCACCCCCGCCGGAAGGGCCGCCGGATCCGTCGGCGGGACGAGCGAAGAGCTGCAGAACAAGTTCAGCCTCGTCGTCCTGACCTCCCAGAGGGCCCGCCAGCTTCAGAACGGAGCGCGGCCGCGAGTCGATCCCGACGGCCACAAGTTTCCCTGGGTCGCCCGGCATGAGGTCATGGCGGGCATGATCTCCTGGGACGTCTTGCCGAAGCCTGCCCAGGGGCAAACCCCCCGCTAGGGGGCATTCGCTAGGAGGTCCCGTGCGACATCTCCGCGTCTGCATCCTCGACCTGATCACGGGGGGCCCGAACGATGCCCTCTGGAGCCAGGTCATGCATCCCAACTTCGCGAGCATCATGCCCCAGGTGGTCGGGGTGTGGTGCGAGGAAGCGGGGCACGAAGTCCGCTTCGTCTGCTACACCGGCAGCGAGGACCTCACCCGCGAGGTGCCCGCGGACACGGACATCCTGTTCGTGGCCGCCTACAGCCAGGCGGCGCAGCTCTCCTACGCCCTGAGCAACATCTACCGCCAGCGGGGCATGGTCACCGTGCTCGGCGGGTCTCACGCACGCTGCTACCCCGACGACGCCGCCCGGTACTTCGACTACGTGCTCGGCTTCACGGACAAGGCGACCGTCCTCGAGGTGCTCCGGGATTGCTCGCCGCACCACGCGGCCGGCCTGCGCCTGTCGGCGAAGAAGCAGCCGTCCTGCCTGCCCGGGGTGAAGGAGCGCTGGAAGTTCATCGAGCCCACCATCGCCAAGACCCCCGTCATCAAGCTCATCCCCATGATCGGCAGCCTGGGCTGTCCCTACACGTGCAGCTTCTGCATCGACTCCACGGTCGACTACCAGCCGCTCGACACCGCCCAGATCAAGGAGGACCTGCAGTTCCTCCTCGGGAAGGTGGAGCGTCCCCGGGTGGCCTGGCACGACCCCAACTTCGGAGTCCGTTTCGACGAGATCATGGCGGCCATCGAGGAGGCCGTCCCTCCCGGCCGCATCGACTTCGCCGCGGAGAGCAGCCTCTCGCTGCTCTCGGAGCCGCACCTCCGGCGGCTCCGGGCCAACGGGTTCCAGGCCATCCTGCCCGGCATCGAGTCCTGGTACTCCCTGGGCGGCAAGTCCAAGACCGGATGCAGCACCGGGCTGGACAAGGTCCGGATGGTGTCCGACCACGTGAACATGATCCTTCGCTACGTCCCCTACGTGCAGGCGAACTTCGTCCTTGGCCTGGACGACGACGAGGGGGCGGAGCCCTTCGAGCTGACCAAGCGGTTCGTGGACCTGACCCCGGGCGTGTTCCCGGCCTATTCGCTGCTCTCCGCCTTCGGGCAGGCCGCGCCCTTGAACCTCGAGCTGCAGCGCGACGGACGGGTGCTCCCCACGCCCTTCCACTTCCTGGACAACAACCGGGCCACCAACGTCCGGCCGAAGAACTACTCCTGGCCCTCCCTCTACGACAACGTCATCGACCTGCGGAAGCACTCCTTCTCCTGGCGGGCCGTGGGTCGCCGCTTCGACGCCAACCAGGGCGCGATCGCTTCCTGCCTGAACGTGGTGCGCGCGCTGTCCTCGGAAGGCTCGGGACGGATCCGGCACGACTCGAACATCCGGCGCCTGCTCGACAGCGATACCTCGCTCCGGAGCTTCTTCGAGGGGGAGAGCACCACCCTGCCGCGGTTCTACACCGACCAGGTGCAGAAGGACCTCGGTTCCTTCTGGCCGGCCCTGCCGGAGGGCGCGCTCTCCCACGACCCCAACGCCTATCTCCGGGCGCACGAGGCGCAGAGCGCCCCCATCGCGTTTCGACCCTCGCCCATCCGGAGCCAGTCCCTGTCGCTGCAAGCCGCCAAGGCATGAAGCCGCGCCCCCCTCGCCCGCGGTGACGCCGCATCCCGTCAGCCGCTACGTGCCTCTGCTCATCGAAGGGGACCTCCAGGGCCTGCTCGACCTGTTCGGCGACGCCCCGCGTGTCAACGATCCCCGCCTGGGATGGATCGAGGGGGCGCGGTTCGAGCCTTTCGTGGCGGCCAGCCACGAAGGGCTGTCCGAACGGCAGGCGCGGGTGGAGCACCGGACCACCACCTTCACGAACCGCGGGGCGGTGGAGGAGTGCGTCCTCAGCCTCGTGCGCCGCGACCGGACGGTCCGCCTGCCCGTCGCCATCGCCGCGGTGATCTCCTCCGACACCCTGGCCGAGGTCCACGTCTACCACAGCATGTGGCCGCTCATGGGGGCGCACGCCATCCGCTCCCCCATCCTTCCCGAGCTCGCCAGCCTCGTGCTCCCGGACGTGATCCAGCGGTACGAAGAGGGCCTGACCAGAGGCGACGTGTCGCGACTGCTGCAGCAGTTCGAAACGGACGGCGTGGTGCGCGAGCCCACCGGCGAGCAGCACGTCTATCGGGGATTGGCCGAGCTCAGGCACTTCTTCGGCAAGCTGCTGGCGACCGGCGGGATCTTCCGGGAGCGTTGCTCGCTGACGGACGACGGCAGGTGCTGCGCCCTCGAGTACAACGTCACGGCCTGGGACGGGGTCCTGCTGCCACACCAGGCGGGGATCGCGGTCTACGAGCGGGCCCGCACCGGCCTCCTCGCCGCCACCCGGATCTACGACGACGTCGAGCCGCCGTCGCTTCCCAGCTGACCCCTCTTCCGCCCATGCCCTTTTCCCATTTCGGCCTGCACGCGGACCTGCTGCGCGGAATTCGCGAGCTCGGGTTCACCCGCCCCACTCCCATCCAGGCGGAGGCCATCCCCCCCGCCCTGGAAGGACACGACATCATCGCCTCCGCCATGACGGGGAGCGGCAAGACGGCGGCCTTCCTGCTGCCCATCCTCCACCGCCTCGCGGGCAAGCCCCGGGGCACTACCCGCGCCCTCATCCTCACCCCCACCCGCGAGCTGGCCGGCCAGATCGACGAGCACCTAAGCGCCCTCGCGGTGCATACGCCCCTGTCGGGAGCCGCGATCTTCGGGGGGGTCGGCATGGGGCCGCAGGAGCACGCCTTCCGCAGGGGCGTCGACGTCCTCGTCGCCACCCCCGGGCGGCTGCTCGACCACTTCCGCTTCCCCTACGCCGCCCTCCACGGCCTCGAGGTGCTCGTCCTCGACGAGGCCGACCGGATGCTCGACATGGGCTTCCTCCCCGACATCCGGCGGATCCTCAAGCGCCTCCCCGCGAGGCGCCAGACCCTGTTCTTCTCCGCCACCCTGCCCCCGCCGATCGTGACCCTCTCCCAGGAGATGCTCCGCAAGCCGGTCACCATCAACCTCGAGCGCAAGGCCGCGCCCGCGGTGGGGATCACCCAGGCCGCCTACCCGGTCCCCGCCGAGCTGAAGTCCGCCCTCCTCGTGGAGCTCCTGAAACGCGGCGAGATCCGCAGCGTCATCGCCTTCACCCGCACGAAGCACCGGGCCAACCGGGTCGCGGACTACCTGGTCCGCCACGGGGTGGTGGCGGGAAGGATCCACGGCAACCGGAGCCAGGCCCAGCGCACCCAGGCCCTCGCCGGGTTCAAGGCCGGCAAGTTCCCGGTCCTGGTCGCCACCGACATCGCCGCCCGCGGGATCGACGTGGACGCCCTGTCCCACGTCGTGAACTTCGACGTCCCCGCCTCCCCCGACGACTACGTCCACCGCGTGGGGCGGACCGCCCGCGCGGGGGCCGCGGGCGACGCCTTCCTGTTCGTCTCCCCCCAGGAGGAAGGCGACCTCAGGGCGATCGAGCGCGTCCTCGGCCGGCGCCTCCCCCGAGTGACCCTGCCCGGCTTCGACTACACGAAGAAGCCCGTGGAGAAGCTCGAGGTGCCGCTGGCCCACCGCCTGGCCGCGATGCGGCAGCGCCGGACGCACCCCCGGCACGGACCGCCCGGCCGCGCCGCCCACGGGCACGGCCATGGGCACGGCCACCCGCGGCGCGGGAACCCTAGGCGGGGCCGCTAGCCTTTCGACTCGAACCGACTCGATGGACAATGGGCGGCCATGAGCTTCGGCGAAGCCCTCGTTGCGGAAGCGGGGGCCAGGACGCTGTACCTGCTGCTCGGGGTGCTCCTGGCCGGCATGGTCCTCCGCTTCCTGGCGCCCGAGGAGCGCACCCGGGTGCGCGGCTTCACCCTCCTCTTCGGACTTTCCCTTCTCCTGCTGCCCGCCGCGGCCGCCCTGCGGGCCGGCGGCGATCCCGTGGCTTATCGCGAGACGGTGGCGGTGGTCTCCCTCCTGCAAGCCCTCGCCGTCATCGGCCTGCTGGCGAGCTTCCTCTTCGCGGTCGTCGCGTCGCGGCTGGGCCTTCGCGCCCCCCGGATCCTGAGCGACGTCCTGGTCGCGACCGCGGGAGTGGCGGCCTTCTTCGTGGCGGCCTCGCGCTCCGGCTTCAACGTCTCGGGGCTCATCGCCACCTCGACCGTCCTCACCGCGGTGATCGGCCTCTCCCTGCAGGACACCCTCGGCAACGTGATGGCCGGCATGGCCCTCCAGATGGACCAGTCGGTGCGGGTCGGGGAATGGGTCAAGGTGGCCGATCTGAGCGGGCGGGTCACCGAGATGGGCTGGCGCGCGACCAGCGTCGAGACCAGGAACGGCGAGACCCTCGTCATCCCGAACAGCCTGCTCGTCAAGAACCAGTTCCTGGTCCTGGGGCGCCGCTCCGGCGGGGAGGTGGCCTGGCGGCGCTGGGTCTACTTCAACGTGGACTTCCGGCACGCCCCCACCGAAGTCGTCGCGACCGTCGACGACGTCCTCGCCGCCTCCCCCATCCCCCACGTGGCCGCCTCCCCTGCACCCCAATGCGTGTTGATGGACCTCCACGAGAGCTACGCCCGCTACGCGGTGCGCTACTGGCTCACCGACCTCGCCCTCGACGACCCCACGGACGGCGTGGTGCGGACCCGCGTGTACCTCGCGCTGAAGCGCGTGGGCATCCCGCTCTCCATCCCGGCCCAGGCCGTGTTCGTGACCGAGGAGTCGGAGGAGCGCGAGGCCGTGAAGTCCGGGGAGGAGCGGGAGCGCCGGCTCTCGGCCCTCGGCAGGGTCGAGTTCTTCGAACACCTGCCGACCCCCGACCAGGCGCGTCTGGCCGACGGCCTGCGCTACTCCCCCTTCGCCACGGGGGAGGTCATGACCCGCCAGGGCGCGGAGGCCCACTGGCTGTATCTGGTGTTGAGCGGACAGGCCAAGGTGCTCGTGCGTGCTGAGGGGGGGCTCGAGCGGGAAGTGGCTCGCCTGGGCTCCGGGGAGTTCTTCGGGGAGATGTCCCTGATGACGGGAGCGCCTCGCCGGGCCACGGTGGTCGCCGCCACCGACGTGGTCTGCTACCGGCTCGACAAGGCGGTGTTCCAGTCCGTCCTGCGCGACCGGCCCGAGCTGGCCGAGCGGGTGGCCGAGG
>WNFT01008123.1_pt1 | contig 15781 bp, 13 predicted proteins | sample 5400191 | NCBI WGS metagenome assembly WNFT01 (sample SAMN13153359, study PRJNA577476) | soil metagenome | isolation source: 80 cm saprolite under Madrone tree | place: USA:California | collected 2016-06-14 | reverse complement strand
CCAGCGCCCGGACGGCCCCGGCGAGCGCGCCATCGGGATCGGCGCTCTCCGCGCAGAGACCGAGCAGGTCCGAAGCCGGCAAGCCGGTCTCCGCCGGAATGCGGGCCGCAAGACGCTCCGCCCGCTCGGCGTCCTCCCAGCCGGGCGGCGCTTGCGCTCGACGCGATCCGTGCACGCTCGGAGTGTAGCAGCGGGGCCCGAATTGCCGCGCCAAACCCGCGTCGCTATGCTCATTTCATGGCGCCCAGTGGACGCGAAGCGCTCGCTCCCGAGACCTTCCGGCCCTGGATGGCGCTGCGCACCGTGGTGATGGGCGCCGCGACGCTCTGGATCGCCGTCTTCTTCGCCCTCAGCGCGATGCAGGGCGCGACGCGGTCGTCGTTCCTCTCCGCCGCCTTCTTCGTGGTGCTCTTCACCGCTTGCTCGCTTTTCTACAACCGGCTGGCGTTCACGGTGCTCGCTTTTCTACAACCGGCTGGCGTTCACGGTGAGCGAGACCGGGCTGACCGTCCGGACCGTGGCCATGGAGAAGACGGTGCCCTTCGACGCCATCCTCCGGGTGGACGTCGTGCCCGGGATTCTCGGCACCTCCTACGCCGTGCGGACCCAGCTCGGGTCGCTGACGTTCTCGTCGCTGCTGGCAGGGCACCGGCGGCTCTGCGATCTGATTGTCCGCCGGGCGCGGCTCGGCTAGCCCACGCTTCTAGTATCGTTCGCTGAGACGCCGCCGGGCTGCATGGCCCTGCGCCGCCACGCAGGACCCCTCCGCGCGCCTTGGAGATCCTCTTTGTATCGTTCGCTGAGACGCCGCCGGGCTGCATGGCCCTGCGCCGCCACGCAGAAAGCGAGCCCGCCGGCGAGGCACTTGACGTGAAGCGAGAAACACGGGGCGGCGCATTCTGCGCGTCGTGTGCTTTCTGATGCGTCGGCGCGAGGGCCACGCACCCCGTCGGCTATCTGCGCGCGTCTCACTGAGTCGGCACAGCGCTCACCGCGCCCCGCGTTGATTGACTGAGTGAGGGGAGCAACAGACACGGACCACAAACGCTCTCGCGCGACATTCGCTTCACGCGGCCCGCGCGCGGTTTTTTGCATGTCCGCAGCCGCAGCCCCAGCTGCGCGCCGGCGGGGTCGGCGCGCCGCAAACAGGAAAGGAGCGAGAGGTGGCTTGGGGGGTGCTTGAGCGAAGTCATTCAGCAGTTATCCTGGGGCCGTGCGGGTGGTCCCACTCCTGCTGCTCCTGTCCGCCTGCCGCCGCACCGGCGGCGAGTACGTCGTGCACCGGGCAAGCGCCCCAATCCAGATCGACGGCGTACTCGCGGAAGCTGACTGGGATCGCGCCGACAAGGCCGGTCCCTTCGTGCGCAGCCTCGACGGCAAGCCGGCCGGCGCGGCCACGGAGGCGCGTCTCCTCTGGGACGACGACCACCTGTACGTGGCGTTCCTCGCCGTCGATTCCGACGTCTCCGGCGCGTTCTTCCAGGACGACGAGAAGCTGTACACCTCGAACGTGGTGGAGATCTTCCTCAATCCCTCGGGCGACGGCTCGCGCTACGACGAGATCGAGGTCGCGCCGACCAACGCGCTCTTCGACGCCAGCTTCTCCGGCGGTCCCCGGCAGGGCATGGATCTGTCCTGGTCGTCGCACGCGCGGCACGCGGTGCACGTCGATGGAACGCTGAACGACCCCGGGGATGTCGATCGCGGGTGGACGGTGGAGCTGGCCATCCCGTTCGCCTCCTTGACCGGGATGCCCAGGCCGCGCCCGCAGCGCGGGGATCGCTGGAAGTTCAACTTGTACCGGCTGCGCCAGGGACCAGGCCAACCCGGGGAAGGCCAGGCGTGGTCGCCGCCGATGCGCGGCGATTTCCATGCGCTGGACCGCTTCGCCACGCTCCGATTCGAGGAGTAGCCGCTTCACTCGTGCCAGGAATGCACGCGAGCGGTCCGCCCATCGGACTCGGCGACGACGGCGCCTTCCGCGGTGCTGAAATGTCTTCCGGGCGTGCGCGCGACCACCTCGGGATTCGGGAACCCGAACCGGTTCGCCGCGCCCACGGAGTACACGGTGAACGCCGGCTCCACCCGACGCAGGAACGCCTCGGTGCTGCTGGTCCGGCTGCCATGGTGCGGGGCCTTCAGCACCTGCGCGCGGATCTCCGCGGGACCCTGGGCGAGGTCCGCTTCGGCGAGCGCCTCCACGTCGCCGGCGAACAGCACCGCCACTTCCCCATGCAGCAGGCGCAGGACGATTGAGTTGTCGTTCAGCGAGCGTCCTTCCTCGAAGCGCGAAGCCACCTCGACGCGCACGCCGCCGACGCGCATGTCGTGCGGCTCCCGCACAGGGACTCCTCGGGCGGCGGCGCGGGCCCGCACCGCGGTGGCGATGGAGTCCCGCTCCGGAGTCATCCACAGCTCGCCGACGGGCATCCGATCGAGGACCGTCAGCAGGCCGCCGGCGTGATCGGGATGCGGATGGGTCAGCACCACCGCGTCGAGGCGCCGCACGCCGAGCTCCGCCAGCGCCGGCACGACGTCGCGGGCCCCGGGATCGAACTTGCCGGGCCAGCGCAGATCGCCGCCCGCATCGATCAGCATCGCGCCGCCTCCGGGGAACAGGACGACCGCTGAATCGCCCTGGCCGACCGCGAGGAAAGTGACGGTCATTCCCTGCCGAACATGCGCGAGCGCCGCCCGCGACCCCGCCAGGACCGCGAGCAGCGCCCAGGGCAACAGGGCGGTCCGGAACGCGCGCCGCATACAGAGGACGACGCCGGCGTACCAGAGAGCGCAGGCGCACAGGCCGGGTGCGGCGACCACCACCGTCGCGAACGGAAGCCAGGCGAAGAAGTGCGAGGCCAGGAGGGTCGCGCGGGCGAGGAGGTCGGCGAGCCACCAGAGCGGCAAGAGGTCGAACGGGACGAGGAGGGTGGCCACCGGAATCGCCGCCAGCCCGGGAAGGAGCCCGAGCGCGTTGGCGAGCACCGAGACCAGGGACAGGCGATGGAACGCGGCGGCCAGGAGCGGCCCGGTGCAGAGCGCGGCGGCGAGGGTCGCGCAGGCCAGCCCGAGCAGGTGCTCCGGAAACCGCCGCCAGAGGGGAGCGCCGGCGGCCGGAAAGGGCACGGGGAGGAGCTGGCGGATCGGACGGGCGAGGAGGATGAGACCCGCGATCCCCGCCACCGAGAGCTGCAGGGCCAGGTCGTGCGTGGCGGCCGGATCGAGGGCCGCGCAGGCCGAGGCGCCCAGGGCAAGGGTCGTGAGGCCGTCGCCGCGCCGTGCCAGCGCGGACCCGAGCAGCCCGACGGAAGCGCCGACGCCCGCGCGCACCGCCGGCCAGGGACTGCCCAGGAGCAGCACCTCGAATGCCGCGAATGGGAGGGCCACCCCGGCAGCAACCAGGCCGGCCCGCAGCCGCGGCGCCCAGGGCGTTCGCAACCAGGCGCGCCGCGCCAGCTCCCGGACCACCAGCGCGACCACCGCCAGATGCAGTCCCGAGCTGGCGAGCAGATGCACCAGGCCGCTCGCCGCAAGCTCGTCCTCGGCTTCACGCGACAATCCGCTGCGGTCGCCGACGGCAAGGGCCGTGACCAGGGCGGCGCTCTCCGGAGAAGTGCAGATCGAAGCCGCGCGCTCCGCGAAGCGGCCGCGCACGCCGTCGAACCAGCGCCAGATGCGCGGGCCGCGTTCCAGGACCTCGATCGCTTCCGCGCTGCCTTCGACCGCGATCCCGCGGGCTGCCAGTTGGACGCGCCGATCGCGGCCGCCCGGATTGAGCTGGCCCGGAGGGACGTGAACGCTTCCGAAGAAGCGCGCGCGATCGCCGCGGTGGACGGGAATGCCCCGCAGCCGCAAGGCCACGAGACCTTGTGGAACGCGAACCACGTCCGGCGCGACCACCTGGCCCTCGAATTCCTCCGGGAGCGTGAAGGCTGCCGGTGGGTCCCGCGCGGCCCCGCGCAAGAGGCCCAGCGCCAGACCGAGGGCGAGAGGCCTGAGCGGCCGCCAACGCAGGCCCGGCAGCGCGAGGAGCGCCACCCACCAGGACACCGAGGTTCCGAAAAACGCGCCGGCAACGAATGCCGAGCACGCGACCAGCAGCGGCCGGACCCCCACGCCCCCCTCCCCCCAAACCCGCATGCGTGCGTTTGCCTACATCGAACACACGGCAGCCGGCCACGGTACACCTGCGCCGCGATCGACGTCAAGTGCACCCTTGACTCACAATGGCGCTTCGTGTTAAAAGTGCCTTCCTATGCAGACTTTCAAGGTCGGTGACAAAGCCGTCTACCCGGGGCAGGGGGTCGGCGAGGTCATGGGGATCGAGCACAAGGACATTGCCGGCCAGCGGCAGTCGTTCTACGTCCTCAAGATCATGGAAAACGGGATGAAAATTCTCATCCCCATCAACAAGGTCGGCTCGGTCGGGCTGCGCTCCCTGATCGACGAGAAGGCGGTCGTCAAGGTCTATATGATCCTGAAGCAGAAGGATATCTCGGTGGATTCGGCCACTTGGAACCGCCGGTATCGCGAGTACATGGAGAAGATCAAGACGGGTTCGGTCTTCGAGATCGCCGAGGTCCTGCGCGACCTGTACCTGCTCAAGTTCGACAAGGACTTGAGCTTCGGCGAGCGCAAGATGCTGGATACGGCGCGCAATCTGCTGATCAAGGAGCTGTCGCTCGCCAAAGGCGTCAACGAGGACGACATCGAGGGCGACCTGAAGTCGATCTTCAACTGCTGATCAGCCGCTGTACCGTTGGACGGGCGTGGGCACGAGCGAGTGCCTGCGCCCGCCCTGCTTCGAGCCCCTGAAAAGGCCTTCCATGCCGCTGCGCGTCTTCAACACGCTCACGAACGAGAAGCAGGACTTCACCCCGCTGCGGCCGGGAAAGATGGGCCTGTACGTGTGCGGGATCACCGTCTACGACCTGCCGCATATCGGTCACGCGCGGATGCTGACGGCGTTCGACGTGGCGGTCCGATATCTCCGCTGGGCAGGCTGGGAGGTCGCGTACGTCCGCAACTGGACCGATGTGGACGACAAGATCATCCGGCGCGCCCAGGAGCGCGGGCAGGATCCGAAGCGGTTCGCCGGGCACTTCATCGAGGAGTGCAGGAAGGACATGCAGGCGCTCAACATCCTCCCGGCGGATGCGGAGCCGAAGGCCACCGAACATGTCCCCGAGATGCAGGCGCTGATCGCCCGGCTGATCGAGCGCGGGAACGCGTATGCGTCGCAAGGGGACGTGTACTTTTCGGTGCGCTCGTTTCCAGGCTACGGAAAGCTGTCGAAACGCCACCTCGAAGACTTGCGCGCGGGCGCGCGCGTGGAGCCGGGCGAGCAGAAGCGCGACCCGCTCGATTTCGCCCTCTGGAAGGCCGCCAAGCCCGGAGAGCCCGCCTCCGTCACCTGGGACAGCCCTTGGGGCCCCGGCAGGCCCGGCTGGCACATCGAGTGCTCGGCGATGAGCCAGAAGTTCCTGGGGACGACCTTCGACGTGCACGGAGGAGGCAAGGATCTCGTCTTTCCCCACCACGAGAACGAGATCGCGCAGAGCGAGGCGGCCAGCGGGCAGGAGCTGGCCCGCTTCTGGCTGCACAACGGATTCGTCAACATCGACGCCGAGAAGATGAGCAAGTCGCTGGGGAACTTCAGGACCATCCGCGATCTGCTCACCCACTGGGACGGCGAGGCGCTACGCGCCTTCCTGCTCTCGACGCAGTACCGGCACCCGATCAACTTCAGCGAGTCGGCCATCGTCGAGTCGGACCGGCGGGTCGAGTACTTCTACGAATCGCTGGCCAAAGGCGACGCCTATCTGGCGCAGAAGAAGTTCGCTCCGGCCGCGCCGCCGGAACCGCTCTCCGAGCACGTCCAGGCCTTCCGGGAGGCGATGGAAGACGACTTCAACACCGCCGAGGCGCTCGCGCGGGTGGAGCGCCTGTATGGCATCGCCAACGCGCGGATCGACGCGAAGGCGCGGCCGGACGAGGTGGCGGCCCTGCTGCACACCGCGCGCACGCTCTCGGGCGTGCTCGGGCTGGCCGACCGGGCGCCGACGGAGGCGATCCGCTCGCGGCGCCAGCTTGCGGCCAGGCGGAAAGGCATCGATCCGAAGTGGGTCGAAGACCGGATCTCCGCGCGGCTCGCCGCCCGGAAGTCGAAGGACTTCGCGCAGGCGGACGCGATCCGGGCGGAGGTAAGCGCTCGGGGCGTGGAGCTGCGCGACGGGCCCGCGGGAACCGACTGGCGCGTCCTCTTGTGAATCGCCTGGCGAGCGCAAGCTGCCTTCCCGCTGCGGCCGGACGAAGGCGCTCTCCTGACAGGACGCTGGCAGGAGTGGCTGTTAGACTCCGCCGATCATGCCGTTCAAGCTGCGCAGCGACTACAAGCCGCAGGGCGACCAGCCCCGCGCCATCGCCGAGCTGATCTCCGGGATCGGACGCGGCGACAAGCACCAGACGCTGCTCGGGGTGACGGGATCGGGCAAGACGTTCACCATCGCGAACGTCGTCGACGAGGTGCAGAAGCCCACGCTGGTGATCGCGCACAACAAGACGCTGGCCGGGCAGCTCTACGGGGAGTTCAAGGAGCTGTTTCCGGAGAACGCCGTCGAGTTCTTCGTCAGCTACTACGACTACTACCAGCCCGAGGCGTACGTCCCCTCGAGCGACACGTACATCGAGAAGGACTCGACCATCAACGACGAGATCGACCGGTTGCGGCACTCGGCGACGCACGCGCTGCTCACGCGCAACGACGTGCTGATCGTCGCCTCGGTCTCCTGCATCTACGGCCTGGGCACGGCGGAGGCGTACTACGAGCTGAAGGTCGCGCTGCAGACCGGTGAGGAGTACCCGCGGCACCAGCTCCTGAGAGATCTGGTCGAGATCCAGTACGAGCGCAACGACCACGACTTCTCCCGCGGAACCTTCCGGGTGAAGGGCGACACGATCGAGATCTTCCCCGCCTACGAGGAGGAGCGCGCCATCCGCGTCGAGCTGTTCGGCGACCTGGTGGAGAGCATCAAGGAGATCGATCCGCTGCGGGGGAAGGTGCTGGGCACCATCGAGAAGATGTCGATCTTTCCCTCCAGTCACTACGTGACCAGCGGCGAGCGGCGCAAGAGCGCCATCGTCGCCATCCGGGAGGAGCTGCGTGGGCGCCTGATCGAGCTGCGCGCTCAGGACAAGCTGCTGGAAGCGCAGCGGCTGGAGCAGAGGACGATGTTCGATCTGGAGATGATCGAGCAGATGGGCTTCTGCAACGGCATCGAGAACTACTCGCGCCACCTGAGCGGGAGGAGCGCGGGCGAGCCGCCGCCGACGCTGCTCGACTACTTCCCCAAGGACTTCCTGCTGGTGATCGACGAGTCGCACCAGTCCGTCCCGCAGATCGGCGCCATGTACCGGGGCGACCGGTCGCGGAAGGAGACGCTGGTCGAGTACGGTTTCCGGCTGCCCTCCGCCCTCGACAACCGGCCGCTGCAGTTCGGCGAGTTCGAGCGGCTGGTGAACCAGGCGATCTTCGTTTCCGCCACCCCGTCGGAGTACGAGCTGCAGAAGAGCGAAGGGGTGATCGTCGAGCAGATCATCCGCCCCACCGGCCTGGTCGATCCGGAGGTCGAGGTCCGCCCGGTGGCGCAGCAGGTCGACGACCTGCTGGAGGAAGTGCGCAAGCGGGCGGCCCTGGGGCAGCGGGTGCTGGTGACCACGCTGACGAAGAGGATGGCAGAGGACCTGACCGAGTACTTCGCCGATCTCGGCGTGCGCGTCCGGTACATGCACTCGGACATCGACACGCTCGAGCGGTTGGCGCTGGTGCGCGACTTGCGGCGGGGGTTGTTCGACGTGCTGATCGGGATCAACCTGCTCCGCGAGGGCCTGGACATCCCGGAGGTGTCGCTGGTCGCGGTGCTGGACGCCGACAAGGAGGGCTTCCTGCGATCGAGCGTGTCGCTGATCCAGACCATCGGCCGGGCCGCGCGCAACGTCGAGGGGCGGGTGATCCTGTACGCGGACACGGTGACGGCCTCGATCAAGGCGGCGCTCGAGGAGACGGACCGGCGCAGGGCCAAGCAGGTGGCTTACAACCAGGAGCACGGCATCACGCCGCAGTCGGTCAAGCGCGCCATCCTCGACATGGCCATCCATGGCGTCGCCTCCGGCGCCGACGAGGCCCTCGCCGGAAAGGAAGAGCTGGCCGGGTACCTGCCCGAGAACCGGAAGGACGTGCCGAAGGTGATCGCCGAGCTCGAGGCCGAGATGCGCGCCAAAGCCGAGGAGCTGGACTTCGAGGGCGCGGCGATGCTCCGCGACAAGGTCCAGGCCATCAAGGACCTCGACCTGGGGATCATGCCCAAGCGGCCCGAAGCGCTGAAGCAGGAAGCGCGGGCCGCGGCAGGCCTGCCGACGCGCCCCGCCGGACAAAAGCGGCGCGGCAGGCCGAACGGGCGTCCGGGGCAGCGCAGGTAGCAGGATGCTCTCCCAGGAGCTGAAGCAGAAGCTCGACACGCTGCCCACGCAGCCCGGCTGCTACGTGATGAAGGACAAGGCCGGCGAGGTGGTCTACGTCGGCAAGGCCGTCAACCTCCGCGCGCGGGTAGGGCAGTACTTCCAGGAGCGCAGCGGCGACACGCGCGCGTTCATCCCCTTTCTCGAGGAACTTCTCGGCGACGTGGAGGTGATGATCACCCCCTCCGAGAAGGACGCGGTGCTGCTCGAGAACGAGCTGATCAAGAAGCACCGGCCGCGCTTCAACATCAAGCTGCGCGACGACAAGAACTTCATTTCGCTGCGGCTTTCGGGGACGCACCCGTACCCGCGCCTGGAAGTGGTCCGGCGGGTGAAGAAGGACGGCGCCCGCTACTTCGGCCCCTTCGCCAGCGCCTCGTCGATTCGCGAGACGCTGGGCATCGTCAACCGGCACTTCCAGCTCCGCACCTGCACCGATTCGGTGATGGCGAACCGCAGGCGTCCGTGCCTGCAGTACCAGATCAAGCGCTGTCCGGCGCCTTGCGTGTACAGCGTGTCGCAGGAGGAGTACCGGCGCTCGGTCGACGAGGTCGCCCTCTTCCTGGAGGGCAAGGCCGACGAGCTGACCGCGCAGCTCGAAGGGCGCATGAACGACGCCTCGGAAAAGCTGGAGTACGAGCGCGCCGCGCAGCTCCGCGACCAGCTTCATGCCATCGATCGCAGCCTGGAGAAGCAGCGCACGGTGCTGGGGGACCTGCTCGACGAGGACGTGCTCGGCTTCTACCGCGAAGGGCCGGCGCTCGAGATCCACCTGCTCTTCTTCCGCAACGGCCGCCTGACCGGGGGTCGCAGCTTCGGGTTCAGCCGGCAGGAGTTCCCCACCGAGGAGCTGCTCTCGAGCTTCCTCGATCAGTATTACGAGTCGGGCGCCTTCGTCCCCAAGGAGCTGCTGCCACGCCTTCCCCGGAGGATCGAGTGCTTCGACATCTCCACCTTCCAGGGCCAGCTCACGGTCGGCTCGCAAGTGCTGTTCACCGACGGCGAGCCGGACAAGAGCGGGTACCGCCTCTTCAAGGTGCGGGGCGAGGCTGCGGGCGATGATTTTGCCTCGATGTTCCAGGTGCTTACGCGGAGGCTGAAGCGCGGGATCGAGGAGCAGGACCTGCCCGACCTCCTGGTGATCGACGGCGGAAAGGGCCAGCTCAACGTCGCCCGGGCGGCGCTGAAGGAAGCGGGCCTGAGCCTTCAGGATCTGCCGCTCGCCGGGCTGGCGAAGAGCCGGGTGCTGGAGGACGAGGAGCGCTTCGCCGCGCGCCAGGGTTTCCGCGTCGCGGAAGCGTGGGCGGAGCGGGCGGGGCCGGAGCCGGAGGTCGCGCAGATCGCGGAGGGCGAGGCGAAGGAGGGCCCGGCCGCCCCGCCGCCGAGGCGGGGAAGATCGCGACAGAAGGGCCGGTTCGCGAAGAGCGAGGTGGAGCGGAGCCCGGAGCGCGTCTTCCTCCCGGGACAGAAGAACCCGGTGGTGCTGCGCCAGAACACCAGCGAGCTGCACCTGCTCGCGCGACTGCGCGACGAGGCGCACCGGTTCGCCATCACCTTCCACCGCAAGCTGCGGCGCGAGCGGAACTTCCGCTCGGTCCTGGAGGAGATCCCCGGCATCGGCGACAAGCGCAAGCGCGCGCTGCTCGGCCATTTCGGATCGCTCAGGCGCATCCGGGCCGCCATGCCCGAGGAGATCGCGCAGGTGGAAGGCTTCAACCTCCAGCTGGCGGAGCGCGTGCAGCGCTTCCTCGCGGCGCAGTCCGCGGAAGTGGAGGCGCAGGAGGCGGCCGAGGGCGGCGCGGAGCTCGACGGCGGCGCGCCCCCGCAGGCCGGGCCCGGAGACGGCACGCTGCTGCGCGACCGCGACGACGTGGCCTTCGATGCCGCGGCGGCGGAACTGGACGCGCTGGAAGAGGAAGACGCGCCAGCGCCCGAGCCGATCGAAGCGGAAACCAGGTAGTCCGATCGGTGCTGCATTGCACTGTTTTTTCTTGCTCCCTGGCGGATACCTGTCCTACAAGGTCGTCCCTCGCAGTCCAGTATCGAAAGGATCGAGAAGGAATGAAGCTCTACCCGAAGATCATCCCCGCCATCGCCCGCGACGTCATCGCATCGCTGATGGCGGAAGGCGATATCGAGGTAGAGACGATGCGGGTCGCGGACGCCGAGATGGACATGGCGGCCATCCTCAAGGAATACCTCGCTTCCGAGGAGCGGGTGAACCAGGCGACGCGCGAGGCTCTCGAGCGCCGCGGATATGACCACTCGCGCTTCAACCAGGTCAAGCGCGAGATGGCGGACGTGCGCGGCTTCAAGATGGGCGACGAAGGAATCGACTACATCATCAACCAGATGATCGAGTTCCTTCTCATTTCCCGAAACATCGAGGAAGTCTTCGCCGAGGACCATACCATCCGGCGCAAGATCTACCAGGTCTTCAAGAAGCACCTGGACGTGGACGAGGACATCGACCGCGAGGCGCGCTCCCGCCTCAAGCACCTCTCGGAAGGCACCCAGGCCTGGGAGGTCGAGTACCAGAAGACGGTCGAGCAGATCCGCCGCAACAAGGGCCTGGTGTAACTATCTCTTCGCGGCGCGGCGGATTCCTGGCGCGGCGATGAGCTGCGCGCGGATTGTCTTTCCCCGGACTTCCCCGATGGCGACCAGCGGCAAGCGACGCTCGTCGTCGCTCACCCAGACGACGGCGGGGCGTTTGACCTTCGCATCGTCGAGGCGCACGCCCTCACCCTCGAATCGCAGGGCAGGGAACCGACCCACGGGGGTATCGATGGTCTCCTTCGCCTTGATCTGGCCGGTGAACTTCCAGACCTTGCGCCCGGCGAACACCTCCAGGCAGAGGGGCTGGTTGATGGGCAGCAGCCGAAGCACGTAGAGGGTCGAGATCATGTCGCGCACGCCGTCGTCGGCCTGCACGGTGAACGGCTCGGGCTCGCCGTTCTTCGTCGCCTTGACGGCCAGGGTCCCGTCCTGCGGCGGGAAGGCCAGCTCGGTGCCCTTGTGCTGGTCATTCTCGTCCAGGTCCTCGCGATAGTGCAGCGGCGTGAAGTCGCGCGCGATCAAGGCGGTGGCGTACGCGTCGTAGCGCCCGAGGTTGGTGGCGACGAACGCGTTCGTCTTCGCGCGCGAGCTGAGCTGCACGGCCGACCGCTGCTTTTCCCCGGGTGGAGGCGGCTCGACGCGGATCTCGAAGGTGCCCACGTCCGCCCCGACGGCATCGAGCTTGTAGAGGAGCACTTCGCCGACGTTGAACTTCGCGGCCGGGAGCTGCTGCGGCGGGCAGAGCGCGGCGATGAGCAGTGCGAGCATGGGCATCATGTCTAGCAGAGACCTCCAGGCGGGGCCGGCAATTCAGCGCGCTCCGAGCTTGCGCGCGGAAAGCAGCGCCTCGATCCGCGCGGCCAGGTGCTCGCGCATCTGCGCGTACGCCTTGGGGTCGCGCGAGAAGCTCCGCAAGGAAGGAGCCACGGCGCGCGCTTCAGCGCGGGCGAGCGTGGGATCTCCCAGCTGGGCGCAGAGAGAGAGGTAGGCATGGTCGGCGAGCGAGCGCGAGACTTGCAAGAGCCGCAGCGACTCGACAGGCACGTCGCGCCGTCCGCCGATCCGCTCCGGCGTCCCCGGGTAGAAGAGCGTGCCGTCGCCGTTCCCCCCGAACGCCCACTGCGACTGCCAGGGATCGGTCTCGTGATAGGCAAACACCGTATCGAAGTACAGCTCGCCGGCGATGTCGTTGACGAAGGCGAGCGTGCCCATGGCCCGCGCGGCCGTGGCCGGCGCGTCGATCGTGTAGTCGGGCCAGCCGCGGAACGCGGGATCCAGGACAGGTCTGCCGTCGTTGCTGCAGCCGTGCGACATGCAGCTCTGGTACCACCAGAGCCGGTCGTACTTCGCGCGGGGAACCGCGCGCGGGCAGGTGGCGTTCTTCTCGCCCACGCAGTTGAGCAGCGGCGTCCAGAGGTTCACGTCCGGCAAGGCGCTCGTCCAGGAGGTGGTCACCAGGCGCCGCACCTCGGGGGCGTCCTCCCGCATCTCCCGCGCCCGCTCGGCCACGCGCGGGAAGGCGTCCGGGGACGGCTCGTCCTCGACGTAGCGGAAGAGGCGATCGAGCCAGCCTCGCTGCCGGAAATGCTCCTGCCACTGGCGGCGGTACGATCGCCTCTGGGCCCGGGTGAGCTTGCCCGGTTCCCGCAGCTCGACCGCCGTCCAGCGCGCTCCGCCGGGCAACGCCTTGCCGTCCAGGAACGGCCCCACCTCCGCGTCGTAGCTCGTCCAGTCGATCCGAACCCCGTCGCCGTCCTTGCTGAAGGAGGGCGGATCCTGCGTTCCGCCGAACAGCGTGATGCCGCGGCGAAGCGCGGCCAGGTCGTAGGCGCGGGTGAGCTCGCCCGCGGCCTCCACGCCGCGGCGGTGGCCCCTGGCGGCGGAATACCCGGAAAACCCGAAGGCCGTGGCCAGCGCCGGGGTCGCCGGCAGATCGAAGCCCCGGACCCGGACGTCGACGGGAACTTCCGCCGAGCCGCCTCGCCAGGAGAGACGCAGGGAGCCGGAAGACCGGCTCGGGCCGATGCCACGGCCCACGCAAGCTTCGACGAAGATGGCCTGCGCTCGTCCTTCCGGGACGTCCACCGGAAACGCGCGCCGCTCCTCGCCGTAGATCGGATCGCGCGCCGGGATGAGGGCGTCGGGCCACTCGCCGGTGGCGCCCTCCGGTCCGGAGGGGTGCTCGAGGAAGATGGTGCCGACGCGGTACAGATCGAGCTGCGCTTTTCCGCGGGTGGAGGCGGTCAACCCGGAGAGCGGGCCGCGCACCACGACCTGCGCGCCCACGCATTCGCCTCCGGCAGCCACCAGGCGGACGCGGAGGGCCTGGGCCGCTGGCGGAGGGGGCGCATCGGGGCGCACCTTCTCCGATTCGTCGGCGACCCAGATCTGCAGCACGGCCAGGACCCAGAGCATGGCGTGAGAAGGTGGGGCGGGTGGCGCCGGAGGGCAACGTGTCCCGGCGGGTGGAGTTTGGCGTTACACTCGCGGCATGGCCACCCGCGACCGGCGCCGCGACTCCTCGATGGAAGACGAAGATGAAAAGCCGACATTGGGAGCGCGCCAACGATTCTCCGAGTTCGAGTGTCCGGCGTGCAGCGCGAACAATCCCTTCGACGAGTTCGGCAACAACGACGAAGTGCTCTGCAACTGGTGCGGGATCGAGTTCGTCGCCCTGGTGGACGAAGACGGCCTCCTCAAGCTGAAGGAATCGTGAAAGGCGTCGCGCGCAGGCAGGTCCGGAGGATCGCGAGCGGGGTGCTGCAGGCGCCCGCCGATGACGACATCGTCGCCGAGGAACCACTGGAGATCCGGGCGCAGGGCGAGACCCTGGCCATCACCATGCGGACGCCGGGCGCCGATCGCGAGCTCGCGGTCGGTTTCCTCTTCGCCGAAGGCGTGATCGGCTCGCGCGACGACATCGGCAGCGTCTCGCACTGCGGCCGCCCCGATCAGGAGGGCTACGGAAACACCATCGACGTGGTGCCCGGGGCCGGGGTATCGCTCGACATCGACCGGCTTTCCGCCACCCGCCGCGGCACGCTCACCACCTCCGCCTGCGGCGTCTGCGGCCGGCGCAGCGTGGAGGACGTGATCGCGCGCTGCACGCCGCTGCCCGTCGCGCCCGGAATGATCGCCTCGGCCACCATCCTGGCCGCGGTGGACGGTCTGCGCGGGCGCCAACCGAATTTCGCCCGGACCGGCGGCATCCATGGGGCCGCGCTGCTGGACGCCGGCGGTCAGGTCCTCTCCGCGTTCGAGGACATCGGCCGGCACAACGCCGTCGACAAGGTGGTCGGAGCCCTGGTGCTGGGAGGCCGGGTTCCGGGCAGCGCGGCCGCCCTGCTGGTGGTGAGCGGGCGCGCCTCCTACGAGGTGGTGCAGAAGGCGTCGGCAGCGAAGGTCCCGGTCATCGCCAGCGTGTCCGCAGCCAGCTCCCTGGCGGTGGATCTGGCGCGGGCTTCCGGGATCACGCTCTGCGGCTTCGTCCGCAACGGCGCCATGACCGTCTACGCGCACCCCGACCGCATCGGCTGATCGGGGCGCCGGCGCTCAGAAGTGCTTGCCGTACACCGGCACCGGCGACGAGAAGCCGGTCGGCCGCTGGTCCGCGATCGGTCCCGTGAAGGTCCGGTCCGCGGACGCCGCGCTGGCGACGCCGAGGACGAGCCCGACACCGAGCCCGATGCCCGCGCCGATCAGCACGTCGCGCTGCCAGTTGCCCCAGCCCTCGTCCTGGACGTAGTTCCGATACGCCGCGACGCCTCCGCCGGCGAGCGCGCCCAAGGCGGCTCCGCCGATCGCGTCGGTCAAGATGATGCTGCCCGCCGACCTTCGCGTCTCCACTTCCGTGGTCTGCTGGGGCAGCGCCTCGCGCGGCGCGACAGGATTTGCGATTCGACCCACCTCGGCGCGCGCCTGGACCGGGAACGCCAGCGCGCACGCACAAGCCACAGCCGCACCCTTCAGCATGCTCGTCTCCTTGTTGTTCCTCAAGCTTGCTGACCGGGTATCCGGGCCGGCAAGGCTCGGGCAACGGAGGGAGCGCTTACTTCTTCGCCGCCTGGCGGCGCGATGCCCGGGCTTCCTTCCTGCGGCGCTGCTGCTCGAGGAAGCCGATCTTCTCCCGTTTCTCCGGCGGCGGCGCGCGTTGCGGAGCCGCGCGCGCTTCCACCAGCGGCCGGCCCCAGGGGCGGCCCACCGTGGCGTCCGACCTCCGCGACTCGGCCGCGAACCAGAGCACGCGCCGCACCACCAGGGTGGCGTACGCTCCAGGCGGGAGCGTGAACGAGAGGTTGATCTTGAAGCGCCCCCGGTTCAGCTCGTCGGGACGCGGCTCGTTCATCCGCAGCCTGCCCGGCAGCACGAAGAGCGGCCGCTCCTCGTGCTTGAAGAAGAGCTGCCGCGTGTCGGGCACCCGCAGGTCCTCGAGCCTGAGCCCCTGGGTCCGCAGGGCACCCAGGGCGGAGTCGCGCACCAGATCGTCCTCGAACGTCGAGTCGGGCGCGAGCAGCGGGAAGCTCTTCGACCACAGCTCGTCCCGGAGCGCGCGGGGCAGGGCGCGCGGAAACGTCAGCGCACCTGCCTGGTAGCGCAGCCCGATCATCTCGGCGGCGGGGACGCGAGCGCCCAGGTACCGCTTCACCCCCTCGTTCCAGACGTAGCTCTGCAGCTCGAACAGCGCCATCGCGCGGATGCGGCGGTC
>WNFT01002503.1_pt1 | contig 15783 bp, 18 predicted proteins | sample 5400191 | NCBI WGS metagenome assembly WNFT01 (sample SAMN13153359, study PRJNA577476) | soil metagenome | isolation source: 80 cm saprolite under Madrone tree | place: USA:California | collected 2016-06-14 | reverse complement strand
GGGAAAACTTGCCGCCGCCGGAGCCAATGCCTTCGTCGCAGGGTCCGCCGTGTTCAAGGGCGGCACCATGGAGGCCTACAAGGCCAATATTTCTGCGATCCGCAATGCGGCGGCGCTGGCGCGCGGCGAGGCGGTCTAGGCTCTCACCTCGTCCGGCCTTGCACTCTCCTGCTCCTGCACTGACGCCAACCGCGGCGGCCGCACCACCGTGGCGCGTGCCTCTTCGTAAGCCAACGGCAGCTCGCCGAGCCGGCTGTAAAGCGTCTTGCCTGGGATGCGCTCCATCACGACATAGGCCTGCCGCGCGAAATCCCCGGTGCCGAAGCAGCCCGGCACGTGCGGTCCCGACAACCGCGGCAGGATCATCTGTTCCATCTCGAAGCTGACGATGGCAGCCGGGTCCTCGCCCTCGGACACCCGCGGAATCTTCATCAATAGCGGCACCGCGAAACCGGGATGGGTCACGCTCCATAGCGTCGCCATGCCGCCGTGATGGATGCACTCTCCGATCGTGAAACCATCGATGACCGCGCCGGGCTGAACCGAAAATTTCGCCACCCTCACCTCCCGATCAGCAACCGATCGGCGAGCCAGTATGGCAGGCCATTTTGGCGGATCCGCCTCGCCGCCGTCTCGACGTCGTAGGGCACACGGCAATAGGTGATTTCCCGGCTATCGGTATCGAACATCGCAAACGAGGCCGCCGGATCGCCGTCGCGAGGCTGCCCCACCGAGCCGAGCACGGCGAGCCAACGCCGCCCCGGCAGCAATTGCAGGGGCACGCCTGATCTCGGCACAAAGCTCGTCATCTTGGCGGCTGAGGACCTCGAATAGAGCGTCGGCTGGTGAATGTGGCCGCAGAATGTGATCTGGGCTTGCGTCGCCTCGATGCTGCGCGCGGCATCCAGTGTCGTCTGCACGTAGTGCCACCTCTGGGGATTGCTGGCTTCGGAATGAACGTAGAGGCGGTCGTCCTCCTGCAATGTCAGCGGCAGCTCCGCCAGAAATCGCCGCTGGGCCGCACTGAGCCTGCCGCGCGTCCATTCGATCGCGGCCTGGGCTTCGGCATTCATGGATACCCTCATTGTGCCGATGGCGCTGTCATGGTTGCCGCGCACCGCAATCGCCCCGCGCTCGACGAGATCCATCACCACGTCAACCGTCCATTCCGGATCGGCGCCATATCCGACGTAATCGCCGAGGCAAATGATCCATTCCGCGCCGCGCGCCCGCGCGAAATCGAGGCACGCGCTAAAGGCCTGCCGGTTGGCATGGATATCCGTGAAGACGGCCAGCCGCACGCTTTCCTCCACCTTACCATATCGCCCACGCCGGGGCCGGATTTGATGGACATCAAACAACACGCGGCCCGAGGCGCGCAACCACGCTGAAGGCCGGGATCGGGGGCACGCCGCTTCTCTCCCTGACCTGCAACCTCATGCCGCCGGCACTGGGCCGGCGCGCTCGGCGGGAACGCCCTCGTCTCGTTGTAGAGGCAGGGTGAACTGAAAGACGGCGCCGCGCGGTTCATTCGCGGAGGCGCACAGCTGTCCCTCGTGCGCCTCGATGATCGAACGACAGATCGCCAGTCCCATGCCCATGCCGCCGGACTTGGTCGTGTAGAATGCATTGAAGAGGCGCTCAACACTCGCCGGATCCAGTCCCGGACCCGAATCTCGCACCGCGACCAACACGCCGCCTTGCTCGGCCTGCCCGGTGCTGATCTGCAATGCGCGGGGTGTCTCGGCGACGCCGCTCATGGCTTCAATAGCATTGATGATCAAGTTCAGGATCACTTGTTGCAGCTGAACCCGATCGCCGTAAATGAGCGGCAAGCCGTCCGCGAGATCCGTTTGCACCGAAACGCCGGTCTTTGCCGCTTCGCCACGGGTCAGGGCAATCACCTCGCGGATTGCCTCGTTGATGTCCAGGCAAGCCTGCCGCGGCGGCACCTTCTTGATGAGGGCCCGGATCCCGCCGATGACATTGCCGGCTCGCGTGCCGTCCTCGACGATAAGGCCGAGGGCCTCGCGAACCTCCTCGAGATCGGGCGGTTGAGCGCCCAGCCAGCGCAAGGCGGCCTCAGCATTGATGACAGTCGCGGCGATCGGCTGGTTGACCTCATGGGCGATCGAGGCCGTCAGCTGCCCCATCGTGGTGACGCGATTGGCGTGCGCGAGCTCCATCAGGGTCTCGCGATAGCGCCGCTCGCTTTCGCGAGCCTCTGCTTCCGCCCGCTTGCGGTCGGTCATGTCAACGACAAAGGCAACGCCTTCGTCTCGTTTCCATTCGAAAAGCGCGCCGCCGATCAGAACCGGCACGCGGCTGCCGTCTTTGCGGAAGTACTCTTTTTCATACGGCTGGGTACTTCCGATCGCCCTCACCTCTGCTAGGGAGCGTTGGTCTGCCTCGCGCCATTCCGCTGGCGTCAGGTCCGTTCGGTTCACGCGACCCGAGGCAAGATCCTCTCGGTCGTATCCCGTCATGCGGAGAAACGCGTCATTGGCCTCAAGAAAACGACCTTCGAGATTCCAGATAATGATCCCAATGATGTTGGCGTCGACCAGGTGCCGGATCTTCTTTTCGCGCTCCTCAAGATCGCTGTGGAGTTGAACGTTCTCCTCGGTCGCTTTCCGTCGCCGTCGTGCTTCGAGCCGTGCGAGCGCCAAGGCGCCCCCGGCGAAAACGGTGACAATGGCGACCGCCGAAGCGATCAGCCTCGTCTTGCTTTGTTCGAGCGCGTCGGCGCGCGTCTCCCAATCCGCAAGCAGGAAGCGCTCGTTATCTATCATCTGGTCGATTTGCGATCGGATTTCGCCCATGGTGCCAATCGTCGCCAGCGCCGGATCCACCTTGGACGTGCGCGCCGTCTTGACGATCTCGTCAATCTCGCGCAGCTTTGCCGCAACGGTCAGCGCTAGATGTGCGGCACGAAGGCTCTGCAACGGATCGTCCGCCACGAGAGCTTGAAGCGCCTCGCTCTCCCGTCGCACGCTTTCGTCAGAGATGCCGTAGGGCTTGAGATATGCCGGGTCCAGGGTCAATAGATACCCGCGTCTTTCGGTGTCCAGGTCGGCAATATTCGCCCGCAGCCGATCGAGCGTATCGAGCACCTGGCGGCTATGCTCGACCGCGCGGCTTGCCGCCTGCCGCTGTTGCCAATACCGCACGCCCAGGAACCCGCTTGCCGCAACCAGCATTAGAAGCACCGCGACCCCCAAGATCAGCGGATGAGCGAACCACCGCGAGGACGGGCGTGACGCGGCGAACGGCATATACTTGGCCCTTCCATGCGAGCGCGACCCGCACGTCTTCTGGTGCGGACGCCAGAGTATTGATAGAATAGTAGAACACGCGGATCATTCCGCCTAGGCGAGACAGGAGCCCTGACAATTTCAAGCGAGCAGGTTTCGCTGCTTCCGGGGTCTATCCATTCGTCTTGCGAGAGCGTCCGACCTGCCGTGTTGTGATTGATTGCCACAAAAGGAGCACCGACATGGCGCTGGGGGAAAAGTCGCTGAACAGTCGAGTGCCAGCCAGCCGGCGCACTTTCGTCAAGGGATTGGGCGCTGCCGGAGCAACACTCTCGGGCATGGCGACGTGGCCGCGATGGAGCTTCGCAGAGGAAGCCGCGGCGATGTATGCCAGCGCTGCGATTGACTGGAAACAATTCTCCGGCCAGACGATCACGCTTGCAGGCGCGATCCATCCTTGGTCGAACGCCATCGCCGCGCTCTTGCCGCAGTTCACCAAGCTCACCGGCATTAGCGTCGTCACCGATTTCCAGTTGGAGACCGCATTCCTGGGTGCCCTGCCGATCAAGCTCGCCGGCGGCAGTAGAACGCCTGACGTCTTCATGTTCCTGACTTATGGCCAGGGCATCTCGGCGGGATGGCTCGAGCCACTGAATGCCCATTATTCCGACAGGTTGCTAACCGATCTCGGCTGGTACGACGAGAACGACCTCCTCAAGACGGCCGGAGCCTTTCCGGTCTGGTCGAACGGCGAACGCTACGCCTTCCCGATTACTTCCGAGGCGGTGACCTTGTTCGTTAACAGCGATGCGTTGGCAGCCAAGAACCTGTCGGTTCCTCAGACTTTCGACGAGCTGCTTGCGACCGCCAAGGCGGTCAAGACCAACGAGATGTCGGGGATCGCCATGCGGGCCCAGGCCGGCGGCAACTCATCCCCGGCGGCCATGAGCTACGTATTTTCGTATGGCGGGCACATGGTCAAGGACAACCAGGCCGCCTTCGCTAGCCCCGAGGCGATCGCAGCCGTCGCGATCTACGGAGAGACCCTTCGCCAAGCGGGGCCCGTCGGCGTCGGCAGCTATGAATGGTACCATGTGTTGAACGACTTCGTTCAGGGCAGGACCGCCATGGCGATCGACAGCAGCGTCCTTGCCAAGGACATTTCGGATCCGGCGAACAGCCGCGTCGCCAAGCAGGCAGCCTTTGCCGCCTTTCCCCATGCCGACGGTCGCTCACCCGTCCCCTTCATGTCGCACTGGCAGGCGTGCATCAATTCCAGATCGCAAAACAAACGGGCGACGTTCCTGTTCCTACTGTGGGCGACAAGTAAGCCGACATCGTTGCAGACGGCCGCGTCCGGGTTGGCGACGACGCGTCTGTCGGCCTGGTCGAGCGAGGGCTTCAAGAAGGCGTTCGGCCCACAAGCCGCCGCCGCGGCGCTTACCAACTTGCAAAATGCCGATGTCGACCGCGCCAAGGCGATCCTTTTCCATCCGCAATCGAGACCCATCCAGGACGCCTTCATGATCGGTGTCAATGAAGTGGTCTCCGGAGCGAAATCGGCGAAGAGTGCAATGACCGCCGCCGCCGAGAAGGCCAATGCAGCGATCCGCGGATAGCGGAGCCGGTGGCGGCGCTGTTATCGAGCGTCGGACTTAAACCATTAGCGCTTGCGCGGGGCTTCCAGACTCTTGAGCAACAGAGCCAGCAGGGCGTCGATCCGCGCTGCGAGCTGCGGATCGCTCCATTCCTCGGCATGGGCGGGATGATGGAAGCGGCTGGTGGCGTCAAAAATCGCGCGCGCCGAAGCGTTGACGTCGCCGACCTGGAACACGCCCTGCTTGACGCCATCAGCCAGAATGTGCGCGATCTGGTCGACCAGACGATCCTTATGCGCCTTCACCACCTTGCACGCCTCTTGCGCCAGCGCCAGATAGGTCGCGAACATCTCGGGATCGTCGGAAACCTTCTTGTGCTTGATCGCAAACATGGTACGCAGCCAGCGCTCCAACCTGGCGGGCGCGGGCCCGGACGCTTCAGCAATCTTCGCAAGCGGCGCGTTGGCGCGATCGAGCCAGCGCTTTGCTACCGCTTCGCGCAGCGAAGCCTTGCTCGGAAAATGGCGGTACACGCTGCCGTGGCTGACATCGAGCGCGCGGGCGACATCGACGACGGTGGCCTTGGCCAGCCCGAAGCGGCGCAGCACGTCCTCGGTGACCTCGAGAATCCGCTCCGGGGTCAGAACCACGGTTTCGTTCATGCGCGCACCATCTGCCTTTCGTTGTTCGGTACTGTTTAGCGGCTCAGCCTCGCCGCCTGCGCGGCAAGATGCCGGGCCACGCGCCTGTTGATCCAGCGCTGGAGTTGATGGGTCAGATAAAGAATTTCGATCGTCATGGTGTAGTCCTCTGCACGTCCGGGGCTCGCGGTCGGATGGCCAACGAGCCAAGGGACGCCTCACGCAACGGCGTCAAATCCAATATAGGACATCCGGGTAACAGATTTCAATATCTGTCAGTCAATAGTTCGTGATCGAGCGGCCGGTGCCGGACACTGTGGCCGTTGGCCCTGCCCTGCGGCCGGTTTGTCTCCCCTCCGCCGCTCTGCTAAAGCGCGGCGTGAGCCCCTTTTTACAAGAGTCGTCGATGATTTCCCGCTACGCCCGCCCGGAAATGGCCTCGATCTGGGAGGCCCAAACCCGCTTCAAGATCTGGTTCGAGATCGAGGCGCATGCGGCGGATGCGCTGGCAGAACTTGGCGTCATCCCCAAAGAGGCCGCGAGGGCGATCTGGGCCACGGCCCGCGACGTCACCTTCGATGTGGCGCGGATCGACGAGATCGAGCGCGAAACCAGGCACGACGTTATCGCCTTCCTCACCCATCTGGCGGAAATCGTCGGCCCGGAGGCGCGCTTCGTGCACCAGGGCATGACCTCCTCCGACGTGCTCGACACCTGCCTCAACGTGCAGCTCACCCGCGCCGCGGACCTGCTTGTCGAGGACATCGACAAGGTGCTGACGGCGCTGAAGAAGCGCGCTTTCGAGCACAAGATGACGCCGACCATCGGCCGCTCCCACGGCATCCATGCCGAGCCGGTGACGTTCGGGCTGAAGCTCGCCTACGCCTATGCGGAATTTTCACGCGCCCGCGCCCGCCTCCTGACTGCCCGCAAGGAAGTCGCGACCTGCGCGATCTCGGGCGCGGTCGGCACCTTCGCGCAGATCGATCCGAGCGTCGAAGCCCATGTCGCAAAAGCGATGGGACTTAAGCCAGAGCCGATCTCGACCCAGGTGATACCGCGCGACCGCCACGCGATGTATTTTGCAACCCTCGGCGTGATCGCATCCTCGGTCGAGCGCCTCGCCACCGAGATCCGGCACTTGCAGCGCACCGAGGTGCTGGAGGCGGAGGAATTCTTCTCCGAGGGCCAGAAGGGTTCGTCGGCGATGCCGCACAAGCGCAACCCGGTGCTGTCGGAAAATCTCACCGGCCTGTCGCGCATGGTGCGCGCCTATGTGACGCCGGCCATGGAGAATGTCGTGCTCTGGCACGAGCGCGACATCTCGCATTCTTCCGCCGAGCGCATGATCGCGCCCGACGCGACGGTGACGCTGGATTTTGCCCTTAACCGCCTCGCCGGCCTGATCGACAAGCTCTTGGTTTACCCTGAAAACATGCGGAAGAACCTCGACCGCCTCGGCGGCCTCGTTCATTCGCAGCGAGTGCTGATCGCGCTGACGCAAAAAGGCTGTAGCCGTGAGGACGCCTACAAGCTCGTGCAGCGCAACGCCATGCCGGTGTGGCGCGGCGAAGGCGACTTTCAGACGCTGCTAAAAAAGGACGCCGAGGTAAAGAAGTATCTCAGCGACGCCGAGATATCCGAGCAGTTCGACCTCGGCTATCACCTCAAGCACGTCGATACCATCTTCAAGCGCGTGTTCGGGGAAAGCTGACGCGGGAAGCGGGCCGCGCATGCCTCACGGGGCTGCAATGACAATCGAATGGTAACCCGGCAGCGGCTAGGATTGCGGCGTGGCATCACCTCCGACGATTCTGGTGTTCGATTCCGGCCTTGGCGGGCTCACGGTATTGCGTGAAATCGTCCGGACCCGCCCCGACGCGCATTACATTTATGTCGCGGACGATGCGTTCTTTCCCTACGGCCATCACGCCGAGGACCGGATCATCGCGCGCGTGGTGCCGTTGATCGGTGAATTGATTGCCGCGCATGCCCCGGATCTGGTGGTGATCGCCTGCAACACCGCCTCGACGCTGGTGATGTCGCAGCTTCGCGCCGAATACAAGGTACCCTTTGTCGGGACGGTGCCGGCGATCAAGCCGGCTTGCGCAAGTTCAAAGACAAGACGCGTGTCGGTGCTCGGCACCAAGGGCACCGTCAAGCGCGAATACACCAAGGCGCTGATCCGTGATTTCGCGCAAGGCTGCGAAGTAACGCTGGTGGGCTCGGCGCAGCTCGCTTCGCTGGCGGAGGCGGCTTTGAGCGGCGTCGAGGTCAACGATCTCAAGATATCGGCCGAGCTCGCGCCATGCTTTATTGGAGAGGGCAGGAACGATCCGGCGCGCACCGACACCATCGTGCTCGCCTGCACCCATTATCCATTGCTGATGGATCGGTTCCGCCGGCTGGCGCCATGGCCGGTGGACTGGATCGATCCGGCGCCCGCGATTGCCCGCCGCGTTACCGATCTGCTCAGGGCCGCCGGCAGCGAAGCCGATCATGCCGGCGCCGAGATGATTTTCACTTCCGGACGGCGGCACACGCTGAGCCGGGCGTTGATGCCGTTTTTCGGCGGCCGCGTCCCGGCGTGAATGCAGCTTGATCTTTTCGACATCTCGCCGCGCTGGTAGCTTTCGAACCAATCGGCATTCTCGCGATCGAAACGGAGCTTTGGATTTGACCTCGGCGACGCCTCAACCGCTCAACCGTCTCCGCAAGCTGTGGCGGGAAGGACGTCCGACATTCGGAGCGATCGCGACCATTCCCAGCATTCAGACCGTGCAGATCATGGCCCGCTCGGGATTCGACTGGATCGTCGTCGATCTCGAGCACGGTCCGATCGACCTTGGCTCCGCGCACGCAATGATAACAGCGACGTCAGGGACATCCTGCATACCGCCGGCGCGGATCGCGGCCAACGAGCCCTGGCTAGCGAAAGCGCCGATGGATATCGGCGCGCTCGGCATCAATTTTCCGATGATCTGCAGCCGCGAGGATGCCGAAAGGGCCGTCCGCAGCGTGCGCTATCCGCCGCGCGGCGACCGGCTCTGGGGCCCGTTTCACGCGCCGTTTCGCTGGGGCGTCTCGATGCCCGATTATATGGCGACCGCCGACGATGACATGATCTGCATGATCACCATCGAGCATGTCGAGGCGGTCAACCGCATCGACGAGATCATGGCGACGCCCGGCATCGACATGGCGGTGATCGGACCCGGCGACCTCGCAACCTCGATCGACAAGCGCGGCCGCGCCGACGACCCCGAGGTGCTGGCGCTGATGGCGCGCGCCGAGGCCGGCATCCTCAAAAGCGGGGTCCCGATCGGTGGGGTGGCGCGCACGCCGGAACAGGCCAATCAGATGATCGAGCGCGGTTATCTGGGGCTCGCGCTCGGCTTCGACTGGTCGCTGTTCCAGCGCGGGATCGCTGCGAGTTTTGACGGCATCAAGCGCTGAACCGGGCCAAGGTGCTGAAAATTTTTGGAATTGATCGCGCCGTCCAACCGCGCTCACTCAGTTGTTGCTGAGCGGCACCATCTGCAGGCCGGCGTCGGTTAGCGTCTCAACGATGCATTTCGCAACTTGTTTAGCTTCCTCGGTATTCATTCGATGATCCGGGTTCTTTTTCAGAGCATCACAGATTGCGGTGGCAATTATCGAATGCACCTGATGCTGATCAGTCATCGTGTCGCCCAATGTTTGTCGAGAGCACAGCGATGAGAACCCGAAAGGTGAGGCCGCGCCGGCTTCAGGATGCTGGCGGCCCGCCATTGAGAAGCTGGGAAACGGCGGTGACAAGCTGCGCCGGAGCGAACGGCTTTTCCATGAGGACACTGTTTGGAACGCCCCGCGAGGGCCATTGATCGGCTTTGACGCCGGTCATGTAGATAACGGGAAAATCCGGGTCGATCTCTCTCGCTCGCTGGGCGACTTCCCAGCCATCTATCCTGCCGCGCAGAACGATGTCGGCCACCAGTGCGCGATATTTGCCCCTGTGTCCCCGCAGCAGGGTCACCGCCTCTTCGCCTGACGGAGCGACCGCCGGTTCAAAGCCGCCCTCGGTGAGCGCGTCTTCGACAATGGTCTGTATCTCTTCGTTGTCTTCGACGACCAAAATGAATAGTTGATCTTCCAATGCCATTGCCCCCCTCCGCCTTCAAGGCGCCAACTCCTCTACGCCAAAGTCGGGGTTCGGTTCCGGACAAATGAAAAAATAAACTTGGGCACCCTGGATATCCCAGAGCAGACGTCGGACACTCGTGTTCTGGAATTAGAACATTTCGCCGGAGGGAGCCTCCGGGTTTTCCTTTTTGGGCTTCAACGCCTTGTCGATCAGCCACACGACGCTATTCATGGCGGCCGCCCGCGAGGTGGCCTGCCCCGATTTGATTGTCTTTTCGTCAAGGTGAACCGTCCATCGCCAGGAATCAGGCCCGATGCCTTGGACAACGTTGTATTGTTTGCCGCGATATTCCATTTCGCTCCTCGCCCGACGATTCAACGGGCGGAGCAACAGATCGTTCGCGCAATAATAGTTTTGGGGTAGAGGAACAAATCGGCAGGGTTGCGTGCCGGGCCTTTCCTGCCGCTCGGCACTCCACCTACCGGTCTGAGGCGGTCCCCGGTGGGGCCGTTTTGCCTCGTGGCCCCTTCCGGATGCACCGGCGTTCGGGCCACCGCCCGCGCGAACGGCCGCACTGAAATCCGCTTTGTGTCACCTTCTCGTTTGTCGCGCCGAGGGCCAGGTTCGGCGAATAAGACGCAGCCGTTCGATCCGACCGCAACAATCGCACCGATATTGAATCATGTCCCGGCCCTTGCCGTCGGGGTCAATCTTCTCAATTCGCATGGTCTTCGCACAGTCGACGCACGAAATGAGTGTCGTCAGCGGACTTTGGTCGTCATTCATTGGCGGGGCATCTTGCGACATGACCAAAAGCTATGTCAGCCCGCGCCCGGATGCATCCCCATGACTTCAAAAGCTACGGGATAGCGCCCAAATACCAAGCAAAATCAAGGCGATTGCGCTGGAATAGGCATCGATGCTACGCCCCGACTTCGTTCGTCGGCCCAGCGGTCGGTTGTGTTGGGTATCCAGCCCGGAATGACAGTCCTGTCGCCCTCTCGAACCAGGGCCGTTTTCATTGACAGGACGGCCGTTTCTCCCTAGAAACCGCCTGCTCGCGGGCCGGTTTCGGCCCGCGATGCGTTTCGCGACCCGTGGTCCATCCCTTCAAGCTTTAAGGGGCGGGCCTGTCGGCTCCGGGAATTTCCCGGCGCACAGGAGGGCGCGTTTCCTCAAAACCCGAACTTGAAAAAGAGGACGCGATGACAAAGCGCAGTGAGGCGAAATACAAGATCGATCGCCGCATGGGCCAGAATATCTGGGGCCGCCCGAAGAGTCCCGTAAACCGCAGGGAATACGGTCCCGGCCAGCACGGCCAGCGCCGCAAAGGAAAGCTCTCCGACTTCGGCGTGCAGCTGCGCGCCAAGCAGAAGCTCAAGGGCTATTACGCCAACATCTCGGAACGCCAGTTCCATGGCATCTATGTCGAGGCCGGGCGGATGAAGGGCGATACCGGCGAAAACCTGATCGGCCTGCTCGAGCGCCGGCTCGACACCGTGGTGTATCGCGCCAAATTCGTGGCCACCATGTTTGCCGCGCGCCAGTTCATCAATCACGGCCACGTCAAGGTGAACGGCCGCCGCGTCAATATCCCGAGCTTCAAGGTGAAGGTCGGCGATTTGGTCGAGGTCAAGGAATCCTCGAAACAGCTCACCCCCGTTCTGGAAGCCATTCAGCTTGCCGAACGCGACGTGCCCGATTTCCTCGAAGTCGATCATTCCAAGTTGACGGCGAAGTTCGCCCGCATCCCCGCTTTGTCGGACGTGCCCTTCCCGGTCCAGATGGAGCCGCATCTGATCGTCGAATTCTATTCGCGCTGATTTGATCGTGCCGAGATCGAGGGCCCCGGTTTTGCCGGGGCCTTTTTCGTGGGACGTCATGCCGGGCTTGTCCCGGGCATCCACGTCTTTATGTTCGAGCAAGCGAGTTGGCCGGGACGAGCCCGGCCATGAAGACGTGAGTGACGAGAACTTGCCATGTACACCCCACCTCCGCGCGATCCGAAAGCGCCGCCGGTCCGCATCAATCTCCTCTCCGACACCCAGACCCGGCCGACGCCGGGCATGCGCGAGGCGATCGCGCGGGCTGACGTTGGCGACGAGCAGATCGGCGACGACCCCACCGTGAATTTGCTGTGCGAGCGCGTGGCCGATTTGCTTGGCAAGCAGGCCGCCGTGTTCATGCCGTCAGGCACCATGTGCAATGTCGCCGCGACACTGGTCCATTGCCGGCCCGGCGATGAGATCCTGGCGCATGTATCAGCGCACATCATCGCCCGCGAAGGCGGCGCGCATGCAGCCCTCGGCGGGTTCCAGATCACGCCGCTGCCCGGCGCCGACGGACAATTTACGCCCGACACTCTTCGGGCCGCGCTTCATCCGCGCAGCCGTTACCAGCCGCCGCAGACGGTGGTCAGCGTCGAGCAGACCGCCAATATCGGCGGCGGCACCATCTGGAAAAAGGCCGCTCTCGACGAGATCGCGCAAATCGCAAAATCCGACGGTCTCGCCACCCATATGGATGGCGCGCGGCTCCTGAACGCCTGTGTCGCCACCGGCATCACCGCACGCGACATGGCGTCGGGGTGGGATTCCGCCTGGATCGACTTCTCAAAGGGGCTGGGCGCGCCGGTTGGCGCTGTCATCGCCGGCTCGCGCGATTTCATCGACGAAGTCTGGCGCTGGAAGCAGCGCCTTGGCGGCTCGATGCGCCAGGCCGGTATCTGTGCTGCGGCCTGCGTTTATGCGCTCGACCACCATGTCTACCGGCTGGCCGACGATCACGCCAATGCCCGGGCGCTGGCGCGGGGCCTATCGCAAATCGTTGGAATCGAGGTGCAGCAGCCCGAAACCAACCTGGTTTTCTTCAAGCCCGACGGCGCCGGCGTCACCGGCGAGAAAATGGTCGCGGATTTGCGTCGGCACGGCGTGCTGGTTGCCATGATGGACGGCCGTATCCGCGCCTGCACCCATCTCGATGTCACCGCAGACATGATCAAGGAGACGCTCGGCCTGGTGCGCGAAATCGCGCGCGGGGCGTAGGGGTAGATGGCGTGGGAACATTTTGCAGATCGAGCTGTTGACACCAGCCACCCTGTATCCTATAAGATACAATATGCTTGAGGTTCAAAAGACCGAAGAATTCGACGAATGGCTATCAAGTCTGGCGGATCAAAAGGCCCAAGCGAAAATTGCTTCCCGCATCGAGCGCCTCGGCTTCGGCAATCCCGGTGATGTCAGGCCGGTCGGAGCGGGCATAAGCGAGATGAGAGTGCCCTACGGCCCGGGTTATCGCGTTTACTTCAAGCAAACCGGCAAGACCGTCGTCCTTCTCCTATGTGGTGGAGATAAATCCACGCAAGAGAAAGATATCAGACGAGCAAAAGAGATAGCAGCCGAACTATGAAGGAAAGCAAATGATAAAAATTTCGAAATTCGACGCAGCGGATTATCTCAAGAGCCCGGAAGCTATCGCTGCTTATCTCACTGAGGCACTCGCAACTGACGATGCCGCCTACATTTGTACCGCTCTCGATACGATTGCGAGAGCAAAAGGAATGACCAACGTAGCGAAGGAAACGGGTCTTTCCCGAGAGAGCCTGTACAAATCGTTCAGCGGGTCATCAAAACCCGAGTTTGATACGGTGCGAAAGGTAATCAACTCATTCGGCGTGAGGCTTGTCGCCGAGCCGGCAGAGAATAAGGCGACGTAGCGTGCGTAGCCCGTATGAGCGAAGCGAAATCCGGGGTCAGCGCGCGCCATTCCGGATGTCGCTTCGCTCATACGGGCTACGCAGGTTTTTGTGCGGCAAACAGATTCCAGCGGTGGAAAAACCTGATCTTCTCGCCGTCGATCGCCAGCCCCATTCCGGCCGACGCTCCGGCGCTGGCCAACGCCCGCACCACCGCGCGAAGCGGCGGGAGGCGGGAGGCGTCGTTGACGATCCCCATCCACTCCTCGAACTCGCGCGGCTTGTCCCAACTCATCAGAGATACGATCGCAAAGCCTGCGCCCCTGACCAATGCCGCCAGTTCGGAGCCAGGCAGCATCCGCACGTGAGAGGGATCGCGCAGGATTTCGATCGCATTCTGCAAGTCCGACTCAGCGGGGACTTCCGATGAAATGACATCAGCGACGACAAACCTGCCGCCGGGCCGGAGAACGCGGAATATCTCGGACATCGCCCGGCCCGGCCGATCGAAATGATGCGCCACGGGGTAAGATCGAACGCCACCATCTCGCGCGCAGTTTTCGCGATCGCGGCACTGAGGATGCCCGGACCGCAGACGACGTCGAGCACTGAGCACTGCGCCGCCTCGCCCAAGGCGTCGATAAAACGCTGCGTCAACGCCGCATCGGTAATCGCCGGTGACGCCGAAAACGTTGCCGCCTGCCGGCTAAATTCGTCCCGCACACGATCGTCGTGACGCATGATCCCTCCTCGTCATTGCGAGGAGCAAAGCGACGAAGCAATCCAGCTTTTGCGCAGCTATGGATTGCTTCGCTTCGCTCGCAATGACGTTTGTTGCAACACTCAATTCCTCAACGCCTCATAGATCAGCGTCTTCAGCGCCAGTTGAATCCGTCCGCGCTGCGACGGCGTCTGCACCATGAAGATCACGAACATATCGTCCTTCGGATCGATAAAGAAGAAGGTGCCCTCGATGCCGTCCCAGCGATATTCGCCCAGCGGCCAGGATGTCCCGGGATAGGGCGAGGTGCGCACGGCAAAGCCGAGGCCGAAGCCGGCGGAAGCGCCCGGAAAATAGAAATAATCGCGGGCGATTTTGGTCTCCGGCCCGATATGATCGGAGGTCATCAGCGCAATGGTCTCAGCTTTGAGGTAGCGCCGGCCCTCAAAGGTGCCGCCGTTCAGCAGCATTTGCGCAAATCGCGCGTAGTCGCCTATGGTCCCGACCATGCCCGCGCCGCCGGATTCCCAGCGGCGCGGCACCATCGGATCCCTGATTCCGGCGACCGGCGTGATGAAACGATCGTCCGGCATCGGCTCGGCGATACGCGGCCGCTTCGCGGAATCCGCGACATAGAACGCGGTGTCGGTCATGCCGAGGGGATCGAGCAGTCTCTGCTTCTCAAATTGAAACAATGACTGCCCTGATATCACCTCGATGACGCGCCCGAGCACGTCGGTCGAATGGCCGTAGTCCCAGAGCGTTCCAGGCTGTTCAGCCAGCGGCAGTCTTGCCAATCGCTCGGCGAACTCGGCGTTGTCGAAATCACCATTGAACAGATCGGAGTTCACATAGAGTTTTCTCACCCCACTGTCGCCATAGAAGCCATAGGTGAGGCCCGAGGTGTGGCGCAGCAGGTCTTCGATGGTGATCGGGCGATTGAGCGGTTCGAGCACCAGCGCCGGCTTTCCGTCCTGATCGTGCTTCTCGACGCCGACTTTCACATCGGCGAAGGCCGGGATGTATTTTGCAACGGTGTCGTCAAGCGAGAGCTTGCCGTCCTCGACCAGCATCATCGCAGCGACTGAGGTGATCGGCTTCGACATCGAATACAGACGGAAAATCGTGTCCGCGGTCATCGGCAATTGGGTCGCGACGTCGCGAACCCCGAAATTTTCGAAGTAGACCGGTTGCCCGTGCTGCTGGATCAGCATGATGGCACCCGGAATCTTGCCGGTCGCGATCTCGTTGCGGATGTAGTCGCCGACGCGCTGCAGCCCTCCTTGCGAAAACCTTGCCGGGACGGGCGACGGCTGTTCTGCGTACCCCTCGCTCGGTCGTCCGGCGATGATCGCGACAATGAGCAGGGCAAGCGTCGCCGCAAAGCTGCGGCGGCGCGCAAAACCGTTAGTTCTCCATCGCTTCATAGACGAGCTGCTTGAGGGTCCGCTGGACGCGCTGGCGTTCCGAAGGCGTCTGCTCAAGCAGCACGAAGAACATGTCCTGCTTGCGGTCAATCACCATATAGCAGCCGCTTGCGCCGTCCCATTTCAGTTCGCCCAGCGATCCCGGTGGCGGCGGCTTGGCGTTGCCAGGATCGGTGCGCACGGCAAGCCCAAGCCCCATGCCGAAGCCGTCCCCGGGGAAATAGAAATAATCCCGCTCGACACCGGAGCCCTTGCCAATGTGATCCGATGCCACCAGTTCGAACGTCTTCGGGCTGAGATAGGTCTTGCCCTCGAACGTTCCGCC
>WNFT01003599.1_pt1 | contig 15786 bp, 19 predicted proteins | sample 5400191 | NCBI WGS metagenome assembly WNFT01 (sample SAMN13153359, study PRJNA577476) | soil metagenome | isolation source: 80 cm saprolite under Madrone tree | place: USA:California | collected 2016-06-14 | reverse complement strand
GAGAATGATGGCATCGAGATGGCTGGCGTGGTTCGCCACCAGGACAAACGGCGGGCGCGTCGGCAAATTTTCGCGGCCGCGAATCTTCAATCGATGCGCGATGGCAAGATAAAGCCGCGTGATTGATCGCCAAAGAAAACACGAGATCGCACTCTCCAATCCCACTTCGCGGCGCAGGCTCAGTCGCCGCTGTTCGGCGCTCAATCCGAAATCATGCGCTGGTTCGAAGCGCCACTCTTCCATCGTTAACCGCCGGTAAAGATCCGCGTTGGCTGATCGAGCCCGAAGCCACGAAAAAATCCGATATAATGGAAGACCGCGGGCGCGACCAGCAACATGCTGTCGAAACGGTCGAGCAATCCGCCGTGACCCGGAATGGATGCTCCCATGTCCTTGATCCCGATGTCGCGTTTAATTGATGACACCATCAGATCGCCGAATTGTCCGGCTATGCTCACGATCAAGCCCAGCCCGATCAATTTCACCGGCGTATCAACACCCGAGCCCGCAAAAACAAAATGACCAACGGTCGAAACAAGCGTGGTGGTCAATACCAGCGCGCCGAGTGCGCCGCCCAATGTTTTGTTTGGGCTGGTCCGCGGCGTGATTTTGCGATGCCCAAAAGTTTTGCCGGCGATGTAGGCAAAGACATCGTTCAATTCCACCGTCAAAATGATTAGCATCACGATCGGACGAAAATCGGCGTCGTTCGCCATATAACCAAGGTGACCGAGGCAATGGCCGAACAACAAGAAAGCAATGACCCCGAGGCCGACTCGCTGGGTGTAACCGCGCGGTTCATCGCGCAGAACTGCGACCATCGCCAGGAGCACCATCGTGAGCGGCGGAATCGCGACAAAAAATCCGTACCAATGATCCGCGATCGCGAAGGTGGTTGCGATAATACCCAGCACGACCACGATGCTGAGGGATCGGTAACGGAAAAATCCGGTAGCACGGGCGAACTCGCGATAACAAAGGATACTTAAGATTGCGACGGCCAGAATTGTCCAGGCTGCGCCCAGCAAAACCGGGCCGAGCAGCAAGGGCGTCATTACCGCCCAGGAAACAACGCGCTTCACCAGTTCGTCGTGCAACTTATCGCTGGTGCGTCCGCCAGTGTGCAGCAACCAAATGATAACAGATGCGATTAAGAGTGCGGCGATGACTGCAATCGTGATCCAGAGCGTCACTGGCGAATCGAACGCGTGCCGAAATCCGAAGAGTCTCTCGCGTGCGATTGGATCCATCTCAGCGATGTCGTAGCGTCGCGCTGATCCGTTGCAACCGGCGAATAGCGGTGACGATGCAGCCGGCAATAATTAGCCAGAGTGCGAACATTGGAATCTGCCAATCCGTCGCGTCGGGGACAATGGCACAAGCGATGGCGACGAGAGTGACTGTCGCCATGCGTTGTTGCTTCGCCATCGGCCCGCAAAATTCCTGGTGCGCGCCCGCAACTTTTCCCTGTGCCCGCAAATAGGCGAGAAAAATCGCGAAGATAGTGGCAACGAAACCGAGCAACGGATCGGATCCGGCGGCATAACCGAAGCCAATCAGAGTCGCGGCATCGCTTACGCGATCTGGAACCTCATTGAAGAGCTCGCCGACCGGTGACGCAATCTGACGCAGAACGGCGACCATGCCGTCGTAAAGGTTGGCCAGCAGTCGCAGTTGGACGAGAACGGCTCCGCTCAGCCAAAAAATCCACGGATGCGAAACGCGCGAGGTTTCGAAGAACATGATGCCGGCGGCAATTCCACAAAGCATCCCGGCAATGGAAATCGCGTTTGGCGTTGCGCCGTGCCGCGCCAGCCAGCGCGCGATCCGCTCTGAAATTTTCCAACCACGCGACGCGAGCGGGCGTCGATCCCCGATTTGATAGGAGTCCATCAACGTCCGAGCAGGTACATTCCTGCGATCAAGAGGGCAAAACCGGCGAAGTGCGGTGCGCGAATTGGCGTGCCGTAGGCAAACCAGGCAATGATCGCGGCAAAAATAAAAGTACTGGCGTAAATCGGATACAGCACGGTCAGGGCGCCACCGCGTTTGAACGCCGCGACGAAGAGCACCATCACCGCGATATAGCAGACCATGCCCGCAAGAAGTCGGGCATTAAGCAAGTAGCTCCAAATCGTGTCATCTGCTTTTTCCGCGCCGGATTTATAGAAAAATTGACCGAGCGCACCGAGAAAAGCAGCGATGATGAAGAAGACGATAGCGAGAGGCGACGTTCTCACGGAGTCATGCGAGCGTAAGCGATTTCTCAAGTCGAGCGCAAACGCACGGTCGATCTTGACTGATCACTTATCACCATTCACTTGCGCGGTTAGCTCAGTGGTAGAGCACTACCTTGACACGGTAGGGGTCAGAGGTTCGAAACCTCTACCGCGCACCACCCAACGGAGCTGCATTCGTTCAGAGGTGTCTGGTTCACTGAAGAAGGAGATGCAGCAGCCGTTTGGTTTCTGCTGATCTATCGTACTTCTCGTACGCAGTTCTTAATATGTCATCGACTCGGCGGATGTTACGGGTTCGTCGCAGCGGCTCCCCGTGCGCTGGCTTTGCTGCGACAGTGAATCCATTGGAATGATTCATCGTTAGGCAGCGCGAACGAGGCGAGGGTCTGTTTGCAGGTTGAACTCGCCCGTCGCGCGCTCGGTTCGATTCGCGGGAGGTATGAGCCCGGCGAGGAACGTGCTTATGTGTTGGCTGCTCTTGGTCTGAACGTCTGGATTACTGAAGATCAGAACCGAGGGCCTCTCGCTCAGGTGGAATTCAAATGTCCCTGGTGTCTTTAAGGGCTCACCGTTACAAGGGGCAGTCAGATCATCGCAAGTTCGTATTGGCTCATCGCGGTAAGAGCCGTTGGTGTCGGCGATCATTCTCGGCCCTCGAACGTTCGGCAACCAGACGAGACGGCCACCTTCATCTTCTGATTGTAATTGGAATCCTACGTCGCGATATGAGCGAGGGTTGCACCCGGAGAACAATGGTCTCACGGCAAGGTGCGCTTCCATCGGAAACGGGTTGTGCAATTGCCATGAGAAGGCTGCTGCCGACCTGTCATGCGGCAAGAATATCTGCTGTTCGAGGATGATTCCGGGTGCGAGCTGAAAGCGCGAACGCGGCCACGAGATAGCCCCAAACAATGCGCCGCTAAAAGGCGAATGCGAACCGTCCATCAGTTCTTTGGAACAGATGGTGTAAACACCAATTGGCATCGTGAGCGTGGCTTCTAAAGCAACCAGGACTGGAACCGAGGAATCTGCGGAAGAGCGATTCGTGATCATGATGTGAAAGTTTGGAAATGCGTCGCGATTCCGGCGGATTCCTTACAACGCCTGCAGCCGAGGGCGATGACCCCGGCTTGGGAAAGTGGCGGCAGGCGTCAGCACCGCCGACTCCGGCGGCCGAGATTTGTAAGGATTCGACCCCCTGGATCGACAAATCACCGTGGAAAGAATAAGCGCAAAGGTGAAGTGCAATCGACGGCCGTGGAACTTGCCCGAGTCGGCAATTACTCCCGAAGCACACTATCTTCGGCGTCGGGAATTTCCAGAACTGTTGCGATCATGAATTGGTAGGGCGAGACTCTGTCGAGCCGGAGAGAGGCATCGACGTGGTCATTCAATCAAGCGCCAGCCGAATTTGTGGTTCGCTTCATTTGCTGTGACGCGCGCTTCGCTCGGGTTGCACCCGAGAATGCTGCGAGTCCCTATTGCGACGACATTGCTCTCGACGCCCGGCGTATAGATTGGCATTGAGGGCGGAGCTCCTGCGACGCTCATCGCAACCGTGGGCTCGCGGGAGCTCGCCCCTCCATGTATTTATGAGATGGATTCTGGATGGCTGCTGAGCTTCAACCAAATGCCGAGCTCGAAATCGCTCACGTCTTGTTCATAGACGTCGTCGGCTATTCGAGATTGTTGATCAACGAGCAGAGCGCCCTTTTGGCCGAGCTTAATCAGCTAGTTCGAACAACACATCATTTCCACACTGCCGAAGCTGCCGGCAAACTGATCCGCATCCCAGTCGGCGACGGGATGGCGCTGGTATTTTTCACCAGCCCGGAAGCTCCAGTGCAATGCGCATTGGAAATTTGCAAGGCGCTACAAGAGCATCCGCATATTCACTTGCGCATGGGGATCCACAGCGGTCCGGTGGACCCGGTTAGGGACGTCAATGACAGGTCGAATGTCGCTGGCGCGGGAATGAACATCGCCCAGCGAATCATGGATTGCGCAGACGATGGGCACATTCTTCTTTCCAAGCGGGTGGCGGAGGATCTTGCTCAGTACGGTCATTGGAAATCGCGTCTGCATGATTTGGGAGAGATTGAAGTAAAGCACGGCACCGTAGTTTCGATATTTAATCTCTTCGGCGAAGGTTTCGGGAACTCGCAAGTTCCCACCCGGATCAAAAAACAGTCACGGCGATTGTTCCGGAGTGGCGGTCAAACGCCTGCCAGTCGGCGACGCAATACCGTCAGGGCAATCGCTTTTCTTGTATTACCGATCGCCATCGGCATTTCGGCTTGGGTGTATTTCCGAAATCCCTCTCGTGGAGTGAGCGGAGCAGCGTTCATTCCGCAGAAAAGTATCGCGGTGTTGCCGTTCGATAACTTCAGCGACGACAAACAAAACAGCTATTTCGCCGACGGCATTCAGGACGATATTTTAACGGCACTCTCCAAAGTCTCTGATCTAAAGGTTATCAGTCGCAATTCAGTGATGCAGTACCGCGACCAGGCGCAGAATACGCGCGAGATCGGTCAGGCCTTGGGCGTCGCGCATCTATTGGAAGGCAGCGTTCGCCGCGAGAACGATAAAATTCGAATTACGGCGCAGTTGATCGATGCCCGCAATGATAAGCACCTTTGGGCCGAGCATTACGACCGCGATTTGGCGGACGTTTTCGCAATTCAAAGCGAGGTGGCCGAGAACATCGTTGCGCAACTAAAGGCAAATCTTTCTCCGAGCGAAAAAGCGGCGATTGACGTGCAGCCGACGCGAGATCTGGAGGCGTTCGATATGTATCTTCAGGCCAAGCAGTTGATCAACACCTTTCACGATACGCCTGATTGGAAGGAGACTCTGCTTAAAGCAGTTCGATTACTCGATGAAGCGATCTCGCGCGACGGGAATTTTGCGCTCGCCTATTGCTGGGCGACGCAAGCCGACATAGCTCTGTATTGGTTTGGTCTCGACCACACGCCAGCTCGGCTGGCACAAGCCAAGGCGAACGCGGAAAAGGCGCTGGTTCTTGCACCCGACTTAGGCGAGGCGCATCTGGCTCAAGCATTGGTCTATTACCAGGGCAATCGCGACTATGTGCGCGCTCGCGAGGAACTCGCGATCGCGCGCCGCATATTGCCCAACAACGCGGAGATCTATTTGGTCACCGGTTGGATTGATCGCCGTCAGGGCAAATGGGAGGAGGCGGTTAAAAATCAAGAAAAAGCCGCCGAGCTGGACCCGCGCAATTCAAAAATCCTGAATGCTCTGGCAGTTCTCTACGATGTCCTGCGCAGATATGACCAGGAAGAAGCTGTATTCGATCGTGCCATCGCGGCGAATCCCAGCTCGACGGCTTACTTCCAAATGATGCGCGCTGAGATCGAATTGGAAAAAGGAAACATAAAAACAGCGCGCGCCGGATTGGACTCTTTGCCCGCCGGCTATGATCCTGACGGTGCAGTCACCTTCACGCGGATTAATCTCGCTTTGTATGAGCGCGATCCGGCAGCAGCGGCGAAGATCCTCGCTGCCTCGAAACTTGAAGAGCTCGTCGGTGGTACCGGCTCGCTTCTGCCACGGAGTTGGTTCGAGGCGTTGATTGCACGAGCACAAGGCGACGCGCAGAAAACGCGTGAAGCGTTTGCGGCCGCGCGCTCTAAAATCGAGGCGAAGCTGCAAGACCAGCCCGATGATGGCGTCCTACTTGCGATGCTTGGACTGATCGATGCGGGACTTTCGCGCAAGCAGGAGGCGCTTGCGGAAGGGCTTCGCGCTATCGAATTACGGCCGATCAGCAACGACGCCGTGGATGGTGCCGCTGTCATCGGGAATTTGGCAATGATTTACACTTGGGTCGGCGATATCGATTCTGCGATGGAACGGTTAACGTTTCTTGGCAAGACACCTGGCGGCCCGGATTACGGTCAACTCAAGTTCGATCCCGCGTGGGACGCGCTCCGCAGCGATGCACGGTTCGCCAAGATCGTAGATGGGCTGCGACCGGTTTCGGCGCACCAGTAATGCGCTCGGTCCTCTGATCGCCCCCTTCCGTTGGCACGCCGTAGTTTTTAGCGAAGGAGGCTAATTTCTAATTTCCTTTCGTCGATCCCGTGATTTTCTGGAGGAGTGAAAAAACAATCTCGCTCCGCCGCTTTTGGTGAACTCTCAACACCGCTCGTTGCCGACGCTGCGCTGCGTCGGAAGATTGCGCTCCGAATTGCCCCTCCCGGCATTAAGTCTGTGGTTCCTGGCGTTCGAATCGCGGGTGACGCGCGACCGGCCCAACACTTTGGCAGCGTAGATGTGTTCCTGGAAGCGATGCAATATAGCCAACCGGGCAACGTGTTAGTGATCGATAACGGCGGACGGATGGATGAAGGCTGCATCGGCGATTTGACCGCGCTGGAAGCGCAAGTGTCCGGTTTGGCAGGGATCGTGGTCTGGGGCGCACATCGCGATACGCCCGAACTTCGAGAGATCGGATTTCCCGTTTTCAGTTACGGCGCTTGGCCCTCTGGCCCGCAGCGCCTCGACCCGCGCGACGAATCAGCACTCCGGCGCGCGCGCTTCGGCGATTTCGACGTGCAAGCGAGTGATGTCGTTTTCGCAGATGACGATGGCTGCCTTTTCGTCAGGTCGGAAGATGTCGAGGAGTTACTTGCAACCGCCCGGAACATTTGGGAGAGAGAGCGGCGACAAGCTGAAGCGATCAAGGCCGGGCGCGCGTTGCGTGCACAACTGGACTTCGCCCAGTACCTCCAGAAGCGAACGGCCGACCCCAGTCACACATTTCGCGATCACTTGCGAAACATCGACGGCGCCATCGAAGAATAAGATTTCTACTAATCTTCTATGCCTTCCGTTCCTCGCGCTGTTTTCTACCTCAGAGCGCTGTCCTCCGACCCTTGACTTCACTCTTGCCGATGGCGTTAAAACCACGCTCCACCGCGACCGCAATACCTGACTCATCACTCGCCCACGGGACGTGCGCCCGCTCCATCCCGGTATCGATCCGACGTCGAGCACAAGATTAGGGTCGAGTCTGACAATAAGCGGTGCGCGCGAGGGATGGAGATGGCTTTAAGTCAATCCAGAAAGATAAAATATATGAATACATTAATAACATGGAATCAGCTTAGGGAGATGGAAGAAGCGACGCAAAATCGCTTCAATCGTTTCTTAGGCGGATTTCCGAACAGAATAGGCACTGGCGAGACCCACAGCCTGACGGTCGCAGATTGGTCACCCGAGGTTGATATTAGTCAGGATAATCACGAGTACCTGCTCAAAGCTGACTTGCCTGAGATGAAAAAGGATGACGTTAGGGTAACCGTCGAAGATCGCATCCTCTCCGTTTCCGGAGAACGCAAAAGCGAGAAAGAAGATCAGAAAAGAAAATTCCATCGCATCGAGCGATCGTATGGTAACTTCCGACGCAGCTTCACCCTGCCGGAAGATGCCGATAGCACGAAGGTGACGGCGGAGTTCCGCGACGGAGTACTGAAAGTTCACCTCCCGACAACGACGAAGGCAAGATCAAAAGCTCTCGAAGTTAAAGTGGCTTAATGCACTAACACTGACGGCGAGCGTGCGGAAAGTTTCGTGCGCTAGCCTCGGTGGATGGGTAAGCTTAAGTTCGTCGCCGCTGCGCACTAAGTAATAGGACAGTCATGAAACCCGGGGCAGCTGATCTTTGTCTTGTCCTGGCCGGAGTAGGGCGGATTAATCTGCAGAGCTCTGCCAAGCTTCTTGACCAACTCCGCGTTAGAATCGACTGGGCGGACCTACTGGAACCGATATCCTCTAGACCGAGCGTCGCAGCTTCGGAAGCGATTCGCGAAATTGCGTGGGAGAGCGACCGACAATTCGCCGGAACGCGCGATTGAAGTTCGTCATCGATTGAAAGCCGCTGGCGAAAGCAGCTTCACTAATCCTTGAGTTGGGATTGAGCAAAAGCGTCTTCGATTTCTCTACTCGGACTCTCGAGAGGTAGTCGATAAAATTCATCCCCGTGGCTTTCTTGAACATCTTGCAAAAGTAATGCCGGCTGATATTAGCCGCCTGGGCTACGCGCCCGAGGGAGAGCGGTTCCGCCTGATGCTTCTCGATGAATTGCCGTGCCCGCGCCATGTTGGCGGACTCGTCTTTTTCGCGCCGGACCACCAGTTGATTCGACAGAATGGAAAGGTGTTGCGCAAAAATATTCAGGAGCCGCAACATCGCGCGATAGCGGTCTGGCGATAAAACGCACGACCGAAAATAAGCCCGCTCAAGTTGCTTCCAATCCGCCCTGTAGCCCCACGCGCGGAGTTGCCGGGTAATGCTGGCGAAGTGTTTCTTGGTCGGACTCTTGAGCATCACTTCGCCCGTCTCGAGAAAACCGAGAATGTGGTCACCTATGTACACCGGCACTGCACTTTCGGAGAGTCCCGCAAACCAGGTCACAGTCCGCGTGGTCGAATCCGGTTCTCGAGATGCATCGGCCTGGGCCTTCAGGCAGGCAGAGCGCGCCTTGTTAAAGCGAGCCAGAATTGAGGCGAATGAGCCACCACGATCTTCTTTTCCATGATGCGACGGCGACCACGAATCGGACCCCCGAATATTCAGCGGCAAACCCATGGCTGCACTGAAAGCACCTTCGTAATCTTTGAAAATCTGCGAGCGCGAGAGATATCGCATGACTTCCTGGTCAGAGGATTGGGACGCGCTTCGTTTGCTCATTAGGCCTTGCGCAGCGCTGTGCCTAACCACGCGTGCGGGTCGCATCACCGCGGGCTCTAAGATGCGAACCCTCTCAGCGACAGTTGTCCTGAAGGAAGGTCTTCCGTGATATATGCGTTGCCGAACGTCTGCTGCTTCACATCGCGGGTCTGATCTGCGGGTGAGGCGCGAAGCTGCCGAAAAAGCGCCGCTCGACCTTTTGAGCCTTTGTGTCGCTTGAAATAAATTGCGCTCCTTTGCGTGACTGTTGATTCCATTTCGTTTGCTCAGGTGCTCAAGCCATAATTTACAGCTGCAAATGCAATTACCTAATGATATTGAGTCTAAACCTGCGGCGCGACGGTCCTACGCATCCGGCTCGCTCACCGCTGGTCGACTACACTACTTTGAGGCTGTAATCCTGAAGGCAAAGACGCCTCCTCATGCAACTGGGGGGCATTCAGCCAGAGCCCAGGCGACTCGCTCTCCAATTTCTCGCTGCGCCGATTGAATCTTCTCCGCGGAAGCGCGGCGCAGACCTCGGACAAGTCTTAGCTTCGACAGCATCCAGATAATCCACTTGGTGGGATCGATCTGCCATGGCTTGACCCCATTGCGATAGTCATACTGAAACTCGTGGTGATAGTTGTGATAACCTTCGCCGAAAGTAAGAAGGGCGAGGAAAAAAGAATCGCGCGCGCTGCATTTGGTTGAATAAGGTTGTTGCCCGATGGTGTGACACGCACTGTTAATCAAAAAGGTGCAGTGTTGAAGAACAACAATACGCGCCACTCCGGCAATCAAAAAGGCGCCGAGCGCCCCGCGCCATCCATTCCAGAGAAATCCGAGTGACGCCGGTAGGGCAAAGCTAACGAGAACCGCGATCCATTGCACGTATCGATCCTGCCAGCAGACAAGCTTGTCTTTCTGGAGGTCGGCTACGTTGTCGTATGGCTGATCGTTACGTAGCTTGAAAAGTAGCCAGCCGATGTGCGCGTAGAGGAAACCTTTCGAAATGCAGTACGGATCGTCGTCATGATCCACATGCTTATGATGGCGCCGATGTTCGCTTGCCCACATCAAAACCGAATTTTCAAACGCGGCCGCGCCAAAGATGAGGACGAAAAGCCGAATTGGCCAGCTTGCCTGGAAGGTAAGGTGTGAGAAGAGCCGATGATAACCTAAAGTGATGCTAAATCCGATAGCGCTCAGCATCACAAAGAATAGAACAACCTGAAACCAATCCAGCCCGAAAAACCAGAGGTAAAGCGGGAGACCCGTCAACGTAAGAGCCGCAGTACCGATGAGAAAGGAACTCGTTAACCAATTAATGCGATCGAGTGGCAACCGGAAAAAGAGGCGCTTGGGCTGCACTTTCGCCACGTCGCGGAACCGGCGGTGGTTTCGTTTCGCCCGTCTGTGTTGCAGGGCGAAGAGGGCGCCATTTTGGACGATGGTTGGTTCCATAGTTTGACGTTTACTCCCGCGCCAGGTGCCAGCCGGCTTTCTTTGCTGCGCCGAGCGGTTCTTCCTCGCGGGCTTGAGGAGCCGAATCATCTACTTTGAAACGCAGCGTAAAGTTGGCGCCCTTGCCCAAGCCATCGCTTTTCACTTCCAGAGTGCCGCCGTGCGCCGCTGTCAAAGTGCGCGCAATTGAAAGTCCAAGCCCGAGGCCACCGAAGCGCGGATGGATCGAGGAATCTCCTTGTTGGAAAGGCGAAAATATCCGCCCCAGCGCCTCCACAGAGATCCCGATCCCGGTATCGCTTACTTCAATGACTAGTTCGCCGGGCTCGTTGCGGGTGACGATCAAAATCCTGCCGCCTATTGGGGTGAACTTCAGCGCATTCCCGATGAGATTCGACAGAATTTGTTCCAGCTTGTCCGCATCGGCCCGGATATGGTGACACTGAGCTTCCAACTGAAGGTAGATCCCGACCCTCGTCAATTTCTGCCAGCTTTCCAGATTCTTGAGCGCCAGGCGAATCACCTGGTGCGCATCGATCCGCTCAACCTTAAGCCGCAGGGCTCCCTTCGCCATGTGGGTAAGATCGAGCAGCTCGCTAATCAATCGCACCATGGCCTGAATGTTCCGGCGAATCATGGCCACAGCGGACCGATCGAACTGCGGCGGCACCTCGGTTTTATCGAGTTGGTCTGTGGCATCGTGACCGAGCTCGAGCAAATCGGCGGCGCAAGAAATGGCCGTGAGCGGAGTTCGCAGCTCGTGGGATAACACGGCCAGCAGATCGTCTTTGCTTTGGTTGGCAAGTTCGAGCGCGGCAAGACGACCGTGAGACGCCTGGTCAACGACCAAGCGTGCGCTGATATCGCGGATATTGCATTGGATCACTTTATCGGATCCGACGAAGTAAACGTTACTGATAAACTCGACGTGAATTTCCTTACCTGCTTTGCTGCGGAGCGGAAGGTTTTCGTAGCGAATGTACTCATTCTTTTGCAGCGTTTCGAAAGCGGCTTGATTCGCTGCAATGTCCTTGAACTGACCAATCTCCCAGAGTCGCTGGCCGATCATATTTTCGAACGGGTAGTCGAGCAGATCGAGCAGAAAGGGATTTACATCGATTATCTTGCCGGTGTTCGCGTCGAGGATCAGAATGCCGTCCTGCGCCGTTTCAAACAGCCGGCGATAGCGAAGCTCCGATGCTTCCAGGCTAAGCTTCAGAGAACGTTCTCTGTCGCCACTCGACGATCGTTTCGCTGGGCTGGCCGTTTTGGTTGATTTCATGCGTTTAGACTCGCGCTCATGCTGATAGTGGTATTGAGCAAACGAGCGACGGGGCATTTGGTCTTGGCCGCGAGCGCCGCTTTCATAAACTGCGCTTGAGAAACAAGCGGCACATTCGCGCGCACATCGAGCTGGACACGCGTCAGCGTCCAGCCTGCGGCTAAATCTTCCACTGTTGCGGTGGCGATAGTTTCGATGCGCTGCGGATGGAAACCGGAAAGGCCGAGCTCATTAGACAGGGCCATGGAAAAACAACCTCCCAGGGATGCGGCGATCAATTCGTCCGGGTTGGTCCCGATGCCTTGCAGGAAGCGCGTGCGAAACGAATATTGCGTGTTATTTAGCACGCCACTTTCTGTAGTTAATGTGCCCGTGCCCTGTCGTAGGGTTCCATTCCAAATGACTGAAGCTTTGCGATCCATGATGGAGAACGGCCGTAACTTCCCAGAAGTGCCCTGACCCTTCTCTCCATACGATTTGCCAGAAAAGCGGCCAATACCTTGTTCCTTTGACAGTAATAGCCTGGTGCTATAGAAGTGCGAAAGGCCGGCCGCGATTACACTGCGGTGAAGACTCCCACGAGCTTTCAATTTCCGCAGCGTAGCGCGGTTATCCTCTGATTAAACTGGCATGGAGCTTCGTCACTTGCGCTATTTCGTTGCAGTGGCAGAGGCTCTCAGCTTTACCAGGGGTGCGGAGAAGTTGCACCTCGCGCAGCCTTCGCTGACGCGACAGATCAAAAACCTCGAGGAAGAAATCGGCGTGCGCCTGCTCGATCGGACCACGCAGCAAGTAAAACTGACTCCGGAAGGACAATCATTCCTGGTCGATGCGAAACGCGTGCTCGACCTCAGCGAGGAGATTGTTGAGTCTGTGCGGCACTTCGGTCGCGACGAATTGGCCGCTCTCAATATTGGTTACGTCGCAAACCTGTTCTACGACCTCCTCCCGGTTTCGCTAGCATCATTTCAACGATCATTCCCGACGATCCCAATCAATCTTTTCGACATGACCTGTGGCGATCAATTTCGAGCGCTGCAAGACGGCAGCATCGATTTGGGGTTCGTTGGGTTGCATGAGCCAATTGAAGAGCGTGGATTACAGTTTCGACCAATCGCGTCCTACGAAACGGTTGCCGCTGTTGCAAAAAACAATCCGCTGGCGAAAAAAACGGTTATCAAGCTTAAGGAACTCAAACCGATGTTTTTTATCGGTATGTCAGAGACTAGTTATCCAGGGTATCGCCGCTGGCTCACGCAGACGTGCCGAAAAGTAGGCTTCAGCCCAAAGGTCCTTCAAGATGCCGATATCGAGCGAACCCTGATCCAATCAGTCGCGGCCGGCCTGGGTGTGGCATTGTTACCCGATCAGGTGAAGAAGCTTCCTCACGATAGCGTGGTATTCCGCGAACTAAGTCCCGCGGTGAAGACCGAATCATGCATCGCCTGGAAGACGGACAATCGTTCGGTCGCCTTGAAAGCTTACGTTAATATCGTGAGTGATCGCGGCGTTCGGATGCGCTGAAAGCGAAAGCGAGCGATTCGAGGCGCAAGCCGCGCAGTGAAGATCAAAAATAATTCTCCGCCAGGAATTCGTGAACGTGTGCGATAATGTCATATGTTTCATGCGCGATCGCTACTCACCGAAACCGGCGCAGCGCTCGTCCAACCTGGGTTCGCTTTGGGAGAGTTCCTTTTCTTTAAGTCTGAGCACGAGAAAACCGACGCCGAAGCGGTGCAAGACTGGGAAAGCGAAGGCGGCGCTTCTACTTATTTACGCGAACAAGCTTTTGCCGAAGCCGTGGCGCGCTTGACCTCAAATAGAAAGAGCCAATGAAAACACAAGTAGGAATGTGGATTGACCACCGGGAAGCAAACATCGTTTTCCTTTCGCCCGCCGGGGAAAGGACACGGCAGATCAAATCAAATGTCGAAAAGCAGCTTCGACGTTCGGGCGATTCACCATCGAACGAACGCTATGAAACGCAGATGGTACCGGCTTCTGACCGGCGCGAACGAGGATACATGGGCCACCTGACTAACTACTACGAAGAGGTTTTTCTTTCCGCTCATGGTGCTGACACCGTCTTTATCTTCGGCCCTGGCGAAGCGAAAGGGGAACTACGCAAACAATTCCAGAAACGGCATTTTAGCGAAAGGATAGTGGGCTTTGAGAGCGCGGACAAGATGACGCCGCGGCAAGTCTCGGAGAAAGTACGAAACTTTTATCGAACGACACCTGCCATTCTTCTGAGAAACGGCGATTGAACTCGGCCTGTCCGAGGAACAAGCCTTGATTGACCTGCATGTTCCTCGCGCTGCAACGTGGCCCGAATCAGTTTTTCTTTAGGCTTAGCTGCTCCCCGGGAGGCTGCGAGCATGTTGACCCGGTAGGTGTCACTGGTTCGAACTCCGTATCGGGCACCACTCGCTTCTCTCCGCAAAGAGACTCAGGCAATTTCGTCGGCGCGATAGGCGTTGTTGCCAACAGGAAAGAAAAACAGCCGTCGTTTCGCGTCGCAAAATCGGCTACGGCCGCTATTTGCAGGCCTTGTTAACTAAGAGTGAGATCGAACTGAAACTTAGCCAATGCAAGATCCAATAGCTCCAGTGCAAGCGAAGGCCGCCCAACCAAAGGAGCAAACAAACAAGCGCGCCCGCCGTTAGGGAAAAGCACCAAATGCAGTTCACCAATTCTCGAGGTGAACCGCGTCCACCTGGCAGCGCATTACGAAAACGCTCGAAAATGGCGAGCGGTCCGCGCTCTTTTGTTACGAGATGGCTCAACCGAAAGGTTGCTAACGATCCCAAGGCTAGAACGAACCAGTGCACTTGGAATCAAAACTCACCCGGCTAGGTGCAGTCGCGCAACAAAAAGATAATAAGCAGAATTGGAATCGGAATCCCGAGTAACCAAAGTAAAATGTATCCGGTAGCCCCAGCTTCTTTAATCTTATTTCCTAAATGCATTTTCTCTCTCCTTTGTCCTAGAGAACATGCGCGAGAGAAAAAGTGCGCGTAATTTTTTAGCGGAATTTATGGTGCTGCATTCGTTCGCAAGCTCAAGCCCGATCTATTGATGGTTGCCATGTCTCAAGCGACTCCACGAACATCTTTGGGCCGTAAGAACGCTGATCTGCATGGCAGCGCACCCGACAAATCAGAGATCGCGCTCATCATTGTGGACGTAATTAACGATCTCCATTTCCCAGAGGCAAAACAATTGTGCCCGTTTCATTCTTCCGGCCCTGGCTGACAGCATCGCCCGATTAAAGAGGCTGATCTGGCCGTGGTCGTTCTGCTTTTCGCCCTCATCTTCAAATTTCTGCCCGACGTGAAAATTCAGTGGCGCGACGTCTGGATCGGCGCGCTCATGGCTGCGATATTCTTTGCCATCGGGAAATGGGCGCTCGGCCTTTATCTCGGCAGCGGGGCAGCGGCGTCAGCTTATGGAGCGGCGAGCTCGTTAATGAGGCTCCTCCTTTGGATTTACTATTCATCGCAAATCCTGCTCTTCGGTGCTGAGTTCACCCAGGTTTACGCCGCCCGTGCCGGCCGCGCCCTCGTTCCGGCTAAATACGCTGTGCGGGTTTAGCGAAGGGACCTTGCTGTAGCGGCAGGCGTGTCGCCGGCATCGTTCTCAATCAGCGGCCGGCACGGCCGCCACGACAGCGGCTTCGCGCCTGTTCACCGCGCGTTTGCTTGAGCGATAACGCCAGATCGCGAATGCGACAAAAAGCAGATCGGCGACGACGAAAGTTCCGACGTAGGTTTCGCCGCCGATACCGAAGCCGTAACTGTGCAATCCTTTTCCAAGAACAAAGTTGACGCCGTACCACGCCATCAAGACCGCGAGAAAACAAACCACGCTGGCGACGACAAGACCGAATTCGGTCCACCAACCGGCGAGACGTCCGTGCAGCGTGGTGATGTAACAAAGTAGCGCGATCAGGGCCCAGGTTTCCTTCGGATCCCAACCCCAGAACCTTCCCCAGGAATAATTCGCCCACACCCCGCCAAGAATGGTACCGGCGGCAAGAAGGAGAACGCCCAGTTGCAGCACGCGATAGAGCCAGAAATGCATCGCCGCATCTGCCCG
>WNFT01002502.1_pt2 | contig 15787 bp, 6 predicted proteins | sample 5400191 | NCBI WGS metagenome assembly WNFT01 (sample SAMN13153359, study PRJNA577476) | soil metagenome | isolation source: 80 cm saprolite under Madrone tree | place: USA:California | collected 2016-06-14 | reverse complement strand
CCTGATCGACGAACCGCGATAGCTCGGACGGAGAGCCGGCGATCACGCCGTCCGGCCGGCGGAGGGCGTGGAGCCAGGCCGCGTGCGGGCTGTCGAAGGACGGCGCCGCCTCGCGCCGGGAAGATCGCGGCGTCTCGGGGGCGGCGTCGCGAACGAGATGGTCGACCGCCGCTGTGACGAACTCGGTGAGCAGCGGCACGGCGGCCGTCCGGGGCGCGGCATCGGCCTTGCGCTGCAGCGCACGGCACGCGTCCGGCATGCCGCGGGCGAGCTTCGTCAGACGGTCCCCATCGAGACCCGAGAGCACGGGTCGCCACACCGCGCGAAAGACACCGTCCAGCTCCTCGGCGGCGGGAAGATACTGCTGGCGCGCCACGAGCGCCCCGGCGAAACGCAGCGCGTCGGCGGCAAAGGCGAGGTCGTGTCCGATCGCGACGCCCGGTGCGAGCGTTTCCTTGCCGATCGAGGCACAGAGGAGGTCCACCGACTCGGAAAGGGAGAGGCGAAGCGCAGTCACTGTCCAGGAAGCGACTGCCGGCGACGCGGGCTCTTCGAGGGTGGGACCGATGAGCGGGCTCGACGCCGCGGGGGCGCCGGCCGCGGAGGGCAGCCAAGCGACCAAAGGCTCCACACCGTGGCTGCGCCCGGCGGCCTTTGGCCGCCGCGACCCGCTCCGCGCCGCCGGGACCGCCTCGAGCGCGGCCATGAGGTCCGCGGCGGTGGCGGCGAAGGGGTGCGGATCCGGCCGCGGGAGCCTAGGCTTGCGTCCCGGACGCCCGGCGGGACGCACCGCTTCTGCGACGGACCGCTCACCCCAGAGGAGGAGCCCGCTGGCTTCGAGGCCGGCGTGGAGGACGATCAAGTAGCTTCACGCTCTCCGAGAGGACCAGCGGTCCGAGGGCCGCGACGGGCGTCTCGCCTGCCGCCGCGCCCCGTATGACGTGCTCGATCTCCCGGCCGACATCGATCTCCTGCGCGCAAACATCCGCGTCTCGCGAGAGATCGCCCGCTGCTTTCCTTCAGTCGTGGGAACATGCCCCGTCCGCCAGCACCAATCTCGGCGGCCTGTCCGTCGCTCGCCGGTGGCGGCCGGACGCCATCTCACCCTCGATGGGTGGGACCTGTCAAGACGGGGGTCTGCCTCTTGCCGTCTTCCACTGTTCGCGTCCCGTCCACCCCGCCATTCTTTTCACACCTACCCGACCTAGGTAGCGGTGGCGGAGGTCGCGGGTGAGCGACCACCCGCGATGGCGCGCGTCTGATCCCCAGACTCGCGACGCCGCGTCATGTCCACCCCGACCAACCGTTCGCCGATCGTCCGATGACCAACCCCAGATCAGCTGGAAGGGCCGCGGCGTCGACCGAGCGCGGACCTTGTCAGCTCCACTGGTTGTTATCCGGCACCACTTCCTGTCGTCACGCCGGAATGCGGAGGCGGTCAATGCCGCTCTCGCTTCGTGCTCACGAAAGTTATGCTCACCACACCGGCGCCATGGACTTGAATGACCGCCTCATTTTCGGTGGAGTTGAAATGAGGTGTACCTGCTGGGATGATCACGAAGGATCCGGTGGGAAGGGCCTTGAGGCGTGACGTATCGAAGGACTCTCCGAGGCCGAGATGCCAGGGGCCTTGGAGAACTGTGATGTGTTCGTCCGCGGGGTGGGTGTGTGGCTCGATTCTGAAGCCTGCCGGCAGGCGTACGCGATACGTATGGGCACCGGGTTCGTCTGCCTTCCCCTCGAGCATCATCCTGGCGTATCCGGGTGGATAGCCCGGAACAGGCACCCATTGGATGTCTGACGGCGTGACGATACGAACACCGGTTCTCGCTGTCAGAGCAGACACGACGCCGCCGGCTACGAGGAGAAGCCCAGACCAGATCAGATTGCGAGCAACACCGCTCGGACACATGACTTGACTCCTTTCAAGTAACGTTTTGGGCTGTCGCTAAACATGTCCGGATAACAGATCAAAAGGCCCTGCACTCAGCGTCCTCCAGCGGTTGCAGAAAGCGGTGGAGCGTCCAGTGGCCGACATGGCGGCCGAGCTTGGCGCCGTCGCGGATGGAGCTGCGGAAGTGGAACCCGATGTAGATGCGGGAGTCGCCGACCTCGTCGGCCAGGGCCTTGAAGCTGTCGTAGCTGCGGACCACCCCCGCCGGGCAGGTCGAGGTGGCGGTGCTGAAGGCGGTGTGCGTGCCAAAGAAGCTGGTCAGGACCTTGGCCGCCGCATTGCTGACGCAGGAGTGGCCCGACGGGTATTCCGGATGGAGCGGGGTCGGCCGCAAAGGCGTCCAAGCGGGGTCGGCCACGGTCTCGTCGTTGCCGTCCGTATCGGCGAGGGGGATGGCCGTCACCGGCCGCCAGAACCGATACGTGTACTTGCTGTCCCAGCAGGCGATGGTGGCATCCATCATGGCCAGGTTCATCAGGGCGAACAGCCGCGCGTTTTCGACCAGGCCGGTCTGTCTCTGGGCCGTCACGCTGCGCGCCACCCGATTCCACATCGCAAGCGGCGGCTCGGCGCCGCATAGCGCGATCTCGGTCTGCTCGGCGGTGCGTTCGGCACTGTTCACGCTTCCGAGCCGCTTGACTTCGTTGAAGTCCGCGGCGTATCTGTCGCTCCTCAGCCTCGGTGGACCCTCGGCCCGGAACTGGTCGCCGCGCCTGAGCACGAACGGCCTGACGAAGCGAAAGGCGGGGAGGACGGGATTCCCGAAGGTCGGCGGCGTGCGCTGGTACTCGCCAGGACCGCTGCCGAAGGCGTAGGTGCCGTCCACGTCGGACCCGTCGGTGCTGCGCAGGGCCACGATCTGACCAGCGACGGCCTCTCCCACCGCCAGGCCCTCTTCCTTGACTGGTCCGTCGGGAATCTGGGAAAGCGACGCCGACCGGGCCGCGTCGAGCATGGCCGCCTGCCCGGGCAGCAGCCGGATCAGCACGCCGTAGGCCGCTTGGACCGCCGCCGCCTCGATCGAGGCTTCCCCGGACGGTGACACCCGGACCGCGTACGCCTCGTACTGCGGTGCTATGGAGTTCACGGCGTCGTGCATCGCCGCGTGAGCCATCGCCGCCACCCGTTGCTGCCGCTGGTTGACGCCGGCCGCCGCCGCCGCCTGCAGCGTGGTCAGGTTCCAGTCCGTCACGACGTCGGCCCGCACCGGCCCTGGCAAGCTGATCAGCGCGAGGAGCCCCAGAGCACCCATCCTGCCGGCCGCCCATGCCCCCAGACCTGCCTGCGACTCGAGATTTCGCCTCATCTTCCGCCTCCTCCTTCAATGCGGAGCCCGTGGCTCCGATGGCGCAAGGGTCGGCTCCGAGAGGGAGGCATTCAATGCACGGCAGGGCAACGGGAGATCAACTCCGGGTAACCCCCTAAGGCACGCGATCCACGAGGGTTGTGCGAGTGCTACACTCACCGCGATCAAGGCACGCCATGTCCCAGCTCGCCACCCCGCGGCGGATCCTCTGCTTCGGGTCCTTCGAAGTCGACCTCGCCTCCGGGGAGCTGCGCCGGCAGGGACTGAAGATCGGTCTGCAGGATCAGCCTTTTCGCCTGCTGGCCCTGCTCCTGGAGCGTGCGGGCGAGGTGGTGACCCGGGAGGAGCTGCGGGACAAGCTCTGGCCAGCGGATACGTTCGTCGACTTCGACCACAGCCTCAACACGGCCGTGAGGAAGCTGCGGGAGGCCCTGGGCGACTCGGCCGAGACCCCCCGTTACGTCGAGACCCTCGCGCGGCGGGGCTACAGGTTCGTCGCCCCGGTGGCCCAGGACGTGCCCTCGCTCCCTCCGTCCACGGCGACGCGCCTGCCGCCTTCCGCTCGTCGCGCTCTCGTCATCGCGGCCGTGCTCTCTTCCGCGGCCCTGGTCGCCCATTGGGTCGGCGGGCGGCCGAGGCCGCGCACCCAGACGGGCCGCAGGCTGACCCTCGCCGTCCTTCCTTTCGACAACCTCTCCGGCGACGCGGACCAGGAATACCTGAGTGACGGCCTGACGGAGGAGATGATCACGCAGCTCGGCCGGCTGGAGCCCGATCGGCTGAGGGTCACCGCGCGCAGCTCCACCTGGAAATACAAGCACGCCGACCGGGACATCGACCGGCTCCGCCAGGAGCTGGGCGCGGACTACGTCCTGGAGGGAAGCCTCCGCCGCGCCGGTGAGCGCGTGCGCGTCACCGCTCAGCTGATCCAGGCCGTCGACCAGACCCACGCGTGGGCCGAGACGTATGAGCGCGACCTCGGCGACGTCCTGGTCCTGGAGAGCGAGGTCGCGCGGGCCGTCGCCCGGGCCATCGCTCTCAAGCTGACGCCGGACGCGCAGGCCCGCCTGGCGAGCGCCCGTTCGGTGCGCCCGGAGTCCTACCAGGACTACCTGAGGGGACGTTACTTCTGGAACCGAAGGACCGAGGCGGCCCTCAAGCAGGCGATCGGATATTTCCAACGGGCCATCGCCGCCGATCCCGACTATGCGCGCGCCTACAGCGGTCTCGCGGATTGCTACTCGTCGCTGGGCGCCTCATCCGCCGTCGGCGGGCTGCCTCCTCGGCAGGCCATGCCGGAAGCGAAAGCCGCTGCCCTCAAGGCGCTACAGATCGACGGCACGCTGGCGGAAGCGCACAACTCCCTGGCCTTCGTTCATCTTCTGTACGACTGGGACCTGGCGGCCTCCGAGAAGGAGTTCCGGCGCGCCCTCGAGCTGGATCCCGACTATACGACCGCGCATCACTGGTACTCGCACACCCTTATTGTGCTCGGACGCACGGAGGAGTCGCTGGCCGAGAGCAAGCGCGCGCTCGAGCTCGAGCCGCTGCACCTGGTCATTGGCGGCCATCTCGGCTGGCACTACCTCTACGCACGCCAGTACGACCAGGCCATCGAGCAGTTTCGCAAGACGCTCGAGCTGGACCCGGCCTTTCCCCAGGCCCAGCGATATGCGGCCTGGGCCTATCTGCAGAAGGGAATGCATCAGGAGGCCATCGCGTCTCTGCGAGCGGCCCTGGGTGGGCTCGGGCGCAACCCCCAGGTCGAAGGCGAGCTGGGACATGCCCTGGGCGTGGCCGGCCAGCGCGCCGAGGCCCTGGCCATGCTCGAGGGCTTGAGGCAGCTCTCGTCGACCCGGTACGTGTCACCCTACTCCGTCGCCCTGGTCCACGGCGGCCTGGGTGACCGCGACCAGGCCCTGGCCTGGTTGGAAAAGGCTTACCTCGAGCGGTCGGACTACATGCCGTACCTCAGCCGGGAGCCCATGCTCGACGGCCTGCGCTCGGATCCCCGTTTCGCCGCTCTCGTCCGGCGCGTGGGCCTGCCGAACTAGCGCCTACCCCTCACGCGGGAATCCGCAGCAGCTTGTGGGCGTTGCCCCAGACGATCTTCTGGAAGACGTCCGCAGCGGTGGTGCGCTTCAGGAGGGTCAACGTCTCCCTCGCCACACATTTGCCTGCCATGCGTGCGGCCGTCGGGTTGTTGCTCTGGCTGACTCCGCCGCCGTGCCCGTCCGTGCAGCCGCAGTCGCTGCCGAAGAACAGCTTGTCCTGATGGCGATTCAGGAAATCGGCGGTGAACGCGGCATCGCGTGACATGGCGTTGTTGCCGGAATTGGCGGACAGGTCGCCGAAAAGGTTCGCATAGTCGCCGAGCAGCTTGTCCGTCACCCCGCCGCGCTTGATCGGACCGGCTGGATACGCCGCTTCATTCCGATAATCCGCGCTCACGTTGGCCCAGAAGGCATCCGCATGGCCGATGAACGTCGTCCTGGGGTAGGCCTTAAGGATCGACTCGAACGTCTTGGCATAGCCGGTGCTCCAGGTGCCTTCGTTCGGGAAGTGATCGACTTCCTGGAAATGAATGAGCAGCGGGACGCGCAGATCGGCCGCGAGCGCATAAAGTCGACGCAGCTCCGGACCGTCTGCGGCGACATGGAACTTCAACTCGCCGAAGCCCTGGGCTCCATCCTTGGTCGCCTGCGTGAGCACCTGTTCCGCGTCGGGCTTGGTCGCGTCGTAGCTGTTGAACGACGTAAACCGGCCCGGTGCGGCCGCCTGCAGCCGCTTCACCTGTTCGAGGGCGGCTCCGCGTGTGAGCAGGTTCGCCTTCGTGACCCCCGCTCCGTCGAGATGCGCGACATTGGCCGCCGGCTGCGGACGCAGATGAAAGTGAAGGTCGAAGACCGGCGCCCCCCACTCGTTCGCGGGTATGCCCTGCCAGCCGAGCGCCGGCACCACGGCGGCGACCGTTTCGAGGAATTCACGGCGGTTGATCATGAACCCTGGGGACTCAGAAGTCGAGACGGGCCGAGAGGCCGAACGTCCGCGGCTGGTTCGTCAGGTAGCCGATGCGAGCCCGGGTTCCCCGCTCACGGTCCAGCGCCAGCAAGGCCCGCTCGTCGGTCAAGTTGTTGCCGTAGAGCGACACGTCCCATCGGTTGCGGCGGACGCCCAGCCGCAGGTTGAGGATGTCGTAGGCCGGCGTTTTGGGATCGTAAGTGAACGTGGTCGCGGTCAGCGGGCCTCCGATCGTGCTCTTGCCGAAGGACGTCAGATCCAGCGTGCCGAGGAGCTGATCGCCGACCTGCGTGAAGCGGGAGCCGATGTGCCGGAAGGAGCCGGTCACGTAACCGAGCGAGCCCTGTTTCATCTGCCACTGGTACGTGGCCGCCGCGGCCATCTGGAACCTGGGGACGCTCGGAAGGCGCTCTCCGGTCTCGATGCCCGACACCACGCTGACGCTGCCGTCGGGCGCGGTGGAGTTGAGGGTCGACCGCAGCTGGGCGTCGTCGTAGCTCGCCGAGAGGGCGAAGTCGAAGTTCTTGCTCGGGGCCACCGCCAGCTCGGCCTCGCCGCCGACGCTGCGGGACTTCGGCACGTTGAAGATGACGCGCGACGAGCACGAGCCGGCGGTCACGGTGGCCTGGAGGTCACGCACGTCCATGTAGAACGCCGACACGTTGAACGAGCCGCGGCCCCCCATGATCCTGGACTTCGAGCCGAGCTCGTAGTTCCAGGCCGTCTCGTCCTTCCAGGCCTCCCGGCCCCCGAAGGTCACGAGGTCCTGGGGCGTGCAGAGCGGAGCGTTGATCGGGTCGTTGATCCCCCCGAGCCGGAAGCCCTTGGAGACCTGGGCGTTCAGGTTCGTCTGGTCGCTCGCCTTGTAGCTGAGGATGAGGCGCGGCGCCACCCCGTCGGCCTTGGTGGTGCCCGGCTGGGAGACCGGGTTGCCGTGCCCGTCGTCGCCGAAGATGCCGTCGAAGATCTGGGCCTTGTCCTCGCTGAAGTGGTAGTAGCGCAGGCCTCCCGTCAGGCTGAAGCGGTTGCTCGTCCAGGTGCCTTCGCCGAACGCGGCGAACTGGTCGAGCTTGTAGTTCAGGTCGGACCAGAAGAGCACGTTCTTGGGCGCGTAGGTTTCCTTGGTGGGGATGCCGCTCAGCTCCTCGAAGTTGTTCACGAGCAGGCTCTGGGCGTAGTGGCGCTTCGTGTTGGCGTAGAAGCCGCCGACCACCCACCGGAGCCGGCCCTTGCCGCCCGACAGGCGCAGCTCCTCGGTCCAGGTCTTCGCGGGGTCGGTGGCGTCGTCCAGGGGCGCGTCGAGGGTGTAGACGTTCTGTGGCAGCCCGATGCTGCCGCCGGTGATGCTCGAGGTCAGGGCCCCCGCATCGCGGATCACGTCGACGTGGCGATACGTGTAGGAGGTGATCGACGTCAACACGACGTCGCCGAGCCGGTAGTTGACGTTCAGGTCGCCCAGGTAGAAGTCGTCCGTGTAGGGCTCCGGGACCTGGGTGAACTGTTGGCGCTCGCCGAGAGTCACCGCCGGGCGCGTGGTCGTGTAGGGGTTGGCCAGGATGTTGAACGCGTCGATGCGGTTCCAGCCGTCCATCTTGACGCGCTGGTAGACGAAACGCGGGGTGATGCTCAGGCGGTCGTTGGGGGCGAGAAGGAACGACACGCGGCCCCCGGTCCGGTCGCCACGGTTGACGTGCTTCTTCACGCTGAGGTCGGGCTGAACCGCGTCGATGAAGCCGCCCAGGCGGTTGTAGTAGCCCACCACGCGCATCGCCGCGGTGTCGCTCAGGCGGAAGTTGCCGCCCAGCTTGAAGTCCCCGCCGAAGTCGCCGCCGCGGAGGGAGCTGCCGTCGAACTCGGCGAAGCCCTTGTTGGGCGCGATCTCGGGCTGGTTCGTGATGTAGCGGACCGTCCCCGACTCCGAGCCGGAGCCGAACAGGGTGCCTTGCGGTCCGCGCAGGACCTCGACGCGGGACATGTCGAAGAGGTCGATGTCCGGCGTGAACAGGGAGAGGGAGATGACGGACTCGTCCAGATAGGCGCCCACCTGCTCCTTGACCCCCGGCTGGTCGCGGGCGATCTGGCCGGACGAGACGCCCCGCATGGCGACCTGGCTCTGGCCGGGACCCAGGTTCTGGACGCTGAAGCCGGCCACGTTCGAAGCCAGGGCCTCGAGGCCGTCGACGCCGCGGGAGCGCAGCACGTCCTCGGTCGGCGCCGCCACGGAGAAGGGCGTGTTCTGCACCGTCTCCTCGCGCTTCATGGCGGTGACCGTGATCTCCTCCTCCAGCTTGGCCTCCAGAGCGAAGTCCGCGGTCAGGGTCGCGCCGGCGCCGAGCTTGAGCTCCTTCCGCGTCTGCCTGCCGAAGCCCTTGAGGGAGACGGTCACCGAGTACACACCGGGCGGAAGGCTGGCGGTGTAGCCGCCGTTTCCGGACGAGGTGACGACCTTCGGGGCGCTCGTCGCCTGGTTGACGATGGTGAGGGTGGCGCCGGGGACCGGGGCGCCGCTCGCATCGCGCACGGTGCCGTTGATGCTCCCCGCGGACTGGGCGAGCGCGGGGAGGGCGCAGAGAGCGAACGCGGGGACCAACCGCCATGGGCCTGTTCGTAGCTGGAACATGATGCCTCCTCGTGCTCTCATACGGCTCCATACGAGGCTTGTCAAGCATGAGAACCTCACGCCGTGGTTTCGTTCGGAAGGCGGGAGCGGGGGTGATGGGTGCCGCCCTCGCACCCCGCCTCGCTCGCGGCCAGGCCCCGGCCGTCGACCGGGGCAGCGCCTTCGACGTCGCCGTCGTGGGAGCGGGCGTCTTCGGCTCCTGGATCGCCTATCACCTGCAGCGGGCCGGCCGCCGGGTCGCGCTCGTCGACGCCTACGGGCCGGGGAACGCCCGGGGCAGCTCGGGCGGACAGAGCCGGGTGATCCGGATGGGCTACGGCGACCAGGAGGTCTACACCCGCTGGTCGCTGCGCTCGCTCGAGCTGTGGAAGGCCCTTTTCCTCGAGGCCGGGCGGCCCGAGCAGTTCCAGCGGGCGGGCGTGCTCTGGATGGCACGCGAGCAGGACCCGCTGGCCACGAAGACCCTGGAAACGCTCGGACGGCTCGGCGTCCGCCACGAGCGGCTCGAGCGCTCCCAGCTCGCCGCGCGCTGGCCGCAGATCGAGCTTGGCCCCATCACCTGGGCCATTCACGAGCCGGACAGCGGCTTCCTGGCGGCTTTCGAGGCCGTCCAGACCGTCGCCCGGATGGCGATGACCGGTGGCGCGACCTACATGCAGGACAGCATCCTGCCGCCCGCCGCCAAGGGCGGCCTCTCCGCCCTGACCACCCGCTCCGGCAAGACGATCTCGGCGAAGCTCTTCGTGCTCGCCGCCGGCCCCTGGCTTCCGACGCTGTTTCCCGACCTCCTCGGCGAGCGGATCTTCCCGACGCGCCAGGAGGTCTTCTACTTCGGCGTGCCGCCGGGCGACGGCCGCTTTCAGTCGCCCGCCATGCCCGTCTGGGTGGACTTCGCGGAAGAGATCTACGGCATACCGGACTTCAAGGGTCGGGGCTTCAAGGTCGCCCCCGACCGGCATGGCCCGGGCGTGGATCCGGACTCGCTCGAGCGCGTGCCGAGCGCGGAGACCATGGCGCGCGTCCGTGAATTCGTGGGCCGCCGCTTCCCCGCCCTCAAGGACGCGCCGATCGTCGGATCCGAGGTGTGCCAATACGAGAACACGTCGAATGGCGACTTTCTCATCGACCGGCATCCCGGGCTGGCCAACGTGTGGCTGGTGGGCGGCGGTTCGGGCCATGGCTTCAAGCACGGGCCGGCGGTGGGCGAGTACGTGGCGGCGCGGATCGCGGACGGGAAGCCCGTGGAGGCGATGTTCAGCCTGGCCACCAAGGAGAGGGTCCAGAAGCGGACGATCTTCTGACAATACCCGCGCCATGCCTGGTCCCCTCTACGACATCCTGCCTTCCGGCGAGGCCGACAGCGACGAGTTGCTCGGGCGCTTCCTCGACTACGTCGCGGGGAAGGGCCTGACGCTCTACCCGGCCCAGGAGGAGGCCATCCTCGAGCTGTTCGAGGGGAAGAACGTCATCCTGAACACGCCCACCGGATCGGGGAAGTCCCTCGTCGCCTCGGCCCTTCACTTCACCTCCCTCGCCCACGGCCGACGCTCCGTCTACACCTGCCCGATCAAGGCCCTGGTCAACGAGAAGTGGATGGCCCTCTGCCGCGAGCTGGGGCCGGAAAACGTCGGCCTCTCCACGGGAGACGCCACCGTCAACCGCGACGCGCCCGTCCTGTGCTGCACCGCCGAGATCCTGGCCAACGTGGCCCTGCGCGACGGCGAGACCGCGGCGGTGGACGACGTGGTGATGGACGAGTTCCACTGGTACGCCGACCGGGAACGCGGCGTCGCGTGGCAGGTGCCGCTCCTCACGCTCCCCCAGGCCCGCTTCCTCCTGATGTCCGCCACCCTGGGGGACGTGACGTTCTTCGCGGAGGCGCTCACCCGCCTCAACCGCCGGCCCACCGCCACCGTGAAGTCCGTCGAGCGGCCGGTGCCCCTCGAGTACGCCTATTCCCAGATCCCCCTGGCCCAGATGCTGGAGAAGCTCGCCTCGGAGAACAAGGCGCCGGTCTACGTCGTCCACTTCACGCAGAAGGACGCCGCGGACGGCGCGCAGGATTTCACGAGCCTCAACCTCTGCACCCGCGAGGAGAAGAACGCGGTCGCGGCGGCCATCACCGGCTTCCGCTTCACGAGCCCGTACGGACCCGACATCCGCAAGTGGCTCAAACAAGGCATCGGCCTGCACCACGCGGGCCTGCTCCCCAAGTACCGCGTCCTCGTCGAGCAGCTTGCCCAGCGCGGGCTCCTCAAGGTCATCTGCGGCACGGACACCCTCGGGGTGGGCATCAACGTGCCGATCCGCACGGTGCTCTTCTCGAGGCTCTGCAAGTTCGACGGCCAGAAGACGGCGGTCCTCTCCGCCCGTGACTTCCACCAGATCGCCGGCCGCGCCGGACGGAAGGGCTTCGACGACCGCGGCTACGTGGTGGCGCAGGCGCCGGAGCACTTCATCGAGAACCTCAAGCTCGACGAGAAGGCGAAGGATGGCAAGAAGGTCGTCCGGCGGAAGCCCCCCGAGCACAACTTCGCGAACTGGGACCTGCAGACGTTCAAGCGGCTCATGGCCGCTCCCCCCGAGCGGCTGACCTCGCGCTTCGAGGTGTCCCACGGCATGCTCCTCAACGTCCTCTCCCGGCGGAGCGACGGCCGGCGCGCCATGCAGGCGCTCATCCGCGACAGCCACGAGACGGAGCATGCGAAAAGGGGACACTTCAAGCGCGGCTGGCAGCTCTTCCGCGCCCTGGTCGGCCGGGGCATCGTGGAGATCGTTCCCAGGACGGCCGAGGGCTCGCGGGTCCGCGTCAACGTCGACCTGCAGGAAGACTTCTCGATGAACCAGGCGCTCTCGCTCTACCTCCTGGAGACGATCCCCCTGCTCGATCCGGAGTCGGCGACCCCCGAGCTCGACCTGCTCACCCTCGTCGAGAGCATCCTCGAGAACCCGGAGCAGATCCTGCGCAAGCAGCTGGACAAGCTGAAGGGGCAGAAGGTCGCGGAGATGAAGGCGGCGGGGAAGGACTACGACGAGCGAATGGCGGAGCTGGACAAGCTGGAGCACCCCAAGCCGCTGCGCGATTTCGTCTACATGACGTTCAACTCCTTCGCGGACCGTCATCCGTGGGTGGGCGGAGAGAACATCCGGCCGAAGTCGATCGCGCGGGAGATGTTCGAAGGCTTCCGGTCCTTCTCCGACTACGTCCAGGAGTACGACCTCGAGAGGGTGGAGGGGCTGCTGCTGCGCCATCTCCACGGCGTCTACAAGGTCCTGAGCCAGACCGTCCCCGACGGTGTCAAGACCGAAGGCACGCTCGAGATGGAGCTGTACCTGCGCGACATGCTGCGCCACGTCGACTCGAGCCTGCTCGACGAGTGGGAGCGGATGCGCGACCCGAGCTACCAGCCCGCGGGGTCGGGCGGCCCGGAAATGCGGCCGCCCCATCGGGACGAGCCGCCGGACGTCACCCGCGACGTCAAGGCCTTCACCGCCGCCATCCGCACGCGCATCTTCGCATTCCTCCGTGCGTGGTCGATCGGCGATGACGGCGCGCTGGAGATCCTCGACTCACCCCGCGATGGCAACGAGGAGCCGTGGACGACCGAGCGCCTGCGTGCGACCCGTGAGGCGCATCGTCTCGAGCATCCGGGGCTTCGTCTCGACCCCGAGGCCCGGAACCTCCGTCATACCGAGGTGAAGCCCAGGGACGGCGGCACGGCCTGGCGCGTGGAGCAGATGCTCGTGGACTCCGAGGGGTTGAACGACTGGGTGGCCGAGTTCGACGTCGACCTTGCCGCCTCGCGCGACGTCGGACAACCGGTGCTGCGACTGCTGCGTCTCGGTACCCTGTCGTGATCGTCAGAAGCTCAGTTTCCCCCCCAGCTGGATCCGCCGCATGGTCGCGCCGGTCGCGAGAGCGGTAATGCGGCCGAATGCGGCCGAGCCGAACGACGTGTTCGGGTTCGCGAAGTTGGCCCGGTTGAACACGTTGTAGACCTCGGCCCGGACCTGGAAGCGCACGTCCTTGCCGAGGGGGATGTTCTTCGTCAGCGACAGGTCCGTGACCTTGTAATTCGGGCCCCTCAGGACGTTGCGGGGGGCGTTGCCGAACGTGAACTGCGCGGGCAGCGCGAAGCCCGAGGGGTCGTAGCAGTTGATCAGCTCCCGCTGCGCGGCCGGCGTGGCCCCCGCCGTGTTCGGCTGGCAATTGAGGTTCGGAACTGCGCCGACGAGGTTGGGACGCTGAAGTCCCGAGATGCCGATGTTCGCGCGGTCGGCCGCGAACGTGATGTTGGCGGGGATGCCGCTCTGGAGCGTGGTCACGCCCGCGATCTGCCAGCCGGCCACCACGTACTTGAGGAACCCGTTCGACGAGCTCTTGAAGAACGGCGGCTCGTAGATGTAGCTGGCCACGAAGCGGTGGGGGACGTCCCAGTTCGCGGGGCCGTAGTCGGCCTGGATGTCGTAGTTGTTCATGGTCTGGCCGCCGCCGTTGGAGTGCGTGGCCATGTCGCGCGTGCGGGACCAGGTGTAGTGCAGGTCGGCCTGCAGTCCGTGGCTCATCCTCTGCCTCAGGATGAGGCTGACCGCGTCGTAGTCGGCCCGGAGGTCGTTGGTGATGATGCGGCGGCTCCGGAACTTCTGGCTGGGCCGCCGGGGGTCCACCGCTCCCGGGCCGGGCGGGGGCGTGTTGTTGAAGAAGCTCCGGTCGAGGTGGACGGTGTCCGAGCCGACGTACTGGAGGTCGAGCGCGGTGCCGGCCCAGAGCTCACGCTGCACGTCGAAGCTCCACTGGATCTTGCGCGCGTTCGGCAGATCGCGGGTCGGGGAGATCATGTCGGGCCGGCCGATGGGTCCGGCGACGCCCGTCGGGTTCGCGAAGGACAGCGTCGGGTTGGCGGCGTCCGAGGTGTACGTGGTCACCGCGGCCAGCGGGGGGTTGTTGGTCAGGAAGGTGAACGAGTTCATCTGGTTCGGGTTGTAGTAGATGCCGAAGCCGGAGCGGAGGACGGTCTTGTCGCCGAGGCGATAGGTCGCGCCCAGCCGTGGCGCGAAGTCCTTGTAGTTCCCCTTCGTGAACTCGAAGCCCTTGCTCGGGAGGGTGGACGGAATGATCGTCTCGAAGTCGTCCGCGAGCATCGTGGCGAGCCCTGCGTAGGTCTGGACCGGGGTCGTCAGCTCGTAGCGCAGGCCCAGGTTCAGGGTGAGGTTCCGGGTGGCCTGCCAGTCGTCGTTGATGAAGATCCCGTTGCGCCAGCCGCCCACGTGGCCCTGGATCTGGTCGGTGGGAGGGATCACCGTGCGCGGCAGCCCGAGCATGAAGTCCGCCACCGAGTAGCCCGTGATGTCGCCGGTGAAGTTGAAGAGGCCGCGGGCGTCGTTGGCGGCGCGCCGGCCGGTGCTGAGGCGCCGCAGGTCGAACCCTCCGCGGATGGTGTGGGATCCCCGCGTGTAGGCGAGGACGTTCGAGACCTGGAACGTGGTGTCGAACTGGAACCAGTTGGTGCCCCCCGCGCCGATCCCCGTGAAGTTGCTGACGTTGACGCTGGGAATCCCCGGATTGCCGAACTTCGTGTCGCCGTCGAACCCGGGTATGCCGAGCGACGTGCCGGCGTCGGCCTTACCGGTCACGGAGAACTGGTTCAGGGTGTCGAAGTCGATGTGGTGGTAGCCGATCCGGAAGTCGTTGTGGAGGTTCGTCCTCAGGGTGTGGGTGTAGCCGAACAGCCAGTTCTTGTTGACGCGCGGCTGGGTGACCGCCACGATCGGGATGAGCGCGCTCAACGGGTTGACGCTGTAGCTGTCGTGCCAGTTGTAGCGGAGGCTGAGGCGGGCCTTGTTGCCGATGTTCTGATCCAGGCGAATGAGGACCTGGTCCACGTTGTCCGAGTTCTCGCTGGGCCCCTGGTAGTTGTTGGCGGTGCCGGCCCGGTTCGCCTCGGGAAAGTACTGGAGGAGCTGGCGCGACACCGGCGAGATCATCGACGCCGGGATGATGTTGCCCGGGAACGGCTGCCCGGTGGCCGGGTTGCGGATGGGGGCGCTGATCTCGGAGAAGTTGCCCTGCCGCATGAGGGCCGTGGGGACGGACGCGATCGGCTGGGTGATCGCCTCCCCGCGCACGCCCTCGTAGGCGACCATGAAGAACGTCTGGTTGCGGCCGTTGTAGAGGCCGGGGATCACGAGCGGGCCGTCGAGCTCCGCCCCGAACTGCTTGCTGTTCCGAGGAGCCTTGGGGATGGCGGGGTTGTCGAAGTACCCGCGCGCGTCGAGGGCGTCGTCCTGCAGGAAGCTGAAGAGGGACCCGTGCAGGGCGTTGGTGCCGCTCTTGGTCACCACGTTGATGTGGACGCCGAGATAGGAGCCGTATTCGGCGGAGGTGCTGCCCGTCTGGACCTGGATCTCCGTCACCGCGTCGGCGATCGGGCGCATGCTCGTCGCCGCCAGGAGGTTGGCCGAGGAGTTGATGCCGTCCAGGGACAGGCTGTTCTGGATCTCGCGCTGTCCCGCGCCCCGGAAGCTCAGGCCGATGTCGCTGTTCAGCCCGGCCAGGACTCCGGGCGTCGTGGCCGCCAGGCTCCAGACGTTGCGCGCGTTCAGGGGCAGCTCGACGATCGCGCGCTCGCCGATCGTCGCCGAGACGGTGGCCCGGTCCGTGTCCAGCACCTGGGCCTTCGCTTCGACGGTCACGGTGTCCGCCATGCCGACCTGAAGGGTGGCATTCGTGCGCACCACCTGGTTGGTGGCGACTTCGACCCCGGTGGCCTTGAAGGGTCCAAAGCCGGACGTCGTGACCGTGATCTCGTATCGGCCGGGTCGCACGAACTGGATGTGGTAGTACCCCTCCGCGTTGGTGGTCGCCTGGTAGGTATCCTTGGTGCCC
>WNFT01007976.1_pt1 | contig 15788 bp, 17 predicted proteins | sample 5400191 | NCBI WGS metagenome assembly WNFT01 (sample SAMN13153359, study PRJNA577476) | soil metagenome | isolation source: 80 cm saprolite under Madrone tree | place: USA:California | collected 2016-06-14 | reverse complement strand
CTCCTGCCTATAGAAAACCGCACCCCGCGAATCCAGCTTAATCAGCAAAGCAATTAGCAGCCATAGCGGCGCCAGGATCAGGAGCGCCAGCGACGCGATGATTAGATCGGCAGAGCGTTTGACGATGCGAGCCGCGCTTGAAAGCGGCGAGCGGAAGAGCGTGACCATGGGCAGCGAGCCGACTTGATCGATCTCGGTCTTGCTCGGCAAACAATTCAAAAGCGTCGGCGCAATGCGAAATTCCACGCCGCGCCGTCGCCCAGTTTGAATCATTACCTCAAACAGAGCTTCACCCGGCACGCTTGGATCCGAGATGATTACCTCGTTCGCTCCGGATTCACGAATCAAGTCGGGCAGACTCTTTAAGTCACCGATCACCGGCACACCTTCAAAGAAGGACGGCGCTTCCGAGTCGAATGGCCCGTTCTCGACCAGGCCGATAACTCGATAGCCAAGTTCCGGGCGCGCTCGCATCTCGCGGATGCACTGCGACGCTTCCGCGCCACGGCCGACAATCAACGTCGGAATCAGATTAACGCCGCGACGCCGCACGAGAATTTGTACGCTCCGCAGGACCATTCGCACCGAGCCGATGCTTAGGAGCGCCAGCAGAAAATCAAAAATGAAAATGCCGCGAGAGTAAGAAAAAGTTCGATAAAGAACGCCACCGCGATACATGAACGTGGCCGCGACGATTAGCAGTGACGCGATCGCCGTCGCTTTAAATACGCGCGCCATGTCATCGACAAACGAGAATTCGCCGCGCACACGATAGAGATCGTAATAGCGCAACAGCAAGAGTCTGATGGGAATTATCAGAGGGAGCAAAACGGCGTAGGGAGCGAACTCTTGACTCCAACTGAGAGTGCCGCTTGCCGCTCGACGCACAATCGATTCATAGTGGCGGATATAGAAGGCGCCGACAAACGAAACCGAAACCAGCACGACGTCGGTAAACACCAGCAGCGTCTTGACCAAGGGCACAACCCAACGCGGCGCGCGAGCCGGGACGCGCACGGAACGTGCGTTAGTTGCGACGGGCTGGATAAGTTCAGCTATCACTGAAAGTCGGCGGGGCTATGATTTCCTTATCAAGAGCCTCGCGATCGATTTTAGATCATTGTAACGGAAGACCGCAGGCGTTAGAGTACCAACTTCAGTTGGGTTTTTTCGTTGCCGAGAGAACCGCCCGACTAAAGTCGGTACTCTAACGCCGTTCACAACGCGACCCGGTGCTACCAATTGCAGTTCCGACACTGCCTTCGAGTAACGGGACAATCCTTCGCACATCAGATCGCCCAGCCACGATCTTCACTTTATTCCAAAATCAGTTTTACCACCTCTGCGCGTGTGCCTCTGGCGTTTCGCGGGTCTATGCTTTTCTTCTTTGCAATCGTCAAAGAATCGATATCTTCAAGGGAAGCAAGGCGCTGCAATCGGCCTTCGCGCACTAGTTCCTCGTCAATCGCCGCCCATTTTCCTGCATAGACACTCGCGGCTGGGACACCGAGCGTGGCAGCTTCGCGATTCATCGTGCCTCCGGCGCTAACCACCAGGTCAGCTGCTGCGATCAGATTAGCGCCGTCAAGTGCTTCGCGCGGTATGATCACGTTTGAAAACTTTCGACCTTCATATTCGGCGCGCTGCGCGTCAGAGCGCGGCAGCAGCACGATCTTCACCTTCGGGCGAGAACTTAAATGCGACAATAATTCGTCGAACAATTCATTCTCGAAACGATGATACAGAGCCGCTCGCGCCGGCGGACGCGCTAAGACAAGCACATCTTCGCCGGCGACGCCGAGTTTGCGCAATGCTTCCGAAAATCGCGGATCGGGAGTGAAGTCAGCGAGGTAAACGTCTTCCTTTATACCCTCATAGCGTCTGACTTTTCGCGTCGATGCTCCGCACTTTCGCAGTTCTTCTGCCGGAAATGCGCGCGGTACAATCACTCGGGATGCGAGACGAAATGCCAGATGATTCGCCGGCTGATGCTCGTAATCCATCAGCGTTACGGTCTTGATTCCCAGCGCCGCGGCGGCGGAAATCTGCGCGTAGGAATTATGACTGACGGCAAGATCGAATCCGCGATCACGCGCCCACTTGCGCAAAGCCGCCGCGCGCCCGATTAGATTCCCGGCCTTGCCGGTTAGTCTTCCGCCGCCGTGGCCTCCGATCACATGCGGCATCATTCCCGCTTTGGTGGCGAGTTCGACGGTCTGCGCAAAGTCACGCGCGGTAATCTCGACCGGATGACCGCGAGCAACAAACTCCGGAATCAGCGCGCGAAAGAACGGCACGTGCGGCGAGTTGGCTAAGTCGATCCAGATACGCATCTGTGTCAGCGCCGCAGGCGGCTCGACCGGATCATAGGTAACTATGGAAGGAAGACGCGACCTGCGCCGCGATAGTCATCAGCGTAAATGATGATGGCAGCCAGCCTCTCGGCGACGCGCTGGCGATAACTATCGAGCACCAAAGATTCTTTATGCGAGATAGTGATTACCGGCATTGAATCCGGCATGTTCTCCTTGACAATCGTCGCCTGGAGTGAGGTTTCACCTTCATAGTTGCGGTTGCCGGTCACCAGCAGGATGGATTGTCGTTGCGCAAAACGCCAGATCTCATGGTCCGAACAATTCTCGGGCAGGCCGAAATCACGCAGGCGCTTGAACTCAATAGTGAATACTTGATCCCAACCCGTCTCTTTCAGCCCGGCTTGGAGAAAGACGCTAAAACCTTCCAGGTCATGATCGAGCAGGATCGTGATTTTCATTCTTCGCCTGAGACGCTTTCATGGCCGCAGCCTTTTGCAGCATCAGTTTTCTTCGTTCTTCCAATGGCATCTCTGGCGGAAAAGGCGAACGCGCGCGATTTTGCGCCTCGTAGTAAGACCGCAGTTCTTCGGACCGATGTAGAATGCGTTCGTAGCTCCGTTCGACATCTTCTTGGTTTTCCTTAATATATTCATACACGGCGTCAAGCTGATCCGTCGTGAGGGGCATAAACTGCAGAATGTGCTCCTTGCTCCAATTGGCTCTAATCAGATCCATGACCGAATAAACCGTGATGCGCGTCCCGGCGATGGATGGGCCGCGTGGAGTTTCGACAATCAGTGAATTGGCAATGGCCGTGCTCATAAGCTGCCTCCAAATCTGAGTTGAGTCAACATTATAACATGTGCCAAAACTCACACCGACGACTGTCAACATGCCAAGTTCAAATGCTCCGGTTATGGCACTCAACCAGTCGCGCCAGCGCATACGCCATCCACGCTTGTGACCAACGCATGTACGGAATTCGGTTGGTGTAAAAGCGCCAACGTTGAAAGTAAAAGTAACCGTGCGGGTCGCGCAGATTCTCAATCGCCCAATTGGCTATCTGTTCTGCCAAAATCATCGTGCTCGGAATGCGGCCGCGCAAATCCACCAAGGCAACGACGGCCGCCGCGGCCGAATGTGCATCTGCCGGATGAAGCCGATCGGGAAAATACTTCGGCCATCCGTTTTCAAGGAAAAATCGCTCGCGCCAGAAATCGTAACCACGACGCAGCGGACCTTCCAACTGTTCACCCAATCCGGTCGCTACGCTGGTCGGTACTGAATCGATAATCCGCGCCAGACTTGTAAGCACAAAGGCAGTATGAAAGTTGTCACTCCACGATTGATAATCATCGGCGCCGTAGGCCCAAGAGCCATCCTCACGCTGGCGACGGACCACGTAAAGCGCCGCACGCATCGCCAATTCGCCAAGGCTTTCTTCACCGGTCAGTCTGCCAACCGTTGCCAAAGTCTCAGCGGCCAATAGGCTCGCATTGAATACGCGGGTCCGATCCAGCGGTGAGTAACTAAAACAAACCTCGTCGTGCAGCTCTGCAGTTCGATTCAGATCGTTGAGTATGAAGTCACAGATCGTCCGCGCGAACGGCAGGTACTCGTCGCGAGAAAAAACTTCGGCTGCTTCACAAAGCGCCCGCGCCGCAAATGCCGTCGGGACGATCATCGGAGTTCCGCGGGGCGCAAAGAATGATCTTGATTGCCAGTCGAAGTTGTACCCCCAGGCCGCGCCACTGAATCCCTTTAGACGCATCCACATTAGATCGTCGAGCAGCTCTCGCGCTTCAATCTCCGCTTCTTTGGTTCCCTGACGCCGATAATCCGCCAAAGCGGCCAAGGCGAATAAAGCGATGCCCTTTGAATTTCTTTCCCGCGGTACGCGAACGAGAGATCGAAAATTAATTGGTGAGCGTTTGTGAAATTGGGTCCAGGCGAGACGCGCCCAGCGCGAGCGCTTGAGCGGTGTTGCTTGGAACCAACGGCTGTTCAGCGCGTCGTAAGGATCGTAGCCGGCGAAACCTTGCGCACGGCACCATTGAAGCAAGTCTCGATGCGCCATTATGAGATCGATTGGCATTTGGAGTGCGCCGACAGAGCTAAGCGGCGCGCTTTGGATTGGTTCTTTTGCTTTTCTTTCGTGTGATTTCGTGGGTCGTCCTTTCATCAACGAAAAATGCGATCCACGAAATTACACGAAAAGCACCGTCGCCACTTCGCTCTGCCGGCGCACTCCAAATTATCCCGCAGTTACCGACATCTCAATCCTTCTCGGCGTTTCGACAAAGCTTTCACGCCACAACTCAAACGTCAGCAAGGTCCAGAGCAATTTGCGATGGTTCGCAAGGCCGCGTTCATGTTCGTCCAATAAACGCGAGACGTATTCCGCATCGAACAAACCGCTGCGGCGCAGGCGCTCAGGCGACAGCAGATCGTGCGCCAAGGGACGCAATTCGCTCTTCAACCATTTAGCGAATGGAACTCCGAAGCCTTTTTTCCCACGACGCAAGACGAACGGCGGCACCAAGCCTTCAGCCGCGCGCTTCAGAATGTACTTCGACGTATATCCGTGCAGTTTGTAGTGCGAAGGCAGCGCGGCCGCAAATTCAGCCACCCGCGGATCGAGGTATGGCGCTCGCACTTCTAAACTAACCGCCATGCTCGCGCGATCGACTTTCGTCAGAATCCCCTCAGCCATATAGAGTTGCGTATCCAGGCTCTGCGCCCGCTCGATCAAATCGTTCGAGTCGCACTCAGCAAACATCCGCCGCGCGTCACGATAAATGTCGTTGTCACTTGCTTGCTTCACGTTATCGGTCAATAGCATTTCCTGATCGTGTGGTGGGAACGAACCGAACCAGATGTGATGCCGCGCGACGGTGTCGTAATGCGAGGCCGTAATGAAGCGGCGCGCGCGATAATCGAAGGACAAATTCTTAGTTTTAACTGGCAGGAGATTTACCATGGGTTCGATCACGCCACGTTTCAAAAAGCCAGGAATGCGATCGTAAGCGCTCGCCATGCGATGGCCGAAATACATTGGATATCCGGCAAAGATTTCGTCGCCACCGTCACCTCCGAGGGCGACCGTCACATGCTTGCGGGTAAAGCGCGACAGCAAATAAGTCGGGACCAGCGACGGGTCGCTCATGGGTTCGTCCATCCACGCACCGATTTCGCTGACCAGGTTCGCGGCCAGGCTGGCGCTGAAGCGTTCTTCATGGTGATCGGTGCCAAGGAACTTGGCAACCGCGCGGGCATAGTGCGATTCATCGAACGACGCTTCCGCAAATGAAATAGAAAAGGTTTTGACAGTCTCCGTAGCGGCACGCACGGCCAGAGCTGTCACCACCGAAGAGTCGATGCCGCCTGAAAGCAACACGCCCAGCGGCACGTCCGAAACCAGACGCATCCGCACCGAGTCGGCCAATAATTCGCGCAATCGCTCCGCAGCTTCTCTGACGGTAGGGACCGGCCCCGTCGTCTGATAACTGAGCCTCCAATATCGTTCGACTTTGATCTCACCGTCTTCGAGGGTGAGCGTGTGCGCCGCGGGCAGCTTGTTGATACCTTCGTAAATCGAAAGCGGCGCGGGGACGTAATCGAAAGAAAGATATTGGCGCAGCGCGTTGAGACTCAGATTAGGCTGGACGGCAGGATGGGCGAGCAGCACCTTCGGCTCCGAGGCAAACAGCAGGGTGCGATCGAATACGCCCCAGTACAATGGCTTTTCGCCGAACCGATCGCGCGCAACGAATAAACGCCGCCGCCGATCGTCCCAAAGCGCAAACGCGAACATGCCGTTGAGATGTTGGACCATCTCGCGCCCGTATTCTTCGTAAAGATGCGGCAGGACTTCAGTATCTGAAGTGCTGCGAAATCTGTGGCCGCGCTTTTCCAGGTCAGAGCGCAACTCGCGGTAGTTGTAGATCTCGCCATTAAGGATAACGGCGATGCTCTCGTCTTCGTTGAAAGCGGGCTGTTCACCAGTGAGGAGGTCGATAATCGCCAGGCGCCGGATGCCCAGCGCGACACCATCATCGACCAGTGACTTACAGCGTGAGGTTCAGAGTTCAATCTTTAGATTGCTGTCAACTAAGGCGCAACCTAAAGGTTGAACTCTGAGCCTCGGTCCGCGACTGCTTTTCGTTCACCAGCCTTGTTAGCGACGCACAAAGCGCGAGTTTCTATTCACTCCCTAAATCCGATTTTCTCGCGCACTGCATAGACCGCCTTCGCTTGCGATTCATGATAGGTTCGCACCAGCATCTCCGCCAGCAAACCCATGAAGAAGAACTGCACTCCCAATACGAGTAGCACCATGGTCAGGACCGGCAAAGGCGTTTGAATGAAGTCTGCATGATGCGGCCAGTTGGCGAATTTCATTAGGAACGCGAAAACGGCGCAAAGAAATGAAACCACAAAGGTCAGCAACCCTGCATAACCAAAAATATATAACGGCTTCGTTTGATACGATGCCATAAATTTGATTGTCATCAGATCAAAGACCACCTTGATCGTGCGAGACAAGCCGTATTTTGATTTGCCCATTGTGCGCGCATGATGTTCGACCGGAATCTCCGCGACTCGTGCGCCGGACCACGACGCATAGATCGGAATGAAGCGGTGCATCTCGCCGTAAAGGTGGACGTCGGCGAGCGATTCCCGGCGATAAGCTTTGAGCGAACATCCATAATCATGCAGCGGCACCCCACCGATTTTCGAGATCAACCAATTGGCCATCGTCGAAGGAATCTTGCGCGTGAATAAGGGATCCTGGCGGTTCTTTCGCCATCCGGAAACTACTTCATAGCCTTCATCGAGCTTGTCCAGGAGTCGCCTTATATCTGCCGGATCGTTTTGCAGATCGGCGTCCATGGGAATCAACACCCGGCCTCTTGCGGCATCGATACCTGCTGACATCGCCGGAGTCTGGCCATAGTTGCGCCGCAAAGCGATCACGCGCACGCGTGAATCTTTGGCCGCAATTTCGCGGAGCACATCCAGACTGCCGTCGCTCGAACCGTCATCGACATAGATGATCTCCGCCGTGCGCCCAAGTTGCGCCAACGCGCGATCTAACTTTTCATGGAGTGGGCGCAGGTTCGGTTCTTCGTTGAAGACGGGTAGGAAGACGGAGATGTCAGGCGCGGCGGTCAAGCTCGTGTCCGCGTCAATGGCCTTTTGAGAAATGTGTTCTTCGACGATAGTCTGCATCATGCGGCGTCTCGAAGTTTCTCCTTTATCCATCGGCTCACAAGTTTATCTGGAGGAATGCGCTTCTTCTTGGCAATCGCGCTTACTTCATCGTACAGTGCGCCATCCATCGAGATGAGATGAGTTCTCTTTTTGAGGTCAAACTTACATTCCACGTCCTCAAAATAATCTTCATAGTCCCCGCTGTCGTGAGTGTCCCAAAACTCGCCAGCTTCTTCGAGGCTGTCAAAGTGCTCCGGCAAAGGATCACGACGACTTGTTGTCTTACTTCTTGTATTTGCCATAACTTCTCAACTCCTTGGTGTCGGCATCCCGAGCCGAAATCACTAATGCTCGTCCTTGCCCTTTGTATATGAAAAAGATCGACAAGCAACGTCCGGCATCGGTCTGCCCCCCGGCGCGATAAAGGTCTTCTCCCTTTCGGTCTCCCCGCCTCATTCTCCTGACCTGTGGCTGCTTCACCAAGGTTTCATCAACTTCAGCCTGGCTGACCTGATGCTTGCGCTCGATCTTCTCGGCAAACTGTCTTAGCCAAATGATCTCCTTGATTATCATTCAGGCTCAGTCTCGACGCGCCACGCACACTATAGACACACCAAACGGAAAATTCATCCTCTGCAACCACCGACTCTCAGCGCCCAGGATGCGGCCCAGCACACCGTTCAAGGCGGCAATATTGACTTTGCTCTCGGATGCGGGCCGAAGACCGGTAAGGCGCATTAAGACCCGACCCAGAAGCGTCGGCACTAAGAACGTTATGTTGGCATAACTCGCGCGCTCGACTTGCAACCCGGCCCGCTCGACCGCCTGTCGCAATTCAGGCAAACGGTAACGCCGCCGATGGTGACTCACGTCGTCCTGCACTCCCCAGAGCCACATGAACGCCGGCACAATGAGCAGAACTCGGCCACCCGGACGCAGCACGCGGTGCATTTCGCGCAAACCTGCAACGTCGTCATCGAGATGTTCGATGACATCGAATCCGGTCACGAGATCGAACGATTCGTCATCGTAAGGCAGATCTTCCGCCCCGGCTTGAGTAACTGGCGCCACACCGCGCGCCCGACAGAACTCAACCGCTTCGTCCGACACATCGACGCCTTCGACTTCGCCGAACTCTGAAAGCATTTCCAGATTGCCGCCAGTGCCGCAACCGACATCAAGAATGCGCGGCGCGCTTTGCTTATTGTTCTGCAAGTTCGCGACGATGCGGCTGACAAAAGAAGCAATTATCCGGCGTCGTCCGAGGTACCACCAATGCTTACCTTCAATCTCACGAAGAATCGCGTAAGTGTGCGTCTGCATCTCTCGCGGGAGTGATTCAGCGATGTGATCGGTGTTTGTTGCCATGCCTGGTCAGGGCGACGTCGCCGCCAAATGCGACGGTAAGCTTTTGCGTATAACGGTAATTTTTAACTCCGGTGCATTGTAGAACAATCGACCAAGGGTTTGCTGGATTCGCAGTCACGCCACAGCAGTTCCACCGCGGAACCATTCGATAAATTTCTTAATCCCTTCCTCAATTTTCGTTTGCGGATGGTAGTCTAACAATTTTCGCGCTTTTGAAATATCGGCAAAAGTCTGCGGCACGTCGCCCGGTTGGCTGGGCTGACGGTCGATCGACGCGCGCTTGCCGAGCGCTTGCTCCAAGAGCGAAATCAATTCACGCAATTCAACGGTCTGCGATTCACCCAAATTGATTATTTCGAAATCGCTCCGGTCGAAATCGATCGCTGCGCGCACGCCGGATATAATGTCGTCGATGTAAGTATAATCGCGCCGCGTCGTTCCATCGCCGAACACCGGGATTGTTTCGCCGGCATTAATTAGTTTCGCAAACTTGTGGATTGCCAAATCGGGCCGCTGACGCGCTCCGTAAACGGTGAAGAATCTTAGACAAACAATTCGAATCCCGTACAAATGCGCGTAGGTGTGGCAAAGCAACTCTCCCGCCGCCTTCGTCGCCGCGTACGGCGAAATGGGATTGAAGATCGGATCGTCCTCGCTGAAAGGCACTTTACTGTTGATGCCGTAAACAGATGACGAAGATCCAAATATGAATTGTTTAGTTCCACGCGACCGTGCCAGCTCCAACAGGTTCATGGTCCCGTTTACATTCGTCTCGAGATAAAGTTGCGGTTCTTTTAGCGACGGTCGGACGCCGGCGCGCGCGGCAAGGTGAACGATGCAATCGAAATTGGTTTCGCCCAACGCTTGTCCGAGCGCTTCTCGATCGCGAATGTCGGCTTCTACCAGTTCAAAGTTAGGATTTGATAGATGAGTCTTTATGTTCTCACGCTTGATTGTTGGATTGTAAAAATCATTAAAGTCATCGACGACCGTGACGCGCCAACCACCCGGCGTCAACAAATGATCGACCAGGTGTGAACCGATGAAGCCCGCACCGCCGGTGATAAGGATGCTTCTCATGCTGTTGAGTCGTTACAGTACCTCGAGCGGTAGCGACCGGCCGCTTTGGTACTTCGGCTTTGAGACGACAAAAGGCCGGTCGCTACCGCTCGAGGTACTGTAACGACGATTATTTCGTTGCGTCGATCCATAGATGCCATCCCCAACGCGACGCCAATGCCGACTCGATCGTTCGCGGCAATAGACTACCAATCACCGGCACAAAGCGTTTGTTGAGAAAATAAGCGCGCAATTTAACTTCGCGAAAATCCTTGAAAAGCTGCCGTGCTTCGCGACGCGAATAAACGCGCGCCAACGGATTGCCCGCGCCGTCCGTGCTTTGACTTAGAAACTCATCTGACGAGAGATACCCATTCGTGCTTGCCTTCACAATTTTCGCATGTTCGCGCAGCGAATCGATCGGCTCGCCCGTCAGGCGATGAACCAGCTCGATGCCGCTCTCGCTCTTCAGTAAACGAGAGCCGGCACGTCGCAGAACGCGTATGCCGACGCGGTAGTTGTAGCTGTCGCGATGATACAGCATCACGATCGCGCGCCCTCCGGGTTTCAGCACCCGATGAATTTCGCGGACCGCGCGCGCGATGTCGGGCGTGTGATGCAACACACCATGTGAATAAACAAGATTGAATGACTCGTCTGCGAAATCAAGGCTCTCAGCGTCGGCGACCTTGAATTCTCCTTGCAGGCTACGTTGCTCGAAATTCTTTCTGGCGAGATCGATAGCCGCTTCAGTTAGATCGACTCCAGTATAATCCGCTCCAGCTCGGGCGAATTGAACGCCGTCAGTTCCCAGACCGCAACCGATCTCCAGGACCCGCAAGCCCTTTGCGGCGGCGAAATCCGCGGCATTGGGAATATGCGATTCCTTCGCATAGCGATGAGCTTCGACGCGTTCAAAAAATTCGGGGGTGCCAACTTCAGCGTCACCAAACTTGGTTCCGCAGGGATGCGCCTGCCAAAACGCGCGCACACGTTCCTTCAGTTGCGAATTCGAATCGTGCTTTAAGTGAGTTGACGCCAGACAATGACCTCATGATGATTCTATTCGCATTGAATCCTGCTGAGCAAAGTGACAGGCAGGCAAGACGTCGCTTCGATGTGGCCCTCACGAGCATCATAGACTAAACGAGCCGGCTCAGTTACGATGATTGTCACTCGCATTTTGAAGAAAATGATCACGATTCTAATCGCCGGCTACTTGACTGAATTCACCGGCGGTCGCGCAGAAGTCAAACTGGACGGCTCGCCTGCGACGGTTGGAGAAGCCCTGAGTCGATTGTGGGGCGAGCATGTCGGCCTGCGCGATCGCGTGCTGACTGAGCAAGGTGAGGTGCGTCCGCACGTCAACATCTTCGTTAACGGTGAAACGGTGCGCCGCGATAAGGTTTTGCAGGCGCCACTCGATGGAGACGGTGAAATTTGTATTATGCCGGCCGTCAGCGGCGGCTAAGGGACAAACAGGTTTAGAGTTCAAGCTTCAGCTTGTCTCCTGCAAAATAGACAACCTAAAGGTTGAACTCTGAACCCTGGCTTTTGCGCAGACCGTGACTGAGGGGAAGTCAATTATGAAAGCTCTCTGGAACAACTCCGTACTGGCCGACTGCGACCAAACAATCGTCATCGAAGGCAATCACTACTTCCCGCCCGACTCAGTCAACCAGGAATATTTTGAGCACAGTGACACGCACACATTTTGTCCGTGGAAAGGCGAGGCCAGCTACTACGACATTATGGTGAAAGGCGAAGTAAACAAAGACGCGGCCTGGTATTATCCCGATCCAAAACCTGCGGCGAATGAGATCAAGGACTACGTTGCGTTTTGGCACGGAGTCAAGGTGGAGAAATAGCCGTTACCGATCTCTGGGTACGCAGTCGTCCCGACTGCTTCTGTGGCGCCATGCTCAACCTAGGGCAGTCGGGACGACTGCGTACCCAGGCCGGTCGCTACCGCTCGCGGTTCTGTAACGAATTGCTCTGAACTCGCGAATCGATATCGCCGTATAAGGCACTAATCATGTTCTGTCCAAGCTGTGGATCTGAAGAACGCCAGGCCAGCCAGTATTGTCGAGCCTGTGGCACTGATTTGCGCCCGGTGCGCGTGGGTCTCGAAAGTCCCGATTCGATCACCGCGTCCGCGGTTTCCGCACGCGAAGAAATCGGCCTGGCAATCGCCGAAAAGATTCGCGAGGTCAAGGACGCGCACGATTTGAAACGCGTCGTCGATCACGTCTTACCACAGATCGAAAAGTTCCTTGAGTCACCTGAAGAAAAGCGTCTGCGGCGACTGCGCGCGGGCGTGATCACTGCCGCGAGCGGCATCGGCACATTCATATTGGGGTTAGTGTTGGCGTCAGTTATTTATGGCAACGTCGGCCAGACGCTGACCTTAGGAGGATCGGGGTTAGGACTCTTGATGTTTCTGGTCGGTCTGGGCCTGGTATTCAACGGCATCCGGTTTACGCGACCACGAACGGGCCTCGAGGATCATTCGTCCGATGCCGATCTGCAGCAGATGCTCGACCGCGGACACCCGCCGCCGCAATTAAGATCGAGCGACGAATCGCAGTCATCCTTGCGAGTTCAAACCACGTCGAATCTTTCCGGCTCGGCGGGCTCTTCGGTCACTGAACATACAACTCTTCATTTGAAATCTGACCGCTAAAGAAATCATGGCCGTCATACTCGAAGGTGGTTGTTGCGTTTCCCAAATGCGCGAGGGGCAACCGTTTACCGAAGGCACTCTGCGCATTTGGAATCAGATTGGCCGCGCGACCGGCGCGCAGGCAATCTCGCTGCGCATCATGGAATTCGCGCCCGGATTGTCACCGGGAATTCAGAACGGCGAGTGTGATGAGATTCTGTACGTGCTTGATAGCTCTTGGAAATCACCTCGCGCCGGTGATAGGCAGGTCAGTACCACCTGCGTTAGCGGGTGGGTCAATCTTGTGATCGATGGCCGTCCTCATGAAGTTGATGCCGACACCGGAATCTATCTTCGCCCTGGCGAAATATTTGCCATCGATAATCCAGGGCCTGACTCGGTAATCCTGATCAGCTCCCAATGTCCCGATCCTGATCGCGTCCCGCAACTCGTCGTGTTCCCCGCGGTGGATTCGACGCGGCCTGATAGATCACCGATTGTTCGTCTCGCTGATCGCCCATCGGTTACCACCGCCGATCGCTGGTATCGCGTGCTCGTCGATGATCAAGTCGGCAGCACTCAAGTCACACAATTCGTAGGTTCAGTTCCTCCCGGCCGCGCCCCCGATCATTTTCACAATTACGAAGAAGTGGTCCTCATCCTGAAAGGCGAAGGTCGGATGTGGGCCGGAGACACGAATACGCCTATCGGCGCAGGGTCATGTATCTATCTGCCAAAGGGACAGGTGCATTGCGTGGAGAACACCGGCACCGAAGAGTTGCGTCTGCTGGGAGTTTTTTATCCAGCGGGCAGTCCGAGCGTGAGATATGATATATAAACGGGTTAAGCGGAATGAGTAATCATGGTTGATAAGGAATTGAAAGACCTCGCCCAAGCTTTTAAAGGCTACGATGAGATTAAGCTCACCATTAAAGGTTTTCTGGAAGGAAAGCCGCTCTACGCTAAACTTAGAGATGAACTCCCAGGACTGTTTCACAATGCCGACCCGGATTTCCTTATTCTTTATTGCGCCATTTGCAAGGCAGAACGCCACTTTCGTGATCCAAGGTCTAGAGGCAGCGGCGCCGGTCTTCCTCCGCCTCCAACCAACGTTTCAGGCGTCTACGGTTTTTCCTATCAAGGTACGGCCTGCAAACAGCAAAACTTTGTTTGTTGGGTAGAGGCCAACTACGACGAAGGCTGGGTTCGCAAGATTGGCCAACTTCCGATGTGGCTTCCTCCAATCTCCAGCGAAGTGAAAGAGGAGTTGGGGGATGACTCAATCCTTTACCAAAAGGCCCTGAGAAACATGGCTGAAGGTTACGGCATCGGCGCGTGTGCGTACCTCCGACGCTTACTTGAAAAACACATCAATCCATTACTTCAGCTACTTCATGATGTAAAAAAAGGCCAAGGCGCAAGTGACGAAGAGCTGGAAGAAATTCTGGAAACGATCCAGGCTAAAGATTTCGCTGCCAAGACGAAATTCGCCGCGGATATCGCTCCTCTCTCAGTTATGGTCGAGGGGCATAATCCCCTGAAAGAAATTCACCAACGGCTAAGTGTTGGTCTCCATACGCTCGATGAAGAGACTGCGAATGAATACGCCATCGCTATTCATACGGCCCTCGAATTCATTATCAAGAGGTTGCGCCGAGAATATGAAGAAAAAAAGGCTTATGCTCAAGAAACTAAGAAGGTTCGACGACTTCCGGTTTCTTAAAATCGCGTCAAAACCTTAGGCATTAACTTCAGCAGAGTCTCAATCTACTCCCGCATCTCTTTAAGCCTAAGCCCGTCGAATTAGTCCGCGAAGCGGACGACCGGAAATAGCCCAGCAGTTTACTGCTGGGAAACGCGACCCAACCTATTCTTGATCACCGCAACCTGCAACGTAGTCCGTGAAACGGACGGCTGAATTCACCGGAATAGGTAGCGGCGGTCATACTCTATGCCGTGCTTTTCAAGCAGATCGATAAACTCATCACGAAAGCTTCTCTTGCGGTGATGTTCCTTCTGCCGTTGAATGTATGCAATGGTCTTTTGCGCTTGTGACGAGCTAACGCTGAAGGCGCCATATCCTTCCTGCCAAGCAAATTTCCGATGCTCGTCGAAGGTGTCATGAATCCACTTCGACGATCCACCTTTGATTAGCTGAACCGCCTTGGCGAAACTCATCATCGCCGGCAACGACAACAATGCGTGTAGGTGATCCACAGTCCCGCCAACGGCAATTGCTTTTATTTTGTTTTCGCGAGCGATGCCCCCGATATAAGGCCAGAGGCGGGACTCTAGCTCGGGCGCTATGAATGGAAGTCGTTCCTTGGTGCTGAAAACACAATGCATGAGATTGCTTACGTAGGAATGGGACATCGTTAGAGTCTCCTTTCAGTCGTCCGCTTTGCGGACTCAATTGTGATTTGCGATTCTGATCCCAGCGATGAATCGCTGGGCTATTACCATTCGTCCGCTTTGCGGACTCATCAACACCGTGAGCCGTACCCGATCTAAAAACGATGGAACTTACTGCCTCATTAACTCCTCCAGAATCTCCATTGCCTCCCGCACTTCTTCATCCGTATTAAAGAAATGCGGTGACATGCGGAGACCGACACCGGGGCGACAATCGACGAAAACGTTTCGCTCAGCAAGCCGTCTGACCATAGCCGGGCCATCATCTACGTAAATCATCACTGAGCCGCCGCGTTCGTTCACATCGCGCGGGCTGTTAACTTTCCAGCCGTGCTCCAACGCGCAATCCATCCTCCATTCGGTGCGGCGCCGGGATTCGGCTTGAATTGTCTTGATGCCAACTTCTTCGATAATCTGCAAACCCGGCAGCACGGAATAAAGCGCGGGAATGCTGGGCGTGCCCTGCGCGAAGCGGCGAACCGAATCGGTGTAGCGCATTGGCGGCTGGGCAAAATCAAACGGCGCGGCGTGCGCGACCCAGCCGGTCAGGCGCGGCTGGAGGTCGGTCTGTAAATCGGGGCGCACATAAAGGTAGCCACAGGCTGGGCCGCCGCACAGCCACTTGATCGTGCCGCCGATGAGAAAATCAACTTCCCATTCGCGGGCTTTCAATTCCATCGCGCCGGCGGATTGATACACATCAAGCAGAACCAGCGCCCCTTGACGATGCGCGCGCTCGACAATCGGTTCGACGTCGA
>WNFT01002500.1_pt1 | contig 15801 bp, 18 predicted proteins | sample 5400191 | NCBI WGS metagenome assembly WNFT01 (sample SAMN13153359, study PRJNA577476) | soil metagenome | isolation source: 80 cm saprolite under Madrone tree | place: USA:California | collected 2016-06-14 | reverse complement strand
ATGGTTGCCTCGTCATTAAAGGCGGGCAAAAACACGCTGATGCTGGCGGGGTTCAGAGGCATAATTATTTCGCTTGAGTGTTTATAAAGAAGCGAAAGTCTATCGAATGAAGTGGGAAGGCGCAAGCGTGGTCCCTATGTTACACTGTGCGCGTTCGCTAAGGAGTTCTAAGGAGTTCTTGAGCATGGAAGCGATTGGCTCAGAATCCGTTCGAAGTCGACGCGTCGGCGATACGGCCGTCATTTATGCGGGCGACTATCTGAATAAGTTGAGCGGCGAACGGGTTGAACGCGAATGCAAACGGCAGCTCGAGTCAGGTTGCCGCGCTCTGGTGATCAATTTTCGAGACACTGAACTGGTTAACAGCATCGGTGTTTCAATTCTTATGGGCGTAATCGATGCGGCTGAGCAAGCCGGCGCGCGCTTGATCTTCTCTGACGTCGACAATCACACGGCCAATTTGTTCGAGATGCTTGGGCTCACGCGCCACGTCAATATCGCAAAGGACGAGGGCGAAGCATTGTCAATGATTACTCTGCAAGCAAACGCAGCCGGATCAACTACTGGTTAAGTGTCAGAAGCCCGACCGTAAGGGAGGGGCATCGGAACAGATTGCCCTAGCTGACGCGCGGGCTTCTGACACCAGATCTCGATGGAACCGAATACTCAACGACTTCTTCATACTTTCGCTGCGCTCGCTGATCTCGGTCAGGAGATTGCCGACAATGCTGACTTTGAAGAGATGCTGCGCGCTTCCTTTCATTTGCTGCTCGGAGCCCTGGCCATCCGGCGTGGCGCCCTGGCTGAATACGATCGCGAGTGCGGGCAATTACGGATCGCTGCGATGCGTGGCATCACCGAGTCCGGACAAGTTGAATTGCCGCTGGCGTACGACCATGGGCAGCAATTGGCCAGCCTGGGCTCGGCGCTCTCGCTCGACGATGCGACCAAAGAGGCGGCGAGGTTCCTGGATGATCACAAAGATTTCTTTGCTTCTGTGGAGATTGAACTGCTGGTGCCGTTGATCGTTCGCGAACACCTGATTGGCATTGTGCTGCTGGGGGAAAAAGCCAGCGGGGAGAAGTTCGTCGAAGAGGATCTCGAAATCATCTGCTCTCTGGCTCGACACATTGCAGTCGGCATCCATGGCCACCACCTGCTGGAAGAGATTGAACGCAAGGCAGCCGAGAACCGGCGGCTATACGACGGTCTGCGAGCGATCTACAAAGAGACCGTTCACGCGTTTGCCGCGGCCATAGACATCAAGGACCGTTATACTAACGGCCATTCAGTTCGCGTTGGCAAGTACAGCGAAATCATTGCCCGTGAGATGGGCTGGAACGATGACGAAGTCGAGGGAATAACAATCGCCGGGTATCTTCACGATATCGGGAAGCTGATAGTAGATCTAAGCGTCATCAACTCTCCCGAGCGCTTCAATGCCAAGGAATCGAAAGAGATGAGCCGCCATCCGGCAGCCGGCTACGAAATTCTCGCGCGGATTAACCACCCCTACGCCGAAATTCCTTTGATGGCCCGCTATCACCACGAACGCATCGACGGCAATGGTTATCCGGACGGACTAAAGGGCGATCAGATTCCGCCCGGCGCGAAGATCGTCACGGTCGCGGATTCGTTCGACGCGATGACCACTGATCGTCCCTATCGAAAACGGCTTCCACTTGAAGACGTCTTTGTGGACTTTCGCGAGAACACGGGAACTCAGTTTGCCCCTGAAGTGATTTGCGCCTTCTGCCGGGCATTCCTGAGGGAAATCAAAGGTACGGTCAAAGAGAAACGACTAATGAAACTGCTTGGCAGGAACTACGACGATATTCAGAGCGTGGGTCCATTACTTAGTCAGATGATTTCCGATCTTGATGGTGATACGTTCGCGGCCACCGCATCAAGGCATTAAATCAAAATGAAGCTACTTTGGTTGGATGCGTAGCGTGAAGCTGCAAATGCCGATCTTCTCGTCCGGGCTCACCATGGTGCGTTGCTCGCGTGGGAGTTCACGTCCGGAAATCAAGGTTGGATTCCGACCTTTCGGTGTCAGCCAATAGCGGCCTTGATCGTCCAGCGTTAAGGTGGAATGAACGCGGCTGATTTCGGGATCGCCTTTCAAAGGCACATCGACTGCTACCGATCTTGAACCGCGGCCAATTGTGATTTCCGGCTTTGTGATCTTGACTACAGACTGCCTTACTCCTTCACGCCAAAGCTCAATCGAATAGAGGTCGACGACCCGTGGCCGCACGACCGTAATCTCGTCGCCCTGAACTTCGGGCGGTGAAGTAGCGTCGGTTTCGGATTCGGCGATGATGGGCGCGGCGCTCGGCGCAGAGGCGGGCCGAATAGTAACCATCGTATGGCCGGATTCCGTTTCGTCCCAAAGCGGTTGCACGCGAAACTCGCCTTTATTCAGAGTGCCGTCAACTCGCAATTCAATGGCGAATGATTTTGTCTGCAATTGCATTGAGCCGGCCAATTCGCGCGCGCGTTCAGAGAGGACGTGAAACAGTCCCTGTTCCAAAGCGCGTCGCTTGTCGCCCTGCCAATCCTTATCGTCTTCACTACTGAGATAGACGATATATTCACGGGGAATGAAGGTCACCCCTCCGGGCGGAGTGATCATCTCCCGCTGCATGACAGCTTCGACCTCACGCGCGATCTTAACGAGAAATTCTTCCCAGACACGCCGCGGTCGCGTGCTCTCGTCTGCTTGTTCCAGGAGATCGTCGGTCGTTTCGCCGTCGATCCAGCGTCGAATGGATTCAATTAAGCCCATAGTTACGATGGGACGTATAGGACATCGAGGTCGTATAAGTCCTATAGGTCACCTAATCAAACTTCAAGAACCTTTTATTGACCCAACCGCGATCGGCTGAAGTTGGATCGTCTTTTGGACGACTGTGTTGCAAGACCTGCACCTCGCACCAGTTGTTGCTGCCGTTAGCGTTGAGGACGCGAACCCGCGATCCTGCTTCAGCCAATCCAATCTGATCATTCGAGGCGCTGGGACCGTCGCGCAAATTTAGATCGGTCGTCGTAACTGCCTGTTGCCCGATTATACTGGTCGTCGTCGTTTGCGTGGTCGTCTGCCGTCTAATCAGCGAGCGAACGTAAGTACCGGTCGCGAGTAACAGGCCCGCAAAACATAACACAAGAATGACACCAACCAGGAAGTCGCGTCCGCGCCTTCGCGGTTTCGTTGCCATGACCCCGACGCCTGCTTGCGCGCTGGCCAAAGCGTTGCGCGATATGGGTACGCTAACTCGGCTTGCTTTCTGCACCGGCGCGAAGGGAGGGATGGCAGGCGTCGTTACTAAACGATCGGCAATCGGCACAACGATCTTTGGTCGCAAGGCGCCATTGCCTGCAACCTCGTGTTGCTGAAGCTCACGCGAGGTCTCAAACCGCGGTTTTGGAGGAGCCACGGCCGTTAATACCTCGGCGTCAAGGCTGAGGTCGGAACTAATCTGCCTGGGCCGGCCATAGATGAGTGGCTGCGTGGCGGGCAGGGCGGCTTCATGTAATTCGTCCCAAAAGGCTTGAACGCTCTGATAACGATCTGACGGGTGCGTCTGCGTCGCGCGCTCAAGCACCCGCACAATCGAAGCAGCCCAGGGCTCGAACGAAATCGGCGCCGGCAAATCAGTAATCGGATCGTGCGCAAACGCTCTCGGCGCTACGCCACAAATGAGTGTATATGCAGTTTTTGCCAACGAATAAATGTCGGCTGATGGCGTCAACTGAAGGTGCGATGAGAGCGAGCCGGTGCCAAGCGCCGCAGTCTCCACCAGAGGATTGTGCTCGGGTGCGGCGTAGATGTTCGTGCCCACCCGGGTGATGGCGCCATCGGCTGCTTCCAACTTGGCCACGCCAAAGTCGGCAATCTTCACCGTTTCATGATCCGAAGTAAGCAGGAGATTTTGAGGTTTGATGTCGCGATGAATCACGCCGCATACATGAGCGTGCGCCAGTCCCGCGCAAATCTGCTGCAAATACTGTAGGGCGCGATCGAGTTTCAGTGGCGCTCGCCGGCACAGCATCGCCAAGTCGCCCCCGCCGAGATACTCCAGCACGATGTAATGAAAAGCTGTTCCACTAAAATCGATAGCGGTGCCATGACCAAGGCGACTGATTATGTTGGGATGGCGGACACGATCGAGGGCGACTGCCTCGTTTTGAAAATTCTGAATCAGCGTACGCTCGAGTTCGGGATCCTGATAGCCTTGCAGCAGAACGTTAAGTGCTTTGATTACTACTTTGCGAAACTGCTCGTCGGCGGCGCTACGATCGCACGCCGCGTAAATCTCAGCATAGCTGCCACGACCGAGACACTCTTCAACGTCGTAACGACCGTCGAGCCTGCATTGTAAGAGTTTTAATTCGGTCATTCGGCGCGCGCTTCCTCAAGAATCCTCTCCAAAGGCTCAACCAGTTTTGGCAATTCATTGGAGATGATTTCCCAGATCATATCGAGGTTTACGCCAAAGTAGTCGTGAATCAGTCGATCACGAACGCCAGCCATACTTCGCCACGGAACATCCGGGTGTAATTGGCGCAACTGGGGTGACAGGTTCCTAACCGCTTCGCCAATAATCTCAAGATTGCGAGTCACCGCATCTTGCGTCTTGATGTCAGCGAGGAAAGCGTCGTAATTCATGCGCTCCGTGTAAACGATATTCTCCTTATGGCCTCTCGGACATCCTCGACGAATTCGGAATCCTTTCGTTCAGACATACACGACACTCTGAGCGATGTCCTCGGCGACGCGACGTATTCTGATTCCCTTGAGACCCTCGGGAGTTAAGACATCAACCTTTCGGCCCAACAACCGTTCAAGTTCCTCGGCGAATTCGATAAACTTCAAGCCCAGCGGCTGTTCAAATTCGACGATGACATCGATGTCACTCGTCGGAGTTGGTGAGCCTTTCGCGTATGAGCCGAACAAACCAAGCTTCTTGACACCATACTCCCTGGCAAGATGGCTATAGTTCTCGTGCAGAAGTCTTTCGATTCCTTGTCTCGTTCGCATGGAAGCCCTCAAGCAGTTAGAGAATAAGCAAATTGATTTCTACTTAGCTGTACCTTGCTTCTTCACACCCAGCAATTCATCGAGAATCTGCGCCGTCTTTTGCTCGGCCATCAATGCTTCCTGAGTTGCGGCACCGGTCTGGCTCTTCAATTTCAATGCCGCCGCGGCCTGAGCGAGTTTTACCTCGGCGCCCAGCGGCAGATTCGCTTTAGACTCATTACGAAGATTGTTGAGCGACAGTTCAAAAGCCTGCATTGCGTCACGATGGTTGCCGGTTAGCATCAAAGCGCGACCGTAAAGGTATAGAAACTCAGGATCCTTGGAGTCAGTGGCCCTGCCGATGCCTTCCTTCGAGAGTTGGACCGGTAGATTGTCGCCAAGCCATTTCTGTGGATCGGCATCGACGGCGGCACGCTTTTGTTCGAAGTCCGCACCAGTGTCGGGCGCGGTCTTGGGTACTGTGGTTGGTTCGGTGCTCGATCGCGAAGATTGGTATTTCATTCCACCGAAAAAAGCGGCGGCCGCAACACCGATGAACAGCAGGAATACGAAGAAACGAAGGAAAGCTCGGCCCGCGCCATTCCGTCCTTTCGCCGATACGTTGGCGACGGTCGCTGAGGTCGTTTGCGCGGAGTCCGAGCCAGGGAAGGCGATACGCGAAGCTGGTGTCAAGTGTGTCTCGGTGCTCGATGGAGCGGTAGTGTCTGACAAATCCGGCGTACGCTCCGCGTCAAACGTGGTGTATCTTGGCTCGCCTACTTCGACGATTACCGCCGTCAGGTTGTCTTCGGCCCCGCGTTCGTAACAGCGCTCCTTCATCTGCGCGCAGATCGCGTCGGCCCCTTGTGCGCTCGTCAAGAGTTGCCGCAACTCACTGTCCGGAATGTGTCGGGTGATGCCGTCAGTGCAGAGGAGAAATCGCGTACCCTCCTCAACCTCGATCGTTTTCATGTCGACTTCGACGGATTCTTCCGCACCGAGCGCTCGACTGATGACGTTCTTGCTCGGATGGTGCGCCGCTTGCTCGGGAGTCATGCGTCCAGCGCGGACTTCTTCTTCGACGATTGAATGGTCTGCAGTTTCGCGGACCAGTTGTCCGTCGGGGCTAATGCGATAAAGTCTGGAATCACCAACGTGTCCAATCGTGGCTCTACCGCGATCGAAGTGCAAAGCGACGATGGTCGTCGCCATCATGGAAAAGCGAGGATGTTCCGCGGCCATCTGATGGATCGAACTATTGGCTCGTTGAATCGACAGCTCCATCAGGTCCTCGACATCATCGCCATCGCCGAGTTGATGACGAAATGCCTCCTGCAAAACATCGATGGCTGTTTGAGATGCGACCTCGCCGGCCTCCGCGCCACCGACGCCATCGGCGACCGCAAAGATGCGATGCTCGACATCGGCGACGAACGAATCTTCGTTCATTGGCCGCTTCTCACTCAGGCCGCGATCGGAGACGGAAGCGACTTGGATCTTGTTTGCGGGCGATGGTGTGCTCATTGGACTGCCTCCAAAGTTATGGGGCTCTCGACTGGTCGCTTTATTCGCGCCACAGCCTTCGCGTCCTGCGCGTTACGGTGCGAAAAAGCCATCAGCATTCCCAGCATGGCAAAGCTGGTGATTAAGCTGAACCCGCCGTGACTGACGAACGGCAACGTAATCCCGGTCATCGGCAGGGCGCGAGTGATGCCTCCAATATTTACCAGGCCCTGAATACCCATGAACGCGGTCAATCCGGCGGCGCAAAGCTTGGTAAACATATCACGCGCCTCGATTGAAGTGCGAATTCCCGCAATCACGAAAATGATTAGCGCCAGGACTACCACAGCGCCTCCGACGAGGCCCATCTCTTCCGCAATTGCGGCGTAGACATAATCTGAATCGGCAATGGGAATGACTTCCGGATAGCCTAATCCTAGTCCACGTCCGGTGGTCTTCCCTGACGTGATTCCGAAGATCGCCTGGGCCGGTTGAAATGCTAACTTATCAAACCAGATGTCGGTGTTGACGCTTCTCTTCATTGCCTCGCTTTGTTCGGCGAGTTCTTTCATGCGCGGGTCCTTGGCCATCGCCTCGTCGTAATCTTTTTTCCACCACGACTCGTCCGGCGAAGGTGGATCGAATCCATCCAGCCAGAGATGAAAGCGTTGCTGAATACGCGCTGGTAGCGCATGTTGAATCGGCCGCGCCAACGTTGGCAGCAGCGGGAATTTTTCCTGGATATCGCGTGGCAGCGCGCCGATTACCAAAATTGAAATCACCAGTACCATGGAGCCAACGAACACGAGTAACTGCGGCCAGCGGCGGACTGCCACCAGGTAAAGCGTTGCATAGGCGCCACTGAAAATCAGCATCTGGCCAAAGTCTTTCAGCGCGAAAAAGGGAATGAAAGGAATCATCGCCATCACGATCAAGGGGATGACGTCGCGCGCGCGGGGAATGCCCCAGTAAGTGCGCCCCAGGTCTTTGTATCGCGCGGTCAGGATTCCGGCGAAGCCAAGCAGGAAAGGAACTTTCGATGGCTCCCATGGTGTGGTATTGCCGAGGGCCTTGCCGGCACTTGAGTAAATGATAGCGCCAGCCAACGGAACTAGCGTGAGCAGTACGATGATGAAACTATTCCGTTGCACCCATGAGAGAAATCGATCGTTGACACAGAAAAGATAAGCAACCGCGAAACCGATTAGCGAGAAGATTGGAATCCAGGTGTAGCTGGACGTGAGGGCGTTCATGATCGTGTAAGCAGACTCCCTAGCCGGCCCCTCGGTTTGCTGGCCCGGCGGTGGCGCCGGTGGCAAACCCATCATTTGTCGCTTCGTCGCGTCGTAATTCTCGTTGATGTAACGCAATCGGAGCGTATCGGTTTTCTGCTGCCGCGCGGCGGCTTTGTTTTTCGCGTTGTATTCGGGATCACTATAGAGTCGATACTGAACTAGAAGACCAATTGAGAAAAGCAGAATAGCTGTCGTGTATAAAGTCCAGTTTCCGTTGAATCGCCGGCTCCGCGAAAGCCAGAAGGCCAAAACGATGATCGGAAAGTAGATCATCAAGTCACGCCCGGCGCTAATCCATGAAGGTCCATAGCCGCGGATCAGGCCCGCGCGATGAATCGCCATGTAAGCGATGACTTCGAAGCCGATTAAAGCGACCAGTACGAAGAAATGTGATGACAGACGATTTCGCATTTTGGATTACTTCGCGCTCAGCGCCGATTAGTTTGACCGGTCCAGGTGCGCTGGCCACCGGTCTGCTGCGATTGAGACTGGCTTCGATTGGATTGACCAGGCGCGGCACTAAAGTAGCCGAGAGCGTTCGCCTTCAGTATCAACTGGGCAGCAATCGGCGCAGCGTTCTTGCCGCCATAGAAACTTATTCCGGGTCCCGGTCCTTCCAGCAGCACCGCCATTGCGATCGCTGGCCGATCAAGTGGAGCAAAGCTCAGGTACCAGGCATCGCTCCGTTTCTTGTCGGCCATGACCGTTTCTTCATATTGTCTGATGATCTTGCCCTTTGAGTCGCGTTCATAGACCAGCCGCGTTTTTGGCTGCCCAGTTTTTGGATCGATTAACGGTACTTCCTTTTGCGCCGTTCCTGTTTTACCTCCGCTGCGAATGCCTGCGGCTAAGACCGGGGCCATCGCCGAAGTCCCAGTGCCACCTTCCGTTACCATGTTCATGATGTGACGTATTTGGCTGGCTTGATCACGCGTCAAAACCTGGCTCAGCATTTCGGGTTGACGATCGAGTTCAATCTTAGGTTTCATCAACTTGCCATCGAGATTGGCTGCTGCCGAAATGATTAAAGCCATTTGGAACGGCGTCATCTGAGAAGCATATCCCTGGCCGTACCCTTCGTACATCAACTCGCACCGAGTCGAATGTTTCCCCGCTTTCAGCCATGACTCAGTGGGAGCAATCGCTTTCGCGATAGCGTTGGTGCTGGAGTTCCAAATTTCCGGCTCGCGTCTACCCTGTCCCTCGCCGCTCACACTGTCATAAGCGCCCAGCCCAAGAAGTTTCGCGGTGTCGCGAATCTTTTCGCCGCCCAGTTGCGTTCCGAGGTAGGAAAAATAGATGTTGCTGGATTTTTGATAACCGACATCGATACCTATATTCCCGCAGGCTTCACAACTGCCATTGTCATCGGTAATGGTTCGCCCGCAGCCTTCCGGTGAAAAGCCCCCGCCGGTACTAAACCGAATGTTCTGCATGCCGTTGCGAAAAGCCGTATACATCATCACGGTCTTGAAGGTCGAACCCGGCACGTAGTATTCGTTCAGCGCGCGATTGAGCAACGGTTTCTCTTTCTTGTCGTTATCGAGCGTGATCCATTTAGCTTCGTCCTGCGCGTCCTTCAGGCTGTAGGAGGGATTACTGTACATAGCGAGAACATCGCCGGTTTGCGGATTGAAAATTACCACGGCGCCGTGGTTGCCCTTGAGCTGATCGACGACCGCCTCCTGTAGGTCTCGGTCGATGGTCAGGGTGTAATCTTTATTAAGTTTCTGTTCGACCGTTTGATCGTGAATGATTTGCCAGACTTCCGGCACGGAAGTGCTCTCTGTTCCGAATAGAGCACGCTCAAGACCAGGCGCTCCCCGCTCGGATCCGAAAATGTGGGCCAAGGCCGAATCCATCGGATAGTCCCGCACGATGTTGCCGTTCTCGTCTTTCTTGTAATCAGCTAAGGGTCGCCCTTTTCGATCGTAAATCCATCCGCGCAGCGTCGATTCCGTAAGCCGGCGATTGCGCAAATCTTTGTAGTTCAATTCCTGAAGTTTTTGGTTGGTTTCGGGAGCATAGCGGGCCCAATAGACGTGAAAGCTGAATGCCCCGATAGCTGCAAGAGCGAACAACCAACGCCACGCGCGCAAGCCTCGATTCGTGGTTGTGGCTCCGAGCTTTTTGCGTATGTCTTTGGGCAAATTTCCGGGGGCAGTAGGCGTGGCTACCGATCGACTGAGCCACATGCGGAGCAGAGAAACCAGGAGGAGGAGGACGATTAAGACGAGTCCCGCAAGATAAATCAATGTCAACCAAGCCGGCAGTTTCTCCGGCGCGCTCGCTGGCGTTGGACTCGGAGTTGCGGTTTGAAAGAGAAGCAGTGCGAGCGCCATGTCAGGAATTGACTTTGCGGAAGCGAACCTCAACTTCGCCAAAGGCTACGACGTCGTCGGTTGCGATTGGACGTGCCTCACCATAAGGAATGCGGACCCCGTTGATATGCGTGCCGTTCGTCGATCCGGTATCGGCCACCAGCAGAGCGCCGCCCTCCTCCATTTTCAGCGCTGAATGTATTTTCGAAACGCTTGCGTGATTCAAATAGAGATCGTTATCAGTTCCGCGCCCAACGTTCAATCGCCGTCCGCCGGGAATGAGTGTCAAAGGAGTTTCGCGCAAGCCTTCCGGCGTGCTGACCCGGGCTATGAAGTGAACCTCGTCTTTGTTTTTCTTTCGCACACCTTTAGCAGCGGGGCCAAGTCTTTGCTCCAGATCCTGTTGCTTTAGCTCGGCTTCGAATTCGCCGAAGGTCGGATCGACCACTATCCCACGGGTGAAGATATCGACATCAGTTTCAATTTCCATTGGCGCTAGTGTGCGATAACGATGGTCATTGATGTGATCGATCGCAGCAGCCAGGATTTCGGTTTCCAACCGCTTCAAGACTTCCGGCGGCGCTTCAGAATGAGTGCCCCATTCGACTTTCAGCTTCAGATGGTGCGGAGCGATACGGCCTTTGCCCTTCTCGTCGCGGACCCGCGCGTCAATAAGCGCGTTCATCCGGTGAATGAGTTGATCGGTTGTGAGTCCTGTCTTCGGATCGACGGTGCGACCTAACTTGCGATCGACTACCTCGCCGACGCCTTCCAGCACGCGTCGCATCAAGCGCTCAGGCAGAATCGTGTCGCGTCTTCGTTTTGCGGGGTTCGGTTCGTCAGCCATCGATTAGAATACGAGGCGAAATCAAGTTGAGTTCGCTGCACAATGCAGATGACGGTCGTTCGAGCACATTCTAACTGAAACAGCGCGCCTTTTCTATTGAAGGATTCAGCAAGACGGTTCATAATGTGCAGCATATGAGCGAAGAGGCCACAAAGGATCTTTCCGTCAGCCGGTCGTTTGAGGAACGCGTATTCGCGCGCTTTGATGCGATGGAAGCGCGGCTAGACAAGATGGAGGCGCGGTCCGAAGCGCGGTTCGATGCCATTGAACGACGCCTAAGCGCCGTGGAAGACGAAATTAGTAAGCAGGCGCTCGATACGAAGCCGATATGGGAGCGAGCTTTGGCGGAAATTTTGGAAGTGAAGCAAAGCGTCCACGAAGTGAAAGCAGACGTTAACCAAGTGAAAGCAGACGTTAACCAAGTGAAAGCAGACGTTGACGAAGTGAAAGCAGACGTCAAAGACATCAAGCGGAAAATGACCGTTCTCACGCAGGACATGATGCAACTGCGTGCGGATCAACTCGGGCTTGAACGTCGCATGGATGCTTTGGATTCAAGACCGCAGTAACTTTCCATTATCAATTCTTCGCTCTTTGGCGATGCGCCTCATAAAGGACGATAGCTGCCGCCACTCCGACATTGAGGCTCTCAACCGATCCCTCCATTGGAATTCGAACAGCCTCGTCTGCTGAGGCAATTTCTTTTGATGAAAGGCCGGTAGATTCAGGGCCAACAATCAGAGCGGACGGCCCACGCCAATCGATCTCAGTAAAAGTTCGCTGGGCTTCGACGTCAGCACAGTTCGTTCTGATCCCCCGCAGGGCACACCAGGAAACGACCTCCGAATAATTCGCCCCCGTCCAAATCGGCAGACGAAACGCTGAGCCCATCGCACCCCGCAAGGCTTTTGGTGAAAACGGATCGGCCGTGCCCGCAGTCGCGATGATTCCCGTGACGCCCGCCGCTTCAGCGGTGCGAATGATCGCGCCGACATTCACGGGGTTGTTGATTCCATGCATCAAGACCAGCAAAGGCGAAGCAGATTGCCGTGCTTTGAATTCCTCTTCAGCGATCATCGGGCGCCCAGCCAGCACGACGATTCCCTGCGGCGTCTTCGTGTAAGAAATTGATTCGAGCAATTTCTCGCTAACCGAGGCGCTTTTTTCGGATGCCCCTCGAAGCCGCTCGATTAGTCTGGCGGCTCTCTCCTTGCGCGCGATCTCTTCGGAATAGATCACTGCTTCGATCTTCAACCCTGAACTCAGAGCTTCTTCACAAAGGCGTAAACCTTCGACGAAGATCGACTCTTTGAATTTGCCGTCGCGCACGGCTCGCGCGAGGTGAAGCAGGGAATTGTCGCGGCTGGTGATTTGATTTGGTTTCAAGTTTAAGGTTTCAAGTTTCAGGTTGGCCGGCACCCGTATTTTATACTTCCAAGCTTGGCGATTGAACCTCCTGAATTTGAACTTGAAACCTTAAACTTGAAACTAGGCCTCGATTTCGGCCCAAATCGGCCAATGGTCCGAAACATTCAAAGGCTTCGCCACGCCCCAACGATTCACACGCACACCACGCACGAAAATCCAATCAGCATGAAAACGCAAACCGGCGCCTCGCCAGGTTGCTGTGCCAGTGGGAAACGGCGTCGTGTATCCGTGCGACTCCATCAGCTTTCGAATCTCAATCGCTTTCTGTTTTGACAGCGTGTTGAAGTCCCCAAGTATGACGGTTGGGCCGTCGTGGCGCGCGGCATGTTCGAGCACCCTTTCAATCTGCTGATGCTGGTTATCAATCGGACCATGCGGATCGACATGCGCGTTAAATAACCGAAGCTCTTGACCACCTAACTCAACCGCGACAGCCATTGCCAGTCGCGGACGCCACGCGCACTCGTGCCACGGCAAATCGATCCGAGTGATTTCTTTAAGTCGGATGCGACTTAACAATGCGATGCCGGTGTCGCCCGCATCGTGCAGTCCAATCTGCTCTTCAAAGTTCAGCCACCATTCCCGCTCCTTGGGTTGAATACCGCGCGGAATTCCAACGGCTACATGAACGTAAGGCATTCCCAAGGCGCCAGCAAGAAGAGCGGCAACATGTTGTCCGCCGGCGCGGCCGGTCTCTTTGTCTGCCTCTTGCAATGCTAGAATGTCGGGCGGCGGTAACAGCACGTTATCGGAAAACGTGCGCGCGGCAGTCTGAATATTTCGAAAGATGGCTTCGGCGCGCGGTTGCGGAAAGTTGTAACCAACTTTTCGCGCCAAGCCCGACGGCACCAAATGTTGTCCGACGGCGTAGCGAATATTGTAAGAAGCTACGATTAGACTCGATCGGTTCTCGTCTTTCTTCGCCGAGGCAATTTGACTTCCAATTTCAATGCCGTCGCCTGTCGCCACAACCAGATGATGTTTCAGAAGCCCGCGCGTAAGCAAGGGCTGCGTGAAATGCAGTATCTTATGCGGGGGATTTCTGAGTTTCCTGAACTCAAGTTGATGGCCATGAAGGTAATTGCAGCCGTTGATGATCTCTTTTTCGCGTCAAAGATTCGCGGAACGGCCGAGCAGTTGGGCGTCAGCGTGGATTTTCCGCGCGGCCCAGAGGCCCTAATCGAATCGGCGCGTCATGACAAGCCGTCCTTAATCATCTGCGACCTTCATTCAAGTCGGATTGATCCGCTCGAATTGGCAAGAGCGTTAAAGGCGGACGAACAACTTCGCTCGATTCCACTGCTCGGTTTCTTTTCCCATCTTCAAACCGAGCTTCAACGAAAAGCACGGGATGCTGGTTTTGATGTTGTGATACCACGCTCAGCTTTCACTCGAGACCTAAACGACATCTTAGCTGGCCACCAGAGTTAGTGATCGAATTAGGAGACGGGCTGGGGTGCGACGACTTCGTGAATTGGTCTCACTTCCTGGATGAGTTGATCGTACTGATCGAGGGTTAACGCTTGAGCGCCGTCGGACAAAGCCTTCTCTGGTTGATCGTGAACTTCCACGATCAATCCGTCGGCGCCGACTGCCACACCTGCGCAAGCGAGCGGAATAACCATGTAGTTCTTGCCGGTGCCGTGTGAAGGATCGACGACGACGGGTAGATGAGAAACGCGGCGAACGGCGGGGATCGATGCGAGGTCGAGAGTGTTGCGCGTGTGCTGCGCGAAAGTGCGCACACCGCGCTCGCAAAGCACGACGTTGTAGTTGCCTTCGGACATGATGTATTCAGCCGCCAGCAACCATTCGTCCAACGTTGCCGACAGTCCGCGCTTGAGCAAAACCGGCAAGTGCGAGCGTCCGGCGCGACGCAACAATGAAAAGTTTTGCATGTTACGCGCGCCGATCTGAATCATGTCGCCGTATTTTTCCACCAGATCGACGCCCACGTCGTCGAGCGCTTCGGTTACGATTTTCAAACCGTAAACTTCGCGAACTTCGGCGAGAATTTTAAGACCTTCTTCACCGAGCCCCTGGAAAGCGTAGGGAGAAGTGCGCGGCTTGAATGCGCCGCCGCGAAAGAAGCGCGCGCCGCTGCGACGCACTGATTCCGCTACGGCGAACGCCTGCGCATGACTCTCGATTGCACATGGCCCGGCGATGATCGCCAGTTCGTCTCCCCCGATCGCCGCGTCGCCAACGCGCACGATGGTCTTCTCGGGTCTCAGATCCAGACTGATAAGCTTGTAAGGCTTGCTGACACGAATCGCTTCTGAAACACCAGGCAAATTCTCAAAGCGGGTGGGATCGACCGCTCCCGGGTTACCCGTGATGCCGATGGCCGTGCGCGTCGCTCCCGGCATGGGATGCGGCTTGAATCCAAGTTCAGAAATGACGTCACAGACATGCGCAACTTGCGCATCGGTGGCGTCGGCTTTCATTACGATTAGCATTGTGAATTAACCTGATTACACAAATTCTGAGTTTCAACCTGGTCATTAGAGCCTGCGGTAAGCCTCGCGTCGATGGCGAACACAGTGAACGATTACTCTCTTTGCATTGCGATCGACTCCGTTGATAATTCGATAGTCTCCAACGCGAACCCTGTATAAACCTTCGCCTCCTTCCAACTTATCAACGCCGCGCGGCAAAGGTTCGTCGCCAAGCCCTTTCATCCTCTTCAACACACGCCCAATAACCGACTTTGGCAGTGAACGCAGATCCTTTTCAACAGACGGCTTGGGAATAACTTCATAGGAGGCCATCTTTTTTCAGCCGATGTTCCAGTTCTTCGAGCGTAATCGGTTGCTCGTCTCGTCGTTCGGCAACCATGGCTAGATCGTGCAAATCTTCGAGCAGTTTCTTGTATTGCTCGAGGGAAAGAAGCACACCCGTCTTGCGACCTTTTGAATCGACCACGTACTGTTCACGCACCATGTCCGTATTACCTCGACTCAATCAGTATTCTTCATCTCGCTCTGCCGATACTGCCGCAACGGCCTGGTCCAGCGAAATGCGCGGTCCCGGCATGGAAAAGAAAGAATCCGGCAAAGGTCGTTCGGCCAATCGCACGAGACCGGCCGCCGCAAGCTCCATCAGTTCGGCGTCGCTATCATCAGTCGAAGAAAGTGGCACAATCATCGCTATGGGGACTTTGCGATCGCAAACCAAAATCTCTTCGCCTCTACGTACTTCTCGAAGACAACTGCTTAACGTATTCTTCAGAGTCGAGATGTTAACACTGCGCATTTGCTTCACCTTCATACATGAGCATCATAACCACGAGCTGCCAACAGCGGCAAGATGAACTCTCGCAGAAGTCGATTCGTGCTTGTTTACATCCTCTCAGGCACTGCAATCCCCAAGGTCGCCAGTGCC
>WNFT01002499.1_pt1 | contig 15801 bp, 10 predicted proteins | sample 5400191 | NCBI WGS metagenome assembly WNFT01 (sample SAMN13153359, study PRJNA577476) | soil metagenome | isolation source: 80 cm saprolite under Madrone tree | place: USA:California | collected 2016-06-14 | reverse complement strand
ACGAGCGGCAAGCGGGATCCAGAATTTCCCGACGTGCCGACCTTCGCGGAAGCGGGCGTCCCGAACCAGGAAAGTGCTTTCTTCGTCGGCGCTGTCGCGCCGGCCGGCACGGCGGCGGACATCGTCAACCTGCTCAACCGCGAACTGGTGCGAATTATCGCGCTGCCGGACGTGAAGGAGAAGCTGAACTTCATTGGCTACACGCCCGAAACCGACACCCCGCAAGAGTTCGCCGCCATGATGAAGTCCGAGATCGAGCGCTGGGCCAAAGTGATCCGGGAATCGAAGATACAACAGGTGGACTGAGCCGATCTGCGGTCATCGACTTATTCGCGCAAGATGACGCATCTACCGGTTCTTGAACTGCGCCGGCCGTTTTTCCACAAAGGCCGCCATGCCTTCCTTCTGGTCCTCGGTGGCAAACAGTGCATGGAACACCCGCCGCTCGAACGCAACGCCTTCGGCAAGCGACACCTCGAACGCGCGGTTCACCGCCTCCTTAGCCACCATGACGGACGGCAGCGACATCGATGCAATGGTATCGGCCGCTTTCATGGCCTCGTTCATCAGTTCGGCGAGTGGTACCACCCGCGCCACCAGGCCGCAGCGTTCCGCCTCGGCCGCGTCCATCATACGGCCGGTGAGGATCAGGTCCATCGCTTTGGCCTTGCCGACCGCTCGGGTGAGGCGCTGGGTGCCGCCGATGCCCGGAATGACGCCGAGCTTGATCTCGGGCTGGCCGAACCGCGCATTATCGGCCGCGATGATGAGGTCGCACTGCATGGCAAGCTCGCAGCCGCCGCCGAGCGCATAGCCTGCGACCGCCGCGATCACCGGCTTGCGCGCATGGGCGACGCGATCCCAGGACGCGGCGAAATTTCCCATGAAGGCGTCCATGTACGATTTGGCCGCCATTTCCTTGATGTCGGCCCCAGCCGCAAACGCCTTGTCGGAGCCGGTGATCACCACGCAGCCGATCCCGGCATCGGCCTCGAACGCATCGATGGTGGCGGCCAGTTCCGACATCAATTCGGTGTTGAGGGCGTTGAGCGCCTGCGGGCGGTTGAGGCGGATGATGCCAACCCGGCCCTTGGTTTCGACGATGAGGTGCTGATGGGTCATGGTGACTCTTGGAGGTTGGAGGGGGAGGCAATCCCTATCCGTCGCGCCGTCCTTGCACCCGTCGGATCAAGATGCTGCCCACTCTATAAACATACCGCGCGCCCTCGGTGCCGGTACGGTGTCTCTTCGAGCGTTCGATATCAGGCTGATGCCCGCCAGCACGGGGCTGATTGAGCCGGCCTCAAACGCAGGGTCATGCTCCGTCAGTGCCTGCGGAGAGAGCACGCGTACTTCCTGTGAGGGGCCGCACGAGACGCGCATTCCTCCCGATATGGGAGCGATGTCGCCATCGAACATCGCGCTGATGAATGCTGCGTCTCTGCGCGGTGACATTGAGGCTAAATAGACAGCATTTATCGCCTGCGCACCGTTTGGATGCGACTGGTAATCAGCCTTCCAGAAAAACTCCTGCGCCCGGTTCTGCGAAACCATGAAAGCGATCCTCGGCATTTCCGGCGATTGCGTAAACGCCAGCGTGAAAGCCACGGTGGCTTCCGTCCCGTCCGGCAAACGTGCCTGCCGCTCGAAATCGAAAGGCCGAAATGTCGAGAGTCCCGCAGCCTCGAACCGACGAATGTCGGCGCGAGCATCGTCGCTTGCGAACACAAGTATTGACAGCCCTTCGCGCTCGTTGAGGGCCAAGCGATTGTGATCGCCGAAGCTGAAGAAAGGGGGCACGCGGGAGAGATCGTGCGCGGCGAGCTTGTCTGGTCGATCCACCTCGAGCAACTCAATGAAGCTCCTGCCGCGGAACTGGGCAAGACGATTCGATGTCCCCATGCGGTCGTCATGGGACGCGCGGGGAGTTAGAGTGAAGCCCAATTGTTCGTACCGTGCAGCCGCGCCATCAAGGTCGCGAACAGCCAGCACCACATGATCGATTGCACGCCCAGTCGCCATGCGCACCTACGTAAGCCCGTTGGTCTGCGCATGCTATAACCGGGCGTGCAGCGCTGCACAAATCAGAAGGCCGGTCAATCTCGGGATTCCCAGGCCATCGTCACACAATGAAATCAGACGACGGTCGCCTCGCCCGTGAGCGGTCTCGTGAGCCGATCCGCCCGCAATGGTGCTGGAATTCGAGCGGTCTCCCGCCTAAGCTGCGCTGTCGGTTTGCCGACACTCACCAGGGAGGCCGAAATGACCACGCATCTCCAACCCGAACAAATCGACAAAGGCTTGAGCCGTCGCGGTCTGGTTCAGGCCCTGGCCGCCGGCGCGGCGGCCGCGGGCGTCGCGACGCCGTCATTGGCGCAGCATACCACGGTGCTGGCCGAAGCGACGTCTGCCGACTATGCCCGCGACCCGACGCGCTGGGGCAGCGCTGACGTCGCGGCCCTATTCCCCGGGTTCAAGCACCTCGACATGCGCACGAAGGGCGCCGTCATTCGCGTGCGCCACGGCGGTTCTGGCCCGCCCTTGCTGCTGCTGCACGGCTATCCAAACAATCACGTGCTGTGGTACGCCGTCGCCGCGAAGCTTGCGGAACGCTATCACGTGGTGCTCGCCGATCTGCGCGGCTACGGCGACTCGTCGCTGCCAGAGCCCGGCCCCAATCACATCAATTACAGCTTTCGCGTCATGGCCGAGGACATGATCGAGGTCATGGAAGGGCTGGGCCACCAGCGTTTCTTCCTGGCTGGCCACGACCGCGGCGCGCGCTTAAGCCATCGCCTTTGCCTCGATCACCCGGAGCGGGTGATGAAGCTCTGCCTCCTGGATATGCTGCCGAATTACCATGTGTGGAGCAACGCCAACAAGAACTGGGCCGTCAACACCTGGCACTGGATGTTCCTGGCGCAGCCGGAGCCGCTTCCGGTAACGATGATAAGCGCCGTTCCGGCGGAGTGGTTCCTGAAAGGCCGCGCCGGCAGCCGGAATCCTCCTAAGATCGTGTGGGACGAATACATTCGCTGCTTCACCACCAAGACGATCACCGGCTCCTGCCGCGACTATCGGGCAGGCGCCACGATCGATTTCGAGATGGATGCGGCCGACAAGGACCGCCAGATCGGGATGCCGCTGTTGATACTGTGGGGAACGCGAGGGGCACCGCCGACGCAGGAATTTCCGACGGTGTGGCGCAAGTTCGCGAGCAACCTCGTCGACGCCCAACCGCTTTCGACCGGGCACTATCTGCAAGAGGAAGCACCCGACCGGGTCATCGATCATTTCCTCAAATTCTTCACGGCGTGAGCGGCGAAGCGAAGTCCTTCACGCTTTGGCTTTACGGTCGGTCCGTGATCGGGCAGCTGTTCGCGCCCCAACCTTCCCTCCCCGCTTGCGGGCAGGGCCCATTTGGTGCGGCGACGCTGCTCCCTCTCCCCGCTTGCGGGGAGAGGGTCGGGGTGAGGGGCCTCTCCACAGGCTCAGACTCGCGGAGACGCCCCCTCACCCGGAATTTGCGCGAAGAGCGCGCAAATTCCGACCTCTCCCCGCAAGCGGGAGAGGTAAGGTTCCAGATAACCGCGCCCCGTGAGCGGGAGCCCGCGACCGCTCCGGTCAAGAGTGCTTCGCGACCGTTTTGCGCCTCCAGGTGCCTCGAAATATTGGACTTGGCGCGTCCTTAGTCGGCAATGATTGACAGGCGAGATGGCGAGAACCGTTTGGCATGGACACGGCAGGGTGGCCCTACGGCCGGGGCGAGATGGCCGAGCGCATCCGCACCTTTAACTGGGCGTCGACGCCCCTCGGCCCCATCTTGTCCTGGCCGCAAAGCCTGAAAACGGCCGTCGAGGTGATGCTGGGGAGCGGCTTTCCTCTATCCATGCAGTGGGGAAAGGAGGCGATCCTTCTCTACAATGACGCCAATGCCCGCATTCTTGGCAGCCTTCATCCCGCTGCGCTCGGACGACCCATCTTCGAGGCACTGCCCGCAAGACAGCCCTCCTGGGAACCGGTGCTTCGCCGCGTCCTGACCGGAGAAAGCGTCGTCTTTGGCGAGCAACGCCGTCTCAGCCATGAAGATGGGGTCGAGAGAGAGATCTGTGTCGACCGTGCCGCAAGCCCGATACGAGACGAGACAGGCGCGGTCGTCGGCCTCTGGGAGGTCTTCATCGATATCACGGCATATGCCGAGCGGCAGCGGAAGCTCGCCGAGGACACACTGCGCGAAACCGAGGCGCGGGAGGCGTTCCTGCTCAGGCTCAGCGACGAGTTCCGGGCGCTTGCCGAGCCCTTCGCCATCCAGGCGACCGTGTGCCGGATGGTGGGCGAGCATCTTCGCGTGAGCAGATGCAGCTTTGGGGAAATCTGTGGCGAGGAGGTCGTGCTCAGCTGCACTTGGGGTCGCGATGGCGCTCCCCCAACAAAGCGTTTCGCGCTCGCGGAGTACGGTACTGCGCTGGTTGAGGAATTTGTCGCCGGGCGGGCGATTGTCGTCGAGGATATCGAAAACGATCCTCGTCTCGAAGCGGGACGCGACAAGCTGAGGGCAGCGCGCACAGCCGCATTCATCGGCATCAGTCCTCTCAAGGAAGCCCGCGGGGGCGCGGTGTTCGGGGTGCAAAGCGCCGTGCCGCGGGCATGGACCGCCTCCGAAGTCGAGCTCGTTCGGGACGTGGCGGAGCGCACCTGTGCTGCGGTCGAGCGCGCCCGCGCCGAGGCGGCGCTGCGCGACAGCGAGCAGCGGTTCCGGCAGTTCGCCGAAGCCTCCACCGATGTCATTTGGATTCTCAATGCACAATCCCGGCAATTGGAATACAGGAGCCCCATTTTCGAGAGAGTCTTCGGCGGGACGCGGGACAATGCGCTCGGAGACGACGATCTGAAAGTCTGGTTGGAGCTTGTCGTCCCCGAGGATCGCGAGCGAGCGTTGGCTAGCATTGTGCGGGTCCTGTCCGGTGAGTGCGTAACCTCCGAGTACCGCTTCAAGCGGCCGTCTGACGGCGAGATCCGCTGGCTGCGAAGCGCTGGTTTCCCGCTTCTCGATGGGGCAGGTCGCGTCCAGCGCATCGGAGGCATCTGCCGCGATATCACGGGGGAAAAAGCGGCGGCCGAGCGCATGGAAGTCATGGTCGCCGAGCTGCAGCACCGGACGCGCAATCTGATGGCCGTCGTGCAGTCGATCATCGCCCAGACGCTCGCTGCCAGCGAAGACTTGGTCGCCTTCAAGACGCGGATCGACGAAAGAATCATCGCGCTGTCGCGCGTGCAGAGCCTGCTCTCGCGCTCGGAGCAGGAGCCCATCACGATCGGTGCGCTGGTGCGCCTCGAGCTGGATGCGCTCGGCCGCAATGTGCTGCTCGACCGGGTCGAAGTCTCCGGGCCTCAGGTGAGAATTCGGAACTCGACCGTGCAGCTACTGGCGCTGGGCCTGCATGAGCTCGCCACCAACGCGCGTAAATACGGCGCGCTCTCCACGGATCAGGGCCGACTGCGGATCGGCTGGCACGTCGAGCAAATCGACGGCGACCCCTGCCTGCTGCTGAGCTGGATCGAAGAGCGTGCAGTCGGCGTTGCTGTCCGGCGAGACCGCCGTGGCTACGGTCGGGAACTGATCGAACGCGCCCTGCCGTACTCGCTCAATGCGGAGACCCGCTACGAGCTTGACGACGCTGGGTTGCGGTGCACGATAGCCCTGCCGCTGACCGGAGAGGGGCCAAAGGAACGAGGCGCATGAAATCCCCTGGGCTCGCCCGTAAGCGCGTCCTCGTCGTCGAGGACGACTATTTGGTCGCCATGGACATTGCGCGAGCTCTGGAACGGGCCGGCGCCGAGGTCATAGGCCCGGCTCCGGCCGTGGAGGCCGCTTTGGACGCCCTGGAACAAACGGTCCTGGACGGAGCGATCCTGGACATCAATCTGGGAGGCGAAATGGCCTTCCCGGTAGCCGACGCACTCATGGCGCGAGGCGTCCCTTTTATTTTTGCAACGGGCTACGACGCCCAGGTCATTCCCCTGCGTTTTACGCACGTGAAGCGATGCGAGAAACCGATGGCATCGGAGCAGATCTGTGAGGCCTTGTTCGGATGAGGAGCGGCCCCCGGTCTGTGATCGAATCCGGAAACGGACCGGCGCTTGATTTGATGCGGGTGTCCAGACGTGCCGGATTGCGCTTCGGGGTCGTACATAACAAGGCAGAGCTCATCGCGTCGTCGCCGGGGGCTTGTCCCGGCGATCTCGATCAGGATGCCACAGTGCCGGATTATCGGGATGGCCGGGACAAGCCGGACAAGCCCGGCCATGACGAGTGGGAACTACCGCGAGTTTTGCCCTGTTACGTCGTACACGGGCGGCGACGATGTAGAATGTGGGGAAAAATGCGCTTGTTCAACGTGATGGCGTGCTCTATCGAGGATTTCGCACGATTGAGGAAAGCGTATTGGACGACAAACGGTCAGAAATTTCATCCCGGGCTCGACAAAGAACACTATGTCTGACCTGAAACTTATCGATACCCGCCGCCAAATGCGCCGATCGTCGAACCGCCTAAGATCGTCGTGCAAGGAGGGTTTGCTGCGAGGCCAGCCGCGTCGTGCTCAGCAGATCGACCGGGCGGCTGTCTCGATGGCTCTCGCCGGCATATCGCGGCGGTGCCGCGTCAATCCATTTGACAAAGCTCAAGCGAATTTTGGCTGCATTGATCTGCCGAAAGGCCGCGGGCTATTTGGGTGAGTCGGGAGTCGAGCATGGAATATGCCTGGGGTATCATAGCAATCATCGGGGTAGTTGTGGGAGGCCTGATAATGGTATTCGGCTTTCGTAAGAGCCAGCAGCAACCTGCGGCGTTCGCGCAGATCGATGGCGTCATGAAGCAGGACTGGACGCGGACCGGCAACATCGATTTTCATGCCGCCGCGCTCGAAAGCCCATCGCCGCAGCCGCTCACGCTGCGGGTCGAAGAAAAAAGAATAACGGAAAATGCAATGGGCCAGGACGTGGTGGAACTGCGGTGGCGGCTCGCAACCCTCGACGAAGCCAAAGAGCTGGTGGTCTGCTGGAATGCAAGACAGGGCTGATACGGCATTTTCCGGCACGGCGAGGCGTAGGCGGGGTCTGCTCCCCTCTCCCCGCTTGCGGCTATCGTATGCACACATCTGATTCGTCTTGCTCGTATGCCAAACGAAAAAAGTGAGTCATCGGAGTCACTTGAATCGATTGCGGCAACACTGGACGGCTCAAGGGGGGCATTCGCGTAACCCATTGAAGCAGAGTCGGTTTTTGAGATGTGTGAATCCGATAGCCGCTTGCGGGGAGAGGTAAGGCCGCCCGGCTATCGCTCAACTTAGCGCCAACCTTGGGCCTAACCGGCTGGGCACGGCGCGCAAGAGCGCGCCTTTGCCCGCCCTACGTCAGAGGACGCGAATTGGAACGTCGCGTCGACCAAATCCGGCAACAGTCACCGCAGGCAGCGGGGCTCACACCGCGTCCGGATCCTGGTGGACATCGTCGGCGGGTAACGAGCGGGATTTGGACCAGCGGTGCAGCAATGCCGGCAGATTTTCCTGCGTGACGGCCGAACCGTCAGGTTGCACTTTCCACATGCCTTCGGCGAGTTCGATCATCTCCCCATAGGTGAGAGCCTGCACGAGCATTGCGATCTCATCGAGAGGTTGACGATCCAACTGTTCCTGAAGCTTTCGCAGGTTGACATTTGTCCCCGTGTTCATCGCAACCTCATAATGGTTTCTCACATCGAATCGATTTCTGGCGTCGTCATCGGATGCGGCCTGCCGAACCGGCGCCCCCACCCTACCCTCCCCCGCAAGCGGGGGAGGGTAGGGTGGGGGCGAACGATCGTCGGTCAAGGGACGCCAGTCGGTCTCTTCTGACGCCGGGGGTCTTTTCGGGAATTCAGCCTCAACCACGTCGCGCTCCACCCCTCCGATTGCACCCCGTCCGGATAGTTTCACACACAACGTCCCAATCTGCGAAGCAATGCGGTGATTGTGGCGGTTATTGTGGCGGTTATATGATTGTAGGTGGTATGAACCCACCGCCATAGAGCACCCGGGATCGCATACATCGTCGTGGTCTCGTAGCAGATTCGCACAGCCGATGCTTGCTTACATCGCAGTGCAGTTAACGGAAGGACTGTTGCACAGCAAGGCGTGGACAGAACCGCGGAAGGTTACCCGATCAAACTACCGGTGAAACATAGTTACCCGTTATGCTTGGCTGCACGAAATTCAAATGTCGAATTCCACAGTTTCATTTTAGTTGCAAATATGACATGATATTGTCGTTATTTGGACGCCTCCTGTCCGTTCTGCAACGTGAGACAAAATCGTCGGACGTCCGGACAGGCTTTCGTGTTACGTCGAGCGGAGCAATTTGTTACTTAGCCTTGATTTTGACGCAGCGTGATCCGGGCAACAGGACGCACTGAACGACCGGGCCTCGGGCGACGCGTTATTTATTCTCCTGTTCACATTGCGTGCCGGCAACCCGGGCATCGCCACTTCTGCCGTCAGCGGCCGCCCTGAAAGCAACGGCCGGACGCCGGCGCGGCGGGCGCGACCACTGCCGTGCCAGCGCGCACGGCAGGACGGTTACGCCTTCGGCCGACCCGCGCCCCCCCGGGGCCGCGGCGTGGCAGATGCCTGCGACAGTCCCCGGATCAAGTCCGGGCGCGAGCGTGAGCTTAAGGGCGATTCGATCACATCGGAAACGGCGGAGGCAAATGATGGATCGGCCCCCCGGCTGCCCATTTGTATTTGCTGCTCCGATAGAAGATAATTTCGCCAGCTGACTTGATCGAAGGTGATGTCGGATGGAGGGGTCGGTCTCGCGGCCTCAGGCTGGCGAGTTGCATGATGGCCAGGTCGCGTCGTCAACATTTCGTGCCATTGTCTACGGGGGCGCGTTCATTACCGGCGCCATCGTCATGAGCTTCGAAATGCTGGGCTCGCGCTATCTCAACCCCTATTTCGGCAGCGGCATCTATACTTGGGCGTCGCTGATCTCGACGGTGCTGGCGGCGCTGACGGCCGGGTATTTCGGCGGTGGCCGGGTCGCCGACCGATATCCGTCGGCGCGCGTGCTCGGCGCCGCAGTGCTGATCGGCTCAGCCTTCATTCTCGCGCTGCCGTCGTTTTCAACCCTGCTGCTCGAGGCGCTGCTCGACGCCATCGACGACATCAAGACGGGCAGTCTTGCCTCGGCCTTCGTGCTGATGTTCTTTCCGGTCGCCTTTTACGGCGCCTACTCGCCGTTCGCGATCAGGCTGCTGCTGCGCTCGACGCACGCCTCGGGCGGCGTATCGGGCGGCGTCTATGCGATTTCGACGGCCGGCAGCATCGTTGGAACGCTCGGCACCACCTTTCTGCTCATTCCCGCCATCGGCACGCGTGCAATCACGTTCACGCTCGGTGCGGCCGGGGTGGCATGCGGGGTGGCGCTGATGGCCTATCCGGCGCGCCGGCGCCCGGTGAGGGTGTCGGTGCTGCTCGCAACCTCGCTGCTCGGATTGGGAGCATTTGTCGCGATAGCGGCGGCGCCTTCGGCGGCGCGGTCGGCGGAGATTTTCGATCGCGCCGCCTTGCTGGCGCGCGAGGATGGCCAGCTCGCCCACGTCGAGGGCCAATACAACGACATCTATGTGGTCAAGCGCGGCAATGAACTCCTCATGACCGCGCGTCTCAAGGGCTGGAACTACACCGAGTCGCGCATCAACCTGGCGGACCCGGACGTCGTTCCGGCCAACTACCTGCGCCTGATGACGGCCGCGCTCGCTTACGCACCGCAGGCCGACAAGGTCCTCCTGGTCGGCTTAGGCGGCGGTGTGCTGACGAGCTATTTGGGGCGCTTCCTCCACGACGCACGTTTGGACTCGATCGAGATCGACCCGGGCGTCATCGACGCTGCCAAGACGTGGTTTAGCGTCAAAGAGACCGAACGGATGCGCGTCATCGGCAGCGACGGACGCGTCTTCCTCAACCGCACTCGCAACCTTTACGATGTCGCGCTGATTGACGCCTATATCGGCGGCTCGGTGCCCTTTCATCTTATGACCAAGGAATTCTACACGCTGCTCAAGCGGCGGCTGGCACCCGGCGGCGCCGCCGTGTTCAATATTCACGAGCCCAACCGGCTGTTCCCTGTTTCGGTACGCACGCTACAGACCGTGTTTGCGACTGTCGATCTCTTCTACTCCGGTTTCGGCGAGGTCGCGGTTGTGGCGACCGATGCGCCGCGCACGATGGAAGCCGTAGAGCGGCGTGCGGCGGAGCTGCAGAAGAAATATGGCTTCCGGCATGCCTTGCCGGATCTGCTCGCGCAGCGCTCGGAACTCGACCCCGGCACCGGAGACGTGCTGACCGACGACTTTGCCCCCGTCGATGTGTATGTCGCCGACGGGCCGCAATGGAAAAAGGGCGACGACCGTTGATGCAGGGAGCCCCTGCTCCCTCAAGTCATGCGGCTGATTCCAAAGACGAAATAATTGTATGGCAGAGGAGCGCGGCGGTCGTCGCGCGCAACAATGCTTCCGCTCGACGGGTCGTAAACCCAATCTTGCCAATCCCATACCGAATACAAGGAATCCCGGATTTGGGCAGCGATGTAGGCTCCTTCCGCCAGCCGCGCGCGGCCCGCCACTGCGCTGAAGTCGAGGCCCATCGCCACGTCTTGCACCGGCACATTGCGATTGCGCTTGGCAAGTGCCCGCGTCAGACCATACGCCATCTCGGCGAACGGTTTAATGGCGGGTTGAACTGTCTTGGTTATCTCCAATCCTTGTTTGAACGAGTCCGATTCGAGAAAGTCGAGAAACGTTTCGTCCGCATCGTTCTTGACGTTGACGGTGTAACATCGGAATGCGAGGCCTTCATCGCCGACATTGACCCCGATGAAAATCGGATATCCGATGATGCCCGCCTGCTGGCCTTCGCGGACGCGGTAGGTGGAATTGAAGTGCAGATCGGCATCGGATCCCGTCGTCTGATTGCGGGCGTAGAAATCGAACAAGATGCGGTGCATCCCATTGCCGGGATAGTCGGCCACGCGCAGCCAATTGAGCGTGATCTTCACGCGCTGGCCACGCAGGCTGGTGTCTGGCTTGAGGTTGCCGGCATGAAGGATCGGCAGCGGTGCCTTGGCGCCGGGCGGATGCGGCGCGATGTAGCCGAATGCGTGAGTGGAATAGCTCCACAGCCGCGGCCCAAACAGATCATCGAGCAGTCCACCCAGACCGAAGCTGAGGACCGTGCGCTCCGGCAGGCGCTCCAGCCGATCCGCGACTTCGGCTTCGCCGACCTCGCGCAGCACCTTCGCGGCATCTGCCGGCGAGCGCCTGCCGATAACCGGAATGTCGTCGAACAAGCCCGGCGGGCCGCCCGTCATGGTCCAGCTCCCATCGATCTCTCCTTCAAGGCGATTATATCTCTGAGCAATTCGCGCGATCGGTCGAGGCCCACCTGGCCTCCAGGTCCCACTTTCTCGCACTTGCGCACGGCTTCCTGGGCGAAGACCAGCGCATCATCGAATTCTGCCAATTTCAGCCTGAGACGGGCCATTTCCCGGCAACCGACCGCCGCGTTCAACAGATCTCCAATTCGGTCAGTAAGCTTAATGAATTCCTGGTAGTGATTTACGGCCTCGTTTGTATATTTGCGATCGCGAGTCAAAGATCCAGCATCGTCAAAGATATTGCCGAGCAAATGGTGAAACCGAGCGCGGTCTTCCAGAAACTCAGGAGCGACATTGCTTTGCGCCTGCTGTGCAGCACGCAAGGCATCATTGATGAGTGACTCGATGGTAGACGCTGCGGCTCCGGCATGCAAAGCGTTCTGCATACGGCGATAGCGCGCTTGAGCGAGCTCAAACAAGATCATCGAACGAGTCCGCGCATCTTCCGCCTTAGCCCAATTGAGTGATCGCTCATACCATTTTTCTGCGGTCAAAAGACTGTTTTCTTCCGTCAAGAAGCCACTCTCGTCGGGAATGTCGAAATAGCAATGCCCAAGATGAAATGCCACTTGGCTCGCTCTCTCGTGGTAGCCGAAACGACAAGCTAGATCGAATGCCTGTTCGCCGAGCTTGGCCGCCGCCACGAGATTCGCCCGAACTTTGGTCTCCGCCATTCCTCCAATCCAAATGCGCGTCAGGTCGATATACTCTTTGATCAAATCACGCTCGGCGTCGCTGACCGCACTTATCTCTCCTGAAATTGCATCACCTATCTTGGCCAGAAGATGTTTTGAGGCCGCGGAATAAAATCGTTCTGCTGCAGCGAAGTCGTGTTCCAACAGCCCCAACTGGAGTCCACGAGAGATGGCTTCAAGCCACCATTCCTCCCGCCCCTTCAGAGAGTTTAACGTCTCGACATCAAGACAATCGGCGACGATCGCACGCAACAGCCGTATTTGCTCGACTTGCCGCCCCGCGCGGTCGTAAAAATTGCAAATCACGTTGCTGGCATGAAGTGCCAGTTTCCACCAGCCATGCCGTCGGGCCAATCGCAAGGCTTGGAGAAGGTTCTCCTCCTCGGCATTTAGTGCGATCATCAGACCACGGGTGCCTCTCAACTCGCTCTCGAGAAATTGACCCCACACCACCATCACTTCCGCAAACGCGAGAGTAACGCGCCTCGCAGGCGCCTCCTCGCCGACGGCGTCCGGATAATATCTTTCGAATAGCCCGCGGAAAAACCAGGGCAGCGCCGGATGAACGATGTAGATCTCCGTCCCGCCGGATGTAAGAAGGCCGATCTCGACGGCGCGGTTGAGAAGACCAACCCAGTACTCTCTGCTTAATCCCACAAAATTCTCATGGGGATCGGGGTTTTCGCGGTCTCCCATCACGTGCAGAATCGCGGGGTTGACGACCCCCTGGAATAACTGAAGAACCGCCAGTCTCTTGCGTTCCTCCCCGTTGAATGCGTGTTCGAAGCCGTAGGACAATGACGAACCCAGCGATTTGCTGCGGCCCTGTTCGACGTCGTCGTCAAACACGGCCTCCCCGGCGCGCAGCTCCGCGGCGAAACCCTCGACATCGGCGGAATTGGCAAGGTTATCCTTGAGGGCCTGGCCAACCAGGACAGACAGCGTCAAAGGATTGCCCTGGCTGAAAGATAACAGAAGGTCCAGCACTCCGAGCAGGCGCACGTCGCGCCCCCGGCGAAGGATGAGAGCCTCGGCCAATTGTCGCCGCTCGCGCGTGGGCATGGGGGGGACGCGGATTCGCGCCGGCAGATTGTCGAGCCAGCCCTCCTCGTCTCGGCGCGAGGTCAGCAACACTTTTGCCTTGGTGTCGCGCAGAGCGCGGAGAAAATCAGCGAGCTCCTGTTGTTCTTCGGCACTCCACATCGAAGCGCTGCCGGAGGGAAATCCAGTGATCGGTTCGACATTGTCCCAGATCCAGAACACCGGGAACTGCTTGAGGATCGCCAGCGCAAGGGTGCGGCGTTGGCGTTCGTCAAGGGCGAGCCACTGAATCCTGTTGCTTTCCAGGATTGGCCCGAAGAGAGTGCCGATCTTGTCAAGGAGCCTCGCCAGCGGCCGATAGCGCTCGAAGCTGTCAAACAAGACTGGCCCCTGAATGCCGCCGGTCCGGCGGTACCATCTGGCAAATTCGGCCGCGGTCGCGGTCTTGCCACTTCCCGCATACGCGTGCATCAGCACGATCTTGTGTCGATCGAACGCCCGGTCGAGCGCTAACAGCGTTTCGTCACGGCCAAAAAACCCTGCATCGGGCAGTGGGGGCAGTTCATTCTTATTGCTGTCTTCGCTCTTGCTACGCCAGTGCTCTCCCAACGAGAAAAGCGGGCCTGCAGTTCTCCGTTCAGGAAACAGCCTTATCGGTCCGGCCTCATGGACCGTAGGCACCAGCCAATCCTGAAGCGGGATCGGCGCACCGACGACAGCACGGTCGGGCATGTCGCTCAAATGCTTGCGCGCCCGGGTGACAGCCCGCCCCAGGCTGTAGCCTTCGGCCATGACCTGATAAAGCTCGCCCACAAACTGCGCGGCAGTGGCGACGTAAACGTTGTAGCGCATGGCAACGACGCCGGCGACGCCGGCGTCTACGACGGCCTGGGCCAATGAACCGTAGACGCGTACCTGATCCTCGAGTTCGGGCACAACTTTGTCCGCGGCCGCCTGGTCAGGTGCAGGCGACGTGTCACCGAGGGCGGATCGACAGGCGTTGAGAACCAGCACCGGCACTTCGGTCTCATACAGGAGATTGCCGAGCGTAGCCCCATCCACCGGTCGCATCCGGTTGGGCCGGGTGGCGTCCTCAAAGCAGAGATAGCCGTGTGCGCCGGTTCCCGCTATCTCAAGCATGTTCGGGTTGAAGACGAGCTGTTCTTTCAGCGCGTCCAGCTGGGCCTTGTCGACGTATAGGCCGTGTCCGTCGAAATGGACGATATGATATGGCCGCCCGCCATCCTTGGTACGACGTAACACCCTGCCAAGTTCTTCGAATGACGGCGGGCGTAATACGTCCAGTCTCACGCCTTCGTCACCGGCATCCGTCAGCCCCTTTACCAACTGATTTGCTACCGATCGAAATGGAACATCATCGCGCCCGCCGGGCCGGCAAATCACGAGCAACACCCGGACCGGACCACCGGCTTGTATCTCCGGAAGACGCGGTTCGCGTGCTGCCTGCGATTGGACACGCACGAATTCAGCAGCCGTGAGCGCCAAGGGCGCGTCAGTTCGCGGATCGCGCAGGAGCTCCCAGGGAATGGCGTTTGCTTCCCTCACCCCGGTCGAAATTTCGACCCGCGTATCGCCCAAACGGTCGCCGACGTCATTCCACAGTCGAATCGTGTCGCGATTTGCCTCGAAAACCGCCTGGAACAATCCGCGCCCGATTTCGGACATGCGCCGTTCGATGCTCGCGGCGATTGTCGGGGCCGGAGCGGCGGAACGTTCGAGGTAATCCTCCAAATACCAACGAATCCGAGTCTGATCATTTTCCGTGATGATGGGGGCGACCCTCGCGGCGGCGGTGCGGCGGGGTCCAAGCCCTTCAATCGCAATCTCGACGTGAAACCGATCCGTTTGATCCGTCGAGTTCTGGGTCAGGCGCAGCGTGACCATCGGGCGTCCGTGACAATTTACAATTGAAATTCGTTGCCAAGATCGGCTTTTTTTCGTGATGAAAAACGTGATCGTCCGGCCGGCGCTCGAGAGATACGACTGTCAGAAGATACCCGGCTGTCTTAAGTGTTCGACACGCAACTTCCAAATCTAACACTATCAACAATTGTTAAGTTAACATGTTCTATCATGCTGCGACGAAGGTCAATGCCGAATTTCGTGCGGGCGAGGGCTGCCGTCCTCAAGTGTCGCGGTTCGGCGCCACCGATTAGATCTCGCAAGATGCCATCGGTAAGATCGGGCACGCGATGCGCTGACGCAATTTCATGTCATGCGAAGTCTCAAATGGCGTTGAGGCCTGGTCACGACGCCTGGAGATCGCGCGGAACCAGGAGGCCCGCCCAGTCCCGAGAAAACCCGCAACCAGTGTAGGCAAATCACCCGGTTGTAGGCTATGTTTCCCGCATCGGGGAGCGATGCCTTGCGGCGTTCGACTTTGCCCGATCAACAACCAAATTTCACCACTCGAATTCGAGCCTTAGGTCTTCAATTCCAGTCGTGAGAGGAACGCTCATGGCCAAGCTTAACATCAATGGACGCGTGCATAACGTGCAGGTCGAGCCCGAGACGCCGCTGTTGTGGGTGATCCGGGAGCAGGTCGGCCTCACCGGCACGAAATACGGCTGCG
>WNFT01002498.1_pt1 | contig 15803 bp, 16 predicted proteins | sample 5400191 | NCBI WGS metagenome assembly WNFT01 (sample SAMN13153359, study PRJNA577476) | soil metagenome | isolation source: 80 cm saprolite under Madrone tree | place: USA:California | collected 2016-06-14 | reverse complement strand
CCTGGTCGCTTAACTACCAGGGGGATGTCGCACGGGATCAGAGTGACTCCGCCGCCGCGCGCACATTGTACGAACAGTGCCTGGCGATCTTTCGGGAGCTCGGTGACCGTTGGGGCATTGCTGGCACACTGGCTGATCTGGGAAGCTTGGCGCGGGAACAGCGGGATTATCCCTGTGCGCACTCTCTGTACCGGGAAAGCATAATCATTTTCCAGGAGCTGGATCATAAACGCGGAATTGCTCGCTTGCTGGAGTGTTTCGCGTGCTCGGCGGCTGCTCAAGTCCAGGCGGAGCGTTCCTTGCGGCTGGCAGGCGCGGCGGCTGCGCTCCGCCAAAACATTGGCGCTCCGCTCACGCCGGCGGAACAAGTTAAACTGGAAGAAAGTCTGGACCCGGCACGGCAGGCAATGACCAACACGGCAGGCGCGACGGCCTGGTTAGAAGGTTGGGCTTTGCCGGTCGAAAAAGCGATTGAGGAGGTGCTGATGTCCGAGGCGGCATCTCCCTCGTGTTAGCGCACGGGCGCCCGAACGGGCTGACACTGATAACGAAGGAAATCCGGGTGCCACCTGAAGGTTCAGCGGCCACTTACTCTGCGGTTGCCGGGTCGATGAGTCGGCGCACGGCGGAGACTCGATTGGCGGGAATGCCTACGCGCTTCGCGTGTTCTTGGATGAGTGCCTCGTCTGGAGCGAGGTAGACGCAATACACTTTATCACCCGTCACGTAGCTATGGAGCCACTGAATCTCGGGACCCAATCCCTTCAAAACGTTGACCGACTTTTGAGAGATTTCCCGCAATTGGGCGTCTGTTAGATTTCCTGCTCCCGGGACTTCGCGTTCGATGACGAATTTGGGCATGGTCGTTTACCTGATGGCCACGCATGCTAGCATGCAACTGGAGCGGCTTCAAGAAGGCTTGGCCAAAGCTGCCCCGGTCAGCGGAAACGGCCAAGAACAACAGAATGAGGTTGCCATGGATCTTCGCTCGCTCCAGAAGCCACTGAAAGAGCAATACCGCAATGACCCAAATGCTTCGCGAATCACTCTCCGGGCGAAAGGCGGGCAGACGGATGTTCCGGTTACATGCTCGGTCGATATCGGACGTGCCATGTACCACGCCGAAGCCCACAAGGGTGTTGGAGGCACCGGTGTCGGCACCTGCTCCGGTGACCTTTTGCTTGGGGCTCTGGCGGCTTGTGCGCAAATCACCTGTCAGATGGTGGCTGCGGCTATGGGCATACCAACCGAACGCATTGAGGTCACGGTGGAGGGAGACTTGGACCTTCGGGGCACCCTTGGCATATCAAAAGACGTGCCCGTCGGCTTTGAGAGCGTTCATCTTCATTTTGACGTTGCTGCTTCTAAGGCAACTCCGGAGCAACTGCGCGGATTGCAAGAGAAAACAGAACAGTATTGCGTGGTGATGCAGACCTTAATGCGGCCGCCGAGGCTGCAAACCGAGTGGGTTCGTCACAATTGAACGCCCGGCCCCACGAGTCGCCCGCCGCGCTCGCCATCGTTTTTTACTGGCCTGTTTGTGGAGCTCGGACGCTTTCTCACTGAACGTGAGCAAGGGACGAGATGCAGCCGTGCCAGGATTGTGCCTGGATTACTGGGCACTCGGAAACAACGTGCTACCAAAGCCCCGCCGCGCTGCTTCCTCCCCGCGATTCGGCTACAATCGTCTCCTCGTTTTGAGGAAACACCGGCGCGCTTCGTGCCCGCCGCTTTCGAGGAGGCCTTCTTTGGAATCCGCTGCCTCGGCCGGCAGCCCCCGGCATCCTACCGCTTTCCCTCCGCCCCAAGACCGCTTGATAAGCGCGCTTCTCCTCCGCGATCTCCGAGCGCACCAATAGACAGAATGCCAACTTCTCGGCCAGGTAGCTGCGAACGATAGTTTCTGAGTAGCCGGCAATTCGGGAGTTGTCGTGCAATGGGGCGTCTTTAGAGTGTAGGGTCATTTTTCAAATGTGGGCTCGCTCACGTTGACATTCTATCGGAACCGCTGTACCTTCACCTAGCATGTCTACCAAAGAACAACGCGAGCGCATCGAGCTGCTGCAGGGAACGCTGGACCTGCTGATTCTACGCACCCTGCTGCTGGGTCCGGCGCACGGCCACGCGATTGCCAAGACGATCGAATTCAAGTCCGACGAGGTGTTGCAAATTGAACAGGGGTCACTGTATCCGGCGTTGCACCGGCTGATCAAGCGGGGATGGATTTCGTTCGAGGACGGGACCTCGGAGAACAATCGGCGCGCCAAGTTCTACCGGCTTACGCGCAAAGGCCGGCGACAACTAATGCTCGAGACCAGCAAATGGGACAAATTTGCCGGAGCCATCTCGCGGATTCTCCGGCCGGCGAAGCAGGGAGGCGAATCATGATGCGTCGCAATCGGATGATGGAGGAGCTCGACCAGGACATTCGCGACCATATCGAGAGGGAAACGCAGGACAACATCGAGCGCGGGATGTCGCCGGAGGAAGCGCGCTATGCGGCTTTGCGGAAGTTCGGCAATGTGATGCGGATAAAGGAAGAGACGCGTGAGTTGTGGAGTTTCGTTTGGCTGGAGCAGCTCGGGCAGGACATTCATTATGGCCTGCGTATGCTCGCGAAATCCCCGGGCTTTGCGGCGGTGGCCATTCTCACGCTGGCCCTGGGCATCGGCACAAACACCGCTATTTTCAGCTTGGTCGACGCGGTAATGCTGCGGTTGCTGCCGGTCGAAAATCCTTCTCAGTTGGCTCTGCTTAAGTGGGGCGCGCGCAACGCGCCGAACATTCATGGCTACATGTCTTCGGGCGATTGTCCAACCGATTTAAGCTTCGGCGCTCGCAATCCATCAGGGTGCTCGTTCTCCGAGCCGATGTTTCGCGAAATAGCGCAAGCAAATGTCTTTTCGGCGACGGCGGCCTTTGCCAACTCCGGTAGGTTGAACTTGACAGGGAACGGCCCAGCGACTGTTATCAACGGCCAGCTCGTTTCGGGGGACTTCTTCCACACGATGGGTCTTAAAGCCGCCGCAGGCCGGCTGTTCGACGCCGCGGACGACACTCCGTCCGCCGCACCCGTCGCCGTGCTGAACTATGGCTACTGGCAGAGCGCCTTCGGCGCCGCTCGCGACGTAGTCGGCCATACAATTGAACTGAACAACGTCCCATTCACGATTATCGGCGTAGCCGAACAGCGATTCACCGGAATCACTCCGGGCAGCGATTACGATGTTTGGCTGCCGCTCTCGGACGCGCAACGTATTAGCGATCCCATGCGCTGGCAAAACCGTTCTAGCGACGTGAGTAACTGGTGGCTCACGATTGTCGGCCGGCTCAAACCCGGCACACCGATCTCCCAGGCGCAAGCGGCCGTGAGCGGCATCTTCCGCAATGAACTGCTTCACGGCCCCGTCCCGGTTTTCAATGGCGGCGAGATGGCGGCAACGCCTACGCTGCGACCAGGGCCCGGAGGACCGGCTCGGGGCGGCGCAGTTCGTAGCCAAATGGTTTATGGTGGAACGTCAGCGCCCCCCACCGGCAATCCACCAACAAGCATGCCTGCGCCGCCGGGGTCGGCCCCGCAGAAAGTCCCGCTGCAGTCGCGTCGCGAAGCACCTGGCGGCCCGATGCCGGAATCCCCCGGCAATAAGCCTGTGATCGCGCCAGCTCCGCAAGGTGCAATGGCCGAGGGCGCCCCTCACGAATCCGAAGCGGCCAGCGGCCCGAAGACCCTATCCAAACCAGACGATAATCCCAAAGTAACGCTGGTACACGCGCAAACGGGCCTGACCGGTGCCCGAAGTCAATACTCCAATCCCTTGTACGTACTGATGCTCGCTGTTGGCATCATTTTGCTAATTGCTTGCGCGAACGTCGCGGGGCTGATGCTTGCGCGGGCCGCCGCGCGGCAAAAGGAAATGGCCGTTCGACTGGCGCTGGGCGCGGGCCGCGCGCGGGTGGTGCGCCAGCTTTTGACGGAAAGCGTAATGCTCTCCGTGCTTGGCGGCGTGCTAGGGATTCTCTTCGCCTACTGGGGAGCACACGCGATCATTTCGTTTGTGTCCAGCAACCAGGCGCGTCCACTGGGATTCGCCACGGGTGTCGACTTGCGCGTCCTCGGATTCACCGTCACGGTTTCGTTGCTCACCGGAATCCTTTTCGGCATCGCGCCGGCTTTTCGCGGCGCTCGCGTTGATTTGACACCCGCGCTCAAGGAAGGCGAGGGAAGCAGCACGAGTTCGCGCCATGCCGGCGGAAAATGGTTCAGCATCGGCAATGCCTTGGTGGTGGCGCAAGTCGCGTTGGCGATCGTTGTCCTCGTGGGCGCCGGACTACTGGTGCGTACGCTCGCGAATCTGCGCAGCATCGACGTTGGATTCGATTCGCACAACATCTTGGTTTTCGGAATCGACCCGACGCTGATCGGCTACAAAGGCTCGCAGGTTGACGCCTTCTACCGCGACTTGCAGGGGCGCCTCTCCGAAATACCGGGCGTGAAGTCGGCAAGCTATTCGATGGGTCCTCTTCTGAGCGGCGGCCTGATGATCACTATGTTTCACTGGCCGGGCACTCCGCGGGATCAAAGTTCCGAAGCTGACGTGCTCCCGGTCGGGCCGAATTTCTTCGAGACGCTGCACATTCCATTCCTCGCCGGCCGCGGATTCAACGCTTCCGACTTCAAGCTGTCTGCTTCGAACGGCGGAGCGACGCCAACTTCGGCGCCGACTCCGGTAATTGTGAATCAGACATTCGTCGAGAAATACCTCGGCAAGGAATATCCACTCGGAAAGCAGTTCGGCCAATCGGAGGCTGATGCGAACGGCCCGAGGAGTCCGGGCTACGAAATCATCGGCTTGGTCCGCGACGCGAAGTACAACAGCCTGCGGCGGGAGATTCACCCCATGATGTACATGCCGCAGAGCTTCGGCGGAGCGTCATTTGAATTGCGCACCGCGGCCGATCCGCAGGCCATTCTTCCCGCGATTCGCGAAGCAGTGGCAAAAGTGAATACCAATTTGCCGCTCTTTGACGTCAAGACTGAATCGCAGCAAATCGACCGGTTGCTGTTTCAGGAACGACTGGTCGCCCGCCTATCCAGCTTCTTTGCTTTGCTCGCGTTGGTCTTGGCGTGCGTGGGATTGTACGGGCTGCTTTCGTACGAAGTTTCGCGGCGCACACGCGAAATCGGAATTCGTATGGCCCTCGGCGCGCATCCGGGAAGTGTCCTGACGCTCGTTTTACGGCAAGGAATTGTGCTGGCGATAGTCGGAGCGGCCGCAGGCATCGGCGTGGCCCTGGGCGTAACGCGTTATCTGACCTCCATGCTCTACGACGTACATGCCAACGATCCCCTAACGATGATTGCCGTCGCGCTACTGCTAACGCTTGTGGCGCTCGCCGCATGCTACATCCCAGCTCGCCGAGCAATGCGTGTCGATCCCCTGGTGGCCCTTAGATACGAGTAGTGCTTCGCGCAGGTGACTGGTAACCCTTCCTTAGAACAACACGCAATAAACGTGTGGAAGCTTGCGAAGCCATACCCGCAGCTGCGTGGACGGATGTTGGGCAAATCTGATTTGTGGACTTTCCCGGCGATTGTTCCCGAGTCACGGCGTACTCTGAAACGACCTGCTACCAAAGCCCCACCGCGCTGCTTCCTCCCCAAGATTCCGCTACAATCGTCTCTTCGTTTCGAGCAGAATTCCGGTGCGCTTTGCGCCCGCCGCTTTCGAGGAGGCTTTCTTTGGAATCCGCCGCTCCCAAAAAAATCGGACTCATCGGACTCGGCCTCATGGGCCGTCCCATGGGCATGAATCTCTTGAAAGCCGGCCACGCGCTCACCGTCTGGAACCGCACCGCTTCCCGCGCCGAGGAACTCGTCACTGCCGGCGCCAAGCTCGCCAAATCCCCTCAAGAAGTCGCCGCCTCCTCCGACTTCCTTCTCACCATGGTCAGCGATCCTCCCGCCCTCGAAGAAGTCCTCTGGGGCCCCGCTGGCGCCATGCAAGCCCTCAAGCGCGGCGCCATTTATATCGACTCCAGCACCATCTCTCCTGCCCTCGCCCGCAAAATCGCTGCGGCCTGCGCCGAACGTGGCGCGCGTTTTCTCGACGCGCCGGTCACCGGCGGCGACTGGGGAGCAAAAAAGGGTGAGTTGCTTTTTATGGTTGGCGGCGACGCCGAGACGCTTAAGGAAGCCGAGCCCATTCTCGCCGTCATGGGCAAGAAGATTTTCCATCTTGGCCCGCACGGCGCCGGTCAAACCATCAAGGTCGCCATGAATCTGATCCTCGCGCTGCAGGTGGACGCTCTCGCCGAAGCTCTCGCTCTCGTCACCCGCGCCGGCCTCCAAGGCGAAAAACTCGTCGAAGTCCTGCAATCCAGCATGGCCCGTTCCGCGGTCCTGGACATCAAAGCGCCCAATCTCCTCAAAGGCGAATACGTCCCCAGCTTCCCTCTGCGCCTTATGCACAAGGATCTCGGCCTCGCGCTCGATCTCGCCAATCAGCTCGGCGTCGCCCTTCCCGCCACCGCCGCCGCCCGCGAAATTTATAGCGCCGTAAAAGGCGCTGCCCGCGAAGATCTCGACTATTCCGCAGTCATGAAATTCTGGAAACCCTGACGCACGTGCCTCCCTCTGCTACAATTTCTCAAAACGGAGGCTTCTCATGAGTACGCCGGGCACTTCTCCCGACCCCGCAAAAATTCAAATGTTTCGCACCCGCCTCCGGGAAGAATGGACCGGCGAGAGAACCGTCGCCGCGTGGCGCAAATGGCACGCGCAAATCGCCGCCTTCACCCGCGGCGCCACCGAAGCCATTTTAGAAGCCGCGCATCTTCGCCCCGGCATGCGCGTCCTCGATGTCGCGTGCGGCGTCGGCGATCCCGCGCTCTCCATCGCCGCCGGAGTCGCCCCTTCCGGCCGCGTCACCGCCACGGACCTCGGCCCCGGCATGATGTCCCTCGCCGAAGAACTCGCCCGCAAGCACGGCCTCGCCAACATCGATTTCCGCGAAGCCAACGCCGAATCCCTTCCGTTCGCCGACGCTTCCTTCGACGTCCTCACCTGCCGCTTTGGCATCATGTTCTTTCCCGATCTCGGCAAGGCTCTCCGCGAATGTCTCCGCGTTCTCAAGCCCGGCGGCCGCGCCGCATTTATCGCCTGGGGAAAAAAGGAACAACCCTTCTTCACGACCACGGCGGGCATCATCCTCAAGCGCGTTCCCGTTCCGCCGCCTCCGCCCGACCCCGATAGTCCCAGTCTTTTCATGTTCGGCGAACGCGACCGGCTCCGCCGCGCTCTCGAATCCGCCGGCTTCTCCAATGTCCACGAAGAAGACCGCATCATCCCCGGCCGCTGGTCCGACTCCGTCGAGGAATACTGGGAGCAGTTCACCGAAGTCGCCGCGCCTTTCCGCCCGCTCCTCGACCAGCTCACTGCCGAACAGCGTGCCCAGGCCCGTGCCGAAAGTCTCCTCGCCGTGAAAAAATTCTGGGACGGTCACGAAATCAATTTGCCCCTCGAAATCGTAATCGGTTCCGCCATGCGTCCTTGAACGATAGGGCAAATCGTCTTGACCACACTCTCCTCGTTCTTGGGAAGTTCTTGTAAAATGGTAGGTTAGTGAGGGTGGTTCTGGCTGTCCCGTATTGGGACGGAGTTAGGTCAGAGTGCGACCTCCGTCCTGACGCAGGCTTAGCGCCCACCCTTGCGAATCGGAGAGGCCTGTGGTCCGCTCGCGATTTCTAAAAGAGCTAGCCGCCCTGGCGGTCCTGGCCGCCGTGTACTTCGTCGCCGGCAAGCTTGGCCTAAAGCTGGCGCACGTCAACGCCAGCACCACTCCCGTCTGGCCCTGTACTGGGATCGCCCTGGCCGCCTTTCTGGTCCTCGGCTACCGCGCATGGCCCGCCATTCTTACCGGAGCTTTCCTCGTCAACTTCACGACCGCCGGCACTCTTGTCACCTCTCTCGGCATCGCCATCGGAAACACGCTCGAAGGCGTCGTTGGCTGCTACCTAATTAACCGCTTCGCCGCTGGACGCCATGCCTTTGAACACGCGCAGGACATTTTCAAATTCGCGCTCCTTGCCGGCATCCTTAGCACCACGGTCAGCGCCACCATCGGCGTCACCACCCTCGCCTTAACCGGATTTGCGCCTTGGTCCTTCTACGGCTCCATCTGGTCCACGTGGTGGCTGGGCGACGCTGTCGGCGCTGTGGTTGTCACTCCCCTTATTCTCCTCTGGTGGGAAAATCCCCGCCTGCATTGGACTCGTGAGCAGCTCATCGAGCTGGCGTTCTTGTTTGCAGGACTCTTTTTCACCGGCTGGATCGTCTTCGGCGGCGTTTTTCACTCCGCCGTGAAAAACTATCCTCTCGAATACCTTTGCGTTCCATTCTTGATCTGGAACGCCTTCAGCTTCGGCCGCCGCAAAGCGGCCACCGCCATTGCTTTACTCGCCGCGATGGCCACCTGGGGCACCACGCACGGCTTCGGCCCCTTTTCCCGTGAATCGCAAAACACCTCTTTGCTCTTGTTGCAGGCCTTCGTCGGCATCATGGCCATCACCACCTTGGCTCTCGCCGCCGAAGTTACCGAACACAAGCGCGCTGATGAACGCGTGCATCAATTAGCCGTCACCGATCCGCTCACGGGGCTCGCCAACTACCGGCGGCTTCTCGATGCCCTCGACTCCGAAATCAAGCGGTACGAACGCACCCCGCGCCCGTTTGCCGTCGTACTCCTCGATTTGGACGGCCTGAAAAAGATCAATGACACCTACGGCCATCTGGTGGGAAGCGAAGCCATCTGCCGCCTGGGAAACATTCTTCGCATTCATTGCCGCGCCATTGACACTGCTGCGCGTTACGGGGGGGACGAATTCGTGCTCGTGCTTCCCGAAACGGAATCCCCTGCCGCTCTGCGGGTTGCCGATCGCATTGCCGAGCGGCTCAGCACCGATGGTGACGAGCCACTCGTCACCGTAAGTGCCGGAATAGCAATCTACCCGCGTGATGGCAAGACCATCGATGAGCTCCTCTCCGCCGCCGACCATGTCCTCTATCGCAAAAAAGCCTCCTCCAAACGCAAACTCCGCCAGTCCACCTGACGCCCGCACTGCGATCCCGCCTTTATCCTTTCTTCGCGCTTGCATACGCGTCCGCGCTCCGTCATCCCGCGCGAAGCGAGGGATCTGCTTTTCCGGTCAGTCGCGGAAATCCTCGCCACCGACGACGATCCCTTTGCATCAAAGAAAGACCATGCGCCGCAAAGCTCACCCCTGGGGCGCGCCGCCCTGGACCGTGGATTTCCGTCCCGCCCGGCGCGCTCTTCCGGATCATGTGGATTTCGCCATTGTTGGCGGCGGCTTCTCCGGTCTTTCCGCTGCAGCCTGGTTGCGCAAGTTGGCGCCCGGGCGCTCCGTCCTTGTGCTGGAGTCCGCTTCGCTCGGTGAAGGCGCCAGCGGCCGCACCGGCGGCATGGCGCTCGCGGAAACCGCGGCCGGGAATCTCCCCGGCCTCGGCGATGTCCTCGCCGGCTACAAGAAACTTTTGCGCGCTTTGCGAATCAACTCGCGGTTAACGCTTCCCGGAGTTTGGGAACTTAGCCGCTCCGGCCCGGCGAAAAAGCATTCGCCAATCTCCTGGAAAGATTCCGGCAACCTGAAGGTTGTCCGACGCGTGCCGGGCGGCACGGTGGATCCGGGCAAAGTCCTCGCCGGTCTGGCGCGCGCCGCGGAAAGCGCCGGCGCCCAAATCGCCGAGCACGCCGAAGTTCGCGCGTTGGACTTCTCGAATCCGCTGCGCCTGCGCGTCCGCTGCAACCGCCACGGCCGCATCCACCGCAAAGAAATCCGCGCGGACCAAGTCCTTCTCGCCACCAACGCTTTCTCACTGGAACTGTCCGGCCTGCGCGCCGCTGCCGAGCCGAAACTCACCTTTGCGCTGGCCACCGCTCCGCTCTCCGCCGCGCAACTTAAAGCCCTCGGCCTCTCCTCGCGCCGCCCGTTTTACACCGTGGACTTTCCCTATTTGTGGGGACGCTTGCTCGAATCGAACGGCGTCATCTTCGGCGCCGGTCTTGTTCCTCCTTACGTTGGCCCGCCTTCTCGCTTTCCCTTCGACTCCAGCTCGATCAAAAACCGCACGCACGATTTGCGCCGCTATGATGTTCGCAAAGGCGAAGCCGCCGCCCGTCTCCGCTGGCTCGAAACGCGCGTCCGCCATTTGCACCCTGCGCTTGCAAACGTGCGCATCACCCACCGCTGGGGCGGCCCGATTCTCTTCACCGAAAAAATGCTCCCCATCTTCCGCCGATTTACGCCGGAGGGGCATCCTCGCAGCAAACACGTGATGATCCTCGCCGGCTACAACGGTCACGGTGTCGCCCTCTCCGTCTACCTCGGTAAATGGGCCGCCCAAGCCCTCCTCGCGCGCCGCCCCCTCCCCAGTTGGCGCTGATCCAACCTTCTCGTCGCTCCCCCGCCGGGCCGCGCAACTCTTCCTCCAATTCCATCCTCTCTCTGGGTATAGAATGGTTTTCCGAAGTTCAAAACGAGAGAGCCAGAAAAGAGACAAATCATGAGAAAAGTGCTGTTCGCATTCCTTTTATTGCTTACTGCGCGCCCCTTGGTCGCGCAAACGGCCCCGGAAGGACTCTGGCAGGGATATGACGGCGAGTGGCGCCACGTGTCCAGCCAATTGCTCGCGCTGGCCGAGGCCATGCCCGAGGAGAAATTCGCCTGGCGTCCCGCACGCGGAGTGCGCTCCACCAGCGAAGTCTTCATGCACCTCGCTCTCGCGAATTTTTATTTGCTCAGCGTGACGGGTCCCAAAATGCCAGCCGACATGAAAGAAGGGCTGGAGAAATCGGTTATCTCGAAAGCCGAGGTCATCAACTGGCTGAAACGTTCCCTCGACGCCGTGAAGTCCGCCCATTTGGCGGTCACGCCAAAAGATCTCGAACGCAAGGTCCACATTGCCGATCGCGACGCCACCGTCGACGGCATGTATCTGCGCATCCTCGTTCATGCCAACGAGCACATGGGACAGCTCATCGCCTATGCCCGCATGACCGGCGTCGCTCCCCCTTGGTCCAAAAACCAGTAACCTCCATTCGTCGCGAAGGTCGGCTTCGTAGGGGCACGATACATCGTGCCCTCTCCTCTTGCCCATGTAGGGTCGCGCTTCAGCGCGACCTCCCGCCGCGGCGGAAGGGATCTGCTTTTTCCCCGCGCCCTCTCTCAAAATTTCACTTCGGCAACCACCCTCAATAGCCGTAACAGCGTGGCACTTTCGTCCGGCGTCAATTCTTTCCGAAGCTTCTCTTCTGCCGCCCGCCGTTCCTTGATCAGGAATTCTCTGTACTTGTTGCCTTTCGCCGTGAGTTGCACCAGCAGCGCTCTCCCCGATTCCGCCTTTCGTTCCGAAAGCAGCCCTTCCTGGATCATGGTCTTGATGGCGCGGTGTACCACGGTTCGGTCGAACCCCAGCAGCATCGCAATCTGATTCTGGTTACGCGCCGCCCGGCCGCGCAACGTGGACAGGATGAAACCGCGCGTTTGCGAGCATTGCGTTTTCCTCTCCAGTTGCTTTCCCACCGAATAGTAGGCCGCCGCCAGATGCACCAGCACAGAATCCTTCAGGATTTCCGGCGGTATCAGTTTCTTTTCAACGAGTATCATAGGAATTTCACCGTGGCCTCCAGCGGCCTTCGCCATTGCAGTTGCTCCACGTGGCCCGCGGACTTCTTCCCAATCGCGATGACCATGACAATCTCATGAGTCCGCGGGTTAAGTCCCAGGAATTTGCCGAGCCTCCGCCCGTCAAAACCTTCCATGGGACACGTGTTCCATCCCAGCGCTTCCGCCGCGATCATCAGGTTTTCGCAAGCCAATGACGTGCTCTTCGTCGCCCATTTAAAGAGGCCGTGCCGCGCCACCGGCACGGTGCCGATGATCTTCCACGAATGGACCACCCTCAGGATCGCCCATTTCAACCCCCGAAAATCCCAAACCACCCCTGCAGGAAAAACCATTTCGCCAGCTTTGCTTTTTTCGCGAATTTGGAGATTTGGATTTCGCTGAACCCCTCTTTCCGCATCCATTCCAGTTGGCCTTGTGTCGTCGCTCGCCACGACCCGATATCCGCCACCGCCACGGCCAGCGCCGAAGCCGTCTCCGCCGCAGCCTGCCCCATGCAAAGCCGCGCCGCACGTGTTTTCATTTCCGGCGTTTCCACCCAATAGAACCGGTACGGCTGCACGTTAAAGCTCGAAGGGGCAACCCGCGCCGCCTCCAGTATCTGTTCCCGCACCTCCCGCGGGATCTCGACCGGGTCGAACGCCCGGATCGCCCTCCTCCGAAAGATCGCCTCGAGTATCTCGTTCATGGCGCACCTCCATGTTGCCATTGCAACATAAATGTATTGCCATTGCAACATGATTGTCCTCAGTCGTCGGTGTAAACTGAAGTGTCCGGCGGGTATGGGCTGCCAATAGAACTTACTTGGTGGAGTCGAGGCAAGGCAGGGCCGAGATTTTCGCCTCCGGGGTTTCGTACGATGTGTCCCCCACCGAGTCTTTTATCGTGAGCAACACCCAGTTTTCGGGTTCGTCGGCCGACCGGGTGAAGGTAAACACAATCGTTCGCTGGCCGCTGGCTTTGTAGCGCATAGTGCGTTTGACGACCGGAAACACATCCGTGGTCTCGTCTTCGGCCGACGGGCCGCAGCGGGCGATCAAACGATCCGGGGTCACGCTATCGGTGGCCTTTTGGATGCGGCGTTCCCGCGCTTCCTTGAACCACCGCGCGGTCTTCACGATGAGGAACTGCGCGAAAAAGAGACCCGCAACGACAAGGACCACGCTTCCGGCCATGATCCAGGATTGCCTGTTGGCTTTGATGTCTGTGAGCTTCATAGCGCGCCAGCCTTTCTGCGCCTGCACAAATCATCGCTCCGCAGGTCTCCCCTGGGGAAATATTTTTGGAGGCCGCCGCGAGACGGTAACTTAGCTGTAAGTAGCGGTACAGACCGGAGCTGCGCTCTTAGGGCCGCGCGTTCGGCGAGAAAAATCCAATCGGCAAATCGCGCGCGGTGCGCAAGCCGGCCGGCGCATCGAGAATCACGGGAATTGAATTCACGACGACGGCCGCCGTCGCAATGTCGCCATGCGAACCGCCCGGAATCACCAGGCTGATGTTCGGATGGCCCGTGAGCGAAATCGTATCGGCGGGATCTTTCGCGCCGACGTACATTTGCAGTTCGAGGTACACGAGCTCTTTGCCGTCTTTCGAAGTGCCGCGCGCGATCTGATGGACGCCCGCCGCCTGTCCTGGCTCGACGGTTAAATACTCAGTCTGCACGCGCTCGGTAGCCAACTTCGGCTCGATCGTTTCGGTGATTTGCTCGACGGGCAAATTCAAGCTGTCCGCCACCATCGCCACGGACTCTGGCAAGCCGACGTGCTTGATCACTCCTTCTTTGACTTTGGCGCGGAATTCTTCGACGGTCATGCCCGCGCCGATTTTTTTCTGCAGCGGCAGTCGCCGCTTCGACGCATCCACGATGCGCAACGCTTTCGCGTGCTCGATGCGCTGCGCAACTGCGGCCAGCGTCACGACGAGCTTGTCCATCACGAAACCGGGATTCACGCCGGTTCCCACCAGCGCGACGCCCCATTCCTTCGCGGCGGCATCGAGCTTCGCTGCAAGCTCCGGATGCGTGCGAAACGGATACGACAATTCTTCGCACGTCGAAACGATGCAAGACTCCGCTTCCAGGCACGCGAGCAACTGGTCCATCACTTTTGCGAGTGACGACGACGTCGAATGCATCACCACGTCCGCGTTTTGTTCCAGCACTTCTTTGGCGTCTGCGGAAATCGCCACGCCCCACGGCGCGTCCGTAGCGCCGATGACTTCGCCGAGGTCGCGTCCAATTTTTGCGGGATCCGTATCAATAGCGCCGATAATTTCAATGGCCTGCTTTTCCCGCATCAATCGCGCGATGGATGCCCCAATGGGGCCGACGCCATACTGGATGGCGCGAATTTTCTTTTTCACGTCGTTCTCCGCTTTCTGTTCGAATGCGCAGCACGCGCATTTTTGGCTTCAAAGGAAACCCTTACGATAATGGAATTCGCGCGCGCATTCAACGAAGAACGTCGCCTTGGAGTGCGGGAGCTTGCCGCCGCACGTCGAATTGCGGCGGGCGCACGGGGGAAGCGCGACTGTTGCTGGCACGCAGATTGCGCCGCATAATGGCGGAGAAGAAGCGAAGCAACTCCGGAGGCTACGCCATGCCAGCAAAAAAACTTATCGACGCGGAAATTTCGGGGCTGCTGCCGAAAGCGAAAGGCTGGAGCGTCGTGAACGGAAAACTGCACAAGGAGTTTGCGTGCAAGGATTTCGTCACGGCCTTCGGCAACATGACGCGCGTCGCGCTCGTCGCCGAAGCGATGAACCATCATCCGGAATGGTTCAACGTGTGGAACAAAGTAGTGATCGATTTGAATACGCACAGCGTTAAGGGCATCAGCAATTACGATTTCAAGCTGGCAGAAAGAATCAACGAGATTTTTGGCGATTGAGATGTTCGGCAGAAAATTCACAGCCGGCAATGAGTGCAGCCAGCCCAACTGAAAAATCGCGCCGAGGCTGGATATTTCTTCTGCTCCGCTGGTTAGCAGCGTTTGCGATCCTCGCGCTGCTGCTTCATTTTTTCCCGATGGCGCAGCTTCGCGACGCGCTGTCGCGGGTACCACTGACGCGTTTTCTGGCGGTGCTTCTGATTTATCTCGTCGCGCTGACCGGCGGCATCACCAAGTGGCACGTCGTAGTGAATTCCGCCGGCGCAAAACTCAGCTTCGCGGCCAGCGCGCAGTGCTACACCAGCGGACTCTTCGGCGCGTTGTTCCTGCCGTCGATTATCGGCGGCGACGTCGCACGACTCGCAGTGGGAATATCACGCAGCGCGCGTCCGGCTGCGGTCATCACGGGAAATGTCGCGGATCGTTTTCTCGATGTAGCCGCGCAGCTCACGCTGGTTTTGCTCGGGCTTATTTTGCTTCCTGGATCTTTGCCGGCGGCGCTGCAGGCCCCGGCGCGGCACGTTCTTGTTGCCAGCGCTGCAGTTGCTGTACTTGTGCTTTTAGTTGTTTTGATTTTGCACCGGCCGCTCCTGCGCGGCCGCACGATTCGTTTCCGGCGCCGGCTCGCGCAGATCCGTCACGCGATTCGTTCCATCTCGCGTCATCCGCATCGCCTGGTGTTCGGCTGGCTGCTCGGCACTTCCGTGCAGGGCACGTATATTCTGCTGACCGCGCTTGTGGGCATTTCGTGCGGACTCTTTCTGCCGTTACGGGTGTGGCTCTTCGCGTGGCCGCTGGCGAAAATGGCCGCGGTGATGCCGATCACGCAGGGGGGAATTGGAGTTCGCGAAGCAGCTCTGGTGTTGCTGCTGGCGCCGTTTGGCGCGCCGGCGGCGCGAGTGCTGGCCACGGGAATCGTCTGGGAAGGCGTGATCATCGCGGGCGGCCTTCTGGCGGGATTGACGGCCCTGCTCTTGCGGCGTGCGGGGACGAATTCGAATCGACCGTAGCGTTTCATAACGAGGCGGTACCAGGATGGAGATCCAGAGAAAAAGTGTATCGAATCGGGACACTAGATTCGGAGTGACACAAAGCGGATGGCGAAGAGTTCGACAGGGACGAAGGAAGAAGGCAAGCCGCGACGCATCTCCGTTTTGTTTCACGGACTTACATAGGAACGAGGTTTGATTCGCAGATGGCTGGTCTCGTGCAGCC
>WNFT01002497.1_pt1 | contig 15804 bp, 10 predicted proteins | sample 5400191 | NCBI WGS metagenome assembly WNFT01 (sample SAMN13153359, study PRJNA577476) | soil metagenome | isolation source: 80 cm saprolite under Madrone tree | place: USA:California | collected 2016-06-14 | reverse complement strand
TCGAAGGAAACGGCCACATGGCTCTGCGCCGCCAGATTGTAGATTTCTTGCGGCTGAACTTCCTGAACGATGCGCAGGAGATTGTTGGCGTCGGTAACGTCGCCATAATGCAGGATAAAGCGGCGGTGCTCATTGTGCGGGTCCTCATAAAGGTGGTCAATCCGCCCGGTATTGAACGACGAAGAGCGCCGCTTGATTCCATGGACTTCGTAGTCCTTGGCCAGAAGGAACTCGGCGAGGTAAGCTCCATCCTGCCCAGTGATTCCGGTGATGAGCGCCCTTTTCATTTATTCCTGCTTAGAGCTTCTTTGCCTCGACGCAAATGCCGGCACCGTCCAGAACCGCAACCCGGGCGCGATCCGAGAGGAAAAGGACAGCTTGTCCTTAAGCCGTAGAAACCTCTCCTCGAAATACCGGCGCGAAAGATAGGCCAGGCTGACGGCTGTGCCTCCCGCGCAAATGAAGCGAAGCCACATGGCTGCAAGTCCGCCATTTGCGGCCATGCCCGGCCAATAACTCTGCGCCAGCGCGTCGTAGCTATCAAACAGCAAGACATGAATGAGATATAGGCCGTAACTGGTTTCTCCAAAGAATCGCAAGAGTTTTATCCTTACAAGAGACTTCCAACGAGACGTCCCGGCGAGCAGACAAAGCACCAATACGCCAGCGAAAAACAGATTCGCGGCAGACGCTTGAAATGCCGCGCCAATCAGGCGATTACGGGTCAGGATGCCAAACGGCACGGCCGCAACGATGCCCATTATGCTGAACAAAATCGCGATGCCTGCCGAGACTCCCAGGCACGCGCGGCTCGGCGGGAACTTGCACAGCAGGACCGCGAGTAGCGCTCCCATCGCCAGGCCATCCGCTACAAACCACGTGTAGTGAACGAGGCCTTCCGTGACTCCGAAACGGAAGGAGATTCCGCGCAAGAGCGGAATAACGAGTGCGACCGCGATGGCAGAAATTAACAGCACCCGGTCCGAAACGCGGCGAACAACGGCAGGCCAGACCAGGTAAAACTGCTCTTCCACAGCCAGAGACCACAACACGCCGTACCCCGCGGCGACACCGAACAACGGCGCCACGTTCGACAGATACAAGAAACTCAGGACCAGAAAAGGCCAACTAGCGAGGTGGAACAACGCTAGCACGGGGAGGATGGCGAAGTAGAGAGGCAAGATGCGGAGTGCGCGCCGTGTGTAGAAACGGGAATAGTAGTCGATTCGAGATTTCGAATTGAGGAGGATTCCGGTGATCAAGAACCCGGAAAGCACAAAGAAAAGATTCACGCCGAGCCACCCCGACCGCGTTATGAGCACCATGATTTTTGAGATTCCCGAAAGCCCAGCTAATCCATAGGACCAGAAAAATCCGTGATAAAAGAGGACAAGAAGAATCGCGAGGCCGCGGATTGAATCCAATTCTGGCATGACGGCGCGGATCAGCGGCTCCTCTTGGTTCGTGCCACGGTGCTGGTCTCCTTGCACTTCGGGCAAGCCTCCTGCTTGGAATCGACTCACGGCGAGAACCTCGCACACCATCCGTAAATGGAAGAGTCGTACATCGCGGTCACATTCCCGTATCGACAGTCACTCTCAGGAAACGGACGGAGTCGCCTTGGGACTTTCACGAAGGCGCGATCCTTCTTCGATCTGCGGAACTGAAATCAGGAGGACGGGGAGAAGGAACTATGAATACGACAAACCCCTCTCAAGCTTGAGAATCCAAATCAACAGCGCGACACCAATCAAAGTCATGGCGGTTTCCGCGAAAGTGAACCTTACAAGCCAAATAGACATCGTGAATGAAACCGCGGACAGCAGGGTATGTCTCTCGTATGCCGCAGTGAGCCATCTCGAGCACCATAGTGCGAGCCAGGTGAAGAGCGGCAAAACGAAGATGCCAAAAAGTCCGAAATTTGCACATGCCTCCCCGAGTGTCGTTGAGCCGAGGCTTGTTATCTCCCCTGGCTCGTAAAGACTAGCGGCCAAGTTCGTAAAATTCGCGGGGCGACTCGGATAAAAGCTCCTCGGCACGAAAAAGGTAAAGACCCTGCCGTATGTGCTGCCGTACAGGTAGTCGTACTTATCTCCGAAATCGTTAATCATATGCATCAGAAGCATTACGGCTGAGCCCTCCGTTGAATGCATCAGGCCGGAAAGCGCCCCGTTACCCCCATTATCATCTTCGGTGAGGGCGGTCACGGATTCCGGGATTCTACTCACATCATGCCGTACCGCGGACCATGCGCTAAATACCACGATGAAGATGGGTGAAGCCACAAGCGCGGTGACAATGATCTTTTTCCGCCCATGCAGCCAGCAGGAAGTCAGGAACGCAAGCAAGTAGAGCGCGATGAAGATTCGATTGCCGCTCATGACCATATCGAGCACAAAGAAGAACAAAATCAGCGTCGTAAATCTCCAATGGCCGACGCGGTCTTTCAGCGCCAGGTTTGCGTGTAGCGCGGCTGCACTGGTATAGGCTATCTGAGTGCAAAGCGAAACATGGGTGTAAAGTACGAAAGCTGCGCCATAACGCTCGGCCAAATCACTAGTACGAAGATACCAGTGTGAAACCAGGAACTCCGCGAAGCCTCCGACGAGCCAAATCATAATGATCCAGGACACAATGGAAAGTGCCATCGAAAGGAGAATTACTTGTTCAAGCCGGTGGAACGAAATGACTCGGTTGTTTTTTTCCTTGGGGGCGGACCCAGGGCAAAAGAAAAATACAACAACACAAATCAAAATCATGGAGATCCAGATCACAGCGTAAGGGCGTAAGAAGACAGGATTGGAAAGGTTGACGTCTCCCCAAAGTGAGGATGCATCTTCCGAGACCGGCACCTTGTACCCGCCATTGAACGTCAGGATGGTCAGGGGAGCTAGGACAAAGTACGACATGCCAACCATCCAGCCCAGAAGGGGCGTCAGCGTGCTGAATCGCTTTCTAACAATGTTCAGAGTCAGCCCGAACGCTCCGAGCAGGATCATCAAGAGGGCAAGGTATAGAATTCTCATCGGTCCACGATGCGTGAAAAGAGTTGCAGATACTTCCGCGCCGCGTTTTCCCAGGAGTACCAAGCGATATGTTCCCGGTTGTGCGCGGCCTGGAGCGCGGGCGTCGTTTCGTCTTTCCAGAGATCTAGGATCAGTCGAGCAAGTGCTTTGGCGTTGAGTGGCGCGAACAAATTCAATTGAAGTACTCGACCGAGTTCCTCGATCGGCGGGATCCTGGAACTGATAATGGGAGTGCCCGCAGCTGCCGCTTCCAATATGGGCAGGCTGCTCGCCTCGTAGAGCGAGGCATTGATGTGAAACGCCGCCATCTGGTGCAGACCCACGAGATCCTCAAACGGCACCTTTCCCAGGTAGCGGACATAGCCCATCGCCTGATCCGTGACAAAACGGGAGATGGCCGGGGCCGCGGAGTATCTTGCCCCCGTCAGAACCAGCGGGATTTTCAAACCTTCCTGCGTTTCGATCTGCTTGAGGGCTTTCAGAATAGTGAGATGGTTCTTATGACGCCAAAGCTGCGCCGGATAGAACAGAAACCTCTCCGGAAGGCCGTAGCGCGATCGCAAGGCTTCATGGTCACGCCGTTTTGAGAACTCCTCCAGGATTACCCCTTCGCGAATGACGTGGATCTGCTCCGCCGAAATCTCAGTAAAGTGCGCCAGCAGATCCTGTTTAATGAAGTTGCTGCTCGCTTGAAAATGGTTAGCGTGGCGCGCGCTTAGCGAGTACGTGATCTTCCGGCTTAGCCGCCTCGGCCAGCTGAAAAATTCGGGGTAATGAACGTGCTGGATATCGTGCATGGAGAGTACGGTCGGTCTCCGGCTGTTGAAGCAGGGCAGCACGACAGTAGGCGTATACAGAATGTCGCAATCTGCGTCCATCATCGCCCGGAGATTGCTAAAAGCCGTGTCACTGGCCAGTTCATACAGCTTCGGGCTTTGGAAAAGCAGAGTCGCACGGCACAGAGCGTTGCGAATCGCCTGCAGCCGATCGCCGGCAACAATCAATTCGAAGCCTTTCTGGCCAGCGTACTTCGCAAAAAGATGCTGGTTTGAGTGCGAGACATATAAGTGAAACCCGTGGCCATTCGCGGTGGCCGCGAATCCATCCAACAGACCGAACATATAGGTGTTCAGCCCACCGGCAAAAGAAGGATCAATTTTCAAGCAGTTAATTCCGATGCGCATAAAACCGGTGAATCTGCTCGATGATAAGAGTCTGTTCCTCGACGGAGAGGCGATACGCGGACGGCAAGGAGATTCCTCGTTCGTAGATTCTTTCGCTGACCCGTAAATCCGCATCAGTGAACCGGATGTGCTTGCGGTCGGCGTAGCAAGGCTGAAGGTGGAGGGGATAAAAAAATCTTCGGGTCTGAATATTCCGCGCCTGAAGGTAGGAGGAAAGTGCCTCGGGATCCGGACAAAGAAAAGATGTAAACCAGAATACCGGCTCACAGCGTGAATCGATATAGACCGGCTGAAAATCCGGCAGATCGCGCAACTCCTCGACGTAGCGATCGTGGATCTCCCGCTTCTTGCGAACGATAGCAGGCATCTTCCTCATTTGGGCGATCCCCACGGCAGCCTGCAAGTCCGTGAACGAGAAATTGAACCCAATCGATTCGTGAACGAAAGTGCCCTTCTGGTCGCGACCGTAGTTTTTCAGGCGACGAGCCGCTTTCGCCAGGGCGTCGTTGTTGGTGAGAACCATCCCACCTTCCCCACACGTAACCGTTTTGTTGCCGTAATAGGAAAGAATTCCCACCTCCCCAAACGTGCCAACGTGCTTGCCTGCAAACCTGACACCGATTGCTTCGGCAGCGTCTTCAATCACGCTCAGGCCGTGCCGTTTTGCAAAGGCCATCACCTCGTTCATGTCGGCACTCTGTCCATACAGGTGGACAGGCATGACTGACTTTGTGCGCCGAGTCACGGCTTGTTCGGCCTTTGCGACATCCAGGCAGAAGGTGTCTTCCCGAACTTCACAGAGCACCGGCGTGGCCCCCGCCAGAATGACTGCATTGGCTGACGCAATGAACGTAAAATTGGGTACGATGACTTCATCGCCAGGGCCGATCCCAAGCGCTTTGAGGCCCACGAAAAGCGCCATCGTCCCGTTGCATACGGCGATCGCATGCTTGCAACCGGTTAGCTGAATCGTCATGCGCTCGAATTCCCGGGTCAATTCGTGCTCGACAACAAAAGTAGAGTCGATAACCCGTTCGAGCTCACGAAGTTCACTCTCGTCAATCCAAGGCTCGATCTGAACGATGAGCGCCTTCTCGGTTTGTTGCGCGGGTATAGTCATTTTTGCAATTGTCCCAGAAATTCCAGTGTGGGAGCCCTTGGATTCGCCCCCTGCTTTACTGCTAGTGCGGGTGCGGCTAGATTACCGAGCTGCCCCAAGCTCTTTCAGCGGGCCCCGCTCACTGGAGATCACATTGACGACTGGCAGATGCTCGATCAGCTTGATGCGGTTTTCACCCCTGACGTAACTCAAATTCCCTTCGGAATCTCTAGACTCTCTAAACTTGCTGAGTATGTACCCCTCATGTGGTTCCAACCCTTTGAATTCTCCCGCGACATCGGACCTGACGAAGAAGGCGTTATGCCCCCATATATTTGAGCCTACGAAAAGATAGCCCTTCTTCTTGGCAAGGTGGCAAAGCGCCGCTAAAGAACAGCCGTAGTAGAGGTTTGAATGATGGGCGGCAGTCCGGTCAAAATCCTCTTTATAAGGCACGGAAATTGGCTGCAATCCAAACACGCTGTTGTATTCGGCAATCACGATGCGCGGCTTCACCGACTGGATCGATTCCCAAATCCAATATTCGTTGCCGTTGATGTCGATGGAGAGAAGGCCGACGTCCTGGGAAAAGCCAGCTTCCAAGAGCAGTGAGTTAATGTTATCCCTCGTGATCCAGGCGCACTTGCCCTGTAAATCAAATTGCCAATGGATTCGGTCCGTCTGGATATAGCGAATATCCGCCTCGCAGGCATCCATCACCATCCCCTGCCAATGGTCGTTGACGAGGAGAAACCTCGTATTGCTTTCTTCATAATTCTCCACACCAAATTCGATGAAGGTCTTATTCTCGATCGGGATTTTGCTTATCAGGTATTGAATGATGCCGTCCTCGTCCCACTGAGAAAAAACTTTGAATCCAATTTTCCTGAAATCAGTGTTCGACGGTAGGCTCGCGACCTGCCAAGCCATTTGTTTGCCCAAGAGCAGCAGCGCCGTGCCGCTATGGCGCTGCGTTTTCCTCTTCAGCTTTTCATACACCATTTTTACCTTAGACTTGATCAACAATTGACCCCAATCCTTTCCCGGCTTCCAATTGCTCCGCCCTTAGCTCAACAGTTGCATCTGAATTGAACCGCTTTGTCGCCGGACTGATTCTCCGCAAATACCGAAAGATCTTCCTGGCGATGGACGGGCGAAGCAACTTCTTCATATCCGAAGCAAAAGGTGGTTCGATTTCGACGGTTCTTGGAAAGTGAAATTCGGTTTTTGAGCTGCACGCGAGAGGCGACTGCCGGAGAGATCCCCTGCGCGTGTGTGTCCCAGAGCCGTCAGCGCCAATGTGAAATACTCTTGATCGGAGTGAAAGAAGGGCTAGACCATGTTGCTTAAAATGCGTATACGCCCAGCGAATAGCCCAGGAATCTATTCTGCCCGCCATTTGCGAGGCGAGCATGTCCGAGAGATCTTCTCCTCCGCGGTTGAAAAGCTCCTGCTGATTTCTATCGGCGGAGAACTTGTTGTAGTCGGAAACGCTCCAATCTGCTTTTTGCCAACGACTCTTCCATGTGCCCCATCCCAGGGAACTGCTGCGGTAGGAACAAAAGGCATCAAAGGGGTAGTGCTGAGGAGCGCCGATGGCGAAATTAAAACCGCTGACGGAAAAAATCTTCGGTTCGTCCGCAAAGCGGTCGAGTGCTTGATTCATGAAAGTCAAGAAATCCGCTGTCGTCAGTAAATCGTCCTCGATAGCAACGACTCGCCCGAATCTATTACAAACATGGGAAACACCGGCGATGATGGAATTGGCCAGACCGCAATTTCGTTCTCGTTCGATGATGGTGAGGGATTTGAACCCGTCGATGGTGCGAATGAACTTCCTCACCGCCTCAACCGCCGCCGCCGATTCTTTTTTCGCAGCGTCAGAAAAGACAAATAGGTCGGATTGGCGCGCCAAAATGTTGGCCCGCAGAGACTCCACCGTTCTCCGGATATGCTCCGGCCGGTTGTAAACGAACAGAGCGATGGGAGCAAGCTGCCGGACAGACTCCTTGTGAGACATCACGGAGGCCGGCGAAGAATCGCGTGCCGCGGACGGATCTATGAATAAATTACTCTCGGGGACTGACATAGGCTGTTGCATTCTCCTTGCTGTAAACGCTGGAAAGGAGGCCGACGGCAAGCGCAACGGTGTACGCCGCGGCGGAAAGCAGCAATCCGTAGACGATGCCTCGCAAACCAAAGCGGGTCACCAATGGAACGCCGAGGAGAACTGTGATGCTCCCGCTGCATACGTAGGCATAAAAGACGCGTTTCGGCTTCTCCACCGCCTTGAGCGCAGAATTCATGGTGTTCCCGATGGCCATCACTACCGGGAGAAGCGCGAGCATCCCGAGCAGCGGCGCGACATCATCGAACTTTCCCGCGTACAGAAAGTGCATCACCGGTTTGCCAAACAGATTGACGCACGCCGCGAATCCCCCGGTGACCAGCAACGACCCGCCGCAATACGCCTTCCACACCGGAAGCACTCCCGCCACGCCCCGCGAAGCCGCGCGCCGCGACATCATCGGCAGAACCAGAAACGACATCGCAATCAGCACCTGGTCCACCGGGCCCACCACGTTGTACATGGCCCGCAAATCCCCGGTTTCTTTCACCGAAAGGATTCCCGCCGAAAGCCAGTAATACATCTGACTCGTCAGTTGGAAAACCAGTGCGGTCACCAGCACCCATCGGGAGTATTTCCAGTGCTCCGACCAATACCCTGGCTCCTCGTCTGTAAACGAAACGCGGCTCTCTGCTTTTCCCGGAAGTTCGTGCGCCAGAAATGCTCCAGCGGTGATCCACGCGACGGCCGCGATCACAAATACATAAAAGCCGCTCAAGACTCGCATTCGCATCGCCAGCCATAACAGGCCGGCACACGCCGCGAAAAACACCAGCGAGAAACGCGCCGCCAGATCCGGCCTGTTCCGGATGTAAAACGTTCGCCGCACGAAACTGCCGGTCAGAAGAAATCCGCTTCCGAGCGCTAGCCCAAGAATGGTGGGCGAGGCCAGCGCTGGCTTGGCCCAATAAAGCGCTCCCCAAACGACGCTTATGGTTGCACTGAGCGCAAGTCCCAGCCAGGCATTGCTCCGCCAAAGCAGCCTTGCATATTCGGCAAAACGCGCGTTGTACCGCCCGGAGCCGTACACGGTGTACGTTTCCAGAATGGCGCCATTGTGTAGTCCGGCAAGAAATGTGAAAATCGAGTAGGTCAACGCGAAAATGCCGTAATCCTCTTTGGACTGTGTGCGCGCCAGCTCCACGTTGGCGAGGAACATTCCTCCAACCGCCAGCGCCTGGTCGGCAATGCTGAAGCCGATTTGACGCATCCGCGCCGAAGAAAATGCCCCCAATTGAAACAGCATTGCCGATTGGCTTGCTTCGCTCATCTTCGTGATTCGTAAATCCCGCGGAAATCCTACTGGTGATTCCTGCGTGCCCGCCGCCAGGAACGCTCTACGGAATGCGCTCGAGGTCCGCGGCATCCACTTCCACCGCCGCCGAGCGCGCGATCAGATCCAGCGACAGCACCACCCGAAACATGTTTTTCTTTCGAATGAGCACGCCTTCGAGTTCCGCCAGCGGACCTGTTTTAATCCTCACGCGGCGTCCCACTGTCAAATAAACATGCGGTTCGGCCGCCAGCCCCGCCGCCACGCAAGCTCGCAGCGCCTCCATCTCTTTGTCCGGAAGCGCGGTCGGACGCCCGTTGAATCCCACCAGCCGCACCACGCTGGGGGTTTCCAGCGCGCGTAAACGGTCGCGGAGCGCGAGCCGCACAAACACGTATCCGGGAAACAATGGCAACTGCAGCTTCATTCTCCGGTCTTTCCACCGCCGCACGGATTCATAGTGCGGAAGAAAATTTTCCAGCGCTCTCTCAGTGAACTGCTCGGCTACTCGCTTTTCGTGTTTCGCGCAAGTGTAAGCGGCGTACCAGTGCGGCTCGTAAAACTCCGCCGGCATCCGCGCCATCTCTCCCATTGACGATTCCGAAATGTCCCAGATCATGCTCACGACAGCTCCAAAAACGGCCGAAGACAGCTTCGCCCCGTCAGCCACACGGCCAACTTGAAACTAACTGCTTTGCTTTCCACTGTTTACAGCTAATCCGTGGAAAATGGCGAAGGCTTCTCCGCTTCTCCCCGCCGAACCAGCCGCAACCAAACTTTATGCGTCGCTGCTTGCACTCGCGAACCGTTGGGCTCCGCCCAAGGCATGCCCGCTTCCACCGTCTGCAATACCTCTCGCGCGAAAACTTTTCCTGGGTCTTTCGAATCCGCCTCCTCCCAGCTCGCACGCGCCATAATGCTCATCCCCGCAGCGCCCGCCACCGCAAATGCGCCCAGCAGCGCAATCAGCGTTCTCGGCGGAAACGATTTCCGCTCCGGCAAACTCGCCGCATCCAGAACTTTTACACTGGGTATTTCCTTGGCCTCCTGCACCTTGGCAAGCTCGAACTGCTGTGTCAGCGTTTCATAAACCGCTTCCTGGATCTGCATGCGCCGAAAAAGGTCTGCATACGTCACGCCGAGCAGCGGGAGCCGGCGGATGGTGGGATAAGCCGTATCGGAAATGGCCGGGGATTCCCGGTTCCCAGTTGCTGTAGCTCCGCCCATTTTGTCCAGCTGGCGGCGGAGCTCCGCAATCCGCGCTTTCACCGAACGAACCCGCACGTTGTTTACCGTGTAGATCTCTTCCAGTCCCTTCAATTCCGATTCCGTGGCGATCAGCTCTCCTTCAATCGCCGCCGCTCCCTGTACCATCGCGCGCGCTTGTTCCTTGATGTCGATGGTCTTGTTGGTGCTCTCAAATTGGCTGAATTTCTGCGAAGCGTCGTCGAGATCCAGTTTCACGCTGCCCAGCCGCTCCTCCAGAAAAACGCGCTCGCGATGCGCCGCGGAAGTGGAAAGCTCGGCCACCAGTTGGTTGAGTTCTTCGACATACGCTTGCGCGATGCCGGCCGCCAGCCTTGGATCTCGGTCCGTCACGGAGATGGTGATGATTCCACTTTTGCGGTCTTCGGAAATCTCCGTGTTTTCGGCGAGCTTGGCCCGCGTGTCCTGCTCCAGCCGGATGCCATATACCTTGTGCAACTGAAAACGCGCGATCAGCCGGTCTTCCACCGTCCGGCTGCCCAGAATGCCTGTGAATAATGCTCCCGAACCTCGAATACCCAATAGCTCGCCGGCCACCGTGCCCATGCCGTTTCCGCTTTTTGCCGTCAACGCTGCCAGCATCCCCATACTCGCGTTTGCCTGGGAGTCCGGAGGCATCAGCCGCGTCGTGGACTGGTAACGCGCCGGGATCAGCAACGCCACCAGCGCACCCGCGGCGAAACCGCCTAAAATCGCTTTTCCCAGCATGCGCCGCTGTGCCCAGAGAATCCGGAGCACATTCACCACATGCGAAGGCGCCTCGGCAGCCTCGTCATTCGCCGGCACTGGGACTTCCATCTGCGTTCTTGAGCCTGCCTGTGTCACTGCTCGATTCGCCTCCGCGGAAGTTGCTTGCGCTTCCGCGCTTTCTGCTTTACTTCGCCTGAAAATGCGGCCAATACGTCATTTGCACGGAAACGGAAACGTTGGTCTGCGGCTGAAGAGCCAGGACCGGATAGTTCCAGCGCTCGTATTGCACGCGTGTCGACAGCCCGAATTCGCGCCCCGCCAGAAAATCTGCCTGCATGCTCGCGTCATTCACCGTCCCGCCTCCAGGAATGAAATTGGCGCTGACCTTGGCGTGCCGGTAGGCGAACTGCAAACTGTTTCGCGCGTTAAACGAATACTTGCTCCAAGCCTGCAGCCCCTGGCCCGCCCGGCCCAGCCAGCTGCCGAGCAAATTGCCGTTGTTCGTGTATCCGTTGAGGTATCGATTCGCCAGGTAGTAGAACCCCTGACTGTACCCGCCCAAGGGGCCTAAGGGGTTGCTCGTGTAGCCGCCCTCTGCCCGAAAATCCAGTTTTTGAATCCTTGGGAACATCGGGACGTAAATTCCACCCCGCCATACCGCCCGGTCCGGATATCCAAAGGGGAGAGGCTTCTCTTTGGGGTCGATGAAGAAGATGATTTGGTCGTGCGCGAATCCCTCGGCGTAAAGCGTCAGCCATTTTCGGAGTTTGGGAATCCGGTAGGAAAAATCCAGGCCATTCTCACGGCTCGACTTCGAACTCCCGTCCGGCAGATTCCCGCCACTGTCAAATAAACTCTGTGCGAAGCTGCGTGGCGTTGCCGGAATCCCCACACCGCCAAAGATAGTGGTATACGTGAGACCAACTTCGAGGTTCGGAGTGGGCTTAAAGCTGAGCTTCCATCCGTCTATGAATGGCTGGGGATTCAGTGGCTGCGACCAAGATCCAGTTATGCCCGAAGCGGTATCGACGAAATGATGGCCCTCGAGCTGGCCGACAAAAAACTCCATCCGCACTGGGCCCAGCCACTTCAAAAAACCGGGCGGCTGAAGTGGAGAGACGCGATTGATGCGGAACATGTTGATGGGTTCCGCGTTGTCGCTGAACATCATGGGACCGGCGTCGCCCGGACCCCACCACAGACTTTGCTTCCCGAAAGTGACTTGCCAATTCTCGAAATTCATCCCCACATAAGCATCAAGAAGGTGCATCTGATTGACCGCCGCAAACGGAGTGGCAGGTCGAACTACTGGAATTGGATCGACTGACGCAATGGTTTGTCGGGCCCTGTCGGAAAGGGCGGGCGCGGAAGGCGCGTGCTCGTATTCGGCGCGCACGTAACCCACCCAGCGGCCGAATGACGTCCAGCCGGAAAAACCGTTGACGAAGTTGAATCCTTCCTGGTACGGTCGGCCGTAATCGTTGAAGATGGTCTGCCCGAAATGATAGCCGTCCGTCAGCGGCTGGCCTGAAATTCCGGTCACACGCGCATAGACGGATTCAACCCGGGCGCGCAATTTTCCTTCTCCCGTCGCGCCTTCGATCTCCTCATGGAATTCCGTCTCCAGAAAATTATAGATCTTCCCGGCTTCGGCGCCTCCGGCGCCTTCCTCATCAATCTTCTCGCCTGCTTCGCTAAGTAGGCGTGCACACTCGGACCGTGTCCAGGGCCGCATACCCGCGAACCCGCTGTCGATCACCCCCAGCGCCATCAAGCGATCGAGCGCGGGATACACCCAGCTGTCGAGCGGGACATAGGGAGATCCCTGGTTTGCAGGGCTTTGATCGTGGCTGCGCACGATTTCACCGATGGAGCTCCATTCCCCGCCGCCCAGCTCCGGGTCGTGATGGCGGCTGTAAATGTCCTGCGCCACAAGGTTGCCAATCGCGCTGCCAATGATCGCGTCCGAAGGAAAGTGCTGACGCCCCTTCACGCGTGAGACACTCGCCAAGGAAGCCAAGCCATACGCCATGATCTTCGTAAAAGAGCCGGGGTATTCGTGCGCGATTACCCCAGCCACGGACCAAGCCGCAGCGGCATGCTCCGAGGGAAAAGACGTGCCGCCGCTCTGAAAGAACGCACCACTGCCGTCGCCCTGAAACGGACGTTCGCGCCGCAGCGAATACTTCAATCCCTCGACCGCGACAAAACTGTTCAACGCCGCTTCACCGGCGAGGAAACCCGTCTCGCTCCAATGCTCATTGTGGCTTACGCGGCCTATGACCCACATTCCGCCCGCCCCGCCAACAAGCGCTGCTACACCGGCGTTCGACAGTGTTTTGTAGTGGCTGATCGTCGCAGGATTCTGCGACAGGTGCTTGCTGTAATCGCGGTCGCTGACGAATAGCCCTGCGGTTATACCGCTCAACGGCACAAGCCACTCGGCATCCGGGAACCGAAGCCGCGCAGGACTTGTCCAGATTTCTCTCTGGTCGTTCATGAAACGTTCCAGCAAACCTGTCCGGGTTCCTTCAGAGCTTTTCATCATTGCATTCGTATTCGGCGCAGTATCGGTCTCGGAAGAAGGTTCCTCCTTGCCAACTGTCGTTTCCGGCGCCAGCGCTATGGGCCCTTGCTTCTGCGCGGCGGACACCTGAGCCGGGCATGCACTCAGCAAGAGCGCAACCGCTCCGAGAATCCTTGCCCGGCTTTGCATCTTCATTCCCCGCTCATTTGATAGCGACGGCCGCAGCCAGCGCTCCCGCCTGCGCAATTTGCGCGATAGACACGATGCTCTTCCAGGGAGAGCTGCCAAGAACCGGCTTCTCTGGGACCACGATTGTGTCGCCTGGACCCATCGTCGACGAGAGCACACTCCCGGACCAGAAGCCACCCTGCTTTCCGCCAGTGACTGAACCGTCCGCGCGGATGATGAAGATTTCGCCCTTGTTGGCAAGCTGTGTTGGACCTCCCGCGCGGGAGAGATACCAGCCAGCATTCCTTCCCGGCGTGTAGATGAGGGCGTTCGAGTTGTATACCTGCCCGATAACCAGCACCCCTCCGGGCTGCTTGGGAATCGTGAGGGAGTCGCCCGCTCGAAGCTCGATATCATCTGGCGAGCCTTCAAAGCTCTTATGGTCAGTCCGAATATGAATCACTAGCCGGCCCGATACCGGAGCTTTCCGCAGGGCATCCAAAGCGCGCTGGCGTTGCTGCATGGCTGCCTGTTGCAGCGCGGCTTCTTCCGTCCCTGTCGTGGTTGCCGAAGTCTTCACCACCGTCGATTCCTGCTCGAGCCGTTGGATCAGTTCCTGGCGGCTTTTCTGCTGAAGCTCATGCACTTCGTTTCGTTCGAACACCGCTGCGCGCGGATAGGCTGTAGGTAGCAAGCCTCCAGCGCGACGCAGCAAGGAACTCAGCCGCTCGCCAGGCTGGATGCCATAAGCCCCTGGCTTGGCCACTTCTCCGCGTAGGGTTACGGAAGCTCCGATGTTGTTCCATCCGGTTTGTTGCGGCACGGTCAAAACGTCGCCGTCGCGCAGCGGAAAATCCTCGGCTTCTTCCCTCGCGAGCGCGGCGCCGAGGTTTACCGCATGGGACTCCTGTTGTTGCGCTGCTGCTGGCGCGCCGCTTGTCGCGGCGTAATGCGTCAAGTCCGCACTGGTGGGATTCGCGCTGCGCAACAGTCCTCCGGCGGAACGCACCAAATCCGACACGCGCATACTGGTCACCAGCGGATAGCGCCCTGGCCGCGCCACTTCTCCCCGCACATACACGCTTGAAGGATTGACGCGCTCCGGCCGGCGGTGCACCAAGATGCGGTCGCGCGGCTCGATTAGAATGTTGTTCAAGGGATCGCCGGCCAGCGCTTCACCCAGCGAGATGCTGAAGACTTTCGTCGAACCGTCCGCGACGGACCGGAACAGTTGCGCTGACTCCTTCCAGGCATCGGGCGTTATTCCTCCTGCCTGATAGATCGCATCGCGCAAATGAGCTTGGCCGGAGCTGCGGTAATTTCCCGGATTCCGCACTTCTCCATAAACCGTAAATTCCGGCGCAGCCTCCAGATCGTAACGGCCGAAAATGCGGATGGTGTCGAGCGCTTGCAGCCGCGGCGCGCTCTCCGGATGCGCGAGCGCTTCCGCGAGATGGAAACTCTCGACTACCGGTCGGTTCTCGGGCCCTTCGATTCGAATGATTTCCGCGTAACGCCCGGAAGGCTCAGGAAGAAGATCGTTATACGACGGAATCAAGTCGGTGAGCTTCATGCCTTCGTGGTAGGAATAGCGGCCCGGGCGCAGCACGTGCCCTTCCAGATAAACCGCTCCAGTGTTGTAAGGCGCGATCGGGAAAATATGAATCTCGTCGCCATCCTGAATTTGGAATTTCTCGAAAGCGCCGCGCAACGCTTCCTTGTCGCTTCCTTCGCCGATTTCCAGGCTCAGCATGCTCCGTTTTTCGTGCGCCGTGAGCCGTTGCACTTCGATGTGGCGCAGCGCCGCTGCCGGCAGAATTCCTCCCGCTAATTCCAGGACTTCGTTCAGGTTTTTCTCGCCGCGTAACTCGTACAACGCCGGCCGGCGTACCATGCCGTCGATGGTGACGGAAGTTTCTAGCGGCGGCACGCGCAGCGAGTCGCCATTCTCAAGCCGCTTCAAGTCCCCGCGAATTCCGTGGAGCAGCAGGTCGTAAGCGTCCACTTCTTCCACGAGTTGTTTCCCGCGGTAACGTTCCAGCCGCCGCAGCGAGCCGCGCGGCGTAATTCCCCCCGCGGCAAATAGGGCGTTTAGAGGCGTCGAAAGTGAGCTGACGTCGTATGCTCCCGGAGCCGCGACTTCACCGACCACGTACACGCGGACGGTGCGCAGCTTCAGCAGCGAAACATCCGCCGAAACGTCTCGGAACTGCGTTCGCAGTACGCGCTGCACTGCTTCCTGCACTTCCCCGAGCGACTTGCCGGAAACCAGCAGCGGTCCCGCCTCGGGCAAAGCCAGCCGCCCCTCCCGGTCCACCGCGCGCAAAAGCCGTTGCGAGACGCCGCCCCACAGATTGATGGACAAACTGTCGCCCGGCCCAACGACATAATCAGGCCCCACGGGAAGATCCATTGGCAGGATGTCCGGGTCCGCCGTACCGTT
>WNFT01006740.1_pt1 | contig 15813 bp, 16 predicted proteins | sample 5400191 | NCBI WGS metagenome assembly WNFT01 (sample SAMN13153359, study PRJNA577476) | soil metagenome | isolation source: 80 cm saprolite under Madrone tree | place: USA:California | collected 2016-06-14 | reverse complement strand
CGCGCCGGCCTTCGCCGATGTCGGCGACGAAGAAGGTCTTGCAGCCGGCCTGGGCGAGCCTCGCCGCGACCTCGTCGAGGCCGCAGCCATAGCCATCAGACTTGACCACGGCGGCACACTCGACCGGCACGGTCATGCGCGCCAGCGCACGCCAGTTCGCTTCGATAGCCGCGAGATCGATGGTCAGCGCGCCGCCGGCCTCGACGTCCTGTGGCGCGGTCGACGCCAGCCTTTCGGGCGCAAGCTTGGGTTCGAGCACGGACATGATCCGGTTATGGCCGGCCTTGCGCCGGTCGTCCAGCGCAGTCGCGCGGCCTGCCGGCGCGTCGACGGGCGGCGCGACTCCGATGCCGGAAAAAGGCCGGCAACGACGTTACAGCGGCTCCGCCACCTCGCCCTCGCGGGCGAGGTTGTCGAAGCGCGTCACTGCGGCCTCGAACTGCAGATTGACCGTGCCGGTGGGACCGTGGCGCTGCTTGCCGATGATGATCTCGGCCTTGCCGTGGACGGCCGCCATTTCGGTTTGCCACTTGATGTGGTCGTCGGAGCCTGGCCGCGGCTCCTTGTTGCTGAGGTAGTATTCCTCGCGAAAGACGAACAGCACCACGTCGGCGTCCTGCTCGATCGAGCCTGATTCACGCAGGTCGGAGAGCTGCGGCCGCTTGTCGTCGCGGTTCTCGACCTGGCGCGACAATTGCGACAGCGCCAGGATCGGCACGTTGAGCTCCTTGGCGAGCGCCTTGAGGCTGGTCGTGATCTCGGTCACTTCCTGCACGCGGTTTTCCTGGGCGCGGCGAGTCGAGCCCGCGAGCAGCTGGATGTAGTCGATGACCAGGAGGTCCATCCCTTTCTGCCGCTTGAGGCGCCGGGCGCGCGCCGCGAGCTGCGCGACGGTGAGGCCGCCGGTCTCGTCGATGAAGAAGGGAAGGTGCTGCAGCTCGATCGCCACGTCCTTGATTCTTTCGAAGTCGCGCTCGTTGATGCCGCCGCGCCGGATCGTGCTCGAAGGGATGGCGCTCTGCTCGGCGATGATGCGGGTGGCGAGCTGCTCGGCCGACATTTCGAGCGAGAAGAAGCCGACGATCCCGCCGTTGACCGTGTCGATGTGGCCGTCGGCGCGCACCTCGCCGCGCCAGCCGCGCGCCACATTGTAGGCAACGTTGGTGGCGAGCGCGGTCTTGCCCATGCCGGGTCGGCCCGCCACGATGATCAGGTCGGAGGGCTGCAGGCCGCCCATCTTGCTGTCAAGGTCTTTCAGTCCGGTCGCCAGCCCGGAAAGTTTTCCGTCGCGCTGATAGGCCCGCGCCGCCATGTCGACGGCAGTGGTGAGCGCGGTCTCGAATTTCTGGAAGCCGCCGCCATAGCGACCCGTTTCCGCCAGCTCGTAGAGACGCCGCTCGGCGTCCTCGATCTGGTCGCGCGGCGCGAAATCGACCGGCGCGTCAAAGGCGACATTGACCATGTCCTCGCCGATCCCGATCAGGTCGCGCCTGATGGCGAGGTCGTAGACCGTGCGTCCGTAATCGGCTGCGTTGATGATGGTGGTCGCCTCGGCGGCAAGCCGGGCGAGGTATTGCGAGACCGTGAGCCCGGCGATGTCGGCCTCCGCCGGCAGGAAGGTCTTGAGCGTCACCGGCGAGGCGAGCTTGCCGGTACGGATGAGGCTGCGCGCGATATCGTAGATCTGCTGATGGATCGGCTCGAAGAAATGCACGGGCTCGAGAAAATCGGACACCCGGTAGAGCGCCTCGTTGTTGACGAGGATCGCGCCCAGGAGCGCCTGCTCCGCCTCGATATTGTGCGGAGCGGTGCGATAGGCCGGCTTCGACTCTTCTGGTTGTACACGGGCAGCCGAATCAAGAGGCGTCATGGTTCCCTGGCGGTGGGCTTCCAATCGGTCGAAAGAGTGGCGCAATTACCCCGCACCGCGATTCGATGCGACCGCTCCGTGACGCTGTCCCCGATACACACCGATGGCGGAAATAGCTCGTGAAAATTTGCCCGCGGGACTTGACGATCAAGCCCTGGTAGTCGATGGCGGCCCAGGCAACGACGGTTATGACCTCCTGGCGATCATTCGCCAGCGAGCCGCAGCGGCGGCCGTCGATCGCCTTCAAGGGCGCGCAGACGGGAGGTTTCGTGCGCGATGTAGTCCCGCGTCATCGGCACCACGCCCTGGCGCTTGGTGAGCTGCATCTGGAAGACCATCATCGCCTGCTCGCGGAAGGCCATCTCGGAGGCGGCGAGATAAAACTCCCACATCCGCACGAAGCGGGCGTCATAGAGCCGCGCTACGTCCTCGCGATAGGCGAGGAACCGCTCGCGCCAGGCTTTGAGCGTCTCGGCGTAATGCAGGCGCAGGACTTCGATGTCGGTGACGAGCAGGCCCGTCCGCTCGACGGCGGGGAGGACCTCCGAGAGGGCCGGAATGTAGCCGCCAGGGAAGATGTATTTCGCGATCCATGGATTGGTGACATTGGGGCCTTCGGAGCGGCCGATCGAGTGCAAGAGCATCACGCCGCTGTCGTCGAGGAGGGCCGCGCATTTGCGGAAGAATGCCTCGTAGAATCCGACGCCGACATGCTCAAACATGCCGACCGAGACGATGCGGTCGAATGTCTCGCGTACGTCGCGATAATCCTGCAGGCGGAACTCGACCTTGCCGGACAATCCGCGCTCCGCCGCGCGCCCGCGCGCGAAGGCATGCTGCTCCTGCGACAGCGTGATGCCGGTGACGCGCGCGCCCGTGAATTCGGCGAGATAGAGCCCGAGCCCGCCCCAGCCGCAGCCGATGTCGAGCACGCGCTGGCCAGGGCTGATCAGGAGCTTGGCGGCGAGATAGCGCTTCTTGGCGAGCTGGGCGTCATCGAGCGTTTGGCCGGGGCTCTCGAAATAGCCGCAGCTGTATTGCCGGTCGGCGTCGAGAAACAGGGCGTATAGCTGCCCATTGAGGTCGTAATGGCGCGCGACGTTCTTCCGCGCCCGCCGGCGTGGATTGAACTGTTTTAGGCGGCGATGGAGGTAACGGATCAGCCATTGCGGCCGCGCCCACAGAGGCGGTCTGCCGTCGCGCCGCTGGCCAAGCACGATCGCGAGCACGTCGGCGATCGAACCTTGCTCGATCACCACTGCGCCATCCATATAGGCCTCGCCGAATCGGAGCTCGGGATCGAGAAGGATGCCGCGCTCGGCGGCGCGCGTGGTGAAACGGATTGCCGCCGGCGCGCCGGTTGCGTCGCCGAAGGTCAATGTCGATCCCCGCGCGGTCGTGACCCGGAGATTCCCGGCGCGGACCAATTTTTTCAATGCCACCCGAAGCAACCGATCCATCGGCCGCCTTCCACGCGCATCTTCCGCTTTGGCCCCGCCATGCCCCCGACACAATCCGGCGGCATCGGTGCGAACGGCTTTGGCCCACCTCCCGGTCCGGGCCGACAGCCTTTTCGGACCGGGTCATTAAAACAAAGTCCTATTCTCACGGCAACTCACAGCCAAGAAATTGGTTGGGTCGCAATGTGGGGCAGATTACATTGGGGGTGGGTCAGTCGCGGCGGGGCTTGCGGTTGACAAGTCGGTGTGAGGGGCGATCGGCCAGGCGCCGGTCGGAGGCGAGGAGATCATCATGTCGAGGATTGGGTTCGTTGTGCCTTGGCTGATCGGCTTCACCGCTTTGGGTCTGGATGCGCCGGCCAAAGCGCAGGGAAATATCGACGCTGGCAGATCGCCGGCGCAGATTTTCGCGGAGACCTGCTCGGCCTGCCACCGCAGCCCGCGCGAGCTCAAGCGAAGCGGGGCAGGATTCCTGCGCTCGCATTATTCGGCCGGCGCGGAAGAGGCCTCCGCAATGGCCGCCTATTTGGCGAGCATCGGCAACGATCCGCGCGCAGTCCAGCAGCGGCGCCCGTCCGTGGCCGGTGCGGCCCAGGCGCCCGGCGAAACAGCGAATCCGGCCAATCGCCAGGCCCAGCCCAGGGAGCAGGCCAAATCCACGCCAGGCCAGCCGCAAGCCAAGGGCCGGCGGCAGGCAACCGCCGAGGCGAGAGTTCCGGCAGCCGCCCCGCCGCCCGAAGACAAGCCGCCAGAGTCGCCACCCGCGCCGGCGCCGCCCAAGCTCGAACCGTTCGAGGAATAGGCAGCGTCAAGCTTTCTTCTCCGCCTCTGCTTCGCCCTCGGTGGGCGGGGGCTCGTCCTCGCGCGCGCGACGTGCCTCGACCGCTTCCGGCTCGAAGAAGGTCTCCGCCGCAGCCACGGCCTCCTCGGCAGCCTCCGCGCCTTCCTCGCGCGCGATAGTGATGTCCTCGCCGCGGGCGATGCGTGCGGCGTCGTCGGCGTTGCGGGCGACCGTGATATTGATCGTTACCTCGACCTCGGGATGCAGCGTGACCGGCACCTTGTGCAGCCCGATGGCCTTGATCGACGTGTTGAGCGCGATCTGGCTGCGGCTGAGGGCGAAGCCTCTTTCGCTGACGAGCGCGGCAAGGTCGCGCGGCGACACCGAGCCATAGAGTTGGCCGCCTTCGGCCGCTTGGCGCAGCACCGTGAAACTCTGACCGTCGAGCTTTTCGGCGACCTTCTGGGCTTCGCTCCGTTGTTCGAGGTTGCGCGCTTCGAGCTCGACCTTCATCGACTCGAACCGCGACCTGTTCTCCTTGGTGGCGCGCAACGCCTTGCCCTTGGGCAAAAGATAATTTCGCGCAAAGCCGTCCTTCACGCGCACGACGTCGCCCATCTGGCCAAGCTTGGCGACTCGTTCGAGCAGGATCACGTCCATGTTGAACTCTCCATTGTTCGGTTCGCAGGGTTGGGTTCGGATCAGGTTCGCAGGCTCGGCGGTCCCCGCTTGCGGGCGACGCGCTCGCGGATGTTGAAAGCGGCATCGGCAAGCCCGAGCAGCGACAGGGCAACGACCAGCCACCAGAACACGATGATGGCGGCATAGGCCCCGCCGAGCGCGACGCCGCGGTTGCCCAGGCCGCGCGTGATCGCATGCAGCACGGCAAGGCCCAGCATCGCGTAGGCCATCAGCAGGCTCGCGGCCAGCACGCCCGAGACGACGCCGACAAGGTCGGGCAGGAACCAGCCGGCGATGGCAGCTGCAAGCAGCCCCGGCGCGAAGGGTGGCAGCGTCAGTGCCGAAAGATCGGGCCATGGCCGCCGCAGCCGGCCGGAGACCTTCACGATGCGCGCTGCAAGCCACAGGTTGGCGACATTGAGGATGGTGGCGAGCACTGCCGCCGCCGATGGAACCAGCGTGACCAAGATGTCGATCAGGCGCCTTGTCTCGGGGTTGTCCGCGATGTCGGGTCCGTCCGCGGGTGTCGGTCCCTGCATGCGGATCGCGCGCTCGAAGGCGCTGCGCAATGCGGTCTGAAAGCTCTCCTTGTCGGTGCCGAAGCTCGGAATGGCCACCAGCACGACCAGCGTGCCGATCAGCGCCGCCCACAGCACCAGGCGCCCGACCGGGTACCATTCGAGAGCGCCCGGCGTGGCCGAGGGGGCGGGGCGCGCAAGCAACGCGAGATAGCCGAGCCACCAGGCCGGCAGTCCGACCCCGATCAGGAAGGCGGTGAAGAAGTACAATCCGAGGGCCGCGCCGAGGCCGGCTGCGGCGACGAGGCTTGCCACCAGAGCTGCCCAGTGGCTCCAGCCCAGCGCGGCGATCAGGATCGGCAGCGGCGCGAGGTAAAACAGCAGCGTTGCCAGGATCGATCCCGAGACGACCGACGCGAACAACAGCGCCGCCGCGGCACCCGCGCCCAATCCGACGAGAAAGATCTGCACCATCGCAAGCTGTCCCGCTTCGTCAGCGGTTAGAGACGGATCCGAGTCCGTCCCAACCATCGGTCTTGGGCCCGCTGCCCGACGACCTCGCTCAACTTCCTAACCCTCCCCCGAAACGGCCGGCCGCGAAGCCGCCGGTGGGGGCCGTGCGCAGGCTCGGATCGCCTTCAGCGATCCGCCCTCCTTGCCAACGGAGGGCTGCGGGATGTTCGACCCGCGCTCAGCGGATCACGTAGGGCAGCAGGCCGAGAAACCGTGCGCGTTTGATCGCTTGCGCAAGCTCGCGCTGCTTCTTGGCCGACACTGCGGTGATGCGGCTCGGCACGATCTTGCCGCGCTCCGACACGTAGCGCTGCAGGAGCTTCACGTCCTTGTGGTCGATCTTGGGCGCGTTCGCCCCCGAGAACGGGCAAGTCTTGCGGCGCCGGAAGAACGGACGGCGGGTTTGGGTCGAAGAAAATGCCATGACCGTTACTCCTCCGTCGTTGCGGTTTCTTCAGCAGGCTCTTCGCGCGGGGGGCGGGCGTCGCGATCGCGGCGATGCTCGCCGCGGTCCCGATCTCGATCCCGATCGCGGTCACGAAAACCGCCGCGATCGCGGTCACGAAAACCGCCTCTCTCGCCTCGCTCATCGCGGTCACGGTCGGACTTGCGCATCATTGCGGAGGGCCCTTCCTCGTGCTCGTCGACGCGGATGGTGAGGTAGCGCAGGACATTTTCGTTGAGGCTTTCCTGCCGCTCGATCTCGTTGAGGGCCGCAGGGGGCGCATCGACGTTGAACAGAGTGAAATGCGCCTTGCGGTTCTTGCGCATGCGGTAGGAGAGCGATTTCACGCCCCATTGCTCGATCTTGGTGATCTTGCCGCCCATCTGCTCGATGACGCCTTTGAGCTGGGCGGTGAGTTCTTCGACCTGCTGCGCGCTCACGTCCTGGCGCGCGAGGAAGACGTGTTCATAGAGCGGCATGAGGATGCCTTTCCCTGATCCTTCGATGCTCCTCCCGGCGCCAAGCCCTTCGAGCCCTTTCGGGAAAGGCTCGAAAGCTGCGAAGGCGGGAACACGGGACGTCGGGCCATCAGGCCCCTGCCGCCGGTTTCTTGTTGGAAACCCGCAGCCGTCCGTTCAGCTCCCGGCCGGGATCGAGCGGAGGCCTGCGTTATAGGGGGTTTCGCCGAAAAGGCAAGCTTCACCGACAGCTTCACCGGCTGCTCGGCGCCAGCCGGTTCAAGCCGCGCGGTTCGCTCGGGCACTGGTCACGGCGATGCGCTGCAGCAGTTCGGCGAGCTTCACCGCGAGGTCGACTCCCTCGCGGATTTGACGTGTGCGCTTGGCGTCGGCGCCGGCGGCTCTGAGCCGTTTGAGCTCGGTGAGGAGCAGGTCGAGGCTGTCGGCGACGAGCCGATGGCGAAACGCCGGATCTTCGCGCGCGCGCGCAAGGTCGGCATCGGTGACCAGAAGACTCTTGCGCATCCGCCAACCCGCGAGGCTCGTTTCAAGCAGCAAGTTTAGCCGAGGCGGAGTTTTCGGCTGGTTAGGAACCAAGGTTTTCAATTGGTTACCAGACAAGCTTGTCGCTTCCTTAACACCGCCATGCCCGGCCGTGGCTTGACAGCGGGCAATGTCGCGGTGTCTTACGGCGCAACCTCATGAAAGGACGGAAAATGTCGGTCGCCTTCGTGTTTCCGGGGCAGGGCAGCCAGGCGGTCGGCATGGGCAAGGCGCTGGCCCTGGCCTTTGCGTCGGCCCGTGAGGTCTTCGAGGAGGTCGATGCCGCGCTCGGCGAAAAGCTCTCGACAATGATCTGGGATGGCCCGGCCGAGAAGGTGACGCTCACCGAAAACGCGCAACCTGGGCTCGTGGCGGTCTCGCTCGCCGCGATGCGCGTCCTTGAGACCGAGGCGGGCGTCGATCTCAAGCGGGAGGCGCAATTCGTCGCTGGCCATTCGGTCGGCGAATATTCCGCGCTGGCGGCGGCCGGCGCGTTGTCGCTGGCCGATGCGGTGCGGCTGGTGCGGGTCCGCGGCCAAGCCATGCAGCGGGCGGTGCCGGTCGGCGTCGGCGCGATGGCGGCGCTCCTTGGCGTCGAATTCGATGCCGCCGCCGCGATCGCTGCGGAGGCCGCGCAAGACCAGGTCGTCCAGGCCGCCAACGACAATGGCGGCGGACAGGTCGTGGTCTCCGGCCACAAGGCCGCGGTCGAGCGCGCGGTCGAGATCGCCAAGGCCAAGGGCGTGCGGCGCGCGATGATGCTTCCGGTCTCGGGCCCGTTCCATTCCGCGCTGATGCGGCCCGCGGCCGATGTGATGGCCGAGGCGCTCGCCAAGGTCACGATCAAGCCGCCCGCCGTGCCCCTCGTCGCCAATGTCTTGGCCAAGCCGATCACCGATCCGGCGCAGATCCGGCGCGGCCTCATCGATCAGGTGACTGGCACGGTACGCTGGCGCGAATCGATCGCGTATATGGCCAATGCAGGCGTCACCACGTTCTACGAAGCCGGTTCCGGCAAGGTGCTGAGCGGTCTCGTCAAGCGCATCGCGGAGGGGGCGACCGGCGTCGCGATTGGAACACCGGAGGATGTCGGGTCATTCAAGACCGCCCGAGCAACGCTAGGATAAGTTGGCAGCTGGGCGCTTCGCGCTCGCATCGGGATGATTCGAACGGTGATTTTGTGGAATGACGGGACGTTGATCCTTCAGGATGACGAGCCCGATGCGAGGAGCAAGCCATGTTCGATCTGACCGGCAGGACGGCCCTCGTCACCGGCGCGACCGGCGGAATCGGCGGGGCGATCGCGCGTGCGTTGCACCAGCAGGGGGCGGCAGTTGCGCTCTCCGGAACGCGCCGCGAGGTGCTCGATCAGATTGCGGGCGAGCTCCAAAGCCGCGTCCATGTCCTGCCGTGCAATCTCGCCGACAAGGAGGAAGTCGAAGCGCTGGTGCCGAAATGCGAAGAGGTGATGGGCCAGCTCGACATCCTGGTCGCCAATGCGGGCATCACCCGTGACAATCTCCTGGTCCAGCTTGGCGATGAAGCCTGGAACGACGTGATCGCAGTGAACCTGACTGCGACCTTCCGCCTCGCGCGGGCAGCCGTGCGCGGGATGATGCGCCGGCGATTCGGCCGGATTATCGCCATCACCTCGGTGGTCGGCCTCACCGGCAATGCCGGGCAGGGCAACTACGCCGCCGCCAAGGCAGGCATGATCGGCATGATCAAGTCGGTGGCGCAGGAATATGCCAGGCGCGGGGTCACCGCGAATTGCATCGCCCCGGGCTTCATCGCCACGCCGATGACGGACAAGCTCAACGAGAAACAGCGCGAGGCGATTCTTGCCCGCGTGCCCGCCGGCCGGCTCGGCGCGGGCGCCGATATCGCGGCAGCGGCGATCTATCTCGCCTCCGACGAAGCCGCTTATGTGACCGGGCAAACGCTCCATGTGAACGGGGGAATGGCCATGTTCTGAGGCATTTGGCGGAAGTGCGGCCGTGCTGGTCAAGGCATTTGAAGTATGGTAACCGAACCCCAGCTTGGCTGGGACATGCGGCCGCGGTGGCATTGCGTGGTCCGCTCGCGACCGCACTGTGGCCCGCGCCGTGGACCACGACCGGACATTCGCAATGGCTCGGGGGCGCCGACCGATCGAGCCCAATCCAAAGGACACGAGGGCGCAGCGATGAGTGACATCAGCGAGCGGGTGAAGAAGATCGTCGTGGAGCATCTGGGCGTCGAAGCCGACAAGGTGACCGAGAACGCGAGCTTCATCGACGATCTCGGCGCCGACAGCCTCGACACCGTGGAGCTCGTCATGGCCTTCGAGGAGGAGTTCGGCTGCGAGATCCCCGACGACGCCGCCGAAACCATTCTCACCGTGGGCGACGCGATCAAATTTCTCGAAAAGAACGCAAAAAGCTGAGCCTCCATTTCGGTGCGAACTCAAAAGCTTGCTTGAGAAGGCACTCCCTTCGCGCTTTCCCGCGGCGTGGGGCTATAATCGCCGCGGTTGTCCGGGGAGCCGAAAATGAGAAGGGTCGTCGTCACCGGGCTCGGCATGGTGACGCCGCTCGCCTGCGGCGTCGAGGCTTGATCGGCTCCGGCATCGGCGGCGTCGAAGGCATCGCCGAGAACGCCATTATCCTGAAGGAGCGGGGGCCGCGCCGGATCTCGCCGTTCTTCATTCCCGGGCGGATCATCAACCTCGCCGCCGGCTACGTCTCGATCGAATTCGGGCTCAAGGGTCCGAACAGCGCCGTCGCCACCGCCTGCTCGACCGGCTCGCACGCGATCGGCGATGCCGGACGGATGATCGCGCTTGGTGATGCCGACGTCATGCTTGCGGGCGGGACGGAATCTCCGGTCAATCGAATCTCGATGGCAGGCTTTGCCGCAATGCGCGCGCTCTCGACCCATTTCAACGATGAGCCCACGCGCGCGTCGCGGCCCTACGACAAGGACCGTGACGGCTTCGTCCTCGGTGAGGGCGCAGGCGTCGTCGTGCTGGAAGAGTACGAGCACGCCAAACGCCGGGGGGCGAAAATCTACGCCGAGCTCGTCGGCTATGGGCTCTCGGCCGACGCCTATCACATCTCGGCGCCCTCGCCTGACGGCGACGGCGCGCTGCGCTGCATGAATGCCGCCATCCGCCGCGCCGGCATCTCGCCGGCGGAGATCGACTACATCAATGCCCACGGGACCTCGACCCCGCTCGGCGACGAGATCGAGCTCGAGGCCGTGCACCGCCTCGTCGGCAACGCCGCGGGGCGGCTGTGCATGTCCTCGACCAAGTCCTCGATCGGCCACCTCCTGGGCGCAGCGGGCGCAGTCGAGGCGATCTTCTCGGTTCTCGCCATGCGCGACGGCGTGGTGCCGCCGACCATCAACCTCGACAATCCTTCGGTCGAGACCCCGATCGATCTCGTGCCGCACCAGGCCAAACAGCGCACGATCGATGTGGCCCTGTCGAATTCCTTCGGTTTCGGCGGCACGAATGCGTCGCTGATATTTCGTCGGTTCCGGGATGGCGCTGGGGCCGGGTAGGGACGTCGATCCTGCCTTTTGCCATATTCGGTTCTAATGTTGGCGCTTATGGGGGGCCGGAGTCGGCTGATCGCAGATTTCGGTGGCCGTAGTATTAGAAAACTGCGACCAATGGAGTGGCACTTGGACTGCGCCGGAAGGCAGACCGGCAGTACGCGGGGTTAGGGCGGTGAATCCAGAAGACACACCGCCGTCCGGCGATGGGGATGGCCGCGTGCCATCGTCCGCGCCGGCGGTGGGGCGATCTGTACTGCCTGGAAGTGCGGCCAAGCCGCCCCCCGCGCGCGCGATTTCCCCCAGGCTCCGCCACCCGCCGTTGTCTGATTCGCCGCGACCGTCGGCGGTGAAACCGGATGGCGGCCCTGGCGCGCCTGGGAACGGATCCGGAACCAGCGCCTGGCTCCGGGCACCGTTGATGTCCAATCCACTGGCCGCTGCTTCCGGCGCCCGCGCTGGAGCGACCCCAGCGGCGCCCCAGAATGGGCGCGGCCAGCAAGCAAAACCCGCCCGCTTCACCCACCGGGTAGCTCCCGGTCTGCCGCCACAACCGCGGCTGTTTGCGCGGGCAATCGCGCCGGCGGAACCCGAGCCGCCTATCGCGGAAGAGCCGATCTCGGTTATTGTGGAACCTGCTTCGGGTGCGGCCGGACGCCCGCCGGCGATTCCCGCCGCCCCAGTTTCGGCCCAAATGGGCCGGACGGTGGTGGACGCAGGCGACCCCTATCCGCCCATCTCCGGGCGACCGATGAATGGACTTGGCACGGAGCTCATGGAGCAGAGACGCATCACCCCACGCAGCCCCCGCGCCGCCCTTGAGCCCGAATCCGTGCCGCTCCCCACCCGCCGATCGAAGCGGGCACGGAACCCATTGGTGATCGTCGGCAACGCCGTTTTCACCCTGCTGATCCTGGCGGGGATCGCTGGCGGCGCGGCCTTCGCTGTCGGCAAGCATCGCTTCGAGGCGCCCGGTCCACTCGAACAGGAGAAGGTGGTCAACATTCCCCCTCGGCTCGGCATCCTGGAGATCGCCGACGTGCTGCGACGCGAAGGCGTGATCGACGAGCACCCGCTAGTCTTTTTCGGTGGCGTGTTTGCGCTCAAGGCGCGCACCGAGCTCAAGTCCGGCGAATACCTCTTCCCCCGGCGCGCCAGCGTGCGCGACGTGGTCGAGACCCTGGTCGAGGGCAAGGTCGTGCAATATCAACTCGCGATTCCCGAAGGCCTGACCTCCGAGCAGATCGTGGCTCGCCTCCTCGACAGCGACATCCTCGCCGGCAACATCAAGGACCTGCCGCGCGAGGGCACCCTCCTCCCCGAGAGCTACCGCTTCGCCCGCGGCACGCCGCGCGAGCTGGCGATCAAGCGCATGCAGGACGCTCATCAGCGGGTCGTGCAGGAGATCTGGGACCGCCGTATCCCCGACCTTCCGCTTCGGACCAAGGAGCAGCTCGTCATCCTCGCCTCCATCATCGAGAAGGAAACAAGCAAGCCCGACGAGCGAACCCGGGTCGCTGCGGTCTTCGTCAACCGCCTCAAGCAGAGGAAGCGGCTCGAATCCGACCCGACCATCATCTACGGGCTCATCGGCGGCAAGGGCTCGCTCGGTCACCCGATCACCAAGAGCGAGAAAGAGCAGCCGACGCCCTACAATACCTACATGATCGACGGTCTACCTCCCGGGCCGATCGGCAATCCCGGCCGCGCCTCGCTCGAGGCCGCGTCCAATCCGGCGCGTACCAAGGAACTCTATTTCGTGGCCGACGGCACCGGTGGACATGTCTTCGCCGAGACTTATGACCAACACATCAAGAATGTCGCGCGCTTGCGCGTGATCGAGCAGGATCAGAAGGACCCGACGCCCGCGTCGGCCGCGGAAGCGTCGGCTCCAACGCCCGCGCGCGCCACTGCGCCGCCGGCGCGGCCCAAGCGCAACGGCAAGAAGCAATGAGCCTTCGATCGGCCGCTCGAGGTGAGCGTCGTCCCGCCCTTGTGACGCCCGCGCCCCGCCGCTAAGGTCGCGGCCGAATCTATCATCCAGGATTTTCCTGCAAGGCGAACGAAGCCGATGGCGCTTTCGAGCATGACCGGCTTCGCGCGCAGCCACGGCGTTTGCGGCTCTTACGCCTGGGCCTGGGAGCTCAAATCGGTCAATGCCAAGGGGCTCGACTTTCGGCTGCGGTTGCCGCCGGGTTGGGACGCGGTCGAGGTGCCCGTGCGCAGCCGCGCCGCCGAGGTTCTCGCGCGCGGCACGGTCTACGGCACGCTCACGGTCGAGCGCGAGGGCGTCGCGCCGGTGGTGCGGGTGAACGAGCCCGTGCTCGCAGCGGTGCTCGCGACCATCAAGCGCCTCGGCGGCCAAGTGGCAGCCGAGCCACCGCGGCTCGACGGCATCCTCGCGCTCAAGGGCGTGATCGAGGTCATCGACGAGGACGAGCGCGAGGAGGACCGGCGCGCCGCCGAGGAGGCCGTGATCGCCGGCTTCCATCAAACCGTGACGCAGCTTTCCACGATGCGCCGCCGTGAGGGCGAGACGCTGGGATTGGTGCTGGCCCAGCGCCTCGCCGAAATTGCGACGCTCGCCGCGCGTGCGGACGCGGCCCCCGGCCGCCGGCCCGAGGCGATCAGGGCGCGCATCGCCGAGCAGGTGACGCTGCTGCTCGACGCGTCGCATCGCTTCGATGCCGATCGGCTGCACCAGGAAGCGATCCTGATCGCCAGCAAAGCCGACATCCGCGAGGAGCTCGATCGGCTCGCATCCCATGTCGCCCAAGCCAAGCGGATGATCGCCGGCGGCAGCGCCATCGGACGCCGGCTCGACTTTCTCGCCCAGGAGCTCAACCGCGAAGCTAATACGCTCTGCGCCAAGTCGAACGACGTGGAGCTGACCAATATCGGTCTTGAGCTCAAGACCGTGGTCGAGCAATTTCGCGAGCAGGTGCAGAACCTGGAATGAGATTGTTATGACAAGCGGACGCGGTCAAAGGCCGGGCAAAGCCGCGATCGCCCGGCGCGGGCTGATGCTTGTTCTGTCCTCGCCCTCGGGCGCCGGCAAGACGACCCTGTCACGCATGTTGCTTCAGGAAGATTCGCAGGTCTGCCTTTCCGTCTCGGTCACGACGCGTCCAGCACGCCGCGGCGAGGTTGACGGACGTGACTACCATTTCATCGATGATGCTCGCTTCGATGCGATGATTCGAAGCGGGAAGCTTTTGGAATGGGCGAAGGTATTTGATTATCGGTATGGGACGCCGCGCCAGCCTGTCGCCGCGGCGCTTGATGCCGGTCGTGATGTCCTTTTCGATATTGATTGGCAAGGCACCCAGCAACTTCGGGAAAAGGCCAGAAGCGATCTCGTCAGCGTATTTGTCCTGCCGCCTTCCGCCGAGGAGCTCGAAAGGCGATTGAGAAACCGCGCGCAGGACGACGACGAAACGATCAGGAAAAGAATGGACAAAGCCGCGGAAGAGATGAGTCATTGGGCAGAATACGACTATGTCGTCATCAACGCCGATATCGATCGAGCGTTTGTAGAGGCGCGCGCCATCCTTTACGCCGAGCGTTTGAAGCGCGAGCGTCAGCCGGGGCTTTCGGACTTCGTGCGGGTCCTGCAGGCAAAATTGTGAGCTGGGGTTATCGGCGTTCAGCGAATGCCCGCGCAAGCTTCACGAAACCTTCGACCGAAATTTCCTCGGCGCGCGCGGTGGGCTCGATTTCGGCGGCGGCGGCGAGCGCGAGCGGATCGGTCCCGAGCGATTTGAGGCTCGAACGCAGCATCTTGCGGCGCTGGCCGAAGGCCGCTGCGGTCACGAGCTGGAGCGCGCGGGGGTCGCAGGCAAACGGCTCGGGGCGCGGAATCAGCTCGACGAGCGACGACGTGACCTTGGGCGGCGGCACGAAGGCGGCGGCAGCGACGTCGAACAGGATGCGCGCCGCGGTACGCCAGCCGACGAGCACGGAAAGGCGCCCGTAGCTCTTGCCACCCGGCGCGGCGACGATGCGCTCGGCGACCTCACGCTGGAACATCAGCAGCAGCCGGTCATACCAGGGCGGCCAGGGCTCGAGGGTGAGCCAGGATACCAGAAGAGCGGTCGCGATGTTGTAGGGGAGGTTGGCGACGATGCGAGTGGGACCGGGAGCGAGACGCCCGCGCGGATCGAAATCGAGCGCATCGCCCGCGATGATGTCAAGGCGGCCTGGATGATGGGCGGCGATCTCCGCAAGCGCAGCGATGGCGCGTTCATCGCGCTCGACCGCGACGACCTTCCGCGCCCCTTGTGCGAGCAGCGCACGGGTGAGGCCGCCGGGGCCAGGACCGATCTCGACCACGGTCACCCCGTCGAGCGCGCCCGCGGCGCGCGCGATGCGGCCAGTGAGGTTGAGATCGAGCAGGAAATTCTGGCCGAGCGATTTCTTGGCCGAGAGACCGTGCCGTCTGATCACCTCCCGCAGCGGCGGCAGATCATCGACGGCGTTCATGCGGGCAACGCGATCGGCCGGTCCGCGGACTTCATCGAGAGGCGTGCCGCAAGCCTCAGCGCGGCGATCAGGCTCTGCGGGTCGGCTCGTCCAGTGCCGGCGATGTCGAAGGCGGTGCCGTGGTCGGGCGAGGTGCGCACGAACGGCAGGCCAAGCGTGACGTTCACTGCGTGGTCGAACGCGAGGGTCTTGATCGGGATCAACGCCTGATCGTGATACATGGCGAGCGCCACGTCATAGGTCGCGCGTGCTGCCGCATGAAACAGCGTATCCGCGGGCAGCGGTCCGCGCGCATCGATGCCTTCAGCCTTGAGGCGCTCGACCGCGGGGCGGACCACGGTAAAATCCTCCTCGCCGAGCGCGCCGTCCTCGCCGGCATGCGGGTTGAGGCCGGCGACCGCCAGGCGCGGGCGCGCGATATCGAGCCGGTGGACGAGATCACGCGCGACGATGCGGCCGGTCTCCACGATGAGGTCGGTTGTGAGCCTTTCGACCACAGCTTTCAGCGGGAGGTGGATGGTG
>WNFT01002494.1_pt1 | contig 15814 bp, 13 predicted proteins | sample 5400191 | NCBI WGS metagenome assembly WNFT01 (sample SAMN13153359, study PRJNA577476) | soil metagenome | isolation source: 80 cm saprolite under Madrone tree | place: USA:California | collected 2016-06-14 | reverse complement strand
ACGAATCCTGCACCTCAAATCCGAAATCCGAAATATCAGATTGGACTGGGCAATGCGACTCAGGCAGTCCAATCTGATATTTCGGATTTCGGATTTGAGGTGCAGGATTCGTCCAATTTCAAAATCTTCCTGGTACTCCACTCCCCTGAATAATCTTGCGCTCACCCCTACCGCTGTTATGAAATTCGTGTTCGTTTCCAAGGAGATCTCATGAAGCGATTCCCGACAATGCTGGCCCTGGCTGCGCTGGTCCTGGTCACCGCCCTTGCGGTTCGCGCGCAGGAAAAATCCCGCAGGTTCGTTCCAGTCACAGACGCGATGTTGCAGAAGCCCGATCCCGCGAACTGGATGATGTGGCGGCGCACGCTCGATAGCTGGGGCTACAGCCCGCTCAATCAGGTCAACCGGGGCAACGTCTCGCAGCTCAAGCTAGCCTGGACGCGAGGCATGGCCCCCGGCTCCTCGCAGGAGTCCACGCCGCTCGTCTACGACGGCGTGATGTACCTGCCGCATTCGGGCGACTACATCCAGGCCCTCGACGCGAAGACCGGCGACCTGATCTGGGATTACCAGCGCAAACTCCTGAATGAAGCGCGGCGCGACAGAAACCGGAACATCGCGATCTACGGAAACCTGATCATCGACACGAGCATGGACAACTACGTCTACGCTCTCGATGCGCAGACCGGAAAGCTGGCGTGGGAAACGCAGATTCTCGATCCGAAGAAACCCGCGAACGCGAGTTCCGGACCGATCATCGCGAACGGTAAAATCATCGCCGGCCGCCAGTGCCAGCCGGGCGCCACCTACGAAGGCTGCATCATGACGGCGCACGACGCGAAGACAGGCAAGGAACTGTGGCGCACGAGCACGATTCCCAAGCCGGGCGAGCCCGGCGACGAAACGTGGGGCGGCGTGCCGATGGAGCAGCGATGGCATATCGGCACATGGATGGTTCCCAGCTACGACCCGGAATTGAATCTGATCTACTTCGGAACCTCGGTAACGATACCGGCACCGAAGTTCATTCTCGGCGGCAACAACAACAAGCATCTCTACCACAACTCCACGCTCGCCCTGAATGCCGACACCGGAAAGATCGTGTGGTACTACCAGCACATCGTGGATCACTGGGATCTCGACCATCCATTCGAGCGGATGCTGGTGGATACCGCGGTCGCACCAAGCGCGCGGGACGTGATGTGGATCAATCCGAAGATCAAGCCGGGCGAGCGGCGCAAGGTGATCACCGGAATTCCCGGCAAAACCGGCGTCGTGTACACGCTCGATCGGAAGACCGGTGAATTCCTCTGGGCGCGGCCCACGGTCTACCAGAACGTGATCAGTGCGATCGACGGCAACACGGGTGAAGTGACTGTCAACGGCGAGGTGACCTTCAACGCGATCAACCAGAGCCGCGTTGTGTGCCCGGGCAGCACCGGCGGAAAGAACTGGCCCGCCGGCGCGTACAGCCCGTTGACGAACATGATGTACTTCCCGCTGCAAAACCTGTGCAACACGGCCACGACCACCACGGACCAGCGCGATCCGTCGAAGGTCTACGGTATCAGCATGGTTCAGCAGCTTGCGCCGGGCTCGGACAAAGTCGGCACGGTGTGGGCGATCTCCGTGGAGACCGGCCAGGCCATGTGGAAGTATGAGCAGCGCGCGGGAACCTTGTCTCTGGTGTCGACGGGCGGCGGGCTGGTGTTCGGCGGCGACGACAACGGGCGCTTCCGGGCATTCGACGACAAGACTGGCAAGGTCTTGTGGGAGACGAATCTCGGGTCGCCGGTCAGCGGGTTCCCGGTGACATTTGCAGTCGGCGGCAAGCAATACGTCGCCGTGAGTACGGGGACGTCTCTGGTGTCGAGTTCAGCACTGCGGCTTACCCCGGAACTGCGGCCGGGCAATGCGGCGAATGTCTTCGTGTTTGCGCTCCCGTAGAAGTTTTTTAGCCGCGAATTATGCAAATTACGCAGATGGGCGCATTAAAGAATCTTTGACGCGCCCATCTGCGTAATTCGCGTAATTCGCGGCTAAAAAACTTCAATACAAGGGAAACCGCTCGCACAACGCTGCCACGTCGCGACGCACACGCTGCTGCACGCTTTCGTCATTAAGCGCGTCCAGCACATCCGCGATCCAGTCGCCGATGGCTTCCATCTCGGCTTCTTTCATTCCACGGGTCGTCAGCGCGGAGGTGCCGATGCGGATACCGCTCGGCGTGAGTGGTGGGTTCTGGTCGAATGGAATGACGTTCTTGTTCACCGTAATGCCGGCCTTGTCGAGGGCCTGTTCGGCCTGTTTGCCGTTGATGCCTTTTGAAAAAACATCCACGAGCATGAGGTGAGTGTCCGTTCCCCCGGACACGATTCGAAACTTCCGCGATGCGATCTTCGCGGCCATGGCTCTGGCATTGCGGACAACCTGCCGGATGTACGTTCGAAATTCGTCCCCAGCCGCTTCCCGGAAACATACCGCCTTCGCGGCGATCACATGCACCAGCGGGCCGCCCTGCATTTCGGGGAAGACGGACCGGTTGAGATCCTTGGCAAAGGACTCGCGGCACATCACCATACCGCTGCGGGGGCCGCGCAGCGTCTTGTGCGTCGTGCTTGTGACGAATTCCGAGTGAGGAACCGGCGAAGGATGTTCTCCTGCGGCAACGAGCCCCGCGATGTGCGCGATATCGACCATTACCATCGCGCCGTTCTCTCGGGCGATCCTGGAAATACGCTCGAAGTCGATAATCCGCGGATAGGCGCTGGCTCCGGCCACGATCAGTTTCGGTTTGTTTTCGTGCGCCAGCGTGGCCAACTGATCGTAGTCGATGACCTCGGTATCCTTGCGAACCCCGTATGGCACGATCCGATAGTATTTGCCGGAGAAATTCAACGGATGGCCGTGGGTGAGATGGCCGCCGTGCGAGAGATTCATGCCGAGGATCGTGTCGCCGGGCTTCAGAATCGTGAGATAAACCGCCATGTTGGCCTGGCTGCCCGAGTGCGGCTGAACGTTGACGTGCTCGGCGCCGAAAAGCTTTTTCGCACGATCGATGGCGAGGCTCTCGACCACGTCGGCGAACTCGCAGCCGCCGTAGTAGCGGCGCCCGGGATATCCCTCGGCGTACTTGTTGGTGAAGACGGAGCCCGTCGCTTCGAGTACGGCCTTGTAGGTGAAGTTTTCCGATGCGATCAGTTCCAGGCCTGTGGCCTGGCGACGCTCTTCATTCTGGATGGCAGAGTGGATTTCCGGATCGAGATCTTTGAGAGAAGCGTTGAATCGGTTCATAGGATCTAAAATTTATCATTAACTGTAGCGGCGGTCTATGACCGCCGGTAAAACCGGTAAAACCGGCGGTCATAGACCGCCGCTACAGTAAGACTCAATGCTCCAACTTATCCGCACTTATCCGTTGCGGGCTGCGCAGCCGCAGTATAGTATTCGCGCGAAGTGAAGTTACGCGATCTCTACGCCAGACCGGGTTTGACCTTTTCGATCGAGTTCTTTCCTCCGAAGACGCCTGAGGGCGACGCCGCTCTCTTCCGGGAAGTGGAGATTCTCAAGACACTCAATCCTGCGTTTTGCTCCGTCACCTACGGAGCCGGTGGAAGCACGCGGGACAAGACTGTTGAGATTGTGACCCGGCTCCATGATGACGTCGGACTGGAGGTCATGTGCCACCTGACCGTTGTGGACCAGTCCAAAGACGACGTCCGCGCCGTCCTGAACAGGCTCAAAGCCAACCGGATCGAAAACATCATTGCGCTCGCAGGCGATCCTCCCAAGGGCGTCACCGACTGGAGGCCGCATCCCGAAGGATTTCATTACTCGACGGAACTGGTGCAGGAGGCCGCCGCCTACAACTGGTTCTCGATTGCAGTGGCCGGCTTTCCGGAAGTGCATCCACGCGCGGAAAGCCGGGAGTCGGATCTCCGGTATCTCAAACTGAAGGTCGATGCCGGCGCCGACGCGGTGATCACGCAGCTCTTTTTCGACAACGAAGACTACTATCGCTACGTGGATGACTGCAGGAAGATCGGCATCAAAGTGCCGATTGTTCCCGGCATCCTGCCGGTTCAGTCCACGGCCCAGACGCGCCGCTTTGCCGCGATGTGCGGGTCGAAGATCCCGGCGCGCCTCGACGGGCTGCTCGTGAAAGTGGAGAGCGACGCCGCGGCGGAGCTCGATCTCGGCATCGAATATGCCACCGAACAGTGCGAGGGACTTTTGCGTTTTGGCGTACCCGGAATTCATTTCTACTCGCTGAATAAGTCCCGCTCCGTCAAGGCGATATTCGAAAACCTTTCGCTGCTCGAACCTAATTCGGGGACAGACGTATAAATCACCTAATTACGAATCAAGGGTCTTTTACCCGTAATTAGGTGATTTATGCGTCTGTCCCCGAATTAGGTTCAGGCCGTTGACCCCGATTCGCCGGGTCGTGTATAAACCCCAGGGAGTACTTTTGTCATGATCTTACACGTAAACCACGTCAGGCCGGGCCATGCCAAGCTGGCTGGGGACGTGGTTGCCACGCTGCTCTCCCTGCTCGAGGACGGGCGCGTCCAATCCGGCATCCTGCAGAATCTGGATGTTCATCTCGACTGGATCCAGTACAAGACGAATTTTCGGGAACCCATCATCGTGCGGAAGGCGGTCCGCAACGACGAAGTGCTTCCGATGATCGAGATTGCCATCGATCTGCGCCAGATCGGCGAGACCAACCTCCGCGAATCGCTCGCCGAGGTATTGAAGACGGCGTCTCCGGAATCGGTGGACGGTCATCGCGTCGCCCTGGAGCCGTTCGGGCCGATGCGAAACAGCGTCGTGTGGAGCTTCAACAAACTGTACTGGCAGTACCTGCCGGACTGGGAGAGGGTCTCCGGAAAGGGATACGAGAAGGCGCTCCCGGGAGGAACCTCCGACGGCCACAATCCGGTCGCCATCAAGGATTCCGCGAACAAGTTCTGGACGCTCCTGAAGGACATGGACACCAAGGGCCAGCTTCCCCCGGAAATCTTCGTCATGGAAATCGGCGTCGGCACGGCCGAGCGAGCCCTGCGCTGGATGAACGACTTCAAGGAACAGGATCGTGAGCACGGAACCCAGTACTATCCCCGGATCCGATTCCTTGTTGCCGACTACTCGATCGCGACTCTGAACCGGGCAACGGAACGCCTAAACCCGCATGGCGAGCTGTGCAGCTTTCTGGCGCTCGATGCGCTGAATCCTTTCAAGTCGCTATCGTTCCTGCGCTACAAGATGCTCTATATCCACCTGACGAACGTCTACGACAACCTGCCGACCGACGAAATCGCCGTGCGCGACGGCAAGTACTACTTCGTTCAGGTTCGCTCGTACCTGCACCAATCGGAAGTCCAGAAAATCTGCGAGAAGTTCGGCGTGCCGCCGGGCGACTTCAACCGCACGGTCACGCGGCTGCTCGAGGTCGGGCCGGTGCATTTCTCGCAAATCGATCAGGGCATGGGGTTCTGGCAGGCAGTCTGGGCGGCGCTGCACCTGGAGGAACGCCTGGTCGCGGTGGACAGTCTTCTGGAAGCTCCGCTGCCGCCGGGAATGAGACCTTCGCACGTGGAGGAGTTTGTCGGCGACTCGGCCGACCTGCGGTTCCACCTGAGCTCGGGCGCCGTCGAAAGCTTCAGCAATACGATCCCGCTGCTTCACCCGCGCGGATTCCTGGAGGTGCAGGATATTTTTGTCGCCAAGGTTTCCGATTACCTTCAGGGATTCCGAGGACCGGGGAAACTCGACGGCTCCATCCTCAATTGGGTAAACGGCGCGATGCTCGCGGAGATTGGAAGACAGGCCGGTTACGATGTGCACTTCGCGCCATTCCGCTACCGCGAGAAGTCAAATACGTCGATCCTGTACACGACACAACGGGAGCAATGATATGAATCTACCAATCCTGCCCACGTCGGTCGTGGGAAGTTATTCGATGCCGAGTTGGCTGGAACGGCTCAAGACCGAATACATCATGCGCAAAATCAGCCGGCACGATCTGGACGAAATCCACGACACCGCCGTCAAATCCGCCATCAAAGACCAGGAAATGGCCGACGTCGACATCATCACGGACGGCGAAATGCGCCGCGACAACCTGATCGACTATTTCGCCGAACGCCTGCCGGGCACGCAAATCGATCACACGTCGAAAAAGTTCTATTACGACTTCTATGAGAGTGTCGTCACCGGAAAGATTCCCACGGCTTCGTTGGGACTGGTGGACGACTTCAAATTTCTCAAGGCAAATACGAGCCGCGAGATCAAGTTCTGCATCACGGGACCTCATTCGCTGGTGAAGCGCATCCGGAACGAGTATTACAAGACCGAAGAAGATTTCGCCCTGGACATCGCGCGGGTCATGAACATGGAGCTCAAGGAACTGGTACGGGCCGGCGCGCGGCACATCCAGATCGACGAGCCGTATTATTCCGGCTTTCCCCAGGATCTGCCCTTCGGCGTCCGGCTGCTCAATACGCTGGTGGACGGCGTGGATGCGCAGATTGGCGTGCACATCTGCTACGGCAACCGGTACGGCCGGCCGTCATGGGCAGGCAACTATCGGTATCTCTTTCCGGCGATTCTCGAGGCGCACGTGCACCAGCTCACGCTGGAATTCGCATGGCGTGGTGGCGAGGACCTGGAGCTTTTCAAGGAGTTTCCCGGCAAGCTCGAGGTGGGAGTCGGCGTGATCGATGTGAAGAGCGATTCGGTGGAGTCGCCGGAAATCGTCGCGGAGCGGATACGCCACGCGCTCAAGTTCCTGCCGCCGGAGCGCACGGCGGTGCTGCCTGATTGCGGGCTGCTGCGTTTGCGGCAACCGGTCGCACTGGGCAAGCTGAAGGCGATGGTTCAGGGGGCGAAGATCGTGCGGAAGGAACTGCAAGGTTAAGGGAAATTAGCCGCGAATTACGCGGATTACGCGAATGGGGCGCAAAAAAAATTCTTGATGCGCCCCATTCGCGTAATCCGCGTAGTTCGCGGCTAATTCTCCCGTAAGCCAAACGTGAACAGCGAACTCCCCACCACGATGCTCACGTACTGTTTCCCATTCACCGCAAACGTCATGGGCCCGGCCGCAACCGAAGGCCCCAGATTCGTCTGCCACAGCAACCTCCCGTCGCGGGCGTCGAGCGCGTAAAACGCTCCGTCTCTCCCGCCGCTGAACAGCACATCGGAGGCGGTGGTCAGAATGCCGGCTTCGGTCGAGGCGGCGTTTTGCCGGAACTCCCATTTTTTGTCGCCCGTCTTCGGATCGATCGCGCGGACGGCCCCGTAGGCATCGTCATCCCGATTGCCCGGTTTGGGGAACAGGCCGGCGAATCCCTGGCCCTCATGGAACTCCGGCGGCTCCTGACCTTTTATATATGTCGTCGAGCTGTTCTCCCATGTCGGGATATAAAAGAGGCCGGTGCGCGGGCTGTAGGACGGCGGGTACCAGTTGGTTCCGCCCTGGTTGCCGGGATAGACGAGCGTGCCTGCAATGGTGGGCACGATTCCCGCCACCCGTATGGGCCGGCCTTTCTCGTCGAACCCATCCGCCCAGTTCACTTTCACGAACGGCCGGGCGCGCAGAAACTCGCCTGTCAGACGGTCGAGCACGTAAAACATTCCGTTGCGATTCGCCCAGAACATCACTTTGCGCGAGCGGCCCTGCCAGTCCATGTCCGCCAGCACCGGGGTTTGCGTGGAATCCCAGTCGAACTCGTCGTGCGGCGAAAACTGGTAGTACCACTTCAGCTTTCCTGTATCCGGATCGAGCGCGATCACGGAGCAGCTGTACAGGTTGTCGCCGAGGCGGGCATTGCCGTCCCAGTCCGGGCCGGGATTGCCGGTGCCCCAGTACGTGAGGTTCGCATCCGCGTCATAGGAGCCGGTTACCCAGACGGGTGCTCCACCGTGCATCCACGAGTCACCGCTCCACGTTTCATGGCCGGGCTCGCCGGGTCCGGGAACCGTGTTGAACCGCCAGACTTCCTCGCCAGTATTCACATTCCATGCGGCGATGAATCCGCGCACCCCGTATTCTCCACCGGCCGTGCCTGCGATCACTTTGTCCTTCACCACGAGCGGGGCATGCGTGAACGCATAGCCCTGTTTCGGATCCGCGGCGGGAGTATTCCAGAGTTCTTTGCCGGTCTTCGCATCGATGGCGATCATGCGCGCGTCGAACGCAGCGAGAAAGAGTTTGTCGCCCAGGATCGCAAGGCCGCGCGTCAATTTGCCGCAGCAATTTCTGGCCGCGGGATCGGGCTTGTGGGAGTACGTCCAGATGGTCTTGCCGGTGGCAGCGTTCAGCGCAATCACGTCATTCGGGCTCTGGATCGTGTACATGGTTCCGTCCACCACCAGCGGCGTGACTTCGTGCTTTTCCAGCGAGCGGGATTGAAAGACCCACTTCAGCTCCAGGTCCTTCGCATTTGCGGGAGTGATTTGCGTGAGCTGGCTGTGCCGCTGGCTCAGTGGCGAGCCTCCGTAGGTGAGCCAGTTCTGCGGCTCTTGATTCGCCTTGAGGATCCGGTCGAAGGAGACGTTCGGCGATGGAACTTCCCGGTTGGGTGGGGGTGGAGGCCCCTGAGCGAGAAGCGTGGCGGTGAACAGCATACAGACAAACACGCGCATCATCATTCTGTACCTCGAGAGTTTTAGTCCGGTTGAGAACTGAAAATTGATTAGTGATTAGTGAGTAATGTACTTTGTCCATCTTTCCAAGTACATTACTCACTAATCACAAAGACACAAAGAATTAGCCGCGAATTACGCTGATTACGCGAATGGGGCGCATCAAGATTTTTTTTTGCGCCCCATTCGCGTAATCAGCGTAATTCGCGGCTAATTCTTTGTGTCTTTGTGGTTATCTCACGCCACATTTACTCTTTTCCCGAGCAAATAGTCTTCAAACCAGAGGCGAGCCTGATATGCGACTTGTTCCAACGCTCCGGGTTCCTCAAACAGGTGGCTTGCGCGAGGAACAATTACCAGTTCGTGCGGCGCCCGCAACTTGGCTGCGGCCTGTTGATTCAGTTCAATAACAGTTTCGTCATACTCTCCGACGATCAGCAACGTCGGCGCAGTGACGAACTCGAGCGATGGTCCAGCCAGATCCGGTCGTCCACCACGGGAAACGATGGCTTCGACGATTTTCGGGAGTCTTGCCGCAGCAACGAGAGCGGCCGCGGCGCCGGTGCTTGCCCCCAAATAACCGATATGCTGCGCTTCGGGACCGGACCGTGCGCTGACCCAGCCGGTTGCGTTTTCCAGGCGCTCCGCAAGCAAATCGATATCGAATCGTAAATGCGCGGTCTGTTGATCCAGAGCTTCCTCGCCGGGGGTCAACAAATCGAGAAGGAGCGTGGAGATTCCGGAGGCGTTGAGAATTCGCGCGACGTACTTATTCCGTGGACTGTGACGGCTGCTCCCGCTGCCGTGTGCAAACAGCACCGTCGCGCTACTGGCCGGGGGAATTCCAAGGTCCCCTTCGATCACTCCACCGGCGATGGGAATTGAAACTGGATGGGACTCGACTATGAGGTTCATATCTCTATTTAAGATATCGTTCCCGCCAGATTTCAATAGGCACGTTGCCTACCTCCGCAAGTCACTCTTTCTCAAGCGATGGCCAACAACTTGCACCAACCATTATGAGACTTGGGGGCTGAAAGGAGGACGACCAATGGCTAAGGAAAGGAAATGCGGTCATCCCGCTTGCAATTGTACGGCCCTGAACGGCGACAAGTATTGCAGTCCGTACTGCCACGATGCAGGAAAGTTGACCGAGCTCGCTTGCAATTGCGGCCACGAAGGCTGCGCTGAGGAAATGGCTCACGAGGGCTGATGAAACACAAAGGCACAAAGAATTAGCCGCGAATTACTCGGATTACGCGAATGGGGCGCAAAAAAAAATCTTGATGCGCCCCATTCGCGTAATCCGCGTAATTCGCGGCTAATTCTTCTTTGGTGTTTACAGGATTATTCCCATTTGCCGACCGTTTTTCCATCGGGGAACTTCGCAGCGACGAAGCCGCCGGCCGGAGCACCACTGCGCATGGGATGGATGCGCATGACGACCTTCGCACCCGCCGGGAATGTCGACGGACGATAGCCCTGGCGCGCCAGGGAATTCGGGGCGCCCCACTCGACGCTCCACTCTTCCTTCTCGCCCCTGGGGTTCTCGACCACCACCTGAATCCAGGTATGGGGATTCTTGAATTGAAACTCTTTGATCGTGCCCGTGATTTCCTTCACCTGATCCATGAACTCCGCACCCGAGTGGTGTGCGACCGCGGGCTGAACCGCGAAGAAAAATCCAGCCACAGCCAAAATTGCCAGAACAACTCTATAAACCGACTTCATAACGATCTCCTTCGGGATAGAGATTAATCCTTTTCCTTGTCTTCTAACGGCTTGCCGTCCGGACCCAATGTCAGGGTTCGGCCCGTTGCGGCGTCGACCGGATTTCGATTGTTTTCGGCACAGCCGTAATCGTAGACGCGAGTCCCTGTGGGCAAACGCCGGAATTGCTTGGTGACCGTCCAGGGCTTCGTGAAAGCCTTCGCGTCCTCGATGACCATCTGCGCCTCGATGTTTGTGTCATTGATCCTTCGCATGCGGGTGGTCGCCTGTGCGGCATCGCTTAGAACCGCGCCGGTTCTGTCGAGTATGGAATCTCCATCGCGAGATCCCTTCAGGGCCACAGTCTGGAACACGAGTGTGTCGCCTTCCCAATGACCAGCCGAATCGCCGGTATACGTTCCCCACCTTTCTTCCGGCGCCAGGACTGCTCGTCCATCTGTATAAATGCGCATGACGTTCGGACCGTTTTCCGTAAGAATCCAGAACTCTTCGGGCCGGATGACGAACTCGTAGACATCCGGCAGGTTCATGATTCGCGGAAATCCGACGGGAACGCCGCAATTGGTTATCACATCAGGAAGCCGGTCATGGTCTCTCAACGCGAGGTTCTTCTGATAGATGGCTTCCCACTCGGCATTGTAAGGAGGATGGATACGCACGCCATGGGTTGTCGATCCGCCTTGTCCGGTCTGCGTGGCCCTGTCAAAGACCGTCCCGCCCATCATCTGCCAGACGCCGCTCCAGTCAGGAAGCTTGTTGAATTCCGGAAGAGCAGGTTTCTGGCCGTAACTCAAGACGGCCACAAACAGCAGGCCGGCGCCGAGTGCGATGCACTTTTGTGTTTTGTTAGCGATCATCGGAATCTTTCTCCTTGCGTGGAGCAATATATCAGTAACTGTAGCGGCGGTCTATGACCGCCGGCTGGAGCAAGAATTCCCCTCCTAGATTAGGAGGAGTGGCTGCGCCATCAATAAATGCCGCGAAGCCTCCTTAGCCGGCGCAGACGGGGTGGTCGATCAATGTTGCGAAGCCACGTTATAGATGCTGGCGAAGCATCTATAAGGTAGCTTCGCAACATTGATCAACCACCCCGCCGCTCGCTTCTAACGAACTATTAATCGCTCGCGGCACCCCTCCTAATCCAGGAGGGGAGTTCTTGCTCCAGCCGGCGGTCACAGACCGGTGCTACAGTGCTTTTGTGGTAAGCTCCTGCCAATGAATCGACGCATATTCTGGTGTCTGGTAATTCCAGCGCTGCTCGCGACGGGACTCGCGGGTCAGGGCGTCCGGCAATCGGCACGGCCGATCGGTTTTGCGGATGCGATCCAGGAATTTCTCAATCAGGACAAGAGCAGTCCGCCGCCTCAGGGAGCGATTCTCTTCATCGGCAGCAGCATCTTCCGCCAATGGACAGACCTCAAGAAACAGATGGAGCCGCTGCCCGTCTTCAATCGGGCATTTGGTGGTTCGCGGACCTGGGAAGTGCTGCACTACATGGACAAGATCGTCCTGCCGTATAAGCCACGGATAATCGTGTATTACTGCGGCAGTAACGACGTCGATGCCGGAGCGGGCGCGGCGGAAATCTTCGCCAACTTCAAGGCGTTCGTGGATAAGGTTTCGGCTGGGCTGCCCGAGACTCGAATATTCTACGTATCCATTAATAAAGCGCCGGAAAAGAAGGCCCTGTGGAACGTGGTCGAGGAAGCCAATTCACTCATTCGCGATTACACCGCGCACAACACGAAACTCGGTTTCATTGACGTGAATCCTGTATTGTTCGACGCCGCAGGCAAACCCCGCCTCGAGCTCTACCGCGACGACCTGTTGCATTTTTATCCGCCGGCTTACGTGGAATTCACAAAGATCATTCGACCGGTAATCGAAAAGGCGTGGAGCAGATCGCACTAGGTTTCAAATGTTACCCAACGAGCGCATCGCTTATTCAGCCATCAAAGACCGCCCCCGACTCGCGTTGCCCCAAGGCGCCCGCCTCGTCGTATGGGTCATTATCAACGTCGAGGAATGGAATCCGCGCGAGACCATGCCGCGCACCGTCCTGACTCCGCCTGCGGGCGGCTCGCCCGAGCCGGACATCCCCAACTGGGCATGGCATGAATATGGTAACCGCGTGGGCTTCTGGAGAATGGTGGAGGTCCTGGATCGCTTCCGGATTCCAGCGGTTCTGGCCATCAACGGCGCTGCGATACAGACCTATGAGCCCATCGCGCTGGCAGCGAAGGAACGCGGATGGGAGTTCATGGGGCATGGCTTCGGTCAGAAGAACATGCAGAAAGTTCCGGATGAGCGCGCCGATATCGTGAAAACCACCGACGCCATCCGCAAATTTACCGGCCGCGCACCACGCGGATGGCTTGGACCCGGATTGACAGAGACATGGGACACGCCGGACATCCTGGCCGAGGAAGGCTACGAATACGTCTGCGATTGGGTTCTCGACGATCAGCCGGTCATGCTGAAGACCCGCACGCGTCCCCTCGTGAGCGTGCCGTACACGCAGGAATGCAATGACGTAGCCATGATCCTGATCCAGCACCACAAAGCATCGGAATACAAGGACCGCGCTGTCGATCAGTTTGAGCAGTTGTATGCCGACGCGCAGAATTCAGCGCGGATCATGGCACTGGTCGCGCATCCTTACATCATGGGAGCGCCCCATCGGCTGCGATATTTCCGGGAGACGCTGGAGCATATGCAGTCCCGTCCCGGCGTATTGTTCTGGACGGGCGAACAGATTCTCGACTGGTATCTTGGCGCTCGAACAACCCAACTGTAGCGGCGCTCTGTGAGCGCCGGTTTTTCCTGGAATTAACGAAATAGCGGCGGTCATAGACCGCCGCTACAGGCTACGCGGCTTCGCTTTTGAAGGCTGTCTGTTCTGTCCCGCCCCACCGTTTCAGCTTGTTGAGCAGCGCCTTGTAGCAGATGTTCATCTTCAAGGCGGCCTGCTTGCGGTTGCCGCGCGTCTCTCCCAGAACTCGGCGTACGAGTTCTCGTTCGGCACGATCGGCAGCGGCGGCCGACACGGCGAGTAAGCTGGCACCCGGCGGTGGGGCAACAGCAACCTTCTCCTCCACTGCTGCGATACCTGACGCATTGAAATCGGTCAAGAAGGACTCATGGTTGGGCAAAACAAGAAATCGTTTGATGAAATTCTCGAGCTCCCGGATATTGCCGGGCCACTGATACTGAACAAAACGGCTCATCAGCTCAGCCGGCAATTCCCGGCTCTGGCTCTTGTACTGCTCGCGATATTTCTCGATAAAGTGGTTGCAAAGCTCCGGAATATCTTCCCGCCGTTCGCGCAAAGGCGGCAGGTCCACACGGATTACATTGAGGCGAAAATACAGATCCTCTCGAAACTTTCCTTTCGCCACTGCTTCTTCGATGTTGATGTTTGTGGCGGCGATGACCCTGGCATCGACTCGCGTTGTCTTTCTGCCACCAAGCCGCGAAAATGTCCCGTCCTGTAAAACGTGCAGGAGCTTTGCCTGCAGCAGAGGACTCATTTCCCCAATCTCGTCCAGCAGCAGCGTGCCGGTATGGGCGAGCTCGAATTTTCCTGGCTTGTCCGTAACGGCTCCCGTGAAAGCGCCACGCTCGTATCCGAAGAGCTCCGATTCCAGCAGATCCTGCGGCAATGCCGCGCAATTGACCTTCAGAAAAGGCCGGTCGCGCCGCTCCGAATGATGGTGAGCGTATCGCGCCATCACTTCTTTGCCGACTCCGGATTCTCCGGCTATGAGAATCGGAACGTCTGTACCCGCGACCCGTTTGACGATATCCGCCAGGCGGCGCATTTTGGGATTGCGGGTCACAAACCCGTCCGCCTCTTCCGCGACGATGGGTGTTGCTGCGACTCGCTCGGGTGTTTGAGAAAGCTCAACAGCGTTATTGATGGCGCGTTCCAGCGTACTGTCGTCGAAGGGTTTCATCAGGAAATCCGAAGCTCCCAGTTTCATTGCCTCGACTACCGTCCTGACATGACCCACGCCCGACAGCATGATCACCGGAACGCTGACTCCCATGGCTTTGATTTTCCCGATCACTTCAATGCCGTCACTATCCGGCAGGAGCACATCCAGCAAAATCACCGATGGAATCTTCGCTGATTTGAGCCGCGCAATAAGTTGTTCGCCGTTTTCCAGTGCCTCGACCGGGTATTCCCTGCCACGGAGTAGCAGAGTGACATATGTACGAAAACTCTGGTCGTCATCCACAATTAATACTGATGGTTTCATGATTACGCCTGAATTCCTTTTGATTGATCTGCCGGACGCATTCTACGTTCGACGCCACGTAGTTGGCACTTTCGGGTCCAACGGCCGCCAGGACCGTTGAAGCAAGGGCGGCGATGGCGGCGAAGGTGTTCTGAAAGCATCACTTTCCAACATAATGACCGGCTAAGATCCGCGTCCACCGTGGTTTTTCGCCCGGTGCCATATTTCCGGGGAACACGGAACTTTTTCCCTATCACTTTTCCCAGCAGGAGTTTATGCCGCGTTTCGATTCAAGCTTGCAGCGTTGGCAATGGTTTCTACGAGTAGCTCGGCGTCAAACGGCTTCGCCATGAACCTCTGGAAACCCGAGATCAGCACGGTGTCGCGATCCGTTGTCGATGACCATGCCGTCAATGCGATTGCGGGCAGCTTTCGCTTGGACGGATCGGCCAGTGCGCGAACGCGCCCGATGAAGGCAAAGCCGTTGTATACCGGCAGAGCGATGTCAACGAGCAGAACATCGGGCGAGAGGTCCTTTAATGCGTCGAGGGCAGCCGGAACGGTACCGAAGGATGTAACTGTCGCATCATTTTGCTCGAGTAAAACCACGATTAATTCTCGCGCGTCCGCATCATCTTCGACGACGAGGACAGATATCCCGGCGAGTTTTCTCGCGTTTTGCCGAGTTGGAGTCAACATAGCTACTTCTTGGATAGCAGTTGGTCTTCCATCTACTGTAGCGGCGGTCTATGACCGCCGGTATTTCGTTGATGAAAAACCGGCGCTCATAGAGCGCCGCTACAGTAAGAGTTGGAATACGTAATTCGTCACTTGGGGGCTGAATCGTCGATCGCCGCGATAAGCTCTTTCACCGAGATGGGTTTGGAAAGATGAGCGTGGAAACCGGCTCGCCGCGACTTTTGTTTGTCCTCAGCACCGGCAAATGCCGTCAAGGCAACTGCCGGAATGTTGCGCCCGCCCCTCTCGGAACGGATCTTCGACAACAATTCATATCCATCCATGCCCGGCATGCCGATATCGGTAACCAGTATGTCCGGGCTTTTCTTCACGAACAATTGCAGAGCCTCCGCCGCAGATGCAGCTTCGATCACGGATGCTCCATAGCGCTCGAGCGCCGCGCTGACCACTTCGCGCGTATCGTCATCGTCCTCGACCAGCAAGACCCGAAG
>WNFT01012076.1_pt1 | contig 15817 bp, 12 predicted proteins | sample 5400191 | NCBI WGS metagenome assembly WNFT01 (sample SAMN13153359, study PRJNA577476) | soil metagenome | isolation source: 80 cm saprolite under Madrone tree | place: USA:California | collected 2016-06-14 | reverse complement strand
TAGTAGAGCTCGAGATCCGTGCCGTCGGGATTGGCCGAATACAGATGCATGGCGTCCTTGCCGGGTGCGTGATCCCAGCGGCTCCACAGCACCCGGCCGTTGGCCAGCACGGTCGCATCGCGGTCATGGCTCTGGTTGAAGGAGATCTGGTGAATCTTCGGCCCCTCCGGACTACCGTAAGGATTCATCACCTCCAGGACGAACGCCGGCTCGGTGCGATCCTCATCCTGCGCCGAGAACTGCGGTTTGCCCTCATTGGTCAAGATGCCCTGCGACTGTGTCTGGCGCGTGGAGGAGAACACGATGCGCCCGTCCGGCAGGTAGTGGGGCGAGACGTCGTTGACGGTGAGCGGAGCGGGGTCGCTGGCGGGGTTAATGACCGCGTGCAGGGCGTTGCTCGCGATCACGTACTCATAGATGCGCCACGACGGCGGCTTCCTGGGATCCTGGTTCATGACGAGCGGGCCGCGCATGGCGAACACCACCCGGGTGCCGTCGGCGGAAGCGTCGACGTCCTTCACATCCCAGCTGGCGCCGGCGGTGAGGCGCGCGGTGATGTTGGTCTCCAGCGCACTCGGCGAGGCGCTGGCGCGCTCGTACAGATCCGCGGACGGCACCGCATCGAGCAGCACACGCAGGTCGTCCTGCAGCACGGTGCCGGTGCTGTTCATCGGTACCTGACGCTTCACGTAGAAGATGGGAAAGTCGACGGTGGCGGGATCGGCCACCTGACTCTTGCCGAGATTCACATTGCCGCCGCCGCTGCAGGCGGCGAGTCCCGCGGCGAGCGCCGCTGTCAGCAGCGCCGCGGCGAGCCGCGGCGTCGTGATCGCACGCCGTGCGCTTCGCATCAGATTATGCCGGCCGCGCTGCGCGTTCATGTGCGGCTCCCCAGCTACGCGGACTCTCCGCCGCCGGTGAATGTAACGTAATTCGAGGTCGTTCTGAGTACTAATCGCCATAGGTGTCGCCATAAACGCCGATCCCATCACTGCGCGCCGCTGCGCTTCGCGGTTCTCATAGGGCCCGCAGTACGCGGGGCCGATCGCGCTACTAGGTAAGGGTCCGATCGCGGCTACGCCGTGACCGGGCTCGCAGTTCGCCGCGCAATGATCCGCGCAGACCAACAATCGATGCGAGTGTCGTCGATCGGCGACGTCACCCGGTTGAGACATTCAGGGCGGGGTCAACCACCCGTATAGTCCGCAACGCGCATCGGCAGTTCAGGGAGTTGACGGGCGCCATGAATGTCAGGCTGAACAAGGCACGGGTCTTCTCGAGCGATGCGCGCCGTGCGGGCGCGGCTGCCGCGCTGCTGCTGACGCAGCTGGCAGTTTCCGCCCATGCCGGACCCAACGAGCAGGCCAAGCGCATCTACGAGCGCATCGCCGGCGAGCCGCCGGCGCCGGCAGTGCTCAGCCAGATGGCGACCGCGATCACCGGCAGTCCCGGGCAGGCGGGCCTGCTGGCTGCCGCCACCATCGCCACCAGCGCCCCGTCGTTCTACAACGTGACGCTGAAGAACCTGGTGATCCCGTGGACCAATCGCGACCAGACCGTGTTCGCGCCGTTCAATGACTACGCCGCGACCGTCATCGGCATGACCCGCGACGACCTGGCGTTCAACACCGCCCTGTCGGACGACATTCTCTACATCGTGAACGCGTCGGGGTTGCCGGCGCCTTCGCCCGTGAACAACAATCACTACGCCACCGCGGAGACCAACGGCGTTGATTTGAGCACCACGCTCAGGCGCACCACGCAGTCGGCCACCTACGGCACGCCGGTGCAGGCGACCGCCGGCCTCATGACCACGCGCGGCGCGGCTTCCGCGTTCTTCGTCAAGGGTACCAACCGCGCGATGTTCCGCTTCACCATGATCAATCACCTCTGCCACGACATGGAGACGGTGATGGACACCACGCGGCCCGCGGATCGGATCCGCCAGGACGTGGCGCGCTCGCCGGGCGGAGACAGCCGCGTATTCCTCAACAACTGCGTCGGTTGCCACAGTGGCATGGATCCCATGGCGCAGGCGTTCGCGCACTACGACTTCGACGCCACCGCCGGGCAGCTGGCGTACACGGCGAATCAGGTGCAGCCGAAATACCTCATCAATGCAACCAACTTCCCGTTCGGCTTCGTGACTCCCGACGACAGCTGGTCGAACCGCTGGCGCGCGGGTGCCAATGCCTCCCTCGGTTGGGACGCGACCCTGCCGGGAAGCGGCGCGGGCGCCAAGTCACTGGGCCAGGAACTCGCATCGAGCGATGCCTTTGCGCACTGCCAGGTGACCAAGGTCTTCCAGGCGGTGTGCTTTCGGGCGCCCAACAGCGCCGCGGATCAGGCGACGGTCGCAACCATCCAGGCGAGCTTCAAGTCCGGCGGCTACCGACTCAAGCAGGTGTTCCAGCTGTCCGCTGCCGCCTGTGCGGGCCAGTAAGGGAGCGCCGCAATGAACCGCACTGTTGCCACCCTGCCTGCCGCGCGCGCGCTCAGCCCCTGCGCCACGCTCCTGGTGCTCGTCACCCTGGCTGCCTGCAGCGGCGGGGGCGCCTCGACCACCGTGAACCAGCAGGCGACGCCTCCCACGAACTCGGCGAACACGTATACCGGGCCTGCGCCGGGGAATGCCGACGTGCAGGCGTTCAAGATCAATCTGTGGGAAAACATCCGCGCCGCCAACCGCTGCGGCGGCTGTCATCACCAGGGCGGCCAGTCCCCGATGTTCGCGCGCTCGGACGACGTGAACCTCGCCTACCAGGCTGCCGGCCCGCTGGTGAACCTCACGCGGCCGGACCAGTCGATGCTGGTCCTGAAGGTGGGCGGCGGCCACAACTGCTGGGTCGCGGACCCGTCCGCGTGCGCGGCCACCATGCTGGTGTGGATCCAGGCGTGGATCGGCGCCGGCTCCGCCTCCACCACCAGCGTGCAGCTGACCGCGCCGCCGGTGCAGGCGGCCGGTGGCGGCAAGCAGTTCCCGGCCGATCCCACCGCCGGTAACCCGAGCTTCCAGACCACGGTCTATCCGCTGCTGACCAGGTTCTGCTCCGGCTGCCACACCTCGAGCTCCGCCACCGCGCAGCAGCCGTACTTCGCCAGCTCCAACATCAACGAGGCTTACGCCGCGGCGCAGCAGAAGATCAATCTCGCCAGTCCCAACCAGTCGCGCTTCTACGTGCGGCTGGCCGAGGAGTTCCATCATTGCTGGGTCACGCCCTCATCCGGCGGCGCCCCGGACTGTCCCGGCAGCTCGGCGGCGATGCTGGCCGCGATCACTGCCTTCGCCAACGGCATCCCGGTGACGCCGATCGATCCCAACCTGGTGATCTCCAACGCTCTCACGCTCAAGCAGGGCACCGTCGCCGCCGGCGGCAACCGCTTCGAGGCGAACCTGGTCGCGAAGTACATGTTCCAGACCGGCAGCGGCAGCACCGCCTACGACACCAGCGGGGTCACTCCGGCGGCCGACCTGTCGTTGTCCGGGAACGTCAGCTGGGTGGGCGGCTGGGGCATCAGCCTCGGCACCGGTGGCAAGGCGCAGGCCTCCACCAGCACGAGCCAGAAGCTCGCCGCCATGATCCAGTCCTCGGGCGAGTATTCGCTCGAAGTGTGGGTGGCACCGGCGAACGTCGCGCAGACCAACGCCTACATCGTCAGCTACTCCGGCAGCAACACCACGCGCGATGCCACCCTCGGCCAGAGCGCCATGCAGTACGAGGGACGCGCGCGCAGCAGCACCACCGATACCGACGGCGCTCCGCCCCTCATGACCACCACGGCGAGCGGCGCGGCGCAGGCGGCCCTGCAGCACGTGGTGCTCACCTACGATCCGGTCAACGGGCAGAGGATCTATGTCAACGGCGTTGACACCGGGGACGCGGATCCGGCCAAGGGCGGCTCGCTCGCCAACTGGGACAGCACCTTCGCGCTGGTGCTCGGCAACGAGACCACCGGTCAGCGCCAGTGGCAGGGCGTCATCAAGTTCGTCGCCATTCACAACCGCGCGCTCACCGCGGCGCAGATCCAGCAGAACTTCGCCGCCGGCGTTGGCGAGAAGTACTACCTGCTGTTCGGCGTCAGCGCCCTGTCGGGCGTGTCGCAGTCGTACATCCTGTTCCAGGCGAGTCAGTACGACAACTTCAGCTACCTGTTCTACCAGCCGAAGTTCATCAGCCTCGATCCCAAGGCGGCAGTGCCGGCGAATCTGCAGATCAGCGGCATGCGCCTCGGCGTGAACGGCGTACTGACCCCGGCCGGCCAGGCGTACGCCACCCTGAGCGCCAGTGTCGGCGGCGCGAACTATACCGCCGCCAACGGTCAGCTGCTGTCGGGTCTCGGGACCGTGGTCCCGGTGACCCTCGGGCCCACCAACGACCTGTTCTTCCTGTCGTTCGATCAGCTCGGTTCGCACGTGCATGCCTACGTGGAACCGACGGTCACGGTGTCGCCGCCCGCGCCCGACGAGACGCCGCAGCCCGACTTCGGCGTCGCGACCTTCGAGCGCATCAACAACTCGATGGCGCGCATCACCGGCGTGCCGGTCACCAATGCCGTCGTGTCGACGCTCTACCACAGCGAGCAGCAGTCGCTGCCCGCCGGGCCGCTGATCTCGGCGTTCCTGCCTTCGCACCAGACGGCGATCGCGCAGCTGGCGAATGCCTATTGCGGCCAGCTGCTCGGCACCCAGTCGCTGCGCGATGCGTTCTTCGGCGCCGGGTTGGATGGCAGCATCAACGGCGGCGCCGCGGCGTTTTTTGGCGCGAGCGGCAGCGCCAACCGCAACATCGTCATCAATGCGCTGGTCAGCAACGCGGTGGGTACGAACGTAACGCCCGCCGCCGCCGGCGCCGTGCAGAGTGAGGTCGATGCGCTGCTCACGCGAGTTTCCGCGCTCAAACCCGGTGCCACCGTCGCCACGGCGAGCACCGCGGCCTGCGCCGCGGTGCTCGGCAGCGCCGTGGTGAGCCTGCAGTGACCTCAAGGACCTGGAGATAGGCAGATGCTGATCCGCAAGAAACCCCCGCGACCGCACGCGCTCGGCGAGCCGCTGCTGCACCAGAACCATCCGCTGCCGGTGACGCGCCGCGACTTCATCGCCGCCGGGTTCCTCTCCGGGCCGGCCATGGTGATCGGGCCGGCCTGGCTTGGCGCGCTGCTGCAGGCGAGCCGCGCGAACGCCGCGCTCTCCCCCGACATGCAGGCGCTGCTTGGCTCCGGCCAGTGCAATGTACCGACCGCCGCCGGCGGTCTGCCCTTCATCTGTTTCGATCTCGCGGGAGGAGCGAACCTGGTGGGCTCCGAGGTGCTGGTGGGAGTGCAGGGGGGCCAGAGGAACTTTCTGTCCACGGCCGGCTACGGCAAGCTCGGCGTGCCGGGCAACATGGTGCCGAGCTCGAGCGCCAACATCGACGCCTCGCTCGGGCTGCTATGGCACGCCGACGGCGCCATCAAGCGCGGAATCTTGAGCAAGGCGACCACCCCCGCAACCGCCGCCGGCACCAATGGCGCGGTGCTGTGCGCCATGTCGCAGAACGACACGCAGAACAATCCGCACAACCCCATGTACGGCATCGCCATGGCGGGCGCGCAGGGCCTGCTGCTGACGCTCGTCGGCACCGAATCGAGCGTGTCCGGCGGCAACTCGCAGGCGCCCATGGCGCTGATCAATCCGTCGCTGCAGCCCACCACCATCAGCCAGCCCTCGGATGCGACCGCACTGGTCGATACCGGCGGAGCGACCGCGGATCCGGTGGCGGTCGCGGTGCTCGAGTCGCAGGCGCGCATCAGCGGCGGCAGCAGCCCCTACCAGTCGGGCAACACCGGCTCCTTCACCGGCGCGCTCAGTGCACCGAACGCCGGCACCCCGGGCGTGCAGCTGTATTCCGATCCGATGACCGACACGGCGCTCAAGAACCAGGTGCGCTGCGCGTACGTGAAGTCCGCCAACACCGCCGATGCCTTCGGCAACCCGGCGGCGCTCGATGCCACCAAGGATCCGAATATCGTCGGCGGCGCGTCGCCGATTTTCACCGCCAGCGACTTCTCCGACTCGGACGTCCAGAAGACCGCCACCGTCATGAAGCTGGTGCTGGACGGCTACGCAGGCGCCGGCACCATCACCCTCGGGGGCTACGACTACCACGACGACACGCGCGCTACCGGCGAGGACCGCAACTTCAAGGCCGGCCAGATGATCGGCGCGGTGCTGGAGTACGCCCACCGGGTCGGCAAGCCGGTGATGATCTACGTGTTCAGCGACGGTTCGCTCACCGCCAACGCCATGATCGACAACAGCGCCGGCGGCCGTGGCAAGCTCGGCTGGCAGGGCGACAGTGCCTCCGTGGCGTCGACGTTCTTCCTGGTCTACAGCCCCGCGGGCCGGCCGCAGCTGCGCAATGGTGTCGCGGGCCAGCAGATCGGCTATTTCAGCTCCGATGGCTCGGTGGTGAGCACCTCGAGCCCGGCGGCCAACGCGGTTAACCAGCTGGTGCAGGTCGTGATTCTCAACTACATGGGGCTCATGGGCACGGACGGCCAGTTCCCGACACGGTTCCCCATGCAGAGCCTGGGGGCGGGCAGCGCCCTGGCGGGCCTGACCGCCTTCACACGCATCGTGTGACGCGCCGGGCGTGCCGGTAAGCGCCGCGGCGCCCCAAGCCGGTGTCGCAGGCTGACGACGCCAGCAGCCGCTCTTTTCGCCGGTGTCTTTCGTTGACAGTGTTAAGTGCGCTGTGCAATTTTGCGCGCTTGGCGCTGACCGCGCATCCCTTGGCGAAGGATCATTATTGAGCTGGCAACGGCCGAACCACCCGGTGTGGCGTGAGGTGGCACAGCGTTGGCTGTGCGTGGCCGTGATGGCACTGGGCAGCCTGGCGGTGCAGGCAGAGTTGCCCTACGCCCTCATCGGGCAGAGCGCGCCTGATTTCGCGCTGCACGCCGCCGTCGGCGGCAACGCGCGCCTGTCGGAGCACCGCGGCGAGGTCGTGGTACTGAGCTTCTGGAGCAGCCGCTGCACGCCCTGCCGCACGCAGCTGGCGGCCCTGAACCGCAGCCTCACGACCTACCACTCGGCGGGACTGGCGATGTTCGGGATCGGTGTCGATGACGATCCGGTTCAGGCGCGCGATTTTGCGCGCTCGGCATCCGTGAGCTTTGCGCTGCTGCTCGATCCCGCCAAGGGGGTAAGCCGCAGCTACCAGGTCGACAACCTGCCGATGACCGTGCTGATCGACCGCGGCGGCACGGTACGCACCGTGCTGCGCGACTACAGTCCCGAAAACGAACAGCTCTACCTGCAACAGCTGCGGGCTCTGCTGAACGAATGATCGGAATCACCATGCTGCAGATGACACGCGCAATGTCCGAAGCCGATGAGGTGCCGCGGCGCGCAGCGCCCGCGCTCCTCGCCCCGCTGCTTGCGGTTGTGCTCGCGGCCGCCCCGCTCACGGCGTTGGGCGCGCCTCCAGCCGGGCCCGACGCCACGACCCCTGCGGCGGCCGCCAGCGCCCCGGCGCCGCCGCCAGGCGAGGCAGATTCACCGCTCGCCACGAGCGGCGCTGGCGCGGAGTCCTCGCCCGACACCCGCGGCCTCGACCAGGAGATCCAGGATCTGAAGAGTGGTCGATCTCAACAGGGACCTGTTCATCCTGGAAGAGGAGCTGCTGTTCCCGGCCAACACCCAGGTGGCGGTGTTCCTGTCGGTGGACGTCGGGCAGTTCTTCGGGCTCGATTCGGTGCAGCTGAAGATCGATCGGAAGGAAGTCATCAACTACCTGTACACGCCGCGCGAAGTCGAGGCGCTGCTCAAGGGCGGCGTGCAGCGCCTGTATCTCGGCAACCTCAAGGTCGGCGGGCACGAGCTGGTCGCCTTCTTCAACGGCAAGGGGCCGAACGAGCGCGCCTACAAGCGCGGCGCCTCGCTCAGGTTCGAGAAGGGCGTCGGCGCCAAGTACCTGGAGCTCAAGATCGATGACCGGCAGAAGAAACTGCAGCCGGAGTTCGAGATCAAGGACTGGGAATAGCCCTTGACGCGAGCTTCCTGCATGCGTGCGCTGCTTCTCGCCGCCGTGCTGGCGCTGCCGGCCTGCGCGCCGAGCGCGCGGCGCCACGACGCGGAGAAGCTCCCGGTCACGCGTATCCGCGATCTGCACTACGGCGACGCGCTGTTCTACTTTTATCAGGACCAAGACTTCGCGGCGCTGACCCGGCTGCTCGCTTACGAGCACTGGAGCCGCGTGCCGCACCATGCGGAGGAAGCGCAGCTCCTCGAGGGCGGGTTGTACCTGTCGCTCGGGATGCACAACGAAGCGGGCGAACGCTTCCAGAGGCTGCTGACCAACGATGTGCCCACGGGAGTGCGCAATCGCGCCTGGTTCTATGTCGCGCAGGTGTGGTACGCGCGCGGCTATCTCGACAAGGCGGACGCGGCGCTGCGCAAGGTGAACGGGCGGATGTCCCCGGAGCTGGAGGCGCAGAAGGAACTGCTGTTCGGCAACGTGCTGATGCACGAGGGACGCTACGATGAGGCGATCCGCGTGCTGTCGACCTGGCGTGGCCCCCAGACCTGGTCCGCCTACGCGCGCTTCAACCTGGGCGTGGCGCTGGTCCGTAACGGACGGCTCACCGATGCCGACCCGTTCCTCACCGGAGTCGGCACCCTGTTTGCCGCAACTCCGGAGCTGGCGGCGCTCAAGGACCGCGCCAATCTCGCGCTTGGCTTTGCGTGCCTGCAGGCCAACCAGCCGGCGCGGGCGCGCCCGGCGCTCGCGCGGGTGCGCCTGACCGGTCCGTACTCGAACAAGGCGCTGCTTGGCATCGGCTGGGCGGAGGCGGCGCTCGGGGACTACCAGGGGGCGCTCACGCCGTGGCTGGAGCTGCGCAGCCGTGACGTACTGGACGCGGCGGTGCAGGAGTCCTACCTCGCCGTGCCGTACGCCTTCAGCAAGCTCAGCGCCAACGCGCAGTCCGCCGAGTACTACGAGAGCGCGGTCAAATCCTTCGATACCGAAACCGGGCGGCTGGATGAGGCCATCGCACGCATCGAGAAGGGCGACATGCTCGAACGCGTGCTGGCCAAGGACCTGGGCGCGCGCTACGGCTGGTTCTGGCAGCTGAAGAGCCTGCCCGATGCGCCCGAGTCGCGCTATCTGTACGCGGTGCTGGCCGGACACGATTTCCAGGAGGGGCTCAAGAACTACCGCGACCTCGTGTACCTGAACGGTACGCTGGAGCGCTGGGGCGACAGCATGGGCGCCTTCCAGGACATGATCGAGACGCGCGAACGCGCCTACGCCGAGCGGCTGCCGCGGGCGGATGCGCTGCTGGCCTCAGGCGCGGTCGAGAAGCTGCAGCAGCGCAACGTCACGCTGGCAAATGAGCTGCGCACCATCGAGACGCAGCGCGACATGGCCGCGCTCGGCACCACGGCCGAGCGCGAGCAGTGGGCGCGCATGCGGCGTGTGGAAGCGGCGCTCGCCGGCGCGCCCGACACACCCGAGAACGCGGACCTGCGCGTGCGGCTGGCGCTGGTGAAGGGCGTATTGCAGTTTCGCCTGCACGACGCCTTCAACGCGCGTCTGTGGCAGGAGCATCGCGGGCTGAAGGATCTGAGTCTCGCACTGCATGAGGCACAGAGCCGCTGGATCCGCGTGGAACGCGACCGCAAGAGCGTGCCGACCAACACCGGGGAGTTCGCGGCCCGCGTCGCGGCCCTCAAGCAGCGCATCGACACCCTGGAGGTGCGCCTCGCCGCCACCGAGCAGAAGCAGAGTGTGTTTCTCGCGCGGCTTGCCGCTCATGAGCTCGAGGAGCAGAAGGATCGACTCGCCGCCTACCAGGTGCAGGCGCGCTTTGCCCTCGCCAGCATGTACGACCGCGCCGCCAACGCGGACACCCAGAAGGGAGCCGAAGGCGGCAAACAGGCCGCGCCCGCCACGCCGCCACCCGAGGAGGCCCCGGCACCACCCGAGGAGGCCCCGGCACCACCCGAGCAGGCTCCGGCACCCAAGGCGACGGAGCCGCCGCGATGAGCCGGCGCACGCCTGCAGCCGCGTCCCTCGCGCCGGCGCTCGCGCTCGCGTTGCTGGCGACAGCGCCGCGGGCTTCGGCGCAGACGCAGCCCACCATCGGGGATCTCACCTCGCGCAAGGTCGAGGTGCACCGCGACACCGCGGCGAGCGCCAACGCCTCGCGGGCGATGGAGAACTATCGCCACTTTCTGGAGCTGCAGAATACCGATCCGAAGCTGCGCGCCGAGGCCCTGCGCCGCCTCGGCGACCTCAACCTCGACGCCGGTGAGATGCAGCGGCTGGAACAGGAAGTCACCGCGGTGGACCTGCAGGGCGGCGAGGCGATCAAGCTCTACACGACGCTGCTCAAGGCATACCCCGACTATACGCGCAACGACCAGGTGCTCTATCAGCTGGCGCGCGCCTATGAGACCACCGGGCAGTCCGGGCAGGCGCTCGGCACACTGGATCGGATCGTGCAGCGCTACCCGCAAAGCCCGCAGCTCGATGAGGTGCAGTTCCGGCGGGGCGAGCTGTTGTTCTCCGACAAGCGCTACGCGGATGCCGAGCGCGCCTACGCCGCCGTCATCGGGCGCGGCGCAGGTTCGGTGTTCTTCCAGCAGAGCCTGTACAAGCGCGGCTGGTCGCTGTTCAAGCAGTCGCTCGCACTCGAGAGCCTGCCGTCCTTCGGCGGCGTGCTCGACCAGGAGCTCGGCACCGGCGGCGGCGGCAAGTCCGTGCGGCTGGAGACGCTCAAGCGCGCCGATCGCGAGCTGGTCGAGGACACCCTGCGGGTCATGAGCATCACGTTCTCCTACAACGACGGCGCCGCCTCGCTCGAGCAATACATGCACCAGCACGGCGAGCGCCCCTACGCCTGGCTGCTGTATTCCCGCCTCGGCGACCTGTACGTCGACAAGCAGCGCTACCAGGATGCGGCGAACGTCTACCGCGCGTACGTGGCGCGCGATCCCTACAGCGACCACGCCCCGGACCTCGACATGGCGGCGATCGAGGCCTACGGTAAGGGCGGCTTCAGCCAGCTGGTGCTCGACGGCAAGCACGAGTTCGTCGAGCACTACAACTTCGACTCCCCCTACTGGAAAACCCGCACACGCGCCGCCAATCCGCGCGTCGTGCAGGAGCTCAAGACCAACCTGAAGGACGTGGCCACCTACTTCCATGCGAGCGCACAGAAGTCCAAACGTGTCGCCGACTACCAGGAGGCGGCGCGCTGGTACCGGGACTACCTGAAGTCGTTCCCCGAAGATACCGACTCCGCGGCGACCGACTACCTGCTGGCGGAGGCGTTGTTCGAAAGCCATCAGTATGCCGACGCGGCGGCTGAGTACGAGCACACCGCCTACGGCTATCCGAGGAACGACAAGTCCGCGACCGCCGCCTACGCGGGGCTGGTCTCCGATCAGAAGGGCGAGGAGGGCTCGAGCGGCGCGGACAAGGACGCCTGGCATAAGCGCGCCATGGACGCCGGAGTCAGGTTCGCGCAGACCTTTCCCGAACACCCGGACAGCGCCGGCGTCCTCACCCGGGCGGCCGAGGAGATCTTCGCCGCCGGGGACCGGCCGCGCGCCGTCAGCGTGTCCGAGTCGATTCTCGCGCGCCAGCCGCCGGTGGATGTCGCCAAGCAGCGCATCGCGTGGACGATCATCGCGCAGGCGCGCTTCGACCAGGGCGATTATGCCAAGGCGGAGCCCGCGTTCGTGCAGGCGCGCGAGCTCGCCGGCAAGGATGAAAAGATGCGCACCGATCTCACCGAGCGCCTCGCGGCCAGCGTATACAAGGAGGGCGAGGCGAAGCAGAAGGCCGGGGATGCCGGCGGGGCGGTGGAGGATTTCCTGCGCGTCGGGCGCGTGGCGCCGGAATCGAAGATCCGCGCCAATGCCCAGTACGACGCCGCCGCCGAGCTGCTGAACCTCAAGCAGTGGGACCGCGCCATCGGCGTGCTCGAGGATTTTCGCCGCCAGTTCCCGCAGCATCAGCTGCAGCCGGACGTCACCCGCAAGCTCGCGGTGGCGTACTCTGAAGGCAACCGGCCGGGCGAGGCCGCCGCGGAGTTCGAGCGAATCGCCGCAAACCCGGCCGAGAATCGCGCCGTACAGCGTGAAGCGCTGATGCAATCCGCGGACCTGTACTCCAAGGCCGGCAACAATCCCCGGGCCATGGGGATGCTGGAGAAGTTCGTCGACACCAACCCAACACCGCTGGCCGATGCCGAAGAGGCGCGCCAGCGCCTGGCGGACTATGCCGGCAAGAGCGGCGACACCGTGCGGCGCGACCACTGGTACCAGGAGATCATCCGCGCCGACGCGCAGGCCGGCACGCAGCGCACCGATCGCACCCACTACCTGGCCGCGAAGGCGCAGCTGACGCTCGCACAGCCGGCGCGCGATGCGTTTCGTGCCGTGCGCCTCACCGCGCCCCTGAAGAAGAGCCTGACAGTCAAGCGCAACGCGCTCGAGACCGCCATGGAGGGCTACAAGCGCGCCGCGGAATACCAGGTCGCCGAGGTGACGACCGCCGCCACCTACGAGATGGCGGAGCTGTACGGCACGCTCGCCAAGGACATCCTGCACTCGGAGCGGCCGTCGAACCTCAAGGGTGATGCACTGGAGGAATACAACTCACTGCTCGAGGAGCAGGTGTTTCCGTTCGAGGAGCAGGCGATCAAGGCACACGAGCTGAATGCCGCGCGCGCCAAGGACGGTGTGTACGACGAGTCGGTGCGCAGGAGCTTTCAGGCGCTCGCGCAGCTCAAGCCCGCGCGCTACGGCAAGACGGAGTTGATACAGGATGCGGTTACCAGCCTCGAGTGAGCGCACACCGGGCGCCGACACCCGGGCCGCGTCCGCGCTCGCCTGGCTGGCGCTGGCGGTGCTCGGTGCCTGCAGTTCCGGGCCCAAGCGCCCGGTGATGCATCCGGCGAAGCCGATCACGCGTGAGGCGCCAGCGCCAGCGGCTGCGCCGGCCGGCGCGCCCGCGGCAGGCAGCGCCACCCGCACCGCCCCACCGGCGGCAGCGCCGTCGGTTGCGCCCGGGCCCCGCCCGGCAGCGGCGGCATCTGCCGCGCCGGCGCCTGCACCGGCGACGCGTGCTGCCACCGCGCCCGGCGTGGCAGCGGGCGTGAGTGCGCATCCGCAGGTGTCACCGGCGGCGCGGGCGGACTTCGATCGGGTCGTGAGCTACATGCGCGCCGGCAAGACGGTCGAGGCCGAACTCGGCTTCAAGCAGCTCTCGCTGCAGTATCCTCAGTTCGCCGCACCGCTCGTGAACCTGGCGATTCTGCAGCGCAACGATGGTCATCTCGAGCAGGCGGAGGAAACCCTCAAGAGCGCGGTCGCTCACGAGCGCGGCAGCGCCGTGGCCTGGAGCGAGCTCGGCGCCACCCAGCGGATGCGCGGGCAGTTCAAGGACGCGGCCTCCTCATACGAGCAGGCCCTTGCGGCGGATCCGCGCTATGCACCGGCCTGGCGGAACCTCGGCGTGCTGTCGGATCTCTATCTTGGAGACCCGGGCCGCGCGCTCACGGCCTTCGAGCAGTACCGGCAGCTGACCGGCGAGGACAAACCGGTGAGCGGCTGGATTGCGGAGTTGCGACAGCGCTTAGGTGTGCCGCCGCCGAAGCGTCCGGCGCCTGCCGCGCCCGCGGACGGCAAACCGGGCGACGCTGCGCCCGCGCCCGCGCCGGGGGCGCCGCAATCCGAGCCGCAACCCACGGCGGGCGACAGCGTTGCGAGCGCCGGGCACAGCGCCTCGAGAGCAGGAGGTTGAACATGTACCGCGTGTGCGTATACCGATCGAGGCCACCGACCGTGCTGTCGGTCCTCATTGCCCTGTGCCCGCTGACCCTCGGCGCGGCACTGGCCCAGGAGCAACCGACCGCGCCCGCGCGCGCCCTGCCGCGCCCGGACCAGCTCGAGCCCGCCGTGGATACCACCCGCAGCGTACCGGCCGCGGCCACGCCGGCCGCCGCTGCGGGCGCCGCCCCGGACGCCAAAGCGGCCGCCGCTACGCGCAAGCCCGCGGCGGTCGGGACGGCTGCCGCGCCCAAGGAGCCTGCCGGTTCCAAGGCAAGCGCGCGCAAGGGCGCGGACCGGCTCGAGCTCGACCCGACGGACATCACCGGCAACCGTGAGCTGCCCAAGGTGCTGTACATCGTGCCGTGGAAGCGTTCCGATCTCGGGGATCTCGTCGGCAAGCCCGTGAACAGCCTGCTGGACGACGTGCTGCAGCCGCTGGACCGCGACGTTTTCCAGCGGGAAAACCGTTATTACGACGCTCTGAAGCCCGAGCCGGCCGTCCCTAAGGCGGGCGCGGTGCAGGGTTCGGGCGACAAGCCCTGAAATGCCCGGGGCGCAGTGTCAGGATGAGAGCTGGGTCGCAGCTTTTTGGGCTTATGTCATTCAGCTTTCGCAGTGTTTTTGCGTGTGTGGCGGTCTCTTGAGCGGGAGTCTGTAGATGAACCTCTGGAATTTAATCGTGCGATTCTTTCAGGGCGGCGGGAATTTCATGTACCCCATCGCCGTCGTGTTCGTGGTGGGCCTGGCGATCGCCATCGAACGTTACATTTATCTGTCACTCATGGCCGCGCGCAACCGCGGTCTGTGGAATGAAATCGTGCCGCTGCTGTCGCAGGGTAATTTCCGCCAGGTGGCGCAGGCGACCTCCAAATCGGACTCGGCCATCGGCCACATTCTCAACTACGGCCTGGCGCGCATTCAGTCCGCGCGCCGCCGCGACGACATCGAGAAGGCGATGGAGGAGAGCCTCATGGAGGTGGTGCCGCGGCTGGAAAAACGCACGCACTACCTCGCGACCTTCGCCAATCTCCAGTGGCGACCGTCAACCCGGCCGAGAAGGCCAACCTGCTGTCGGCGAGCATCTCGGTGGCGATGAACTGCACGGCCTTCGGCCTGATGACGGCGGTGCCGCTGCTGTTCATCCACGCCTGGCTGCAGACCCGGACCACTGAGCTGATCGACAGCCTGGAGATGGCGTCGGTCAAGTTCCTGAACGCGATCACCGAGCGGCAGCCCGCGCCTGCTGGGGCCTGAGCCGCGCCAAGCGCATGCGCCGTTCGTATCAATCCCGCAAGCTGGAGCGTCACTCGCGCAAGCCGGCGGAGCTGCTGCTGGTGCCGATGATCGACATCTTCACGGTGCTCGTGACCTTCCTGCTGATGACCGCCGTGTTCTCGCGCACCGTGATCCTGCAGCTGAATCTGCCGGCCTCGCAGACCCAGTTCCGGGATCCGCCGCCGGGACTGCAGCTGGAGGTGATGGTGCGCAGGGACCTGATCCAGGTGGCGGATCGCAATACCGGACCGCTCGCGACGCTGCCCAACACGCCCGGCGGCTACAACTACGACGCGCTGACCGAATACCTGAAGCGCGTCAAGGCGAAGTTCCCCGAGAAGACCGACGCCAGCATCCTGCTGGAGGCGGACACGCCTTACGACACGCTGGTGCAGGTCATGGATCGCGTGCGCGTGTTTGAAGTGGGCCAGGGTCTGAACGTGGTGCAGGCCGAGCTGTTTCCGGACATTTCCATCGGCGATGCGCCCGCGACGGCTGAGGCCACGGGCAGCGCCCCGGCGGCGGCGTCCCCGGTTACCCCCATCCACGCAGCGGCCTCTGGCAGCGGAGCACACCCATGAGCATGTCGCACCGCGCCCAGCGCATGGCGCAGCACCACCTGCGGCACCGCGCGGATGCGCAGCTGAACCTCATTCCGCTCATCGACATCCTGTCGGTGATGGTCGCCTTCCTGCTGGTGTACTCGATCGAGGT
>WNFT01002490.1_pt1 | contig 15826 bp, 10 predicted proteins | sample 5400191 | NCBI WGS metagenome assembly WNFT01 (sample SAMN13153359, study PRJNA577476) | soil metagenome | isolation source: 80 cm saprolite under Madrone tree | place: USA:California | collected 2016-06-14 | reverse complement strand
GGATCGTAGGGGGAGTGCCGGCTGTCGTGACGCCGGCTCCACTTACGGTTGGCAACAACGTCTTCGACAACAAGGGGCAAGAGTTCTTCGATCCCGTGTTCAACCTTCGCCTCGACCAGGCGTGGGGCTTCGTGGGCGCGTCGGCAGCACTGCATGATGCCAGCGGTGGATATTACGGGGCAACCGAGGGAACCGGTCATCCGGGCGACAAGTTCGGCTGGGCTGCGACGGCGGCCTTCCTGGTCAATAACCCATTTGGCTTGGCGGGCGATACGGTCGCCGGACAGGCGGTCTATACGAAAGGCGCTGCAGGCTACGCGACCGCCGCCTGGGGACCGACTGCGGTGTTTGGCAGCGGCTTGAATGCAGGACTGGGATGGCTGGCTGAGGGCGTATACGCCCCCGGCACCAATGTAGAACTCACCACTGTATGGTCGTTCAACGCCGCCTATGAGCATCGATGGAATCCGCAATGGAGAACGTCGGTCTATGGCGGCATGTTTGGTGTACAATACGACGGTGCTGCGACGGCGCTGATCTGTAGCGGATTGGCAAGTGGAGTTACGTTTGGCACCAGTTTCAGGAACGTATCGAACTGCGATCCTAATTTCAGCATGTCCGGAGTGGGAAGCCGAACCATGTGGAACCCGGTTCCTGACCTCGACGTCGGCTTCGATGTTGTTTGGTGGCATCTCAACACGGCGTTCGCAGGTACTGCTACTTTAGGTGCGAACGGTGCGAAACCGTCCGGCACCTACACGATCTCGGATAAGGATACCGTGTCGGCAATCTTCCGCGTCCAGCGCAACTTCCTGTACTGACCCTAAAGGTACGTACGGTTGACCTGCAGACCCCCGGCAGCGGTGCCGGGGGTTTTGTTTTCGTTCTTAATGCGCTCCCAAGAGCGTGTGATCGCCCTGCCCGGACGTGATGCGGGGATTCGCCGGGCGGCTAGGTACCCGAGACGGTAGCTGCGGGCTACTGGGTTCGCGGCTTGCGCGGGAAATGACAGGTTTGGGCGACTTGCTACCTCGCCGCCCGTGACGTCAGCCACGCCTGCACCTGCTCAGGCGGCACGTCGGCTGGAATCCTGGCAGCGTTCCAGGTCCGGCCCGTCGGGGTGTCCTGGGCCCCGACCCAAATCTGCTCGCCCAGTTCCACGTCGCCGAAATCCACATCATTATCTGGCAGAATGACGATCACTCGCTTTTTGATGTAGACGACGATTTGCTGCCTCGCCTCGACGGCCGCGCGCGACCATTGCTTGAGCTGGCTGTAATAAGGTTCGCGCCGCCAGACGTCGGCGTGGCTGGGTTCGACGCGCACGCACAGGCGGCTGCCGGCGTTTTCGGAGAACAGAATCATCTTGCTCGTCAACGGATACCACTCCGGCCCCAGCCTGGAATCCACGATCCAGTTGCAGAACCAATTGCGGCACACGTCCGGTCGCGTTTCGTAAATGGTGCATCCGCCGCGGCCCGGCGCGCAGTGCCGGCACCACACCCCCGAAGGCTTGTCGAGCTCGTCGACCTGCGCCAGCTTGCAGCACAACGAGCATTCGCCGCAGCGCCGTTCGGATATGTTGTCGGGCATCTTCGTTTCACTGCTCATGGCAGGCACCGATTTATCACATGATGCACGGCAAGGTCACGGCTCAATTCTTCTCCTTGCGTGGGGGCATGTCAAACCTGGTCGAAAAATGCTCTAATCCTCGCCAAACTCGAATGCGAAGCTCGAATCAAGAAATGCCACCCAAGAGGAGGACACGATGTTGGCAAAAATGATCTTCGCCATGCTGGCATTGGCTGCCGTGATGATGAGCCAGCCCCACACGGCAAATGCGGCGCCCTATTGGCCCTGGTGTTCTCAATATGGCGGGGACATGGGCTCCGTTCACGCCTGCGCATTCAGCAGCTGGGAGCAGTGCATGGAGACCGTCCGTGGCATCGGCGGCTATTGCTACATCAATCCGTACGGTCCGCCGCCGGCACCGTCCGCGCGATCTGCAAAGTCGCATCGCCACACGGCGGGGCAATAACAATCGTGGTGGCCGGGAGAAGCCCGGCCACGACTCCGGGAAGCAGGGCAGCGACCCAAGAGGAGGAACCCATGTTGGCAAGAATGATCTTCGCCGTACTGGCGCTGACAACGGTGCCGATGATCCAGCCCCACGCGGCAAATGCGGCGCCCTACTGGCCGTGGTGCTCGCAGTATTTCAGCCGGGGCACCCCTCACGCCTGCGCGTTCGTGAGCTGGGAGCAGTGCATGGACACGGTGCGAGGCATCGGCGGCTATTGCTATGCCAATCCCTACCCGCCACCGGCGCCCGCCCGGTCGGCCAAACCAGGCCGCCATGCCGCGCAAGGTTGACGGATGACCCACCGCCTCTTCTCGCTGTTTAGCCCGGGCACCGCTACTCAAGCTCCCCGACCACCCTGATCACGGCGTCGGTGAGCCGGCCAAGGTCGTCGGGCGCGATGGTGAAAGCCGGCGTCAGATAGACCGTGGCGCCGAACGGCCGCACAAACACACCTTCCGCGACGAATCGGCGCCGCAGCTCGTAGACGTCGTCGATGCGGTCGAGAGCCACGACCCCGATCGCGCCCATCACCCGCACGTCCCGCACGCGCCGCATCTCGCGGCAGGGCGCGAGCCCCTCCCGCAGCGCGGCCGCGATGGCGGCGACCTCGGATAGCCGCGGCTCGCGCTCGAACAGGTCGAGCGAGGCATTGGCGGCGGCGCAGGCGAGCGGATTTGCCATGTAGGTCGGGCCGTGCATGAGAGCGTGGGAGGGCGCGTCCGACCAGAACGCATCGAACACGGCGCGGCGCGCGATGGTGGCGGCGAGGGGCATCGTGCCGCCGGTCAGCGCCTTCGACAGCGTAACGATGTCCGGCGCAACGGCCGCGGACACAAACATCGCGCCAGTACGGCCAAAGCCGGTGAATATTTCGTCGAAGATCAGGAGAACCTGATGGCGGTCGGCGAGCCTGCGCAATCGCTCCAGCGCGTCCACCTCGTGGAAAAGCATGCCGCCCGCGCCCTGCACCAGCGGCTCGACGATAATCCCGGCGATCTCGTCGGCGTGGCGCGCGACGACGCCGGCGAGCTGCGCAAAAGCTTCCTCATCGCGCGGCAGATCGCAGAACAAATGCTGCGGCAGCAGTCCACCGAACGCATGGTGCATGCCGTCGTTGGGGTCGGATATCGCCATGGCGCCGGTGGTGTCGCCGTGGTAGCCGCCGTTGAATGCGACGAAGCGCGTCCGCCCTAAGACGCCCTTATTGCGCCAGTGTTGCACCGCCATCTTCATGGCGACCTCGACCGCGACCGATCCGGAATCCGAAAAGAACACCCGGTCAAGGCCCGCGGGCATCAATGCGGCAAGCCGGCGCGCAAGCGTCAGTGCCGGTTCATGAGCAAGCCCGCCGAACATGACATGCGGCATGACGTCAAGCTGGCGCCGCACCGCCGCCGCGATATGGGGGTGATTGTAGCCGTGGCAGGCGGTCCACCACGAGGCGATGCCGTCGATCAGCTCGCGCCCATCCGCCAGCACGATGCGGCTGCCCCGCGTCGCCACCACCGGCAGCGGATCGCCCGCGATCTTCATTTGCGCATAGGGCAGCCAGATGTGGGGCATGCCGGCCGCGAACCAGGACGGCCGATTGTGGCTTTGGAGTTCCGGCGATTTGGCGAGCATCGAGTCACCTGTTCCCAAGTTTCGACCCAGTAGCTTGTAGGGCGCAATAAGCCACCGGGTCCGGCCTTTGGCCGGCCCGATGATAAACTCCGTGCATTGCGCCGTCTCACGCTGTGGAGACGTCGCCCGCTTTCGCACGAGAACGGCGCAATGCGCAGAGTTTATCATCGGGCCGGCCCACCGGGTCCGGCCTCTGGCCGGCCCGATGGCAGGCTCCGGCCGGACCCGGTGGCTTATTGCGCCCTTACGGTCCTGGATGCCCCGCTTTCGCAGGCATGACAACTGTGAGATAGGGTCGAACCGTTAGGAATTGGAAGCTCTATGTCCTCCCTCGACGACTTCGTGCAAGCCAAGCTGATCGCGCTTGAAAGCCGGCACCTGCGCCGCGCGCTCGTGACCTCGACGCGCCACGACGGCGTGATCGTCGAGCGCGGCGGCCGGCGCTTGGTCTCGTTTTCGTGCAACGACTATCTGGCCTTGTCCGGCCACCCGGCGCTCGCCGAGGCGGCCCGCACGGCGATCGAGAAATTCGGATTAGGGGCCGGTGCGTCGCGCCTCGTTACCGGCAATCATCCGCTCTACGACGAGCTTGAGGGGCGGCTTGCGCGGCTCAAGGGCACCGCCGCCGCGTGCGTGTTCGGCTCCGGCTACCTGGCCAATACGGGAATCATTCCGGCACTGATCGGCGACGGCGACCTGGTGGCGATCGATGAGCTTGCCCATGCATGCCTTTACGCCGGAGCGCGGCTTTCCGGCGCCACCGTCATGCGTTTCGCGCACAACGACGTCGCCCGCCTGCGGGCGCTCCTCGCCGATCGTCGCGCCGGCCACGCCAAGGCCATGATCCTCACCGATGGCGTATTTTCCATGGACGGCGATCTCGCACCGTTGGCCGAGCTCGGCCGCCTTGCGCGCGAGTACGATGCCTGGTTGATGGCGGACGACGCCCATGGCGTCGGCGTCGTCGGCAACGGTCGCGGCTCGACCTTCGCGGGCGATGTCCCGGCCGACGTGCCGCTGCAGATGGGTACGCTATCGAAGGCCATCGGGTGCTATGGCGGCTATCTGTGCGCCTCCACGCCCGTGGTCGAATTCATCAAGAACCGCGCCCGCACGTTTGTCTACTCAACCGGCCTGCCGCCGCCGGTGGTGGCGGCCGCAATCGCGGCGCTCGATCTCATCGCCGGCAATTCCGCCTATGCGGCCCTGCCGCTGCGCAAGGCCAAGGCGTTCACGATCCGCGCCGGGCTGCCGGAAGCCGCCAGCCCGATCGTTCCGGTGATCGTCGGCGCTGCCGAGGACGCGCTGGCGGCGGCCCGCCTGCTCGAAGCCGAGGGCTTTCTGGCGGTGCCGATTCGCCCCCCCACCGTGCCGGCCGGAACGGCACGACTGCGGCTGGCGTTCACGGCGCGCCATAACGACCGCGATATCGAACGGCTCGCCGACCTCGTTCGCACCCGCATATTGAAAGGCCGGCCATGACGGCGATGTTCGTGACGGCCACCGGCACCGACATCGGCAAGACCTTCGTGGCGTGCGGCATGATCACAGAGTTGCGCGCCCGCGGGCGCGCCGTGGACGCGCTCAAGCCAATCGTCACCGGGTTTGATGCGCAGGCCGCCCACCTGAGCGACACCGGCCGTCTGCTGGCCGCGCTCGGACGGGCGGTGACGCCGAATGAGATCGCGCAGGTGTCGCCGTTCCGGCTGCGCGCGCCGCTGTCGCCCGATATCGCGGCCCGCATGGAGGGGGCCAGCATCGATTTCAAGGCGCTCAACACCTTCTGCCGCAACGCCATCAGCCGTCGCAAAGACGCGCTCATCATCGAGGGCATCGGCGGCATCATGGTTCCGCTCGACGAACGCCACACCGTGCTCGACTGGATGATCGAAATCGACCTGCCGGCGATCCTCGTCGCCGGCAGCTATGTGGGGACCCTGAGCCATACCCTGTCGGCCCTTGACGTGCTCGCCCGCCACAAGCTCAAGGTCGCCGCCGTGGTGGTGAGCGAGACCCCGGGCAGCGCCGCGACACTCGCCGATACCGCCGACACCATCCGCCGCTTTGCCGCGAACGTCGACGTATTTGCGCTGCCACGCCTGCCGGAAGGAACCCACGATCACCCGGTCATTGCGGCGATCGCGGATTTGATGTGAGCGTGAGCGCTACCGAAGCGCTCACACCCATCCGAGCACGACGACCGTTTCCAACACGCTCTCAAGATTAAGCAGGGCGTGGAGCAGAATGACGAGCGTGGTCGAGCCGGAATACAGGCGTACATAGCCGAGCAATACGCCGAGCCCGAACACGAGGCTCGCGCCAAACCAGTCGTATTGGATGTGCAGCAGCGACCAGATCAGCGAGATTGCGAGGATTCCGGGCAGCGCGTTGCGCGGTTCGCGCACGAAGCCGCGGAACAGAAAGCCGCGGAACAAGAGTTCCTCGCCCACCGGCGCCACCACGATCAAGGCGAACCACAGCGAAAGGAGCGCACCCTCCGCCTGGGCCGAGCGGTGGATCTGAAGTTGGAACGCCGGCACCAGTTCGCGTCCGAACGCGAGCGTCAGCAGATCGGCGACGAGGATCACCACCGCGAGCCCGGCGACCGCGATGATCACGTCGCGCCGGCGCGGCACATCGAGGGCGAAATACGCCAGCAGATCTTCGCCGGTCATCCGGACAGCAAGCCCGAGCGTGACGATCTGGACCGGATTGCCGACCAGCAGGGAAACTGCGACCGCGGCGCCGTCATAGGCGCCGCGCGACGGATCGGCACCCAGCGCAGCCGTCATCGCGTCGTTGCCGACGGCGAGGCCAAACACGAACGCGAGCACCGCGAAGCCGAGCGTCGCCGCAATGCCCCAGATTTTCATTTATTGTGGCCTTCGATCCAGGCGGCGATGCGGTCGCGCTCCCCATCGGTCATGCCGGTCTGATTGCCGAGCGGCATGGCACGGTTGACAACCACCTGGGTCATGATCCTTGCGGCGTTGACAGCGACTTGCGGGATGGTCTCCAGCAGTACGCCGGCCGGCGCCTTGGCGAACGCCTCGTGGGTCGGCTCGGCCGCATGGCACGCGACGCAGTGGGCGCGCATCAGCGCGAGAATTTCCGCGTCCGTGGGCGGCAGCAGTGCCTGGGCGAAGGACGCGGTCGGGGCTGTCGCGGCGATGATCAGAACTACCGCGGTCACGTAGGGTGGGCAAAGGCGGCCGAGGCGTTGCGGTGTTGGCACGATTTTGCTTTCCGCCTTTGCCCACGCGGTCCGTCGGCGCGACTGCTGAACAGAGGCAAAGTCGGACGGCGTGGGCAAAGGCGCGCGCAGCCGGTGCGTCATGCAATCGGCTGTGCCCGGCGCCTTTGCCCACCCTACACGCTTCATCGATTTCAAGCGCGTCATAGCGCGAACGCCCGGAACAACGCGCCGCTCAAGGCAGCAGAATCGATGCTCCGGTGGTGGCCCGCGATTCCAGATCGTGGTGCGCCTGCTGGGCATCCTTTAGGGGGTACCTCTGGTTGACGGGGATTTTCACCTTGCCGCTCGAAATCACATCGAAGGTCTCGGTCGCGAGCTTGAGCAGATCCTCGCGCTTCGCCGCATAGTGGTTGAGGGTCGGCCGCGTCGCAAACAGCGAGCCTTTGGTCTGCAGCAGATTGATGTTAAAGGCATCGACCGGCCCGGACGCGCTGCCGAAGCTCACGAACATGCCGAGCGGACGCAGGCAGTCAAGCGACGCCGGAAACGTGGTCTTGCCGACGCCGTCATAAACCACGTCGCACAGCGCCCCGCCGGTGATCTCCTTGACCCGGGCGACGAAATCCTCGTCCCGGTAGAGGATCGTGTGATGGCAGCCGTTGGCCTTGGCGAGCTCCGCTTTGTCCTTGCTCCCCACCGTGCCGATGACGGTCGCCCCCAAGGCGTTCGCCCATTGGCTGGCGATGAGCCCGACGCCGCCCGCAGCGGCGTGGATCAGGACCGTGTTGCCTTTCTGCACCTCGAAGGTGCGGCGCAACAAATAGCAGACCGTCATGCCCTTGAGCATGGTGGCCGCGGCCTGCTCGTAGGTGATCGCCGCCGGAAGCTTCACGGCCCGCGCGGCCGGCAGGTTCCGCTCGGCCGCATAGGCGCCGAGCGGCACCACATAGCCGACGCGGTCGCCGACCTTGAGGTCGGCAACGCCGTCGCCGACCGCGATCACTTCACCGGCGCCTTCATTGCCGGACACGAACGGAAGGCCGACGGGCGACGGATACATGCCCATGCGGAAATAAGTGTCGATGAAATTGATGCCGGCGGCATGCTGCCGGAGCCTGACATGCCCGGGGCCCGGTGGCGGAATGTCGATATCCTCGTAGGTCAGCACCTCGGGACCACCGTGCTTGTGCACACGTACTGCCGCGACCATGAAACTCTCCCTTTTCGCATCATCCTTGCCATAGGCGGGTCGGCGGCGATCATATGTAGTCGCCGCCAGAGCGCAAGGGCGAGGCGGCAAACGTCGACACGCACACCCGGGGGAATTGCATAGTGGCGCGCCCTTGGGCCGAGGCAGCGTCTGGAGCTCAAGGGACAGCGTTTCGGTCGTGTTGACATTGACGCATGGGAAAGCGGTTGCCGCGCGGTGCTGGAAGGAGCATTTGCGGATGGACCGGCGTGCTGCCCGGCGTGTAAGTGCCCATGCGCCTAGAGATCTGCTTAATCTCCCCGGCGTCATGGGACCGTGGCGAAGACGCGCTGGGGCGTGTGACAGCTCACGACGCAATTGATCAGTTGGCGCCTTAAGTTTGTCGGGGCAGGCGCGCTGACTGGCGATTCGCGTTAGAAAGCTGGTTCGCCCAGGTTCTTCGTCTTGGCGAGCTTGATGTCCGCCCTGGAACCTACGGCCCGACAGTGGAGGTTCGCGAAAAGCCTCGCAGGCTCCGCGCAACTGTCCTGCACGCTATGCTGGCTGAATTACTTCATTCGTCCTCATGGTAGCGAGGCACGAACAAACGTTGAAAATCAACTCTCAGTCATCAGCGACTGTTCCCTGCATCGAAAAATTTTTTCAAAGGCATAGTCCTGTTCGGGCAAGTGCTTATGTCGGATATGTTGCCGGACAGGTTCGGAAAACCCATTAGTCCCCGAGCACTTGCCGGCTGCGGGCCTTTGAGCGCGTTCCGATGAGGTCAAAGCACCTCGCCTTCGCCACGCCCGCGCTTTGTCGCGGGCATCCCTGTCTTGCCCCCTCCCCTACCCTGCCCCGCGTCGGGAGGGGTGGGAGGGGCAAGCGTGGATCGCCGCGATAAGCCCGGCCATGACGTCGCGGCGAGGGTTGAATGACCGGACCCCGCTCTAACCGTCTGGAGCCTATGTGACGCTGTTTGTTGGTCAGGCCGGCAGCTTAAAAAGACAACGCGCGAGTCAAATTGCTGGCTTTGCCGCAGTGACAATTGCCGCGGCGGTGTTCATCGGCTGGTGGGCCGGGCTGCCGTTGCTGTCGAGCTGGGGCGCGGGCTTCCCCCCTACGAGACCGTTGGGGGCTCTGACCCTTGCGGCCCTCGGCCTCGCGCTCATGTACCCCGGCAAGGACGGGCGCATCGCGTTCGCGGTCGGTCTTACCGGGGTTGCCCTCGCTGCGCTCGCCCTCGCCCTTGCCCTGTTTAACGTCGAGCTTGGCATTGACCGCTGGCTGGCGTCGCGGGCCGCGGTGCCGGGCGCGATCTCGTTCCGGGTCGCGAACGTGGCAACCTGGGCTGTTGGGCTCGCGGGTGGCGCGCTCGCGCTCAGCCGGTTCGAGCGGCATCACTTCGTGGCAACCGTGCTCGGCGGCATCGGCATCGCCGTCGCGGTGTTTGCCCTGCTCGGCTACCTGACCGGCATCGACACGCTGTATGGCTCGGCGTTAGTCAGTTCGCCCCCGCTGCCGACGACGGTTGGGTTGCTCTGCGTCGCAGTCGGGATCGTTTTGCGAGTGGGAACGGTGCCCGCTCTCCGCGAACCGCGGCCGTTGTGGCACCTATTGGTCGCGCTCGGATGCGCGATCATTGTGCCGCTCCTGTTGTTCGGCGCGTACGCTGAAATAAGCATGGCCGACGCGCAGCTGGACCAGGTCCGCAAGGACCTGATGAATGGGGCCCGTACGCTGTCGGCCCAAGTTGACCGTGAGATCATCGGCGAGATCGAGAGACTGCAGGCGCTCGCCGCCTCGCCGTCGCTGCGCCAAGGCGACTTCGCCGAGTTCCAGCACCAGGCCGCGGCTTCGCTGGCCTTGCGGCAAAGCGGCAACATCATGCTCATCGATCGCGAGATGCAGCAGCTCGTCAATACCTGGGTGCCCTTCGGCACACCCATGGAGAAGGCAGCCGTTCCGGAACATATGCAAATGGCGCTCGCAACCGGTAAGCCGCAGGTCACGGGCCTGTTCATCGGGCCTGTGACTCGTCAGCTTATGTTCGGCATCGTCGTCCCGGTGGAGATCGAAGGCGAGAGGCTCTACGCCCTCGTCAGGTCGCCCAATCAGCATGCCCTCGCGGGCCCTGTCACGGCAAATGAACTGCCGCCCGGTTGGCATGCGGTGGTTTCCGACGCCGCGCACCAAATCATCGCGGGGTCTCACCAGGAGGAGGCATTCATCGGGAAGGACCTGCCGCCGGCGCAGTGGCATCGCCCAGCCTCCAGCGGCGTATTCGAATTTATCGACGCTGAGGGGCGGCCGTCGCTGGAGGCCTACGCGCAGTCAGAATTGACCGGCTGGGAGACCGCCGTATGGGAGCCCAAGGCCCTGCTCGAGGCTCCGGTTCGGGCGCTGTGGTGGACCCTCGGCTGGATCGCATTGACGGCGTTTGCCCTGGTGGTTGCCTTGGCCCTATGGCTGGGCCGGATTATCTCGCGCTCGGTCGGCCAGGCGGCTCGCGCTGCAATCGCTTTAGGAGAGGGCGGCCCGCTGCTGCTCAGCAGCACGCCCGTCACCGAAGTCAACACGCTGATGGCGGAGCTTCGAGAGACCGCCGCCAAGCGACAGGCGGCCGAGGGTTTGCTGCGTGAGAGCGAGCGCCAGCTGCGCCTCGTCACCGACAATGCCCCGGTCGCTATCGCGCACTGCGACACGGAAGCCCGCTATAAGTTCGTCAATAGGCACTATGCGGAGCGGCTTGGTCTGACGCCCGAGCAAATCATCGGCAAACGAATTCCTGAGGTGCTTGGCGAGAAAGCCTACGCTGCCATCAATCGCTACCTCGGCGAGTGCCTCGCCGGCAACGCGGTCGAGTTCGAAGTCGAAGTGCCTTACCAGGTTGGCGAGCCGCAGTTCATGCATTGCTGCTACGAGCCAGAATGCAAGGAGGGCAAAGTCGTCGGGCTGGTCGCGGCAATCACCAACATCACCGGTATCAAACGTGCCGAGCAACGCCTGCGCGCCAGCGAAATCACGTTTCGTCAGCTCGTCGAGAATTCGCCGTTCGGGATCTTCACTGTGGACGCGGATTTTCGCATCATGCAGGTGAGCGCTGGTGCGCAGAGGAAAATGGGGAACGTGCGGCCGCTGATCGGCCGTGACCTCGCCGAGGTGCTGGGGCGTATCTGGCCCGAGCCGTTTGCCAGCGATGCGATCGGCCGCTTCCGCCACACCCTCGCCACCGGCGAGCCGTACGACGCGCCCGGCAGCGTCGAGCGGCGAAAAGACACCAATGTCGTCGAATCCTATGACTGGAAGATCGAGCGCGTGACCATGCCCGACGGCCGTTTCGGCGTCGTGTGCCATTTCTATGATCTTTCGGAACGGCAGAAATATGAGGCCGCTCTGCGCGAGAGCGAAACGACGTTCCGTGTCATGTTCGATGCCAGCGCCGTGGGCAAGATCGAGGTCGAGCACGGAACCACCCGTTTCCTCCGCGTCAATGCCGCGATGTGCAAGTTCCTGGGCTATAGCGAGGAGGAATTGCTGGCGCGGACGGTGCTCGACGTCACCCATCCGGACGACCGCGACCAGAGCCGCGAGTTGGGTCAACGCCTGGTCGCGGGAGAGTCAGATGTTTTCGACGTCGAAAAGCGCTACGTCCGTAAAGACGGACAGGTTGTCTGGGCGCGGGTGACAGTCAACGTCATCCGCGATGCGTCCGGTCGGCCCTTGCGCAACACGGCCGTGATCCAGGATGTCAACGCGCGCAAGCGAGCGGAGCAGGACCTGCAGGCGAGCAAGGATCGTCTGGAGCTTGCCCTCGAAGTAGCCCGGCTTGGGTCGTTCCGGTACGACCCGCGCCGCCGTGTGCTCTCAGGGGACGCCCGCGCCAAGGAGATATTCGATTTCGATATCGCAGAGAATGAGGCGGCGATCGAAGAGCTGATGGAACGGGTGCATCCGGACGACGTGGAAAGGTTTTGGGCGGTCCGCGAGGCGTCACTCGATCCCGCCGATCCGAAGCCCTATACGAATGAGTACCGGCTCCGGCGCCGCGACGGCGAGGTGCGTTGGGTGGAGAGTCGCGGGCTTGCTTATTGTGAGGGCGCCGGGCCTGAGCGACAGGTCGTGAGCTTCGTCGGCACCGTCCAGGACATCACTGAACGCAAGGAGCGCGAGGAAAAAGAACACCTCCTCATGCGCGAAATCAATCATCGCGCCAAGAATATGCTCAGCGTCGTGGACGCAATCGCTCACCAGACCGCCACCAGGAATCCTGAAGACTTCATCGAGCGCTTCTCCGAGCGCATCCAGGCGCTTTCAGCCAATCAGGACCTGCTCGTGCGCAATGAATGGAATGGGGTCGAGATCGCGGACCTGGCCGGCGCCCAGCTCGCGCATTTCGCCGACCTCATTGGTTCTCGCATCGCCGTGCATGGTCCCAGGCTGCGCTTGAAGGCCGCGTCCGCGCAAGCCATCGGGCTCGCGCTCCACGAGCTAGCCACCAATGCCGGGAAATACGGGGCGCTCTCGACAGATGCGGGGCGTGTGGATATCCGCTGGGGCATCGACGGCGATACCCTCACCATGAGCTGGACCGAGCAAGAGGGGCCGCCCGTGTCCGCGCCAAAACGACGCGGGTTCGGCACCATCGTCATTGAAACGATGGCGGAGCGCAGCGTGGACGGCAAAGTCGACCTTGACTATGCGCCCTCAGGCCTCATCTGGCGCCTGACCTGCGCAGCCGCGAACGCGCTGGAGCCCCGGGAGCGTGAGCAAAACCCGAGCGAAGGTGAAAATCGAACTGACGGCGCGAGCCGACGCTCCGCACTGAAGGATGATCAGGATTTATTCACCCCTCATCTGAGGTCGGCGCGCCGCCGGTTCAACACTGAGCTGCGCGGGCGGTAGCTGCTCTCGTCCTTGCTGGAGAAAACTCCCGGTCGCCTCCAGCCGCATCGGTATCGACATAACGTTACAAGGGCATAGCCCCGTTTGCGCAACTGCTTATATTCAAAAACGTCGCCGGACAGGTTCAACCGTCGATCCGCGAGCGCCTGCCGGCTGCGGTTTTGACTTTCTGGAGCCTACGTGACGCTGTTTGTTGACCAGGCAGGCCTGAGAAGACAACGCGCGAGTCAAGCTGCTGGCTTTGCCGCGGTGGCGATTGCCGTGGCGGCGTTCATCGGCTGGTGGGCAGGGCTGCCGATGCTGTCGAGCTGGGGCGCGGGCTTCCCCGCCATGAAACCGGTCACGGCAGTGTGTCTCGTGGCCCTGGGCCTCGCCCTCATGCAGCCGGGCAAGGCCTCGGGCTTCGCAGTCGCGGTCGGCCTCGCAGTGGCCGCCGTCGCTGTGCTTGACCTGCTCGGGGTCGATTTCGGCATCAATCGTTGGCTGGTGCCGCAGGATGCGGTGCCTGGCACAAATGCCATGGCGGTGTCGCTTGGGCTTGCGGGCGTCGCGCTCGCGCTCAGTCGCCTTGAAGGCCATCACTTCGCCGCGACCGCGCTCGGCGGCCTTACCGGCATCGGGGCGGTGTTCGCCCTGCTCAACATCTACTTGACCGGCCTCGATCCGCTCTCCGCGTCAACGTCAATCGAACCGCCCGCACTACCGACCGTCGTTGGGCAGCTTTGCATCGCCGGGGGGATCATCTTGCGGATCGGAACGATGCCGGTGCTCCGCAAGCCGCGGCCGCTGTGGCATCTGCAGATCGTGCTCGGATGCGCGATCATTGCGCCGCTGCTGCTGTTCGGCACATATGCGGGACTTAGCATCGCCGGCGCGCAGGTCCGCCGCGCTCTCAATGACCTGATGAGCGAGGCACGTACTTTGTCGGCGGCCGTTGACCGTGAGATCATCGGCGAGGTCGAGAGACTGCAAGCGTTGGCTGCCTCGCCGTCGCTGCGCCAAGGTGACTTCGGCGCGTTCCAGCACCAGGCCGAGGCCTCGCTGACCTTGCGTCCCAGCGGCAACATCATGCTCATCGATCGTGAGATGCGGCAGTTCGTCAATACCTCGGTGCCGTACGGCACGCCGTTGGAAAAGGCGGCTGTTCCGCAGCCTACGCAGAGAGCCCTCGCAACCGGTCAGCCACAAGTAACCGGCCTGTTCATGGGCCCGGTCACCCATCAGCTCATGTTCGGCATCATCGTGCCCGTGGCGATCGACGGCGAGAACCGCTACGCCCTCGCGAGGTCGCTTGATCAGCACACTCTCGAACGCCTGGTCGCGGCAAATGAACTGCCGGCAGGTTGGCATGCCGTGGTTTCCGACGCCGCGCACCACATCATCGCGCGGTCCGACCGGAAGGATGCGGTCATCGGGCAGCAGCTGGCGCAGTCGCCCCCGGCGGGACGCGACGGTGTGTTCGAATTTGTCGACGCCGAAGGGCGACCATCGCTGGAGGCCCACGCGCGGTCGGAATTGACCGGTTGGGAAATCGCCGTGTGGGAGCCCAAGGCTCTGCTCGAGGCTCCGGTTCGGGCATTATGGTGGGCCCTCGGCGTAACGGCGTTGCTGGCGATAACGCTGGTGGTTGCCTTGGCGTTGTGGCTTGGCCGGATTATCGCACGTTCTGTCCGCCACACGGCGCGCGCCGCCATCGCTTTGGGAGAGGGACGTCCGATGCCGTTGGACGAAACCCCGGTCGCCGAGGTCAACACGCTGATGACACAGCTTCGCGGGGCCGCCACCCGGCGAAAGGCGGCAGAGGATTCGCTGCGCGAGAGCGAAGCGACGTTCCGTGCCATGTTCGACGTCAGCAGTGTAGGCAAGATCGAGGTCGAGCCGGGAAGCGGCCGTTTCCTCCGCGCCAACGCCGCGATGTGCAAGTTCGTTGGCTACAGCGAGGCGGAATTGCTCGCCCGGTCGGTCTACGACATCACGTATCCCGACGACCTCGAGCTCGACCACGAGTTGTGTCGGCGCCTGGACGCCGGCGAGTCGGATTTCGACGTCGAAAAGCGCTACGTCCGCAAGGACGGAGAGGCCGTCTGGGCGCGGACGACGGTGAACGTCATCCACGATGCGTTTGGCCGGCCATTGCGCCACATGGCCGTGATCCAGGACCTCAACGCACGCAAGCGAGCGGAGGAGGACCTGAAAGCGAGCAAAGACCGTCTCCAGCTTGCCCTCAACGCGGCCCAGCTCGGGTCGTGGCAGTACGATCCGCCCCACCGCGTGTTCTCGGGGGATGCGCGCGCTCAGGAAATTTTCGATTTTGCCGAGAATGAGGCGCCTGTCGAGGACGTCATGAAGCGGGTACATCCGGACGACGTGGAAAAGGTCTTGGCGGCCATCGCGGCATCGCTCGATCCCGTCGATCCGAAGCGCTCCGCCACCGAGTTCCGGCTCCGGCGGGCAGACGGCGAGATCCGCTGGGTGGAGACTCTGGGGCTCGCCTATTTCGAAGGCGACGGCCCTGAGCGCCGGGCCGTGAGTCTCGGCGGGACGGTTCAGGACATCACCGAGCGCAAGGAGCGCGAGGAAAAAGAGCACCTCCTCATGCGCGAAATCAATCATCGCGCCAAGAACATGCTCAGCGTCGTCGACGCGATCGCTCATCAGACCGCCACCAAAAGTCCCGAAGATTTCGTCGAGCGCTTCTCCGAGCGCATCCAGGCGCTTTCCGCCAATCAGGACCTGCTCGTCCGCAACGAATGGAACGGGGTCGAGATCGCGGACCTGGTTCGCGCCCAGCTCGCGCACTTCGCCGATCTCATTGGCTCGCGTATCGCCATGC
>WNFT01002488.1_pt1 | contig 15829 bp, 18 predicted proteins | sample 5400191 | NCBI WGS metagenome assembly WNFT01 (sample SAMN13153359, study PRJNA577476) | soil metagenome | isolation source: 80 cm saprolite under Madrone tree | place: USA:California | collected 2016-06-14 | reverse complement strand
TGATCAAGGAGCGTTGGACTACGTTCCCCGCCTCGTCGATGATGAGGCGGAAGCGCCGGCTCCCATAAAAAAACGTCAACCGGTGGCGACCGATGTCCTCGTCGACCCCGCGCTCACACATGCTGGTAACCTTTCCTTCGCGCATGTGAGCCTGAAGAAGCGACGGCTCTATCCCTAGACCCTCTCCGACGATCGTCGCATCGACCTGAATGGCGCTCTCTTCGAACTCGATCATTCCCATTACAAAGCACCGCGATGATCCGCGAAATGTCGCGGTTCCTCCTTTATGGGTCGATCGCCGTCGAGTTGAACCCCGTGCGTCAAAAAGCGCACTGATGCGACCGCCGGAATCTGGAGGCCGCATCGCCACGATGTCCGTTCCTGCCGGACTGCAATTCCGGGTGCGGGCATCGCGCCTTGCCTGATCGGCATGGACGCCTGTGTCGGCGCCCCTCACCTGAGCCGCAAGCTGAAGCCCACGGTAACCATTCGCGACTGGTCCCCGCAAAATATGACGCGCGTGCGGTTCGCGAGAAAAGTGCAAGATTATGCGCTCGCGCGTTGTGGCGGAAAAGGTCAGCTGTGGGTCAGACTCGGCCGCGCCGACCACCGCCCTGGCGCGCGTATGCGCGGCCGGTGCTCTTCGGTTAGCGGACCCATTTCGGTCGGGTCGGATCGGGGCAGCCTTGGGCCACAACCGGACCTTTCGTCTATTATTTTCGCTTTGCCAGTGGCTTAGCAATTTCGTGGGCGCCGTCGATGAAAAGTTGCGCGGAAGGACTGAGCGCCCGGTTCTTCAGGGTGGCAACTCCGACCGGTCCGACCATCGGCAGTTCGATCGGACAAGACTTGGCTTCTCGACCAGTCGAGGCAGAGACTCACGTGGACCTATGTGGGGCGATCCTATGACGTCGCTTGTGAGCACATTCTCGACAACGTTGGGGAGGCCGAGCGTGCCGATCGGACGAACACAGTGGCACAGAGCCAGCAGTGTTTGATTGACTGTCACATGGTCGAGGGCAATTCAGGTGCGTGGCACACGACTTCGATTCGATGCCCGTCTGGGTCAAGAACGTAGGCAGCGAAGTAATCAGGGTGGTAGAGGTGGCGCAAACCGGGCATTCCATCGTCCCGACCGCCGGTAGCGAGCGCGGCGGCATGGAAAGCCCGGACAGCCGCTCGATCGGGTGCACGGAAGCACAGGTGCGTACCGAGTGACGGCGTGACATCGGGCTCGAGCGTGATCGTAAACTCGACGCCGAACTGTCCCGCCATCGCGCCGTAATCCGATCCACGTCCATCGCCGAAGTCGACGGTGCGGACAATGCCCAAGGGGCGCAGGGCGGCGTCGTAGAATTGGCGACTGCGTTCGAGATTCGCTATTCCGAGCGATACATGGTCCAGCATGATGCGACTTGACTCCTATGGGGCACGGTTGCCGGCGGCGATCGCCTCAAGGCAATCCCTGTCGAGGCGCATCACCGCGAGGTCGGCGGCTTCCTCGGCCTGGAGCCTCCGATAGAAAGCTCCGCCTGTTACATTCATCCGCCAGAGCTCCCGATAAACTGCGTCACAGCCGAGTTGAAGTGCTTGACGCGCCACCGCCGTCATTAGCGCACGACCGGTACCGCGGCGTCGCGCAAGCGGCCGCACGTAAAAGTCGCAGAGCCACAAGCGCTTCTTGCTCGTATGTGCCTCGAAAGCCTTACATAGAAGCGCATAGCCCACTAACTGGTCGGCGACCTCAGCAACAAGGCAATCGAACCATCTTTCAGGTCCTGACCCATCTCTGATGAGGTCGGATTCCAAGACCTTAGGTTCGGGATTGCCGACCGCTGCTGCGAGCTCACGCGCCATATCAATGACCCTTGCGGCGTCCCCGGCCCGCATCGGGCGAATAACAGGACGATCGTCGTGCGTCATGATTGTCGCTCTACGTATCGAACTCGGACGGGGTTCGTTCTCGGCCGCCTGCGTTGACGAGCATGTTCAGGTCGGAAAATTTGCAGTCCGCGCCTTCATTGGGAGGCGCGATGATGCGCTCGATCACCAAGGTTTCGCCTGCGATCTCATGGAATTCCGGCAGCGGCGCAGGATTGACATTGCTTGCGCGTCATCCAATCGTGGATGATGAATTTGGGAAGGTAAGCGTCTCCCCCGCCGGGCACGCGGTCGAAGAAGCTGCCGCCGGCGGTTTCGCATCCGCCTTGCACTGAAGGCTTGCACTCACTTCAACCTCTGAGTCGGTTCGCTGAACGATTTCACAAACTCGGCCAGAGCAACTCCAATCTGATCTGGCGAGTCTTCCTGGAGAAAATGCCTCCCACGGACGATGACCTCGCGTTGGCTTCGCCAGGAGCGACAAAAGTCGCGCGTGCGCCCGGTGATGATCGCACCGGGATTACCCAGAATCAGGAGTTTGGGGATTGCGCTCTGAGAAAGCCAGATTCCATAGTTTTCGACGATCGTGGTCACGTCAGCCGGTTCTCCCTCGATTGGGATTTGGCGTGGCCAAGTGAGCGTCGGTAGGCGCGCTTCCCGCCTGAGATACGGCGCCCGATAGGCGGCCATTTCTTCGTGGCTCAGCTTTCGCATCACGCCTCGCGGCAGCACCATTTCGACGAAGAAGTTCTCATCGAGCACCATGTGCTCGCCCTGCGGCGAACGTAGGGCTCGGAAAATATCACCGGCCTCGCCGAAATCATCCCACCGCCGCGGCATCGAGATGGCCTCCATATAGGCGATGGCTTTGATCTGGTTGGGGAAGCGGAACGCTCGGTGGAACCCCAGGGCCGACCCCCAATCATGCACCACGAGGATGACATTTTTGGTGAGCTTCATCGCATCGAACCAGGCATCGAGATAACGCGCATGATCTAAGAACCGGTAGGATTGCGTCGGCGATTTTCCCGACCGACCCATCCCGATCAAGTCGGGTGCAAGACATCGCGCGTGATCGCTGAGATAGGGAATAATGTTGCGCCACAGGTAGGACGAGGTCGGATTTCCATGAAGGAATACGATCGGGTCGCCGACACCGGTATCGACATAATTCATCTCGGTGTCGAGGACCGAGACGTGCTCCCTTGGGTGAGGATCGGCTGCCTTGATTTGAACGTCAGTCATCGATGCTACCTTGGAAGGATTGTGGGACAACTAAGCCGCGCAGACATCGCAAGCGTCTCCGGCTTTGCCATCCAGATCGATGGCTGATAGGAGCGCTGTTATCTTGGCCAAGACCATCGCGGCTTGCGGACGCACCCGGAAGTCGACGGCCTGCTCGAGCCAGCGCACCCGACCATCCCGGTCGATCAGGATCGTCGTGGGGATCGCGAGGTCGCGAAACGGGCCGCGCCTGGGCGTGAAGTTCCGCTGTTGAACGTTGTAGAGTCGGTGAATTGCGAGTCCAGGATCAGCCACCAACCTGATGGCCCAATTGTGCGTCCGCTTGAACGGCCGCAACTCGTCGACACGATCCGAACTCACGGCCACAAGCTTTATACCGAGGGCCTCGAAATCCTTGGCGAACTGATCGAGTTGGGCCAGCTCCGCGACACAGTAAGGGCACCAATATCCACGATAAAACTTCAGCAGAAGGGGCGACCCTCGGAGATCCGAAAGCCGGAATTCCTCGCCATCGGCGTCCAGCCAAGGAAATCCGGAGCAAGGGCGTCGACCGCCACGGCCGGCTGCTGGTGCGGCAGTCCGCTGGTGAAGGTCCCAAGCAGAAACAATGAGGCGGGAACGATGGCGATAGCACCGAGGATGTAGCCTATGATGCCTGGATGCAGGAAGAAGGCCCCCACTGCCAAGAGCAGCACCAAGGCCATGAGGGCCTGCTCCCGCCTCGGCCGGAGGGTGGCCCGATTGCTCGTCATCTTCGGATAGTAAGAGGCGAGATTCCCCACCGCCGTTGCGAGAGATAGGACAGCCAGTATCGTTCCTGAATTCATCGTGGTTCTCCTTGTAATGCACGTAAGCAAACCAAAGTTTCGTCCGACATATTCACGTCAGGTCCGTCGACATAGGCCGAGTAGGTTCCGTGAGACCGCGGCGCTTCATTTCCATCAGTGCCCCAGCAGCGATGCGAGGAGGATCGCGACTTCCGGGATCAAGAGATGGGCGCTCTGGCGGAAGGTGCCATCCAGTTCGGCGCCATAGAGCCTCACCGCCAGAATCACGGCCGCGACGATGGCGATCGAGGCCAGCGCCGCCAAGAGTCTTCGCGATGAGAACAGACAGAACACCAGGATCGCGGCGAAACCCAAACGGAAGCTGCCGAACCCGGCGGGCGGACCTCAGTGAGATATTCCAGAAATTCATGGTGTGCTCCGTGAAGACGTTTCCACAGTTTCGCGCCCCGCGACCTGCGGCTCGCCGGACAATCCTACGAGGTTGGCGCTGACGCCGCAGAGCCGCGCCGCGACATCGGGGTCGCGGGTCACCGACTTGGTTCGCCTGATCTGTTGCCGCAGGAAGAAGCGACCGGACACGGTTGCGACGAAATATCCGCAAGCAGGAGTTCAGGCGCCCGCCCCGTGGCGACCTTCGCCACCTCGGCCTGAGCGCGGGCGCCACGCTCGGCATCGCGGCAGACCATCAGCACGCTGACGCCCATTTTCGCCAGCTCACGCGCGGTCACAAAGCCGACGCCACTGTTCGCCCCGGTGATGAGAACGATCTTCCCGCGCATCGCGTCATGCCTTCGCGGGTGCGCGGGGGACCGCGAACATATTGACCAGATTGCCGTCGGGGTCGCGGAATAACATGGCCTGGTAGCCCCAGGGCTGTGTCGTCGGCTCCAGGACAAATTCACGGACGATGTTCTCAAGACGCGCTCGCTCTTCGTCGACATCCTCGACCTCGAAATCGAGAATCACCGAGCGGTTGACCCTTGGCATAGTCGCGCCCGCGCCGTGGCGGTCGATTATCTTCTGACTGCTGGTCGCAGGCGTCAGCGCGGGGGCGTGAAACTCGAAGTAAACATCATCGCCGCTGGGCGCCATTCTGGTTACTTCCTTGTAGAGCCGACTCAAACCCGGAACATCGTTCGTGACGATACTTGCGTGAGCGAGTTTCATGGGGGGACCTCCTCTCAGATCTGTCGGGATTCAATCCGGGAGCCGTGAGATGGCGCTCTCATCAGCCTGTTGCCTCGGACGTTCTCAGGGCAGAGGCTTCGGGCGTGCTGCGATCACGCGCGGCGGCGGAATCGAGCGACTCGCTTCGTCTCGAATACAGCTGCCAGGCGAGCAGCACGCCGCTCACGACCACCATCGGCACGAAGAAGACTAGGACAAACCAGGTTACGCCGCTGGCAGCTCCCATGAGATGTTCGCGCACGCCTCCCTGGATGTTGGAGACGGTGTCGTAGGCCGTTTCCGCAACCAGCAGCCATGCTAGCGGGATGGCAAGCCGTACCCTGTGACGGAGCAGCATGATCGTGGCGAACGCCATGCCGGCACCGACGACGTCGCCGACCACGATCTCCATCGCTCCGCCGTCCGAGATCGGAAAGCCGGTGTGTTGCGCAGAGAAAACCTGCAATGCGACGTACCGGAATACGTGGACCCAGAGCAGCGCAATAAGGGCGTCGGCGCGTACGCGGCTCTTGAGCCACGGAACCACGTACCATCGCACTATCGCTCCGAATACGATCAGGCTCAGCAGTTGGGCAGATGCTTGCGCGGGCATGAGATAGTTCATGATTGCCTCCGAGAAAGCGACTGGTTGACGGTGAGTGTGGTGGAATCTGTCGTCGCCACGACGCGCCGACCGAAAAACATCCGCCGCAGCAAGCCGTCCTTCTGGATCAGCGTATGGTAGAGGGCGCCCGCGACGTGGAGCGCGATGAGCGCCATCAGCAGCCGCGAAAACACGTAGTGAACTGTACGCACCGGGAAGGCCCAGAAATCAGCGGGCAAGACACCGTCGCCCCCGAAGACGATAGCCAGCAGACCGGCTTGCAGCACCATAAAGACGCCGCTGCCCGCCATGCCCATTACGACGACATAGAACAATCGGTGCGAAGCCCAGGCCAGCCGGTCCAACGTCGGATTCCCGGTCGAAGCTGCACTCGGGTGCTCGGTTTGCACGCGCACGAAGAGGCGAACGAGCATCAGCAGCAGGATCAAGACCCCGCCAGCCACGTGGCTGCGCAGCGCCTCGAGCTTCGTGGGGTCACTGTTTGGAATGTTGACCATCACCAAGGCGCCAAGTGCCAACGCGGCGATGATCAGAAAGGCCAACACCCAATGCAAAGCCACCAGAAGGGGATGATAACGCGAGACTTGCGCCATGCTCGTTTCTCCCTCGAAGAGCACGGGCCTGAGCGGAATGGAGGACCCGGCGTGTGGGAAGTTGGAGCTTTGAAGTTTGTTCGGCAATCTGGCATTATGCGAATGACCTCGTCGGAGAATCTGATCAATGCGGAAATTGGGCTTTGCCGAGATGACTGCTTTCGTGGCAATCGCTGAACGTTCCAGCTTTGCCAAAGCCGCAGTTCATCTGGGCATGTCGCGTTCGGCGCTCAGCGAGACCATCCGCGGCCTCGAAGACAAGCTCGGCGTCCGGTTGCTCAATCGGACGACCCGCAGCGTCGCCCTGACGGAGGTCGGCGAGCGCCTGCTCGCGGAGATGCGGCCGGCACTCGAGAGCTTTGAAGCCGCGGTGGAGTCCATCAACGTGTTCCGCGACAAGCCTACGGGACACCTTCGTCTCACCGTTCCACGCCCAGCGGCGAGAATGGTGATCGAGCCGATCCTCTCAAAATTTCTCGCGACCTATCCTGCCATCAGCCTCGAGATAATCACCGACAGCGCGCTGACCGATATCGTCCGCGATCGCTTCGATGCCGGCATCCGGCCCGGCCATCGTCTCGAGCAGGACATGATCGCCGTTCGCGTGGGTGAGGACGCGCGCCCCACTGTCGTTGCCTCACCCGATTACTTGCTTCGGCACCCCCGTCCAAAGGTGCCCGAAGATCTCCAGGCACACAATTGCATCCGCCAGCGCTTCGCAAGCGGCGTGATTCACAATTGGGCATTCGAGAAGCGGGGAAAGAGCTTGGAGGTCATGGTCAAAGGCTCTCTCATCGTCAGCGATGGAGATCTTGCACTCCGTGCTGCCTTGGACGGCGTCGGCATAGCTCGCCTGCCGATTACCTCGGTCGAGACACACATCAATCAGGGGCGGCTCGTTGCCTTGTTGGAAAACTGGACGCCGCGCTCCGTGGGATTCTTTTTGTACTATCCGAGTCGGCGCCAAACTCCCGCGGCTCTCCAGGCCTTCGTCGATTTCCTAAGAGGGCTTTCGCGGAGCAATGGCAGGACCGCTGCGAAGCAGACGTCGTGAAGAGGAGGGCTTTCGCGTCGCCCCTGCTCGTGTCTCGCGGATCAAGTCCTCACATTGGCCGAGTGCGAGCACCATCTCAAACAGTTCCGCGCGCCGGCTAGTCCGGTTCTGGGCCATAATGCTGATCTCCGTCCAGCGGTTGCCGAAGATAGCGCACCAAAAAGTGCATGATTGCTGTACGCACGTTTAATGATGCAAAGGGTCAGTATGGGTCCAGGCTGTGTAACACAGCCTGGGTCACGGGCTGCCTTTGCGATTACCTTGGCATCACGACCGGTGTCCGTCGGATAGCTGCCGACTCGCTGCAACGCCCAAGTCGGCAGAGTCGGGCCAGGAGGAGACATAAAGCCGGGCCCAAGCGTTCGGACGACGTCGCTTTGTCCTTGAGGACCTCATTACGCTGAGCGCAAGCGGAATTTGCAAGCCGGATCAGGCTCGTGTCTCGGGGAGAGGTAAGTCCGCACAGCCGCCGAGTAATCGATCCTGGCGCTGATGCCTGCAGCGTTTGCGGCTGGAGAACCAAATTATTTGGAGCACCGTCATGTGAGATGCAGTAGGATGAAGAGGAAACCCATTTGTGATTTGTCATGGAGAAGAAATCAGACAAATTTTGTGCGGTGCGGCGAGAGCTGGCATCACCGTATGCTGGCGCAATTAGTTCCGTTGCCACGGCGCCCAGCAAGCCTCGTGCCCAAAAAACATCGGCCGCATGATTGCCATTGTCCGCATAGCACTTCAGCGTCCCTACACGTTTATCGTGCTCGCTTTGGTCATTCTTATCGTCGGCCCGCTCGCCGCCCTGCGCACGCCCGTCGACATCTTTCCGGACATAAGGATCCCGGTAATCGCGGTGATCTGGCAATATACCGGGTTGCCGCCGGATCAAATGGCCGGCCGCATGACGACCCAGTTTCAGCGCGCCCTGACGACGACGGTCAATGACATCGAACATATCGAGGCCAATTCGTACAACACCATCAGCATCACCAAAGTGTTCTTCCAGCCGAACGTGGACATTCGCATCGCGAACGCCCAGATCACCGCGGTGTCGCAGACTCTGCTGAAACAAATGCCGCCAGGCGCCACGCCGCCGCTGATCCTGAACTACAACGCCTCGACCGTACCGATCATCCAACTCGCCCTGTCGGGTCAAGGCCTGTCCGAACAGGCGCTTGCCGACCTCGGCTTCAATGTCGTGCGTACGCCGCTGGTCACCGTTCCCGGCGCTGCGATACCGCTCCCTTATGGCGGCAAGTCGCGTCAGGTGCAGATCGACCTCGATTCTACCGCGATGCAAGCGCATGGTCTTTCCGGCCAGGACGTCGCTAATGCGCTCGCGGCGCAGAATCTGATTACGCCGGTCGGAACGCAGAAGATTGGGGGGTTTGAATACTCGATCCAGCTCAACAATGCCCCTTCGGCGATCGACGCGTTGGGCGACTTGCCCATTAAGAGCGTGAACGGCGCAATGGTCTATATCCGCGACGTGGCCCATGTGCGAGACGGAAATCCGCCGCAGACCAATATCGTGCATGTCGACGGTAACCGTTCCGTGCTCATGCAAGTGTTGAAAAACGGCTCCGTCTCGACATTGGCGATCATCGCAGGCATCAAGCAGCAGGTGGCGCAGCTCAAGGCGATCTTGCCGAGCTCGCTCGACATCGCGGAGATTGGCGATCAGTCGCTCTTCGTCAGCGCCGCGGTGAGCGGCGTCATACGAGAGGGGGCCATCGCGGCCGCCTTGACCAGCCTGATGATTCTGGTGTTCCTCGGCAGCTGGCGCTCGACCGTCATCATCGCAACCTCAATTCCACTCTCTATTCTAGGGTCGATCGCTGCACTCTCGGCCCTCGGCGAGACGCTGAACATCATGACGCTGGGCGGGCTCGCGCTCGCGGTCGGTATTCTGGTCGACGACGCCACGGTGACGATCGAGAACATCAACTGGCATCTTGAACAGGGCAAGGAGGTCGAGGCTTCCATCATGGACGGCGCCGCGCAGATCGTGACGCCGGCCTTCGTCTCGCTGCTCTGCATCTGCATCGTGTTCGTGCCGATGTTCTTTCTCCAGGGCGTGGCGCGGTTCCTGTTCGTGCCCATGGCCGAAGCCGTGATGTCTGCCATGATCTGTTCTTTCATCCTCTCGCGCACTCTGGTGCCGACGATGGCAAACTACCTGTTGCGCAGGCATGCGCCGCATACTGATCTTCATGGAAGGGGCGGCCCGCTGCCGCCGTCGCGCAATCCTCTGGTGCGTTTTCAGCGCGGCTTTGAAGCGAAGTTCCAACGCGTTCGTCTCGGCTATCGCGAGCTTTTATCTATGGCCCTTCGTCGCCGAACGGTGTTTGCGACCGGTTTCCTGACTTTCGTGTTTGGCTCGTTCGCGCTGGTGCCGTTTCTGGGCCGGGACTTCTTTCCGTCGGTGGATGCGGGGCAGATTCTCATGCACGCCCGCACTCAGGTCGGCACCCGCATCGAGGAAAGCGCAAATCAGTTCGCCGAGATCCAGAAGGCGATCCGCCAGATCGTCCCCCCCTACGATCTCGGAACCGTGGTCGACAATATCGGGATGCCGGTCAGCGGCATCAACATGACCTACAACAGCACCGGCACCATCGGGACCCAGGACGGCGACATCCAGATCAAACTCAATGAAGATCACCGACCGACAGCGGACTATATTCGGACCCTGCGCGAGGAATTGCCGACGCGTTTTCCGGGGACGACGTTCTCCTTCCTGCCGGCCGACATCATCAGCCAGATTTTGAACTTCGGTGCCCCCGCTCCGATCGATCTGCAGGTTCGCGGCCCGAATCTCGCTGCGAATTTCGCCTACGCTCAAGATTTGCTGCGTCGGCTTCGGCACATTCCGGGTCTGGTCGACGCACGCATTCAGCAGTCCTTGAAGAGCCCTGGTTTCAACGTCGACGTCGACAGAACGCGCGCCCAGTTTGTCGGGTTAACCGAACGCGATGTGACAAATAGCTTGGTGGTGAACCTCGCTGGCAGCAGCCAGGTCGCACCAACATATTGGCTCAATCCGGATACCGGCGTGTCATATCCGATCGTGATGCAGACACCGCAATATCAGATCGACACATTGGCCGCTCTGAAAAATCTGCCCATTACGGCGGCGGGTGCGCCATCGCAAACGCTCGGCGGGATGGCCGACTTCAACCGTGTCACGAGAAGCGCCGTCGTCTCCCAGTATAATATCCAGGCCATGATACAAATCTATGCGACCACGCAAGGACGCGATCTCGGTGCGGTCGCCGCCGACGTGCAGAAAGTCGTGGACGAAACGGCGAAGGACGCGCCGAGAGGGGCTCAGGTCGTGCTGCTCGGGCAGGTTCGGACGATGAACAACGCCTTTGCCGGGCTGCTGTTCGGCCTGCTCGGCGCTATCGTGCTGATCTATCTGTTGATCGTGGTCAATTTCCAGTCCTGGGGCGATCCCTTCGTAATCATCACCGCGCTACCTGCTGCGCTTGCCGGCATCGTATGGCTGCTGTTCGCGACCCAGACGACGCTGTCGGTCCCGGCGCTTACCGGCGCCATAATGTGCATGGGAGTTGCCACTGCAAACAGCGTCCTCGTAATCAGTTTCGCCCGGGAACGCCTCGTAGTACTCGGCGATCCAGTCGCAGCCGCCCTGGAGGCGGGATTCGTCCGATTCCGACCAGTCTTGATGACCGCGCTTGCAATGATCATCGGCATGGCCCCAATGGCGCTCGGCCTCGGGGAAGGCGGCGAGCAAAATGCCCCGCTCGGACGCGCAGTCGTCGGCGGCCTCATCTTTGCAACCATCGCAACATTGATGTTCGTGCCGGTCGTCTTCAGCCTCGTGCATGGACGCGAAAGAAAGCTGCACACCGCAGCGCTCGGAGACCCTCATGTCGCCTGATCCGGCACAGCCAATTCTGTCACGTCGCGCGCTACGGGTCACAGCTGTTGCAGCCGCCGCGGTCGCCGCCGTCATCGTTGTCCAGGGCATCGCGACGCGCAAATTGGCCAATGCGCGGCTGAGCGAATGGACCGAAGATCGAGCGCTGCCGGTCGTGGCGGTCGCAACGCCCGACACCCGCGGTAAGCGAACGACAATCGATCTACCGGGCCGGCTGGAAGCCTATTCACAAGCGCAACTCTTTGCGCGCGTCAGCGGCTACATCAAGGAGTGGAAGGTCGATATCGGCACACCGGTCAAAGCCGGGCAACTTCTCGCCGAAATCGACGCGCCCGACCTCGACCAGCAGGTCATGCAGGCCGAGGCCGACGTCGCCAGCGCCCAAGCGAATGCCACGCTCTCCAAAGCGACCCTGGAGCGAGGACAGTCGTTGAGCACATCTGGCGCCGTGTCGAAGCAAGATCTCGATCAAAGGATGGCCGATTTCGCCAGCAAACAAGGATTGGTCAAGTCGGTGCAGGCCAATCTCGATCGTCTGCGGGTGATGGAGAAATTCAAAAGCATTACGGCGCCGTTCGACGGGCTCGTAACGGCGCGCGCCACGGACGTGGGTGCCCTGATCAACGCGGGATCGGGCAGCGGGCCGGCCCTGTTCGTAGTTTCGGACATCGCGAAATTGCGCGCCTATATCAACGTGCCGCAAAACTATGCGCCCAGCATCAAGATCGGCACGGAGGCCCAGATTTCGGTTCCCGAATATCCGGGACTGCGCTTTCCCGCGACCGTCAGAGCCTCCTCGCAGTCTGTCGATATTGCCTCCGGCACCACCCGAATGCTGCTCGTCGTGGACAATCCCGGTGACGAACTCATGACCGGCGCATTCGCTAATGTGCACCTTGAACTGCCGGCCCCGGAAACGGCTATCAATGTGCCGGCGAGCGCGCTGATTTTCGATCAAGGCGGATTGCGCATCGCCACGGTCGGCGCCGATGATCGGGTCGTTCTCAAGTCGGTCACGATCTCACGCGACCTCGGCAAGGAGGTCGAGATCGCTTCGGGTCTCGCGGCGGATGATCGGGTCATTGCGAGCCCGCCGGACGGGATCGCGTCAGGCGACCTGGTTCGTATTGTTGGCGGTCCTGGGACCCTGGGCGCACCCGAAACCGCGGCTACCAAGCGGGCGCAAGGCAAGCCCCCTGGATAGAACCGTTCGTCGATGGCCAGGACATCGACGGACCGCCTAAATCGCGTGAGAATCCCGCCGGCCCTTGACCAGTTTGTGGCAATTGGAGGCTAGGGATTGGCGGATGACACGCGAAAAAATACAAAAACCACAAATGCGCATTTGACGCCGCGCTGGCCGCTAAGGGTCCAGGCTGTGTCACACAGCCTGGGTCATCAAGAGCCGCGCTGATAGCTCGCGCCAATAAGCGAGAATGCGAGGTCTGTTGAGGCTATTCACCGGAAATTGCGAGCTCTTTCCGCGGTATTCTCGGACCCAGCCGCAACCGAACACGAGAAAGCCAATGCCAAAGGGCTCAAGGGACGCCTAATTAGAAGGGCAGCTCAGTCAGGAAGCAACATCCGATGGGGCATGGATGGAGCTGATGTTTCGGTTGGGTCGGGGTGTTAAGGAGATGACTTCCGCGCCCTCTCCAAAGGGAGATTGGACAGATCATGCCTTCCGCCTTGGCAGAATGGTCCGTAGAGGTTTCAAGAGGTAGCGGCCAACATGCAAGTTGCCGCCAAGGTGCTCGGCCTCACCTGCCACTTCACTGCTCGTCAAATGGTCAATGAGGCTTGAGCCCCGCGGTCGCGACAATCGCTTTATACTTCGTGAGTTCGCTACGCAAAAGCGCATCAAATGCTTCGGGATTACTGCCGACGACTTCTTCCCCTTCCGCTTTCAGTCGGCTGACGAGGTCAGGATCCGCCAGCGCCATCAGAATTCCGGCATTCAAGGTGGCAGTGACATCCGTCGGCAGGTTCGCGGGACCAACAACTCCGTACCAACCGTCAATCGCAAAACCTCGGACACCCTGCTCGGAAATGGTCGGTACGTCAGCTAGCATCGCGAGCCGCTTATCACTGGACACTCCCAATGCACGAACCTGTTTTGACTCGATGAAGGATCGTGCTCCCGTGAGACTCGAAAAAAACATGTCAACGTCGCCGCGAAGCAAGCCGATGAGGGCAGGGGCTCCGCCCTGGTAGGGTATGTGCGCCGCATTAGCGCCAGACAGCGTTGCGAAGAGCCGCCCGGCGAGATGGGGGGCGCTACCTGTTCCGGAAGAGGCAAATCTGATTTGCCCGTTCGGCGACTTACCGGTTGTTACGAGATCCTCGATCCTGTCGAATTTTGAAGCCCGCGACGTCACCAAGATGTAGGCGGTTCGCGTGAGTTGGCTGATCGGCGTGAAATCTCGCAAAGTGTCGTATGGGATATTCTTGAGAATGTAGGGATTGATGGCGTGCGCCGCAGACACGAGCAGGATCGTGTATCCATCTGCCTTTGACCTTGCAACGGCGGAACTTCCAATGACCGTTCCGCCGCCGGGTCGATTTTCAACAATGACAGTTTGACCGAGAATGGTCGCGAGCTTGTTCGCCAGCAATCGAGCGATCGAATCATTGGCGCCGCCGGCCGCAAATGGAACGATCAAGGTGATGGGCCTGTCCGGATATTCGGCGCGTGCATTTGTTGCTCCGACACTCAGGCATAGCACCAGCCCGATCGCGAAGTGCCATCTCCTCATGATTGTTTCGCCAAATTGTTTCTCGACCTTTGTATGCCGGGCGCGACGATCTTCTGCACCGCAGATGGAAGGTGCGGTGGGAGGTTTCTGTGGCCTGCATGAGGTTGCAAGGGCACACATCCTGCGGCGCGTGTTCTGAAACAAGGTGCGCATCCTTGCAGTCCACGGTGTCTTGCGCGCCTTCAGACCCTCGGGGCTTTCGAACGCATCCCGGATCGAGAGATCATACCAGTCAAATAGCGAGGGCTGACGCCGTCATCGGCGACGTAGCGTCGCGCACGGATCACGCCGGGGACCGAAACGAGGCGTGGCAGGTGCTCCTCGTCATACCAGGCATTATAGTCCGTCACGATCTCAGCTGGGATATCAGTGTGCACGATATAGAGCCATGGGGCCGGCGGTGTTGATGGCATACCGACATCCCGCACGAGATCGAAGGGAAAGCCCTCATTCGACGCAGGCGCCCTCGATAAAACGGATTGGATATCGGAAAGACCGCGCTCGAAGCCTCCGGCGTCCTCAATCCAGGAGAGCAGTTCGCCGACCGCCCCCTCCACGTGGTGACGTCTGATCGTGAAGCCGGAGACCGGTGACAGGTGCCGGTCCAGCCAGCCGGCCAATTGATCCGAAGACCCAGACGTCTGCCACCACATCGTCATCAGCCGCTGCGCCATTTTGCTGCTCGTGTCTACTCCGTACTTGACTATGCCTGAGTCAGGGGTATCGGACTACATCGGTGTCTCACCCTTGAGCATGAGACGATAAAGATAGCGGACCTGATCAACCGGATAGTCACCGTTGGCCTTATGCATCAAGCAGCGATTGTCCCAGATCACCACGTCGCCGGCTCTCCATTTGTGCCGGTATTCGAACTTAAGCTGAGTGGAGTGTTTCAGCAGTTCGTCAAGTAAAGGTAGGGCCTCCGAGTCCTCCATCCCGACGATTTCCTCGATGCGGATCGGATTAATGTAAAGTGCCTTGCGCCCACTTTCCGGGTGGGTGCGCACGAGCGGATGAATGACGAACTCGGCGATGGCCTTACGCTTGTCCTCCGACAAGCTCATGAGCTTCCGCTCGCTATGCTTGCTTTGGTACACGTGGCGAGCCTTGAGACCGTCGAGCTGCGTTTTCGTTTTTTCTGGCAGGGCTGCATACGCCTCGTACATATTAGTGAACTGGGTGTCGCCGCCGCTCTTAGGCAGTTTTATCGCGTGCAGCGCCGTCGCTTTGGGCGGTTTGGGGTCGTTGGAGTGGTCTGTGTGATAGCCCTCGCCCGGGATGTAAGCCCTGCCATCCTCGAACCTGTTTTGGTTGGAGATGTAGTGGATCATTGGACATTCCGGTACCTGGAAACGCGGATTGTGCTGCGGAAAGACGTCCCCGAACAGCTGCATCGCCTGCAAAAATTCTGGCGCGCTCAAGTTCTGATCGCGGATGACCAAAACCGAGTGATCAACTAAAGCGCGATTCAGGTGCTCCCTGACTGCTTTATCCGCGGGTCTTCGAAGATCGATGCCGCGGACTTCAGCGCCGGTGTGTGATGAGAGAAGAGTGATTTCGTAGTTCTGGGCTTCCTGGTCCATGTTTCCACCGTGTGATCCCGCGAACTCGTTGGCTTGCGTAACATACTAAAGCATTTCCGGGGTGAATTTGAATCGGAAGGAATTCACGACGCTTCCTAAGCAGACTCCGGCAGTCTGGCCAACGGATCAAGGTTGTGATTGCGTCTTTGCAGTGATTCGCGGGGGCGTGGCATGGCGGGCAAATCTCCATTGAAGGCAAGCGCAGAACAGAAGCTGGGGTTGGAAACTCTCGC
>WNFT01002486.1_pt1 | contig 15831 bp, 11 predicted proteins | sample 5400191 | NCBI WGS metagenome assembly WNFT01 (sample SAMN13153359, study PRJNA577476) | soil metagenome | isolation source: 80 cm saprolite under Madrone tree | place: USA:California | collected 2016-06-14 | reverse complement strand
GGCCGGGGACATATTGGAAAATTCCTCGGACAGATCTTCCCGGTTCTACCGAATCCGTTCAAAGGCGTGCTTCGCATCTCGTCAGGTTTTGGCGCAATCTCCGCCGTCGGGTTGCGTGCACGTTACAACGAGCAGGGGAACTTTCTTATCACGACCACACCAACCACCAACGAGAATGCTGCTGCACCCACCGGCGAGTATCTATTCCCGGACCTGGCCAACGGAGGCGGTTACACGACCCAATTCATTCTTTTCAGTGGTTTCGCGGGCCAGGCTGCCAGCGGGAATATAAGGTTCTACAACCCGGATGGAACGCCGCTGGGTCTCATTTTGAATTAGCCGCGACGTAATTCGGGGACAGACGTATAAATCACCTAATTAGCATTCAAAGTTCATCTCACTTGCTAATTAGGTGATTTATACGTCTGTCCCCGAATTACGTCGCCAGGACACAAAAAGGGGAAACACCAGTTCCTCTTTTGTGTCTTCTGTGTCTTCTCTGGGCCATTCATCTGCCACCTTTACTCCACTAAGTTCTTGTAGGATCTAGCTGGCATTCTCATTGCTTTGCGAACCATGAGGTGCACGATGTCTGGAGCAAAGCTATTGTTGTCTGTTGTGATACTGGTCAGTGCCGCGGCGTTGGATGCAGTCGCCGCGCATTGTGGTCCCCAAACTGGGAAGGATCAGTCAGCTCTCAATACATACGCAATTACCGGACTGGCCAATCCTACTCCTTTCACGATTTCGGATCGTGGTGCAACGTCCTACTCGACCAACGGGACGAGCACCACAACGGCTGTAGGGTACGCACGGCTACAGCCGGATGCGGGCAGCACGACCCCTGCCGGCTACCTGGTCTTCAGCTTCAAGCAAAACGGTGTGTTGATCTCTGAGGCTACGGTCCCGGCAGCCCGTCCGGTTCAATCGGGAAGGATTTACGCCGAGGTGGCCGGTTCGGTGAATACAGGGCTGGCGGTCGTGAATCCCAATACAACTCCGGCGAACGTTTCTTTCTATTTCACTGACAGCAACGGCCAGAACTTCGGCCAGGGGAGCTTCACGCTGGATCCGGGTACACAGATCGCGCGCTTCCTGAATGAAGCACCGTTCATGGGTGCCGGTACGATTCGTGGAACGCTGACCTTCAGCTCATCGGTTCCGGTTGGCGTGATTGCGATCCGCGGCCTGACAAATGAGCGCGGGGAATTTCTGATTACGACCCTGCCGGTAGCGGACGTGAACGTCGCTCCGACGGCCGGCTTTCTCTTTCCACACTACGCCGACGGCGGTGGATGGACAACACAGGTTGTTCTCGTCAACACGACCGATTCGACGATCAGCGGTTCTGTCGAGTTTCTCGGCACGGGCGGTACCACGTCCCCATATTCGATTGCCGCAAGGTCCTCTCAGCGAGTTGTCACTTCTGGCTCAGGCTCCGTTACACAGACAGGAGCAGTGCGCATCACTCCGGCTGCCGGTACTGCAGCACCTTCAGGTCTTTCGATTTTTTCGTTCAGGAGCGGCGGTGTGACTGTCACGGAGGCGGGCGTCCCTGTGCTGCGCTCGTCACAATCGTTCCGAATGTATGAGATCGAGTGTGGCGATCATCCGGGCGAGCTTCAAACAGGTATCGCGATTGCCAACCCTTCCACCACCAGCACGGCAACGGTCACTCTGGAAATGACGGACTTGAATGGCGCAGCCGCCGGCAGGACGTCCACGCTTACAATTCCACCCGGCGGCCACGTTTCGACTTTTACGACGCAACTTGCCGGTTTCGAATCCCTCGGGTGGCCGTTCCACGGCGTCCTTCGGATTTCCACCACCTCTTCAAGCGGCGTTAGCGTGGTTGGAATACGGGGGCACAACAACTCGCGCGGGGATTTTCTGGTAACTACTTCCACGCCGTCGGACGAAAGCACTGCCACCTCCACGTCCGAGGCCATATTTCCGGACCTGGCTGACGGCGGTGGCTACGGCACCGAATTCATCCTCTTCAGCGGCTCACCAGGCCAGTCTTCCAGGGGCACACTCCGGTTCTTCACTCAATCCGGCGCGCAGCTGAACTAAGAAAATCCCACGTAACCGCGGGCTTTTACGCCCGTGGTTACGGCGTCACTGCGAAAGTGTGACGACTCTATCCTGCCGTTTGCTTAAATTGCTTTTTGTAGTTACTCTCTACCCCGTGAATTCGGTACGCCAGGCATTTGATCGGCACGCCTCGGTCTACGATCAGGTTTTTTCCGATACCCAAATCCGCGCGGAAGTCTGGCACATTGCAGACCGCCTCTTTTCCCGTGGAATGCATCTCCTTGACCTGGGGTGCGGCACGGGGCAGGACGCAATTCACTTCGCGCAACGTGGCATCAACGTGACGGCAGTCGATATCTCTGCTGAGATGATCGCGCAACTGAGGCAGAAGGCGGGTGAGTCGATCCAATGCGAACAAGCGGACATGCGGACCTATATCCCAGAAACCATCCGTTTCGACGGGATCTTCTCGAACTTCGGCGCCCTGAACTGCGTTCCAGATCTGGAATGGCTCCGGCAAATCCGCCTGGCCGCGGGTTCTTACGTTGTCCTGACGACAATGGGGCGCTTTTATCCGCTCGAGTCCGCAGTATTCCTTTTGAAGGGTAAACCGCGGCTGGCTTTCCGCCGATTGGCCCGCTCGTGCGAGGCTGTTGTTGAAGGTATCCGGTTTAAGGTTTACTATCACCGGCTGCAGTCCATCCAAAGAGCGCTGGGCCCTGGGTTCGAACTGAGAGAAGTTCGGGGACTTCGTTCGTTATTGCCCGCGCCCGGTTTCGAGCATCTCGAGAGATTCGAAGTGCTCCGGTTCCTGAAGCCTGTGGATCGTTGGCTGTGCTCGCACCGTCGGATGGCGGTCTGCGCCGATCACTTTGTTTCCGTGTGGCGATGTCGTGAGACGTAAGGTTCTTCTCTTTAATCCGGAATCGGAATTCTACGCGATGCCGCTTGGATTGCTGGCCATCGGTTCGGCGCTGGACCCCGCGCGTTTTGATGTGCGAATTTTCGACGAACGTATCGATCCGGCAGCGGCCTCGAGAATCCTGCATGAAGCCGAAGATGCGGTCTGCGTCGGACTGACCGTGTTTTCCGGTCCCCCCATTTCACGGGCACTGACTCTGTCGCGAGAATTGAAAAAGCGCTTTCCACTCTTACCGGTTGTTTGGGGAGGATGGCATCCCTCCATCTTTCCGGAGCAGTGTGTGGCAAGCGGCGCGGTGGATGTTGTCGTTATCGGTCAGGGGGAGGGTGCATTTGCGGAACTCGTCGAAGCTATCCAAGACCGCTCGCGATGGATGAGCATCGCCGGTCTGTGCCTTAATGGAAGCGACAAGCCGCAACGAACCTCACCTCGAGCGCTCACCCGGATGGATGCTTTTGCCGCCGCCCGTTACGAGCTCTTGGACGTCGAATTGTACTTCCGCCACAAAGGCAAACGGCAACTCGATTACAGCTCGTCGCGCGGGTGTCCTTACAAATGCACGTTCTGTGCCGATCCCATGGTGTATCGCAGTAAATGGACTGGACTTTCTGCGGACCGCATTGTCGCCGAGCTTCGCCCGCTATGCGAGCGGTATCACATGGACGAAGTGTTCTTTCTCGATGATGATCTTTTCGCAAGCCTGAAGCGCATTCAATCGCTGGTGGACGCATTCATCGAAGCGAAACTTCCGCTGACGTGGAAAGGGACGGCCCGAGCCGATGAGCTGTGCCGCCTGCCAGGAGCATTCTTCGAGAGGTTGCGCGAGGCGGGCTGTCTTCGCATCAACGTTGGCGCCGAATCCGGATCGCAGAAAATTCTTGATCAAATCAAGAAGCAATACAACGTGGACCAGATACTCACTGCCGGCGATCGTGCGGCGCGTGCAGGAATCGGCATTTCCTACAGTTTCATTACCGGTTTTCCGGGAGAAACCGAACGCGATTTCCGGGCCACGCTCGACGTGCTCAAGGCCCTTCGCCGCAGGGATGCCCGCCTGGAAACTTCCATTTATTTCTATTCACCCTACCCCGGTACCGAGCTGGTTCAGGAACTCGAGAACCTTGGCTTGAGGCTGCCGAAAAAACTCGAAGATTGGGGGAACTTCAACATCGAAGGTGCATGGCTCCCACGAAACAACTCACGATTGGTTCGCAGGGTGCGCAATCTCAACTTCTATTTACGTCATGGTTACGCAGAAGATGCTCGCTCCCGTCCGCGCAAGCTGCTGCAGGGCATCTCACGATTCCGATGCGAGCGAGACTGGTATGGCCTGCCTGTCGAACGATACGTGGCGGAAACGTGGCGCCGAGGTCTTCAATGAGCTTGATCTCTGCCGGACAGCTTCGCCGCCTCGCCCATCCGATTCTGTTGCGATATTGGCTGAAGCGCGGCACGAATCGAGTCACCACCGCACGCGTCGGCGGATTCACTTTGCGTGTCTTACCCGGCGTTTTTCACCCGAAGTATTTTGGAAGCAGTTTGATCCTTGCCAACTATCTTGCATCGCTGGATCTGCGGGGAAAGAGTTTTCTCGACATGGGTACCGGCTCGGGCATAGTTGGCCTGTTTGCTGCCCGCGCCGGCGCGCGCGTGACGGGTGTAGATATCAATCCGCAGTCCGTGCGGTGCGCCACGGACAATGCCGTCCTGGCGGGATTCGATATCGATTTTCGTCAGAGTGATCTGTTTTCCGGACTTCAGGGCGAACGGTTCGACGTTATCGCCTGGAATCCACCGTTCTTTCCACGGCCGCCCCGGACAATGGCCGAGGCCGCTTTATATGCGGGCGATCGTCACAGCGTTATTGAACGGTTCGCCCGGGATTGCAGGACGTACCTCGCCAATGACGGCCGTGTCATTCTGGTGCTTTCACTCGATATCAATGTCGATGCATTAGAATTGGTTTTTCAAGAACAGGCGTTTTCCGTCCGTCGTGCCTCTATTCGAAATTGGGGATTCGGCGAGAAGATGGTTGTCCTCGAAATTCAATGACCCAGCCACCGCTTCGAGCCGTCGTCCCGATTCTTCGCCAGTAACGCGCGATGCGCATCCTCCTGATGAACTGCGCATTCGACGCCCGTCTCACCACTGCTGCGGACTTGCTCAATGATTACGCGACGCTGACGGACTGGAGCAGAGCATTGCTCGCGGCGGGCGCTTCAGCCGTAAGCGTCCTGCAGAGCTTTCGGAGTGACACGCGTCTTGTGCGCGACGGTGTGGAATACGTCTTCTGTAGGGATTCAGCGCCCGGCTGGTCACGATCGTTGCACGAGTTGATCGCGAAACAGCAGCCGGACATTATCCATTTCAACGGTTTGATTTTTCCGTGGCAAATGTGGCGGCTGCGGCGAGCATTGCCGGCTCGCGCAGCTATCGTCGCGCAGGACCATGGAGGAGCGGAACCAGGCCGGCGGCCGGTACGCTGGATGAAGCAGCGTATTGGCTTGCGCACTGCCGATGCTTTTCTATTTAGCGCTCCTGAGATCGCGAAACCCTGGCAGGCCGCCAGGCTTATCGCGCCGTGGCAACCTGTGTATGCCGTCATGGAGAGCAGCACGACAGTGCGCCCCTTGCCCCGTGACGCAGCGCGACTGAGCAGTGGTGTTAGCGGTAGCCCTGCTTTGCTCTGGGTAGGTCGACTCAACGCCAATAAAGACCCGCTGACCGTATTGGATGGATTCGAGCGCGCTTTGTCCCACCTGCCTGACGCGCATTTGACGATGGTATATAGCTCCGAAGACTGGCTGTCTAAAGTGCAGGCTCGAATCGAGCGGTCGACAGGGCTTAGCGCCCACGTACATTTGCGGGGGCGCATATCGCACGCAGAGCTGGCGGCATTTTACAGCGCCGCCGAATTTTTTGTGTTGGGCAGCCACCGCGAAGGCAGCGGCTACGCGCTCATCGAAGCCCTGGCTTGCGGCGCGATTCCTGTGGTGACAGATATCCCTTCGTTCCGCGCGCTTACCGGCAACGGCACCATCGGCGCCTTGTGGCCTGTCGACAATGCGGCTGGTTTTGCCGAAGGGCTCATGCGCTATAGAGCCCGCGACCTCACTGCACTGCATGCTGACGTTCTTAACCACTTTGACCGGGAGTTGAGCTGGCCTGTAATCGGACGACGGGCGCTCGCGGCTTATGCTGACATCCTGGTTCGGCGCCGGACGCCTCGCTAGAGCGCTACAGGCTCTCCTTTTCCGGTTCCCGCAAGGGGATAAGCCGACGCGCTACGTCCAGTTCCCAGGCCCGTTCGTAGCGTCCGCTGGCGTATCGCCAGGAAGCGAGCGACTTGAGGAGTGCCTTACCCCATGGCGGAGTGTGGTAATCCTGGACGGTTGGATAGCGGCAGTACAGCACTTTTGCGAAGTTCTTTACGCGCTGGCGCATCTTCGGGGTGAGCCACGGCGCATCCTGGTGGCAGATCCACGAAACCCATTGCGGCTGTGTCCATTCCTCCGGCGTGGTCGGCAGCGGGGGCCCGTCGGGGCCGTAAGTTTTTAAGACCGGTAGCCGCACGCCGGCGGCTTCGGCCTCAATAGCGGCAGGATCGCGCTGCGGCGTTGGGCTGTAGAAGTAAAGGATGATCTCGCACTCCGGATAAATGTTCTTCACTTTCTTGATAAACGCGAAGGTCTTCTCGATTTCGCCCTCAGGATCTTCCGGGCCGCCCAGGATGAACGAAAGCTCCGGGATCACGCCGTACTCACGCATCCGCTGCACAGCCTCCAGCGTGTGCTCGACCCTCGTTCCTTTTTTCATCTTCGCCAGGACGTCGTTGCTCACTCCGTCCACACCGATGAACGCCATCTTCAGTTTGCTGCGCCGAATCTTCTCCCAGCTGCCGGTGGAGAGTTTTGCCAGTGTGTCGGCGCGCGCATAACACCACCATGGCATTTGTACCGTAGCCAGGGCATCCAGGATCGGCAGACTCGTCTCCTCGCTATCGAAGAAGTTGTTGTCGTAGAACTGCATGGCCGTTGCGCGGTACCGCTCGCGCAGAATCGTCATTGCCTGGACGATGCGGCCGGGTCCCTGAAGCCGGGTGAAACCGTTGAACATGGAGACCACACCACAGAACTTGCAGCGGTAGCGGCAACCGATGGCTGCCTGATGCACCGCTGTGCGTTTCCCCATGAAGCTGGGGCGAAGATAAACTTCGAGATCGTCGAGCCGTTCGTAGGGATAGATCGGAAAATCATCCGGAGAGCGGAACGGCCGATCGGGATTGTGGTGAAGCTGCCCGTTTTCCTTCCAGGTCAGCCCGCGAATGTTCTTGATGACGGACGCGTCGCGAACGGGAAAACCGGCATCCGGCATGGCAGACAGAAGCTCCAGAAGAGTCTCTTCGCCCTGCCCGCGCGCGAGGTAGTCCACATAGGGTGCGTTGATGGCAGCGTCTGAATACATGGTCGGGAAATAGCCGCCCCACAGAATCGGAATCTCCGGGTGAGCTGCGCGGAGCGCCGAGGAAATTTCAATGGCCGGCGCAACTTGAGGGCCCGGCATCACAGAGACGCCAATCAGTCCAACGCTGCCGCCGGCCAATGTTTTCAATGCACTCCGCACCGGGCTCGGATCTATATTGGCGTCAACAAACTTGTATTCGTAGCTGCCTTCTAACACCGCTCCCAGGGCAAGCAGCGGCAGCGGCATCCGCACGGCCCGGCCCGAGCAGATTCGAGGGTTGATGAGAAGGACGGATTTCTTCTTCATGAAATGGCCCCTGGGTTGAAACAGGCGCTGATGAATCGTATCATCGGCCGCAATGCTACCTGAATCCTGTGCGGAGGTGTGATGCGGATTTCGGAGCGGCGGAAGGTCATCGTCTTGCTCGTGCCGGGTTTCCCGGCCAGCGAGGCGGAGACCGATTGTCTGCCGGCGGTGCAGAACTTTGTAAAAACTATTGCTTCTCGCAACCCGGATGTTGCGGTTCACGTTTTCTCGTTCCAATATCCGTTTGAGCGGCGCGACTATTCCTGGAACGGCGTTACGGTTCACGCGCTTGCGGGCAGAAACAGGCGTTTTCCGATACGATTCCGAACCTGGCTTCAGGCAGTATGGCGGGTGTGGCGGCTGTGCAATTCACACCACGTCATAGCCCTGCACAGTTTCTGGCTTGCGGAGTGCAGTTATGTTGCGGCATGGCTTGCTCGAATGACGGGTACAAAGCACATTGCGACGATTTGCGGTCAGGACGCGCTGGCCCACAATCCTTACCTGAAGCACCTTCCATTCGCGAAAATGACCATAACGGCCGCGTCCGAAAGAGCCGCTGAAACCTTTCGTGAAAGCACAGGAAAGCGCGTGGACCACATCGTTCCAACAGGTTTGGATTCGGGCGCGGCGGCATCGGGCGAAGGAACATCGGAGCGATCCATCGATATCCTGGGCGTTGGATCATTGAGCCCGATCAAAAATTTCCGATCATTTATCGAGATCGTCGCAGAACTGACCGACGACCATCCCGGCCTGCGATGCATGATCCTTGGAGATGGCCCCGAACGTCCTTTGCTCGAACGGCAGATCCATGAATGCAGACTGCAGGATGTCGTTCGCCTGGCCGGACACGTTCCGCGCGAGGAAGTTTTGCGTAGTATGCAGGAGGCGAAGATCCTGCTTCATACTTCGAGTTATGAAGGGCAGGGATACGTTTTCCTGGAGGCGTTGGCCTCAGGAATGCGCATCGTTTGCCGCGATGTGGGTTATACGGGAAACGGCACGGGCGCGTACCGGTGCAAATCCAGTCAACAAATGGTGGACGTACTGCGGACACTCCTCGCGTCGCCGCTCGAAACGATGAAAGTACATATCGAGAGCATTGATTGTACCGCCCGAACCTTCGAGAAAATCTACGGTATCGCCTGAATATGGGCACGCATGACCGAATTCTGTATTTCCTGCTGGCCGCTCTGGTTGCTTGTCTCCCCTTCGAAGTTCGATCCCTGCCCCTCTTGAGCGATCTGCAATGGCTTTTTCTGTGCGTTGGCGCGGTGGCCTTGCCTATCCTGATCCGTGAACGGAAAAAACTGTTTCAAAATCGTCTGGTTCTTGCAGCTTTAGTGTTCGTTGTTATCCAGTGGCTCGCAGCTTTGCTGTCGGCGGAGTTCACTTTAAATGCAATTAAGGGCGCTGTCCGCGTCACTGCCGGATTTACTCTTCTTTGCTCGACACTGTCTATACGCGATCGGCGCGGTCTTCTCCACGTGTGGGCTGTATCTGCAATTCTGGCGGCTTTGTATGGCCTCGCGGACTATAACGGTTTCGGAGTACGCGGTTTGTTTCGGGAGACCGAGTTTTACGTTGGGTCGGTCCTGCGCCTGAGTGGTTCGTTCGAGTATCCCAACACCGCCGCCGCCTTCCTCGCTATGTCTCTGCCTCTGGTTTGGACAGCAACCAAATCTCGATGGGTATGCGTTTTGGGTTCCCTTCTGATCTGGGTCGCTCTGATCTTGACGTACTCTCGCGGGGCGATAATTGCCGTCGTTCTGACGCTGGGAATCTGGATGATCGTGAGCAAGGCGCGAACAGCATTTTATTTTGGCGGTCTCGCTGCCGCGGCTTTCGCCGCACTGGTGCTTTTGCATCCTTCCTTGCTCCAGAGATTTCGGGAGACGCAGCCGGTCCATGCTCTATCCGCAGAGTACAAACCCGAGTTCAACCTGCTGCGCAGGCGTCCAGATGAACTCGGCGAAATGGCTGTCCGGGTCAAGAATGCAGGCACGACCGCATGGCTGGCGGCCAGGGATAAGCCGTTCACGCTTTCATATTGGTGGATTGACCTTGAACGAAGGAAGCCGCTCAATACCCCGACAATCTACACCCCAATACCTGTGACGCTCCAGCCGGAAGAGTCCGTCGCGGTTCGCGCTCCATTCCGGACTCCACGTGAGCCGGGGCTCTACCTCCTGACGTGGGACATCTCTAAATCAGGGAGCGAGTGGTTCAGCGGGACTGGTGTGTTTCCGGGCCTTGTCGAGGCGCATATCCAACAAGGAAACGAACCATGGTCGGGCCACGGGGATATGAGCCGGTGGTATGGGCGGGAGATATCAAAATTATATGTGGCGAATGTTCCACTTTCGCGGAACGAACTGTGGAGATCTGCTCTTGATATGGCGCTTCAGCACCCGATACTCGGCGTCGGTCCGGACAATTTCCGTCTTATGTACGGCAGACGGTTCGGACTGTCCCACTGGGACGAGAAAGTCCGCTCGAACAGTTTGTATCTGGAATTGCTTTCCGGTAGCGGCCTGGCGGGGCTCGCAGCCTTTGGCGTCATGATGGCGGCAGTGCGGCGCAGCATCGTGGCCCCGCTACTTGCGCTGGGGATTTTTTTGATCCATGGCTCGGTGGATGTTTTCCTGATGACCACTCCGATCTACTTCGGATTCTGGATCTTGCTTGGGCAGGCAAACGAAAATCAAATTCGCGCAGACGGTGGCGACTCGCCAGAATTGCAGGCCGAGGGCTCGAGGTTTAACGCTCGCGCGCACGCATCGTAGGCCTGGAGGGCCCGCTTGAGCTCACGGTGAGGAATTTCGACGGGCGGCTGTGAGTGAAGCCGCACGATGTGCCCAACGTGAATGTTCTCGGAGGGGTCGCCGCGGCTTCCGGTGAAACTCTGGATCATGTACTGCTCGCGCAGTGTCCCGCTTAGGCGCAGGAACGATTCCAATCGGCGCAGCGCCGAGGAGGTGTCGGCGATGAGATCGTTGTAGGTCAGCCCCAGGACTTCATTCCCGCTCCCCAGACGTGTCGCGTATTCGGCGAGTGTTTGGAGCCGCTGCGAGTAATAGTCAACGGCTCGCTGGACAGTCCACGGTTCGTAGTATGTGCGGCTCAGATTGACGATACTCTCAATCGTTGCTTTCGGCTCGCGGATCAAGAAAATGCAGCGCAGCCTCTCATCCCCCAGCAGATCAGCGTTCGGCGTGAACTTGTCGTGATTGATCTGATCGATGGCGTAACGGACGGGCCGGAACGGCGCGCGCCGGGCGACGCGCGAAGCGATTTCCAGTTTGTCGAGATCTATAGACGAACGGTAGGGCGTATTCCGTTCACCACAACCAATGATCTCAGGGTGAGTCATCAGTATATGCAACAGCAGCGTGGAACCGGACCGCATGTGTCCCATGATGAATACGGCCGGCAGTGGCGCCACGCCAAACGAGCGCAGGGCGCGTCGCGCCAGAAACAACGAGAGCTGCAGAATCGGCGTCCACATGCTCACGCTGAAGATCATAAGTTGGCGCCAGCGAAAACACAGAGAATTCTTGAACTCGTGCAAGAACGGAGACAGCCGCGCATTGACACAGGTTTCTCCGGTGAGCTAAAAGCTCATCTGTGGAACCGGACGTCGAAAAAAACGCCTGTTGTCATACCCGCCTCGCCCCGGAATACGACGCTTGTATGGCGAAACATGCGGGCAATGCGTGGGTCCGCGGCGCGTTTCGACATGTCGTTGAGCAGATCGTCGCGCCGGGGAGTCTACTCCTGGATTTCGGCTGCGGAACCGGCACGGACAGCCTCTGGTACGCGCAGCGCGGCTATCGCGTACTGGCCTATGACAATGCCCCCGGCATGATGGCGGAGCTGGAGCGCAAGTGTGCGCAAGAAATTGCTTTAGGAAAGGTTGTTCCACTTTACGCCGACTATGATCATTTCCGCCAGGTATTGCAGCGTGAACCCCGCCCACAGGCCATCGTTTCCAACTTTGCTGCCCTGAACCACCTTCGGGAACTCCGTCCGCTGTTTTCGGTTTTTGCCGCCAATCTGGAACCGCCCGGTCAGGTGATCGCCAACGTACTAAATCCTCTCTTCTGGCAGGACCTTATCCATCCCTGGTGGTGGAGGCCGCTCCTGCGCGGTATTCAGACAGGATACATTTCCTGTGTGTGGGAAGAGGTCAGCACCTACCGTCACTTTATGGGGCCGATCAGCCGCGCTGCCCGGCCCCATTTCGTCAAAGTCGGGCAGGCGGGCTTGGGAACATTTTTGCGCTATGAGTCGGGCAGCTATGACTGGACCGAACCGCGGTCGCTGCCGGAAAGGCTGGATGCCCGCTTTTGTCGTTCGTTTCCGCTCCGCCATCTTGGAAAATTCATCTTCCTGATCTTCCGGCGGGCCGAACGGGATTTGTGATTTTAAAGGATTGCTCTTGACGGTGTGAAGCTGTAAACTCCCACCCTGCTGATCTCACCCCCGTTGTAGACGAAGGATGTCTTACCGTTTTTCCGTCGTATCGAACCATTCGGACTGTTCCGACGGACCAAACTTCGGTCTTCCGCAAGGAATCGAAACTGAGGGTTTTTGAAAATCATGACGGACATCTTGCTCACTCATGCCTATTTCCTTAAATACGACGTCATCGAACGACGCGTGATGAAGCCGTATCCCCCTCTTGGAATCTTGTATCTGTCAGCTTATCTGAAACGTGCGGGTTTCTCAGTGGAAGTATTCGACTCGACGTTTCGCGATCCGAAAGACTTCGAAGAGACGGTGCGACGGATCCGTCCGAAGACCGTCGGCATTTACGCGAACATCATCACGCGGGACAACGTTTTCCGAATGGCGAAGATCGCGAAGGACAATGGGGTGAGATTCGTCATTGCCGGTGGGCCGGACGCACCCGAGTGGGCTGAGATGTACCTGGAGAACGGCATCGACGTCATTGGAACCAATGAAGGAGAGCGAACTCTGGAAGAGTTGATCCCCTGGCTGAGTGAGCGGGGAATGTCCGGCCTCGAGGCGTGTCCGGGCATCATTTTCAAACGAAACGGCCGCGCCTATCGGACTCCGCCCCGGGCCGCCATCACAAACCTCGATAGCCTGCCCTGGCCTGATCGCGATGTGCTCGTAATGGAGGACTACTTCAAAGCCTGGAAATCAAAACACGGGGAGAGCGCCGTTTCGCTGATAACTGCGCGCGGCTGCCCCTTCCATTGCGCATGGTGTTCGAGCGAAGTGTTTGGTCACACACATCGGCAGCGCTCACCGAAGAACGTTGTCGACGAAATGATCATGCTCAAATCAAAGTACAACCCGGACATCATGTGGATTTCCGACGACGTCCTGACGATCAATCGCAGATGGTCGCTGCAATTCTTTGACGAGGTGAAGCGCCGTGGCGCACAACATCCCTACGAGTGCCTGAGCCGCGTGGATCTTGTTGACCGTGATCTCCTTCGGGGTATGAAGGAGTCCGGATGCTTCCGGATCTGGTACGGCGCCGAGTCGGGATCTCAGAAGGTTCTCGATAGCATGGCCAAAGGAACAACGGTGGAGCAGGTGCGCACTGCGGCGCGCATCACGCAGGAGGTGGGAATTCAGGCGGGTTTTTTCATATTGCTCGGATATCCCGATGAGACCACAGCCGACATTCGCAAGACCATTAATCTGCTGAAAGAGGCGAAACCCGATGTGTTTGGAACCTCCGTCGCATTCCCGATGAAAGGCACGGAGTTTTACAAACGCGTAGAAGATCGCGTCATTCCGAATGAGAATTGGTCTTCCCGAAATCAAAATAAGCTGCTCTTCAAGACGAAGTATCCGCGCTTGTATTACTGGTTCGCTGTGCGATGGCTTGTTAAGGAAGTGAACGTTGCCAAGATGTGGCGTTCCAAGAATCGGCCGTATGGAAGAATCGCCAAGGAGGCGATCAAGATCGCCGTTGCCCGAACCGGCGTTGCGGCCATGGACGCGGCGTCTTTCCGTCGCACACAGCCGAAGCCGTTGACTCATGAGCATGCTTGATAAACGGCCTGTAAGAGACATGCGGCCTCCCGACACCCCCACTGAGAAGCGAAGGGCCTGGTTGTATTCCAATGAAGATTGCCTTTGACGGCACAGTCCTGCACGGGCGCAAGTCCGGCGTGGGTTATTACTGCGAAGAATTGTTGAAGGCGATGCTCTCAATGAATCACGCCGATCAGTTCTACGTGTTTTCGCATCAGCCTGTGCAACTCGATATTGCGTCGTCGAACGGAAATCTGAAATTCACGAATTCATTTCACTTTCCGATCCGCGCGTTTTATCTGCATGCGATCTTGCCGAGGATTCTGGACAAGGTTCAGCCGGACCTTTGCCACTACACAAACTTCCTGGCGCCGATATCGGAAGACCGCCCGTACGTGGTGACGATCCACGACATGGGGTTGGAAGTCCTGCGCTACTCCCATCCTCTGGCCAAGCGCATTTATACGAGGCCACTGATACCGCGAGTTGCGCGGAAGGCGAGGTTGATCCTCACAAATTCCGAGTATTCCAAGTGGGAGATCGTTCGTCACCTTGGTCTTTCGGAAGATCGGATTCGCGTGACGCCCCTGGCGGCGTCGCCGGAGTTTTTGCCGGTGCCGGTGCGTCCTCGGAATCCATATTTTCTTTACGTAGGAAATCTCGAGCCGAGAAAGAACCTGGAGCGGTTGATCGAGGCGTTTGCCCGGATGCCGCGTAAAGAGCATCAGTTGGTGATCGTCGGGGATAGCTGGTATCGGGGCGGTGCTGTTGAAAAGAAGGCGAGATCGCTTGGACTCAACGGCGAAGTGAAGTTCCTGGGGTATGTACCGCGAGCCGAACTGCCGGGACTTTTCAGCGGTGCTACGGCGTTTGTATATCCGTCGCTGCTGGAGGGCTTTGGAATGCCGATTATCGAGGCGATGGCGTGCGGGGCGCCGGTAATCACCTCGAATAGCTCCGCGCTCAAGGAAGTGGCGGGCGGGGCAGCAGTGCTGGTGGATCCGTTGAGTGTACGCGAGTTGACTGAGGCCATGGAGCGAGTGGCGCAGGACAGCAGGTTGAGAGAGGAATTGTCGCAGAAGGGAGTGCGGCGGGCGGCGGAATTCTCGTGGGAGACGACCGCACGATTGACTCTGGAAGCTTATCGCGAAGCTGTTGAACGCGGGCTAAAGCCCGCGACTACATTGAAGAAAAAGATAATTGCTCCGCGTTCGGACGAATTGACGAATGCGATATGCAAAACAATCGCCTATGCAAAATTGTTTCAATATCCGCTCACGAATGACGAACTGCGCGAACGGCTCTTCGACGTGGAAGTGGACGAGACGACATTCACGGAAGGTCTGAAGTTACTCCAATTCCAGTCCGACCCGGCCTTGTTCGAACTCCGGGCCGCTCGCGAACGGATCAGTGACGAGGCGATTCAAAACGCGCAGGCGCATCTTCGAACACTGGCCTCGATACCATTCGTCCGGATGGTTGCCTTCTCCGGCTCGACGGCGCACCGTAACATGACAACCGGCGAAGACCTCGATCTCTTCATGGTTGTCGAAGACGGCAAGCTTTGGGGGGTCTTTCTGCTCGCCACGGTCTGGGCCAAACTGAAAGGTCTCCGCGAGCTGCTCTGCATGAACTACCTCATCAGCGACGCGGCTCTCCCGCTATTCGAGCACGACGCATTCACCGCGCAGCAGGTCGCATCCCTCAAACCATTTTTCGGCAAAGCGGTTTACGACCGGTTCACGGAAATGAATCCGTTCGTCTGGCGGCATTTCCCGAACTTCAATCCTGCATTGCACCGTCAGTGTTATCCGGAAATCCCGGCGTCGCGGATCAAGGCGCTATTGGAAAGTGTGCTCCGATGGGGTCCCGCCCAACTGCTGGAGCGGTTCAGCCGAACGGTGCTCGGATCGTACCTTCGCCGGAAGGCAGGCGACGCAGCGAAATCAGGCGATTGCGACGTAGTTCTCGAGCCGCGCCGGCTCAAACTTCACATGGTCAGCCACAAACGCGCCATCTTAGTCCGCATTTCTCACCAATAGACGCGCCTGACGGCCGACGGGCGCTGGTTCCCCGTCTTCGTG
>WNFT01003162.1_pt2 | contig 15840 bp, 16 predicted proteins | sample 5400191 | NCBI WGS metagenome assembly WNFT01 (sample SAMN13153359, study PRJNA577476) | soil metagenome | isolation source: 80 cm saprolite under Madrone tree | place: USA:California | collected 2016-06-14 | reverse complement strand
TACGTGGCGCTCTCCGAGGAGCTGAGACAGGTGAAGCTCGACGCCCTGCTCGTCTCGGGCGTCGGCTACGTCAAGGCGACCGAAGACGTGTTCCGGACCACGCTCGATCGCGTCTCCCGCGAGGAGCTGGGGATCCCCCGCGAGAACCTGCGCGTGGCGGATTTCCGGCGGCTCTACAAGGCGCCCAGGCTGGCGCGGTTCTTCGACAAGGCTTTGGAGCTGAAGGTGCTGGAGACGTTCCTCGGGGGAATCGGCCTCGATCTGCGCACGGCGGCCGGCACCGACGTGGCCATCGACGACAGCCTGCACCCGAAGAAGCGGCCGCGGGCCTTCGTCAACGCGGTAGACGCTCCGCGCGACGTGCGCCTCTCGGTGAAACCGACCGGCGGCCTCGACGACTACGAGACGCTCTTCCACGAGGCCGGCCACGCGGTCCACTTCGCCAGCAGCACCATCGCTCCCAAGGAGCTGATCGATCTGGGCTACGGCGCTCCCACCGAGGCGTTCGGCGAATTCTTCCGCCACGCCTTCTCCGATCCGCGCTGGCTGGTGCGTTACCGGGCCCTGCTGGCGGCGCAAGGGCGGCCGCAGCCTTCCGACGCCGATCTCTCGGGCATCCTGCGGCGACTCGCGCTCAAGGAGATGATGTACCTGCGGCGCTACGCCTTCGCGAAGATCGCCTACGAGCTGCGCCTGCACGGGCGCCCGGCGGCGGAGATCGCGCCCGCGGCCGCCTTGCTGTCCGCCCCCGACAAGGCGTCCGACCTGCGCGAGCTCTACCGGCAGCTCTTCTCGGTCGCGTACAGCTTCGAGCTCAGCGACCAGGAGTCGCAGCTCTTCCGCACCGACGTGGACGACACCTTCTACGCGGCCGACTACTCGCGGGCCTTCGCGCTGGCCGGAATGATGCACGACGGAATCCGGAAGCGGTTCGGGGAGGACTGGTACGCGAACAAGGAGGTCGGCCGGTTCCTCCGCGAGAAGCTCTTCTCGGCGGGCACCTCGCTCAGCGCCGAGGAAGTGGCCCAGCGGATGGGCTTTGCGCCCCGGGTGGACTTCGAGGCTGCCGCCGCCCGGGCCCGCCGGCTGGTCGCGGAAGCGGACGCGCTGGAGAAGGCGAAGTAGGCTGAGCCCCGTGCCCGCGGTCTTCGCCACCTTCCTGCTGCTCTCGCTCGCCCTGGCGGGGACCGTCGCGTTCTCCTCGCCGGGCGCCCGCCGCTGGCTGAAGTGGTTCCTCTTCGTCTCGCTGCTGGTGTCCTGGGCCGCGCTGGGGTTCGCGCTGAAGGACATCGTGCTGCGCACCTCGACGACCTTGGTGACGCCGCGCGGTGTCCACCAGCCGAGCCTGGCCGAGAAGGCGGCGCGGGAAGGCGTGACCCTGCTCGCCGCGCTGGGCGGCCCGGCGCTCCTGGTGACGGCGCTCGGCTGGATGGCGATCAGGGCGACGCGGCCCAAGCCCGAGTAGAATGACCCCATGCAGCTCGTCCGCGTGGATCGGCCGGGGCCACGTCTCGAGGAAACGCGATCGCTCTTCCTCGAGTACTGGAGCTCGTTCGGGTTCACGCCCTGCTTCCAGGGATTCGACGGCGAGCTGGCCGGCCTGCCGGGAGCTTACGGGCCGCCCCGCGGAGCGCTGCTCCTGGCGCCCGGCGAAGGCTGCGTCGGCGTCCGCCCGCTGGACGCCGGGACGGCGGAGATGAAGCGCCTCTACGTGCGCCCGCAGGCGCGCGGCACGGGGCTCGGGCGCGCGCTCGCCGCGGCGGCGGTCGCCCACGCCCGCGAGACCGGGTTTTCGCGGCTCGTCCTCGATACCCTGCCCGACACGATGGCGGAGGCGGTGGCGCTGTACCGCGCGATGGGCTTCGTCGAAACCGGGCCCTATCTTCCCCAGCCCACGCCCGGCGCTCTCTGCCTGGAGCTGTCCCTGCGATGAGCTTTCGCACCCTCTGGTTCGAGGACGGCGCGCTCCACCTGCTCGACCAACGCCGGCTGCCGGCACGAGCGGACGTGGTCACGGTGCGCTCGGCCAGGGAGACCGCCGCCGCCATTCGCGACATGGTGATCCGCGGCGCGCCCGCCATCGGCTGCGCCGCCGCGTACGGGATGGCGCTGGCGGCCCGATCCGGCGAGGACTTCCAACAGGGGCGGCAGGAGCTCTTGGAATCGCGCCCGACCGCCGTCAACCTGCGCTGGGCGGTGGAGCGTCTCTCCCGGGTGGAGCCGCGCACCTTCGACGCGCTCAAGGCGGAGGCGGATCGCGTTCTCGCCGAGGATCTCGCCGCCTGCCGCGCCATCGGCCGCTACGGCGCGGAGCTGGTCCCCGACGGAAAGGGCATCCTCACCCACTGCAACGCGGGCGGGCTGGCCACTTCCGGCTACGGCACCGCGTTGGGCGTCGTCCGCGCCGCGCTCGAGGCGGGAAAGCGCTGCGCCGTGTTCGCGGACGAGACCCGGCCCTGGCTGCAGGGAGCGCGGCTCACCGCGTGGGAGCTGCTGCAGGACGGGATCCCGGTCACGCTGCTTCCGGACGTGGCCGCCGCTTCGCTCCTCTCCAGCGGCAGGGTCGGCTGCGTGGTGGTCGGCGCCGATCGGATCGCGCGCAACGGCGACACCGCCAACAAGGTGGGGACGTTCCCGCTGGCGCTGGCGGCGCAGGCCGCCGGGGTGCCGTTCTTCGTCGCCGCTCCGACCAGCACCATCGACCCCCGTGCCCGCAGCGGGAGCGACATCCCCATCGAGCAGCGAGCCGCGGCCGAGGTGACGCACGTCGGGGGCGCCCGCATCGCCGCGGAAGGCGTCGAGGTCTTCAACCCAGCCTTCGACGTCACTCCGGCCCGATACATCTCGGCCATCGTCACCGAGCGGGGAGTCGCGCGCGCCCCCTTCGATCGGTCGCTGCCCGCGCTGCTGGAGCCCTGACGCTGTACAGGCAGCCGGAAAGGCGGACATCACCAACTGCTCATGGGGCGGACATGTCCCGCGCTCCCTACACCGCGGCTCGTTTGCTTGACTCGGCCGACCGGACCCGCTAGATCGCCCGTTCCTTTCCGCGCCCGGCGGCGGGATTTCCCTGCCAGCCAGGCCGGTTCCCAAGCCGGAAAGCCGGGAGATCCTCCGATGTACGCAGTGGTCAGGACGGGCGGCAAGCAGTACCGCGTCAAGGAAGGCGACCTCCTCAAGGTGGAGAAGCTGTCGCAAGACGTCGGGTCGAAGCTGGACCTGGAAGTCCTCCTGGTCGGCGAAGGGGCGGAGCTGAAGCTCGGCGCGCCCATCGTGTCGGGCGCCCGCGTGGAGGCCGAGGTGGTCTCCCACGGCAAGCACCGCAAGCTCTGGCACTTTCGCACGCAGGAAGAGGGTTGGGACCGGATCCGCGGCCACCGTCAGCCGTACACCGAGCTCCGCATCACCGGCATTTCCGGGTAGAAACGAAAAAGTCATGGCACACAAAAAAGGTCAGGGTTCTTCGCGCAACGGGCGCGACTCGCCGGGGCAGCATCGGGGCATCAAGGTCTACGGCGGCGAGGCCGTCGTGCCCGGCAACATCCTCGTGCGGCAGGTGGGCACCAAGGTGCACGCCGGCCGCAACGTGGAGATGGGCCGCGACTTCACGCTCTACGCCGTCATCCAGGGCACGGTGCGGTATCAGAAGGGCCGCGGCGACCGCGTGTACGTGCACGTGGAGCCGGCCAAGGCGCAAGCCCAGGCGTGAGGTAAAGCAAGGCCGAGGTGATCCGGCAGGTCATCGCGGCCGCCGGACCACCCATGCAGTTCATCGACGAAGCCGAAATATCCGCTCGCGCCGGTGACGGCGGCGCTGGCGCCGTTGCCTTTCGCCGGGAGAAGTTCGTTCCGCGCGGCGGGCCGTCGGGCGGCGACGGCGGAAACGGCGGCGACATCATCCTCGAGACCGACGAGCGCCTGACCACCCTGCTCGACTTCCGCTTCAAGCGCGAATACCGGGCAAGGAACGGCGAGCCCGGACGCGGACGCGATCAGAACGGCCATGCGGCGCCGGAGCTGGTCCTCAAGGTCCCGCCGGGTACGCTAGTGCGCAGCGCGGAAAGCGGAGAAGTGCTCGCCGACCTGCGCGAGAACGGCCGCCGGTGGGTGCTGGCCAAGGGCGGCCGGGGCGGGCTGGGGAACATGAACTTCGCCACCTCCACGCTCCAGGCCCCGCGATTCGCGCAGCCCGGGACCGAAGGCGAGGAGAAGCGGGTCCGCCTCGAGCTGCGCTTGCTCGCCGACGTGGGCCTGGTCGGATTCCCCAACGCCGGCAAGAGCACGCTGGTCTCGCGGCTCTCCCGGGCCCGGCCCAAGATCGCGGACTACCCGTTCACCACCCTGCAGCCGCACCTCGGTGTCGTGCAGTACAAGGACGGCCGCAGCTTCGTCCTCTCGGACCTGCCCGGCTTGATCGAAGGCGCCCACCGCGGCGCCGGGCTCGGGCATCGGTTCCTCAAGCACATGGCGCGGACGCGCGCGGTCATCCACCTCGTCGACGCCTCGCAGGATCGCGACCTGGTCGCCGACTTCGACGCCATCAACCGCGAGCTGGAGCTCTTCGACCCGGCGCTGGGGCGCAAGCCGCAGATCGTGGCCGCGAACAAGATCGACATCCCCGACGCGCGCGAGCGGGCGGAGGCATTCCGCAAGAAGCTCGCGCGCCGCAAGATCGGCGTGCAGCTGATCTCCGGAGCGACCGGAGAAGGCGTGCCGGAGCTCCTCGACGCCACCGTGCGCGCGCTCGACTCCGCACCGGTTCCGGCGCCGTTGGAGCGCGACCTCCACCCGGCGCCGACTTCCGGGAGCGGGACCACGTGAGCCGCAGGCGGCCGCCGCGCCCCTGGGTCGGGACCGCCCGGCGCGTCGACCCGTCCGAGCTGGCCGGGCCGCGAGGGCTGACCGAAGAGGTGCTGCGGGGTGAGGACGACGACGCGCCGGCCCCGCCTGGAACTCCCGGCTTCTACTGGCGGCTCCTCACCCCGGAGCGAAAGGCGCGCATCCGATCGGTCGTCGACGCCCGCCTGCGAAGCGTGACCGTCGTGCTCGATCGCCTGCTCGACCCGCACAACACCGCCGCGATCCTCCGCACTGCCGAGGGTCTGGGGATCGCCAAGGCCCACGTCGTGCCGCACGAGGCAGGCGATTCGGTCGCGCACCGCCGCGTGACCCAGGACGCGCACAAGTGGCTCGACGTCGAGATGCACCCGAGCGGCGCGCGCGCCGCCGCGCTGCTGCGCCTGGCCGGCTACGAGGTCTGGGCAGGCCATCTCGCGCCGGACGCGCGTCTGCACACCGAGGTGCCCGCCGATCGACCCGTGGCCTTGCTGTTCGGGAACGAGCACGAAGGGCCTTCGCCGGAGACCCTGGCCGCCTGCACGGGCGTCTTCCGCATTCCCATGGCGGGGTTCACGCAGAGCTTCAACGTCTCGGTGGCCGCGGCGATCGCGCTGGCTCACCTCACCTCCGCGCGGCGCCGTTCGCTGGGAAAGCCGGGAGATCTTCCCGAAGAAGAGCGCGTTCAGCTCCGGGACCGTTTCACCCTGCTGGCGGCAAAACTCGCCCGCCGGGTGAAGCCGCGACGCTGACCGGGAGTCCAATGCCCGTGGCCATCCTCTTCGCCTTCCTCCTGGCCGCGCCCGCCAAGGACCCGGCGCGCGCCCTGGCCGGTCGGGTGCACGCCTACTACGCCAAGACGCGGGACTTCTCCGCCGGCTTCCGCCAGCACTACACCTACGTGGCCATCGGCCGCACCGAGGATTCGGAAGGTACGGTGCAGGTGAAGAAGCCGGGCCGGGTGCGCTGGGATTACGCGAAGCCCGACCGGCGCACGCTCTTCATCGAAGGCAAGACGCTGTGGATCTGGCGCCCCGACGACCAGGAAGCGCAGGTGAAGCGCAACTTCGCAGGCGATCAGCTCAGCAGCGCCTTCACCTTCCTCTGGGGCAAGGGGGATCTGCTCAAGGAGTTCGCGCCGCGCGCGGCGGCAGTGCCCGAGGGGCTGCCGGCGGGCGAGGGTCTCGAGCTCACTCCGCTGAAGCCGACTCCCGGGGTGCAGAAGCTCCTCTTCGTGGTGGGCAAGGACGGGCAGGTGCTGGCGAGCGTCGTCACCAACTCCCAGGGCGACGTGAACCAGATCGTCTTCGGCGAGGCGAAGGTGGACCAGGGCCTGGACGATTCCCTCTTCCACTTCGCGCCTCCGAAGGGCGCCTACGTGCAGGAGTTCTGAACTGCGCCCGAAACCGGAACGCGGTACAAGGCACCTCGCCATGAAGAGGATGCACGTCGTTCCGGCCGTCTTGCTCGTGCTGCTCGCCTGCGGCCCCACCCGCACCGTGATGGTGAACGGGCGCGAGGTGCCCTACGAGGACGCCGCTCGGCCCGAGTTCGAGGCGGCGAAGGCCGCGCTGGACGAGGGCAAGTACGAGGCCGCCGCCCAGAAGTTTGCCACGTTCGTGCAGCGCTACCGCGACAGCGAGCTGGTCGACGAGGCCCTGTTCCGGCGCGCCCAGGCGCTCGCCAAGGCAGGCAAGCTGCAGGAGGCGCAGGCGCTCTTGCAGGATTTCCTCCAGAAGCGGCCTGGCTCGCCCTTCAAGAACGCCGCCGCGGTGGAGCTCGCCTCGGTCCAGAGCAAGATGGGCCAGCCCGGTCCGCCTCCAGCGCAGCTGGACACGTCCGCGTTGAGCGAGAAGGAGAAGAACCAGGCCGCGGCCGCGCTGGCGGAGTCGTACGCGCGCAGCGGCCAGCCGGGCGAGGCGGTGCGCTGGGCGGCGCGCGCGCTGGAGAACGCGCCGGCCCAGGATCGCGAGGCGCGTCTCCGGGATTACGAGGAGGCGCTGGACGCGGCCCCGGCGCGCGACGTGGCCAGGCTCGTCGCCGACCTGGACAAGAAGTCTCCGGCCTGGCCCGCGGCGGCGCTCAAGCTGGCCCGCATGCAGTTGCACACCGGTGATCGCCCCCACGCGCGCGATCTCGCTTCCGAGGTCCTCTCACAAGACGACCGCGGTCCCTATGCCGAGGGCGCGCGCGCGGTCGAGCGCGCCAGCCAGGGCCCGAGCGCCCTGAACCCACGTCTGATCGGCATCGTCCTGCCACTCACGGGCGACCTGAAAGGGTTCGCCGACCAGGCCCTCAACGGGCTCGCGCTCACGCTCGACCTGCAAGGCCGCTCCGGCGTGCAGGTGGAGGTGGTGGACTCCAAGGGAGAGCCGGACGCCGCGGCGGAGGCGGTAGAGCAGCTGGCGAAGAAGGGCGCCATCGCCATCCTCGGACCGTTGGGGATCGCCGAAGGCCTCGCCGCCGCCACCCGCGCGCAGCAGATCGGGATCCCCATCCTCTCCCTCTCGCGGGCCGAGGGGCTGACCGCGCTGGGCGAGTACGTCTTCCGCGACATGCCGACCTCCAGCGCGCAGGCCAAGGCGGTGGCGGAGTACGCGCAGAAGAAGCTCAACGCGAAGCGGTTCGGGATCCTCCATCCCGACTCCACCTACGGCGAGGAGATGGCCCGCTACTTCTGGGACGCGGTCGACGTCGGGGGCAGCGAGGTGCGGGCTTACGAGCACTACCCGCTGCGCACCACCACCTTCAAGCCGTTCGTGCAGCACATGGTGGGGCGCACTGCGGCCGACGTGGACGAGCGCCAGCAGTTCTCCGCGGAGTCGGAGAAGATCATGAAGGAGATCAAGGACCCCTACCGGCGGCGCAAGGCGCTCAGCCAGCTGCGCAACCAGCAGGCGCCCATCGTCGATTTCGAGGCGATGTTCATCCCCGACTCCGCGCGGACGGTGCGCCTGATCGCTCCCGCCATCGCGGCGGAGGACGTGATCACCACCGGCTGCGACACCAAGGAGCTGGAGGTGGTGAAGAAGACGACGAAGAACGAGCAGCTCCGGACCGTGCAGCTCCTCGGCACCAGCCTCTGGGACTCGCCCGACCTGGTCGACGAGCGATCCGGGATCGCCCGCTACGTCCAGTGCAGCATCTTCGTCGACGTGTTCTTCGCCAACTCGGACCGCCCGGCGACGAAGAAGTTCGTGGACGAGTTCAGCGGCACCTACCGGCGCGCGCCCGGTTTCCTGGAAGCGCACGCCTACGACGCGGGGACGATCTTGAAGAAGGTGCTCGACGAGCGCAGGCCCCAGTCGCGAGACGAGCTCCGCGCATTGCTGGCGAATCTGGGCAAGCCGTTCGAGGGCGCCGCCGGCGACACCACCTTCGGGAAGGATCGCGAGGCCCAGAAGCCCTTCTTCTGGCTCTGGATCAACCGCGGCAACATCATCGAGTTCGATCCGGCGGGGGCGCCGCCGGTCCCGCCGGCGCCCCCGCTGGCCTCCAGGAGAAAGCCTCCGAAGACCGGATAGTTCCGAACAACGTGAGCGCGCGCACGAGCCGGGACCAGCTGCCGGCACTAGATTGCCACCGGGCAGGGGTGCTCCGTGAGCAAGCAGATGATGGTGTTCCCGTTCACCGTGCCCCTCGACGGCAGCGGGAAGATGCTCGACCAGGCGCAGGGCGTCTACGCGCGTTCCCTGGCGCGGACGCTGGCGGAGCGCCTCAGCGAGCCGCCGCGCATGCAGGCGAACCTGGCCCAGCTCACCGCCGACGGCCCGCTCGACGGCGAGAACGGGACCCGCGGCCACGGCTGGATCGTCGCCTCGCAGCCCTGGACGCTGGAGGAGGCCTGCCACATCGGCCTGCCCGACGGGACGGAGTTCCTGCTGCACGGATCGGCGGAGCTGACCGATCGGGTGCGGATCCGGATCCTGCTGGTGGACTCGCCGCAGAGGCAGCTCGCGCTCGACCACGTGGTGCTCCGCCCCCGCGAGGAGCTGTTCGCCGCGCTGGACGAAGCCGCCCAGGAGATCGCGCGCGCCCTCGGGGAGGAGCCCCCGGACTTCGCCTGGCCCACCCGGGACGTCGAGGCCTACCTCGCCTACCTGCGCGGCCGCGACATGAGCGCGGCCCACGAGATGGGCGTGCGCGTTCCCGACCCGCGCCGCAGCTTCGATCCGTACCTGGAGGCGATGCGCCGCGACCCGCGCTTCGGCGACGCGCAGGAGCGGCTGCTGGCGCTGGCCCTGGATTTTGCCCTGGGCGGGCAAGGCCCCTCCGCCGCGGCGCGCGACGCCTGCGAGAAGCTCCTGGCCATCGATCCCTCGGCGTTCAAGGCGCACCTGGCGCTGGCGGAGATCGATCTCGCGGACGGAAAGCCCAACGCCGCGGAGGAGCGGATCGCGCTGGCGCTTGCGCTGCAGCCCGACTGGCCGGCCGCCTTCGAGCGGATGGGGACGGCGCTGGTGCGGCAAGGCCGCCATGCGGCGGCGGTCAGCTGGTTCGAGAAAGCCCTCGCCGAGCGGCGCGACGACACCGACGCGCTGCAGGGACTGGCGGTCGCCCTCGCCGAGTGCGGCCGGTTGGAGCGGGCGGTGGGATGCTGGCGCGCCGCGCTCGAGCGGGGCGTGAACACGGCGGACCTGCACGAGAAGCTCGCGCGCGCTCTCACGGCGCTGGGACGCCGCGCCGAGGCGCGCGAGCACCGCGCGATTTCCCGCCGCCTGTCGGGGCGGCGGCGATTCGGACTGGATCTGGTGCTCGAAGCGTGGGAATGGCTGTCTGGTGGAACCCGCCCAGGGCGCTGAGGAGACGCTCCTCCCACAGCCTTCACCCGGACCGGGAACGCTCGGGGCGCTCCGGCCGCCGCTGCTCAACGTCTTCCTCTTCCTCCTGACGTTCGCTTCCGCCTTCCTCGCCGGCAGAACCCTCAAGGACACCCAGCTTCCCGATCCGACGCCGGCGGAGATGTTCCGTCATGGCCTCGGCTTCGCGCTCGCGCTGCTCTTCATCATGCTCGCGCACGAGATGGGGCACTTCTTCCTCGCCCGCAAGCACGGAGTGGACGCGACCTGGCCGTTCTTCATCCCCGCGCCCCTGCTCTCGCTGATCGGGACGCTGGGAGCGGTGATCCGGCTGCGCTCGCTGCCCAGGACGCGGCGCGCGCTGCTGGACATCGGCGCGGCGGGTCCGATCGTCGGGTTCATCGCCACCATCCCCGTCCTGGTGGTCGGGCTGCGCTGGTCGACGCTGGTCCCCGCCGAGCCGCAATCGACGCACTGGACGCTCTTCGAGGCGGTGTTGCAGTGGTTCCAGAGCGGGACCTGGCCGCCGCTGCGTGCCGATCAAGCCGTGGATCTCGGGTATCCGCTGGGAATGGAGCTGGCGCAGCGGCTGGTGGTGGGCGAGCTGCCTCCGGGGATGTCCCTGGCGCTCCATCCCATCGCGGTGGCCGGCTGGTTCGGCTTCCTGCTCACGGCGCTCAACCTGCTCCCCTTGGGCCAGCTGGACGGCGGCCACGTCCTCTTCGCCGCCTCTCCCCGGTTGCACCGCCTGCTGGGTCCGCCCATCTCCGCGGTCCTGCTCGCGCTGGGCGTCTTCACCGCCTTCCCCGGCTGGATCCTCTGGGGATTCTTGATGGGCCTCGGGCTCGGTGGGCACCCCCAGCTCCAGGAGCCGGAGGAGCGCATCGACCCGCGGCGCCGGCTGCTGGTCTGGACCAGCCTGCTGCTCTTCCTGCTCTCGTTTTCGCCCGTGCCCCTGGCCCTGCTCGCGCGGTAGAACTCAGGCGTGCGCGAACCCCTGCGTGAAATGCTCGGCCCGGGCGGCGCGCTCTCTCGCATCCTCCCCGGCTACGAGCCGCGGCCGCCGCAGCTGGCGATGGCCGCGAGCGTCGAGGACGCGCTTCTGCGAGGGCGGGCGCTAGTGGTCGAGGCGGGCACCGGGACCGGCAAGACGCTGGCCTACCTGCTTCCCGCCGCGCGCAGCGGGCTCAAGGTGGTCGTGTCTACCGCCACCAAGACGCTCCAGGAGCAGCTCGCCGACAAGGACGTCCCGCTGCTCCGCGCGCTGGGAGTCGACGCGAAGGTCGCCTTCCTCAAGGGCCGGCAGAACTATCTCTGCTTGCTGCGCTTCGACCAGTTCCTGCGCCAGCCGACCTTCGCGGTGCGCGAGGAAGCGGCCCTCTTCGAGGCGATCGAATCCTGGGCCGGGACGACGGAGAGCGGAGACCGCGCCGAGCTGACCGCGCTGCCGGAGAACCTCGCTTCCTGGCGCGACCTGTCGGCGACCGCCGACCAATGCCTGGGGACCAGCTGCGCGCAATACGACCGCTGCTTCGTCTTCCGCATGCGGCGGCTGGCGGCGGAGGCGGACGTGATCGTCGTCAACCACCACCTGTTCTTCGCCGACCTGGCGCTGCGGAGCTCTTCGGCGGGCGACGCGGGGGCGGCCGTGCTGCCCAAGTACGACGCGGTGGTCTTCGACGAGGCGCACGCAGTCGAGGAGGTGGCGACGGAGCACTTCGGAGTGCACCTGTCGAGCTTTCGCGTCGGCGAGCTGGCGCGCGATGCGCTCAAGGTCCTGCAAGGGAAGCCCGAGATGCTGGAGGCCGCGGGCCTGGCGACCCGGCTCTTGCGGGAAGGGCGCGACTTCTTCGACGCGGCGCTGGGGGCGGCGCAGGGGAGCGAAGTCCAGCGGCAAGCCGACAGCGCCCGCTGGCCCCTGCTTCCCGGCGCGCTGCGCCCGGCCGAGCGCGAGCGACAGCACCTGGTCGAGCTGGTCCGCGCCTTCGGGGCCGCGCTCTCCAACACCTCCGACGAGGCGCTCGCCCTGCTCGAGCGCCGCGCCCTCTCGCTCGGGGCCGACCTCTCGCTGTTCTCCGAGTCGCAGCGCCACCCGGAGCTCATCCACTGGGCCGAGTCGCGCGCCGGGCACCTCTTCCTGCACGCCTCGCCCATCGACGTGGCCGGCCTGCTCCAGGAAAAGCTCTACGACCGCATCGGCCCCGTCGTCTTCACCAGCGCGACCCTCGCGGTGGGCGGGCGCCTCGACTACTTCGCCCACCGCGTCGGGCTGGCCGACGACTCCGGCCCTCTCTTTCCCCTGAAGACCGAGGTGCTGTCCTCGCCATTCGATTACCAATCGAATGCGGCGCTCTACCTGCCGCCGCAGATGCCCGATCCACAAGATCCCGCCTTCCCCGAGGCGGTCGCCGAAGAGCTGCGCGCCTTGCTCCCCATCACCCAGGGCCGGGCCTTCGTCCTCTTCACCTCGCTGCGCAACATGCGCGCGGTCCACGCCATCCTCGCCGCCGAGCTGCCCTGGCAGGTCCTCTTGCAGGGCGACGCTCCGAAGCCGCAGCTCCTCAAGCGCTTCCGGCAGGAGCCCAGCGTCCTCTTCGCCTCCCAGAGCTTCTGGGAAGGGGTGGACGTCCCCGGCGAGGCGCTCAGCCTGGTGGCGATCGACAAGCTCCCGTTCGCCTCGCCCGGCGAGCCCATCGTGGCCGCCCGGATCGACCGGCTCCGGGCGGAGGGCCGGGACGCGTTCTTCGGGTACCAGGTCCCCCAGGCGGCGCTGGCCCTGAAGCAAGGCTTCGGACGGCTCATCCGCAGCGCGACCGACCGCGGCATCGTCGCGGTGCTCGATGCGCGCATGACCCGCAAGGGCTATGGACGGCTCTTCGTCGAGTCCCTGCCCCGCTGCCGGATCCTCCGCAGCCCCGCCGAGGTGACGGAATTCTGGTCCAGCGGCCCCGCCGGCCGGGTAGGACAGGATGGCAGCTCGGCATACCCGGGCAACACGCCTGCTGGAAGTCTCTTGGCGGGGGCGAGTGTTCAGGAGAAACTACCCCGACAGTGAAATCTCCGCCTGCGGCGCTCGCCGGCGGAGCGCGGGGGGCCGCGCGAGGGCCGTCGGGCCGGAGCGACGGGAGGGTGATCGCACGGTGCAGTTCAACACGGGCCAACGGGAGCTGACGCTCAAGATCGTCTATTACGGCCCTGGCCTTTCGGGGAAGACGACCAACCTGCGTGCCCTGTACCAGCGGATCCAGCCCGAGCTGCGCGGCCATCTGATGACGCTGGACACGGCCGACGACCGCACCCTGTTCTTCGATACCCTGCCGCTCGTCTTCACCGCCGGGAACCTCAAGGTGAAGCTGAAGCTGTTCACGGTGCCCGGCCAGGTGATGCACAACTCCACCCGCCGGATCGTGCTGCAGGGCGCCGACGCCATCGCCTTCATCGCCGACAGCCAGCCCGCCAAGCGGCAGGAGAACTACAAGTACTGGCTGAACATGGTGGAGAACCTCAAGGCGAACGGCCTGGACATCGACTCGATGCCCAACGTGGTGCAGTGGAACAAGAAGGACCTGGGCGACGCCTCCACCGACGAAGCGATCGAGAAGATGCGGAAGGAGAACAAGCAGCCGGTCTACGAAGCGGTGGCGGTGCGCGGCGAGGGGGTGGTGGAGACGTTCCTCGGCCTCGTCGACCTGACCTTCGAGCAGATCGACAAGGTCTACATGCTCTCGCAGAAGATCGGGCTCGACCGGCGCGCCTTCGTGGAGGAAGTCCGCAAGTGCCTGGTCGACCCGCCGGCGAAGGACGGGCCTCCGGGGAACGGCAAGACCGGAACGAACGGAGCCTGAGCGGTGGCCGAGAGCGTCCTCCACAAGCAGCTCGTGCTGGGCGAGCTCCTGGATCTAACTAGCTTCACCAACGTCTGCCGGACCTTCGTGGACCTCTACAAGGTCGGGCTCAAGGTGTTCGACGCGCAGGGCACCAAGCTGGTGGACATGAAGGTCGCTTCCGGCGACTTCTGCGCGTACATGTTCACCGGCCCGAACGGTCGCAAGCTCTGCACCGAGACGGTCACCCACATCAAGGTGCGGCCGCTGGAAACCACCGACGCGCAGCCCGCGGTCGCCGTGCGCAACTGCTTCAGCGGCTTGCGCTATCTGATGATGCCCATCCTCTACGAGGGAGACCTCCTCGGCCGCATCATCTTCGGCCCCTTCATGCCCGAGGAGCTGGGCGATCTGGGCGCCGAGCTCAAGGCGTTGGACGGCGAGTTCGATCTGAAGAAGGCGAAGGAGCTGGTCGACCGGATCCGCCGGGCGCCCGAGACCACCGTCCGCCGGATCCTCGAGCACTTCGCCAAGCTGGTCGACGTGCTGGTGTTCACCTCGCACAAGGCGATGATCTCCAGCCAGCTCTCCGACGCCCTGGAGCGGCTCCAGGAATTGTCGCGCCTGAAGTCGAACTTCCTCGCCACCGTCTCGCACGAGCTGCGGACCCCGCTCACCTCCGTGATCGGATACAGCGAGATGCTGCTGGCCGGCCTGGCCGGCGAGCTGAACGACGAGCAGAAGGATTATCTCAAGACCATCCTGGAGAAGGGCGAGTCGCTCTTGCGGCTGATCTCCTCCATCCTCGACCTCTCCCGCATCGAGGCGCGCGGCGTGCAGTTGGTGCGCAAGGCCACCACCCTGGACGAGATCGTGCAGAGCGCGATGGAGAGCGTGCTGCCGCAGAGCCTGAAGAAAAATCTCAAACTCACCGCCAACGTCTCCCGGAGCATCAAGAACGTCACCGTGGACGCCGACAAGATCCGGCAGTGCGTGGTGAACCTGCTCTCCAACTCGGTGAAGTTCACCCCGGCGGGAGGCCTGATCGTGGTCCAGGCGGGCCCGGCCGAGCGGCCGCCCAAGCGCGCCGGCCCGTTCGGCAGCTCGGGCTACTTCCAGATCGCCGTCACCGACAACGGCATCGGCATCCAGCCCGAGCACCTGGAAAAGGTCTTCGAGACCTTCTTCCAGGCCGACTCGTCCGCTTCTCGCGAGTACGGCGGCGCCGGCCTCGGGCTGTCGATCGTCAAGAGCTACATCGAGGCGCACGGCGGCGAAGTGGCGGTGAAGAGCGATCTCGGCAAGGGCTCCACCTTCACCTTGATCGTGCCGGTCGAGCCGCCCGGCGTGGGGCTCGAGATGTCGCGCGCTTGAGCACGGAATTCGATCTGATCGAGGCGTTCCTCGAGCCGTTCCCCCCGGGCGCCGGCGTGCGCCTGGGGCCGGGGAGCGACTGCGCGGCGGTCTCGGTCAGCCGAGGGATGCAGCTGGTGGCCACCACCGACGCGGTGGTGGAGGGCGTGCACTTCGATCTGCGGCGCTTCTCGCCCGAAGACGTCGGCTGGAAGTCCCTGGCGGTGAACCTCTCCGACCTGGCCGCGGCCGGGGCGCGCCCGCGCTGGTTCCTCTGCGCCCTGGGAATCCCCAGGAGCAGCCGCGCCATCCAGCTGGCGCGGAGGGTGCCCTGGGCGAGGCGAGAAGGCCGCTCTCCCGCTCCGGAGCGCGCCCCGGAGACGCCCTGATCGTCATCGGGATGCTGGGCGACGCGGCGGCCGGCCTGCGCCCTTATCCCTCGCCCGCCGCTTCCCGCGCCCAGCGGCGGCCGTTCCCCCTGGTCCGCGAAGGGCGGATCGCGGCCGCGCGCGCGTCCGCCGCCATCGACGTGAGCGACGGCTTCCTCCAGGACCTCGGGCATCTCTGCGACTCCAGCGGCGTGGGCGCGGTGGTCGAATGCAGCTCGCTCCCCCTGGGCAAGGCGGCCCGGGCCCTCCCGGACGGGATGGAGCTCGCCCTCGGCGGCGGCGAGGACTACGCCTTGTTGGTGGCGGTCCCGCGGCGCAAGCTGCCCTCGCTGCGCGGGCGCCTGCGCTTCGCCGAAGTCGGCCGCGTCGTCCGGGGGAAGGGCGTCCAGCTCACGGAGCTGGGCCAGCCTCGCCCGCTTCCCCGGCGGGCCGGCTTCGATCACTTCAAGTCCACCTAGAGCCCCGCCGGAGGCGGTTGATCTGGCGGCTTCAACCGCTTACACCTTGCCGCCCCCGCCCCGCGCAAATGCCCGCGCGGAGGCGGTCGTGTGCATTGGAAACGACCGCGACCAAACAGGCCCTGCTCGCGCCCCAACCCACAGGGAGCCCGACCGCTCACGCCGAGCTCCTCGCCAGCCT
>WNFT01008556.1_pt1 | contig 15841 bp, 13 predicted proteins | sample 5400191 | NCBI WGS metagenome assembly WNFT01 (sample SAMN13153359, study PRJNA577476) | soil metagenome | isolation source: 80 cm saprolite under Madrone tree | place: USA:California | collected 2016-06-14 | reverse complement strand
GTCGTAAAACGTTGAAGCGATATGAGATAATTGTCCAGACTAAGGAGGTGATTAAATATATGAATTCAAGAATTCCAACAAAAGAAGAAAAAATTGAGTTAATAGAATTTCTGCTTCGGCATGACCTTCAAAATGATGAAAATGAAAGAGTGAATATTGAAGGATTTGTTGAAAGCGCAGCAATAGCAGTTTTCGATAATTATATTACAAGCTCACCTGGGTATTCAGGAAAGCTAATGATTGTAGTTTACCAAGGAGCACCAGAAATGACAGAAACCTACACGTGGGTAAAGGATAAAGAGAATACTATTGCAAAACTTTATCGCAACGTAGCAGTAAACACTTCTAATTAATGACAGTTAGAAATGCCAACTTAGTCTGAATAAATTTCCTCAAGCTCCTTGACGCCGCCAAAGGATATCCGGTCTAAAATGATGTCACCCATCCCCATCATAAGTGCTGGCGTTATTATAAATTCACCCCACCGATCGTTTATTTTGTCCATAGCCTCAGCAACCGCGTGGGTAGGGGAGCCAAATATTTCCAATTGTTCACTCGTACTCGGGATGAGGTCGTAGACGCTCACTGCTACATTCCGGACTCGCTTTGTATAGCCGGAGCCGTTGAGAAGGCGTAAGGCTTTGATATAAATATCTCTTGTGGTGTAGAGCGGGACATCAAACTTACGGCCTATGTGCCACCATGACAAATCTGTGTAGACACAGGAGACATGAACGCCCTGGGCTGAGTATTTGGCTCTGCGAAGCCTACGGCCGGTCTTCTCGCAGAGTTTCATAAGGAGCTTTGCCAGTTCGCGGGGGTCGTTTGTCTGCCGTCCAAGAGCGTAGGTATTGCCGAAGCTTTTTCGTTTAAAGTCGACGGCGTCAATCTCATGCCCTCGAAGGCGGAGATACCAGTAATACCCTAAAATGCTTTGAAATACCTGTTTTTTCAGCTTTTCAAGTGGAGCTTGGTAAAACTCCATCGGTGTGAATATGCCGTAGGCGTTCAGCCTCGCCTGAAAGCGCGTATTGATGCCGTTGAGGTCGAGGAGCTTTACCCGCTTATACACGTCAAGGACGTTGGTATGGTCAATCACATCAAGGCCATCGGGTTTATGCAGGGACGCCGCAAGTTTGGCAAGAAAACGGTTTGTGCCGACACCGATGTTACAGCTCATCCATTCTCCGATCTCTTTGCGGAAGCGCTTTTTAATCTCCCTGCCAAGATCGACAACCGATCCTTTATACAGGCAGAGGGTGTCTGTCAGGTCGATCACCGCCTCGTCAATTGACTTCGGGGTTAAGTCAGGGGAGTAATCCCGGAAAATCTTGCGGAATTGTAAGTGGACTGCCCTATATTTAGCCGGGTCTGGCGTTCGCACGATCACAGGAGGGTAGAGTAGTCGCGCATCCCGGACGGTCATGCCGGTTTTGATGCCGTAGCGCTTCGCCTCAATTGAGGGGGCAACGACACAGCCGTTAGGGGAGTCGTAGGCCGCAACAACGATAGGTTTTCCGCGTAGGTGGGGATTCGCTTGTTGCTCAATAGTTGCAAAACAACTATTGAGGTCAACGTGCATGATTGTCGGGGCATTGTAATTTAAAGGAAGTGCCATAAGTTATTGAACAAATGTTCAATAGCATAATAGCTCAATCTCTCTTTATTAGTCAAGAAAATAATACGAAAAATACTAAGTATGACGCATTTCTTACAATTTTCCTGCTATAATGCGGGGTATGTGTGGAGCCTATGGTTTTTCAGTTAAAGATGCACAAGAGGTCTACGACCGCTTCGAGGTCGTCAACCAGTTGGCGGACTTAAAGCCTCGCTGGAATGTTCGACCAGGGCAGATGAACCCGGTTATAACAAGCGCGAGCCCTAACCAAATTTCCCGGATGTTTTGGGGATTAATTCCGCACTGGGCGAAAGACAAGAGTTTTGGATATAAGACGATAAATGCGAGAGCTGAGACAGTCGCCAAGCTCCCAACCTTCCGCGAACCCCTCCGACACAAGCGCTGTATCGTACCAGCAACCGGATTTTATGAGCCGGACAAAATAAACTTCTCAAAGCCGCCGTTTCCCTGGCACTACTTTCAACTCAAAGGTCAGAAAATAATGGGCTTTGCGGGATTATATGACGTGTGGCACGATAAACAGACAGGTAAGGAAATCCGGAGCTACACCATCGTCACGACAACGCCTAATGAAATGGTCGGACAATTTCATGATCGTATGCCTGTGATTTTAGAGCAAGAACTTGAGGACGAGTGGCTAAATCCGGATAGTGTCGAAACTGAACAGCTCATGCAGATGTTGAAGCCGTACCCGGCTGACAAGATGGAAACCTGGTCTGTTGGAGAGGCCGCAAGAAATCCCCGGAATGACTTTCCTGAGTTAATAAAACCAATTTCAACATAGCTCTAGACTCTCGAAGTAGGAGTATACGTTATAATACTAAAATGGATGCTTCTAAAGCATTACACGATGAATTGCCGTCAGAGTACTCAACGAGGATAGGCAATGAATATATTAAAAATCAATCACTTGAGCACAAAAAAATCTACGCTCAATATTTCACCCCGTTAAACGTGGCTCACTTTATGGCGGGATTGGTTAACTGCGGAAAAAGCCAAGTGAAAATAGCCGATTTGGGCGCTGGAAGTGGGGTATTAGGAATAAGTATTTGTGAATCACTAGTTAAGAAAAATAAAAACCTAAAAGAAGTTGAGCTTACCGTCTATGAAATTGATAAGAAAATAATACCCTATTTAGAAAAGTGCTTGATTTATACAAAACACTGGTTATCTAAAAAGAGAATTGATCTTAATGTAACCATTATAGATAAGGATTTTATACTTGAAAATGCGGTAGTACTTCAGAAAACAGAATTACCGCCTTTCCAAAACACAAACCTTTATGATGTCATTATTTCAAATCCTCCATATTTCAAATTAAATAAATCCGATCCACGGGCGAGTGTAACACTTCAAGTAATTCATGGTCAACCTAATATCTATGCCTTGTTCATGGCACTATCTGCTCACATGCTTAACGAAACAGGCGAGCTTATATTTATTACTCCTCGAAGCTACACAGCGGGGCCGTACTTCAGACTTTTTAGAGAGCATTTCTTCTCCCACGTTGAGCCGACTCTTATTCACCTGTTTGGTTCAAGAAACAAAGCGTTCAATAAGGACGATGTGTTACAGGAAAACATCATACTTCAAGCCAGGAAAAAACCACTTTCAAATTCACATCCTGACAGCGATCATGTAGTTGTCTCATACAGCAACGGCTTATCAGACTTAGAAAGTCCACAGACGCGGACTGTACCACGTTTTGAAGTCATTGACATGGCATCAAAAAATAAAGTCGTGAGAATCCCATTAAACAAGAATGAAGATAACATTATCAAGCTAATTCACAGATGGAAAGGGAGTCTACATTCTTACGGGTTGCGTATATCTACCGGGCCTGTCGTTCCGTTTCGCGCCAAGTCGCATATAGTAGCAAATGGCCACAATAACAAATCTCACGTTCCTCTACTTTGGATGCAGAATATAAAACCGATGTCGACTATTTGGCCAACAAGCAGTAGGAAACATCAGTATATTCAATGCAACAATGTGTCAAAAAAGCTCCTTGTCAAAAATAGTAATTATGTATTATTGAGAAGATTTAGCTCAAATGAGGAAGCGCGACGGCTTGTTGCAGCGCCTTATTTAGCCTCAGCCATTAAATCAAATATTATCGGGTTAGAAAACCATCTCAATTATATTTATCGGCCACAAGGAGAATTATCTATTGAAGAAGTATACGGACTTGCGGCATTATACAACTGCAAATTATTTGATATTTATTTCCGTACATTCAATGGCAATACACAGGTGAGTGCAACTGAAATAAAAGATATGCCGCTTCCTGAAATGTATTTAATAGAAAAAATAGGCAGTCTTTTACTAAAGAGTAAGTTACGATATAATCAGCTTGACGACATTGTTAAGGGTGTGATTGTAGGGTCAAAATCTCTTTCTCTATGAGTAAACTTGAAGAAGCACAAATTATATTAAAAGCTCTCGGGATGCCTTCTGCACAGCAAAACGAAATATCAACCTATACCTTACTCGCTTTATGTAATTTAAAAGAGATTGAAGAGTGGAAAAATGCAACCAATCATAGCGCTACAGTCTCAAAAGGAGTGATGAATTTTATTGCTGAAAATTATCCTAAAGCAAATAACGGGAAGCCATACGCGCCCAATAGTCGGGAAACTTTTAGACGTCAAGTACTGCATCAATTCGAGCAGGGGAGAATCGTAAACTATAATCCTGATAATCCTAGCCTGCCTACTAATAGCCCCAACGCTCATTACGCCCTTACCGCCGAAGCTCTTGAAGCTATAAGAGCATTTGGAAGCCCACAGTGGAATACAAAAGTACGAGAATTTACCGAAAAGTATGGAAGTTTAAATGAGGAATATTTGAAGAGACGGCAAAAACAATTAGTACCGATAACGCTGAGTGATGGGTCACGGCTGCACTTGTCACCGGGAAAACATAACGAGGTGCAAGCAAAAATTGTTGAAGAGTTTGCGCCTCGATTCGCTCCCGGCTCGACCCTGCTTTATTTGGGTGATACGGCCAATAAAGATTTACATATTGATGCAGAAAAAATGGTCGAGGTGGGAATACCGATTACTAAACACGATAAGTTACCTGACGTGATGTTACTTGATACGGCCAAAGATTGGCTCTTTTTAATTGAAGCTGTAACATCTCATGGCCCTATGAGTCCAAAAAGAACTAATGAACTCGAAGAAATGTTTATTAATTGTAAATTAGCGAAGATATATATTACAGCATTTCCTGACTTTGCCGAGTTTAGAAAACACACTAATCAAATTGCATGGGAGACAGAAGTGTGGATCATTGAAAACCCAGACCACATGATTCATTATAACGGTGAAAAATTTTTTGGCCCAAGATAGAATCACTTAACGGCTTTGATACTTATTGACTCTCTAAGAAGCGTATTGTGTGTGTTGACAAACAAGCGGCCTGTTTGTTAGTATGGCTTGAAACTACAAAAAAAAGGAAAACGTATTGACTATGCTCTCACATAATTGATACATCCCCCTTCAAAAAGATCTTAAGCTCTTTATTTCAGCTAATCCGCGCATTTGGAAAATGGCGATTAACCGCCCCAAATTTGGTAAATCAATCATAAGAGGATATATACGTAGTGTCAACTGTGCAAATCTATATCAAATCTTGTCGGCTGTGCACAATTAGCCTCAATTATTTTTTTGCTTCATTTTTCTTACAAAAGGGGTTGATAATATAGGATACTCCCCAGTCAGGGTAATACGCTAAAAAAGCTTCCCTTGTTGCGTTGTATCTTCCCGCCTTGCTTGCCTAAAACTGGCCGGGTCACGCCATGGTAGTTGCGGCTTTTTGCCCTTAAACAGTTCCTCAATGGTGAGTACCTGTATTTTTGGATACTTGCCATAGGACGTTTCGTAGAAACCTGCCTTTATCGCTTCGGTCTGCATGGGCTTAGTTGGTTCGGTAAGAGTGATGAAGAGCCCGATCTTGGCCTTTTCCCTCTCTACAACGTGGCCTAGGTCACGAATCATGGGAACACTGACATGATCGCCGCCTTTGACTGAAACAATCGCCTTTTCGGTCGTCTTGCCGTCCGGCTTGAAATAGATGTGGCCGTCAATGCCGGTATCAGCTCCCTTCTTCTTGCCGCCATAGGGTACGGCGTTCACCAGAGATACTGCCCACCACTGGAACTCATACTTGTCGGCCTGGGCGAGTTCCCGCGCACCGTCAATATCTTTCGGCGTACCGTGAACCTGGTATGTGATACCGGGAAAAGCATCGTTTAGACGTTTTTCGATTAGGGATATGGCAAGGTGAGTAATGTCTATGCCTATCCACTGGCGTATCAGCTTATGAGCGCCGTGTATGGTAGTCCCACACCCGCAGAAAGGGTCAAGAACTATATCACCCTCGTTGCTACTGGCCTGGATAATGCGCTCTAAAAGGGCAACGGGTTTTTGTGTTTGATACCCTAATCGTTCCTGGGCTTGAGAATTAATGGGCGGGATATCCGTCCAGACATCCCCAAGCGGCTTACCGCGCTGTTCGTCAATATAGCGCTTGAGTTGTGGTACAGTTCCTGGACGTGTTTGAATAACCAATCCTTCTTCATAAGCGGCTTGCATCCGGTCTTTAGTCCATCTCCATACGCGGGTTACCCCAAGAAATTCATAAGTAAGATTAGGTCTGTTCTGGTTTGGATTGATCAGGTTATCAAGCCTATACAGTCGTCCATCAGGGTCTTTGTGCTTGTATTTCTGGGCGGTTTTTTCTGGTAAATCATCAACATTATAAGGGGTAAAAATTGCTTTTTCGTTCCATGTGGTATGGTCTGATTTTTGATAGGCGAATATGGTGTCATGGTTGTCTGGTAAGCGGCGTGTCATGAGACTTTTGCCGGTAGTTCTTTGCCAGATGATCTCGTTACGAATTCTCCCTTTTCCAAAGATGGCATCCAAAAGAATTTTTAGATAATGACTCGCTGTAGGGTCACAATGAAGGTAGAGCGTGCCTGTCTCCTTCAGTATCCTGTGAAGAGCTAAAAGCCGTACCGCCATCATGGTCAGATAGGCCATAATATCGTTTTCCTTCAGGAAAGACCGCATAGCTCTGAGCATTTCGGCAGTGTCCGTGTTGCCGCTACTCATCACCTCATCAAAAGCTTTCTCAGCTTCATCCGTCCAGTCCCATGTATCCTCGAAGGCCTCAACCTGCGCCGGTGACTGCTTCCCTGTAGGAGACCGAAATAGAACATTGTAGTTGGCTTGGCTGTTGAACGGCGGGTCAAGATAGATAAGGTCTATGCTCTCTTCCTTGATTTGCGACCGTAAAATGTCAAGATTATCGCCGTAATAGAGGTGATTGGTCATTTCCCACTCCCCAGCATTGAGACAGCTATGGATCGACTAACCATTCCGGCGGGGACGTTTGTACTACTGTATGCAGATTCTTTACAAGCGCAACAACAACCCGCACAGCCCAACCAGGCGTTAATTGATCTAGTATGGCTTTGGAGGGTAGAGGCTTCTCATCGTCTGGCTGTGAATGCGTCTCAGGACGGCTTGCACGCGCGTGTATCAGCCCATTACGATATTTTACAAGTCTATCCCATTCTTGCCAGTATGATGTACCAATATTTGGTGCAGCACAGATCAATTTTTCACCGGCAAGTTGCTTAGGAATATCCTTCCATTTCTCCAATACACCTTTATTGCTTCCTGGTTTGAAATAGTCATTTATTTTGTCAAAATCTCCTCTAATAACTTCATCACGCACCCATTCAAATATGTAGCTTTCAGCAAAACAAACAGCAAAAATAATTTCTCGGCGGCGTGCATTATAATTTCTTCCATTTCGCGCTTCATTTAAGGCATCATCAAACCATTCATGTGAAAAATTGTAGTATGCCCAGACTTTAGCAGACGCTGAGGAGGCCACTTTGACTGCTGCCTGAACATTAATAGTTATATCTGTAGTAGGTTGCTCACTATGATCCACCACATACCCCTTATCTACAGGTACAGCATTGCCCTCGCCAACAATAGGGCAAGGTTTTGCAATTATGATATACTCCCCCCTGGCAGCACAAGCGGTATTACCCCCACCCTCTCAATACTCCCACATGTCGTAACCACTGATTATCAACATAGCTTCCGGCGTTTCCTGCCTGTTTTCGCGGCGTCTATGTGGCGTGTATTTTCTTCCCAAATGCGCCTTGCACAAGAGGGGAGTAGTCCGCCAACGAGCGGGATTGGATCGGAATAAAGAAGAGTAGTAATTTGGTTGATCTAAATACAATCATAAACGTTTGGGCAGTATGGAGACGTAGAAGATGATCGACCTGCAGCTGAACTCGTTACTGGTAGTTGACCCAAAGGAGTTATTCACCGACTCTTGGTTTGAGGAATATCAGATACAGAAGAAGATCATCGGGTATGAGCTCGCAGAGCTGAATGCATGCCTTCTTGTCCTCCGCAAGATTAATGCGTTCCCGTTTCACATCTTCGCGCCTTACCGTGAGAAATCCACCTTCTGGGAACTCACTTCCACAACTTATTTTAAGTCAGCGGTAATGACTATCTGCAAAGTCTGGATTGACCCTAACAAAGAGGGTCTAACCTTGCAACGGTTCAAGAACGAGATCATGCAGAATCTGAAAGGCGAGGTACGTACAGCATTGCAGAACGCGTGGCGACAAGTCGAGTGCGAGGGGAAGTTTTCGCCGTCGAAAGGTGAGATGTGGACTTTTCGCAGTAATATAGTGGCGCATTGGAATCGAGACTGGTTAAGAGCCAGTGACGAGTTCAGATGTACACGTGCTATTGACCTCTCTCAACTGCAATCGATGGCTGACATTCTTAAAGAGTTCTTCCAGTTGCTCTGTTTTGGGTCAGCTTTCATCACACTACCTCAAGACTATTACATCGAAAAATATAATCCCTGCTACGGTATTGATGTCGATGAACTACTTGATGATATAGCCAGGAAGAGCCGAGCCCTATACTGGCCAAAAGAAAAGCCTCATCTATGGCAAGAACAGAAGGTAAACCTATCCCCTGACGACATTGAAACATTCAACCAGTATCGGAAGAAATTTGGTCTTACCCCTGCTTGAGGTCTCGTGGAAAGCAGGAGTTCTGCGAAGGTGACCACTGGTATATACATTTTTCCCTCCCCACCTGTCGATAACCACCTATTAGAGACATGGCTTTACCGGACTTTCTTACTATATGCGGCTTTCGCAAGCGGGGAGTAGCCGAGGATTTTGAGAAACGCCTGATATTCCAGCCAGTGCTCAAAGGACTGCCAGAGGTTTTGCATATTGGTGTCAGTTGGAAAAGGGTGTTTGTGAAATCGGCTGTCAAAGAAACACTCCCAGAGGACGATTGTTTTATCGGCGGGGTAGTACCACGCTTGGGAGTTGCCAACTTGGGCTTCTCGAAAACCCTCATGTTTGGGCTGGCTGATGGTTTTTCCAATCTCTGCGTCCTGATCTGCGTAGTGTTTTGGCTTGGGGTAGAGCCCGACAGTGATTGTTAGTTTTGGCTCAAGGACATAGGGTTGCATCATCACATAGGTTCGCGTGCCTCGTTTCTCACTGATCGGGATTATTTCATGTGTTGATGCGCTATATTTCTCCTCGCTCGTATGAAATCTGCCCCGCACCTTCTGCGGCTTGGTATAGTAGGAGGGAAATTGCGCGGTGAAAAGCTCGATATGTTCTGTCCAGAAATCATCTTCAACTGTATCAATTTGTCCCTGCATAGTTGGCATTATAACACAGCTCCAAGGGGCTGAGAGCTCAGTCCTTTAAACCCCTTCCCCAAGTAGCGATAACCATAGGTTATCGTCAACTCGCCTGCTTTCCGTATACGCTCTTAAGGTACAATTTTGCTCATTTGGTGTCAGTACCCCTAGTCTGGTCTTTATAAAGACCTGTTTTTCTTGCCCATTCTAGAACAGCACGCCAACCCGCCTCCTGTTTTGCCCATTTAGCTTCTCGCCACTTTCTCAACGCTTCAGGCTGTGGGCGTTTGCCTTTCTTTTGCTTCATAGCAAGGATTATATCAAATTTGTCTTGGATTAGTTTAATATGGTATTAATACCTGTCGATAATAACCGCTTCTCGCCATTACCCAAGTAGCGATAACCTTATATTATCGGTATCTTCTCATTTCGGATGAAAAGAGGGTATCGGCAAAAGGGTTGTCGTGTTCAGTCTTCGAAAACCAACAGTTGATTGACATAACACGCCTTATCAGAAGTCAAAGTATGGGGGGGTAGAAGCGTTGGAGACATTTACCCAGAATGTTTGTTTTGCGACTGTGAGGTATGGGAGGGTGTTAGAGAATGTCACTTGCGCACATATACCTAACGTGTGCCTCCTGCTTCAAGGGCATCCGGCCTGAATCTCCTGTACACCTGGTGTGAGAGAGGATGCTGCGGAGATGGCGATACCAGCCCGCAAATCCAAATGCCGATCATCCTCAATAACAAAATCGACTTCATATTTGGACATCCGAAATTTCTTTTGACATCCCTTCTTGAGAGGCAGGCCAAACGTAATAATGTCAATAGGAAGAGAAGATATTCCCTCCCAAGCGCCTTTTAGTCCCAGATAGGCTTTATCATCTTTTATTTCTCGCATCGTAAAGACAAAACAAGGTGGTTGTGAACAGTTCCCGATGGTGAGCGTAGAACCGACTTCCTTCTTAAGATCAAAGCTGCGAATTATCTTCGCGCGCGTCCCATAGAACTGGAGAATAGGATATAGGCTCGCAAGAGCCTCGTTCTTCTTTCGGAGAATTTCAAGCTCTGAACTTTGCCTCCCTACCTGCTCCTGCGCAAGCTCCAATTGAGATCGGAGCTTCGTATTTTCTTCAAACGCGGTCCACCAGCGTTGCACGGAAATTCCAAGAAGTGTGATTAGCACCGAGACAATAACAACAGTTGGGTGCTGTAGTAGTGTCTTCCACCAGCTTTCTTTACGATCATTCTCCTTAGCGGGTGGAGTTGCAGAGGATGGGGTATGCTTCTGCGAGGTTCGTTTTCCTCTCCTTGGCACCTATTCCCCCTTTTACGTTTGTTTTGCGTCGTAGGTGACGTACCAAGCAGCAAGAAAGCCGCAGTATTTATATAGCATATGCCATGCATGAGATATTTCACGCATCCCGAACAAATCCCAACCACGCATGGGCCGACTGCCTCTAGTCTACGCTTGTTCCTCGCATTATTGAAGCCATCCTTCCACTCAGGTGCACGGAAAACCCCCGTTAAGTACATATCGCCGTTGGTGTCGAATAACTACCGCTGGGGTGTCGAAATACCCGCTCTACATACTGTGTCCAACAAACCCCCTCACCCTCTCAAGTAGCGATAACCTTGGGTTATCGTTACCCTGCCGGGGCGGGTTAGCCGCATCGGTGAGCGGATCGGATAGCGGATAGTTGCTTGGGTGTCTTAAAAACGAGGGTTAAATGAGACATTACGCCACCCCACAAATATTTTCTTGACACCACTATAGACACGGCGCGGCTGATGATGCTGGTGCATCAAGGGGACCAACAAGAATCGTCCGTAAAAGTGTGATAAATTGAGCGACGCAGGTTTACCAGCGAACCGGGATCGCGGCCAGCACGTCGTGGCAAGTCACACTGTCGGCCCTGATCCTCGGCAAGGCGGCGGGTGCAGCAGACCGCGCATTCAAGAACTGCCAGATAGAGAGACAAACGATGAACACATCCTCCCATCTCCCGAAGCGAGATATCGTCGAGGAACTCAGTAAATCGATACGGTTGCTCACAAAATTGGTTCTGGCGGCTGGAATTGCCGTAGCCGCCGGCGCCCTTCCGGCGCGGGCGCAAGACGTCCTGCCGCGGCCTGAACCCACGTTCAAGGGGACCATCGGCCGGACATACAAGGACTCCACGATAGACAAAATCCCTCTCATCAAGGCGCCCGCGGGTGCACCCAACGTGCTGTTCATCATGATTGACGATGCCGGCTTCGGCCAATGGAGCACTTTTGGCGGGCAGATTCCCACGCCCAACCTCGACCGCCTCGCACAAACGGGATTGCGCTACACTCGATTCCATACCACTGCTCTCTGCTCACCCACGCGGGCGGCGCTGTTGACCGGGCGTAACCACCACTCCGCGGGAACGGGGGTCGTTACCGAAATAGGTACCGGTTATCCTGGCTACAGTGGGCAGATTCCGAAGAGCGAAGCGATGTTTGCCGAGACACTGCGCCAGAACGGTTACGGCACGGCTTTTTTCGGCAAGAACCACAATATCCCTGACTGGGAAACGAGTGTGTCAGGTCCATTTGATCGCTGGCCGACCATGCAGGGCTTTGACCACTTCTACGGGTTTGTAGGCGGGGAGGCGAACCAGTGGCAGCCAGCGCTTTACGAAGGCAACAAGCCGGTCGAAATGGAAATACCGAAGGGCCGGGAAAAGGATTACACGCTGAATGAGAATCTGGCGGACAAGGCCATCGAATACATCCACCAGGAGAAATCGGTGACTCCCGATCGTCCGTTCTTTCTTTATTACGCTCCCGGCGCCACCCATGCGCCGCACCACGTTCCGCAAGCTTGGATCGCCAAGTTCAAAGGTCAGTTCGATCAAGGCTGGGATAAATATCGCGAAGAGACGTATCAGCGCCAGCTCAAGATGGGCATCATCCCGCCCGAGACAAAGCTGACGCCACGGCCAAAGGAAATCCCAGCATGGGATTCCTTATCTCCAGATGAAAAAAAGGTTGCCGAGCGCCTGATGGAGACATTCGCCGCGTTCACCGCGCAGACCGACTACGAAGTCGGTCGCGTGATCGATTCCATCCGGGAACTCGGACAACTCGACAATACCCTGATCATGTGGGAGGTCGGCGATAACGGCGCTTCCATGGAAGGGACGCTGAGTGGGGTCTTCAACGAAATGGTGTCACTCAACGGCCAACACGAAGATACCTCGTACATCATTCAGCACATTGACGAAATCGGCGGCCCTCAGTCTTACAACCATTTTCCCGTGGGCTGGGCGTGGGCGATGAATACTCCGTTCCAGTGGGGCAAACAGGTCGCGTCGCATTTCGGTGGCACGCGCAACCCCCTCGTCGTTTCGTGGCCCAATCGGATCAAAGACAAGGCTGGCATCCGGACCCAGTTCCATGATGTCATCGATGTTGCGCCCACTCTCCTGGAAGCCTCCGGCGTTTCCGAACCGGTTGAAGTGAACGGCGTATGGCAGAAGCCGATCGAAGGCGTGAGTATGGTTTACAGTTTCGACGACGCAAAAGCAAAAGGCCATCGCGGGACACAGTACTTCGAGATGTTCGGCAACCGCGCCCTCTACCACGACGGCTGGATCGCTGTCTGCCGCCATGGCCGCTTGCCGTGGGTGACTTCCGGTTCGTTCGACTTCGACAACGACACGTGGGAACTGTACAACCTGGAAGACGATTTCAGCGAGGCGAATGACCTGTCCGCAAAGAATCCGGACAAACTGCGGGAATTGCAGGACCTGTTCTGGGCTGAGGCGGCCAAGTATAACGTACTGCCGCTCGATGACCGCTTCATCGAACGCGCCGATCCGAGCCTGCGGCCGAGTTTGATCGTAGGCCGAACTCATTTCACTTATTTTGCGGGGGCGTACCGGATTCCGGAAAGTTCCTCGGCCAACATCAAGAACAGGTCGCACGTTATCACGGCATCCGTGGATCAACCTGGGGATGGAGTCCTGGTCGCAGCCGGTGGCATCGTAGGCGGATATACGCTGTTCGTGAAGGACGGAAAGCCCACTTACGAGTACAACTGGTTCGGGGTGTCCCGCTACCGGGTAACCAGTTCCGAGAAACTTCCAGCCGGTAAGAGCACCATTCGGGTTGAGTTCAAGTACGACGGCGGTGGACTGGCCAAAGGTGGTACGGTCACGCTATTTGTGAACGACAAGGAAGTTGGCCAAGGCCGCGTGGACAAGACCATCTTGGGGCGTTTTTCCGCGGACGAAACGTTCGACACCGGTCTCGACACTGGATCACCGGTTAGCAACCTCTATCAATCCCCATTCAAGTTTACGGGGACTCTCAACAAGATTGAGGTCGACGTTGCCCCGACGAAGCTGCCGGCACTAGAACAGAAACAGATCGAAAAGGCCAACAGAGCAGTGGCAGCGGCAGCGGAGTAGTCATCATGCGGACTGAATCGAACGGGCCGACCTAAAGTGACCAAATCAACCAAGGAAAGCCCACAACAATGAAAACGACAAGCAGACAAAACATCAGTTATCAACATTTTCCAAGTAGCGATAACCATGGGTTATCGTCACCAGACCTTAGCTCACAGGCGGGGGGTTGGTAGCGGATACTGGAAAAACAGGGGATTACTGCTACTATTTTAGTCTGCTTCTTTTGGTTGCTGCATAGGGGTGTCGCAAATGCACCAGTGTGCAACCACCCTTTTATATACACAACCTGTCCTTGAGTGGTTCCGATAATCCGTCTTCTCGGAACCACACTCCTCATCTCCGCCTTGACAGCTTGTGGACGCGGTACCATATAATGAAAAAAACATCATGTTATCGGAACCACTTTTGACAGATGTCCTGCTCTTGTCGATTTTCGGGCTGTATGAGAAAGTAGGGGAGACATGAAACAGACAGGAGCAGACATGCACACCATTACACTTGAAAAGGGACTGGCAACATTCCTTGACAGCTTAGCGGGCAAGAACAGAAGCGCGGCAACCATCAGAGCCTACCAGACGGATATCTCTCAGTTTATCTCGTTTCTCCATGCCAATAACGTGTCGATACAGACTCCTGCCGATGTTGAGAAGGTTGATGTGGTGGAGTATCTCTCCTCGCTGGCCAAACGGGAATTAACGGGGATTGCCAGAGCGCGGAAGATGTCAGCGATCCGGGAGTATTTCCGGTTGCTGGAAGGGATAGGGGTCATCACAAAATCTCCGACAACGGGCATTGAGACACCCAAGCGCGAGAAAAACGGGCGGCAGGTTCTTCGATCCGATGAGTATACAAAAATGCTCTCGCTTGCCGGGGCTAACCCCAGAGACTACGCCATCTTACAGGTATTTTTGCAGACAGGGATACGAGTGTCAGAGTTAGCACATCTCAGAATTGAAGATATCGACTTTATCAAGCCTGCCATTACGGTGAGGGGAAAGGGGAGTGTGGAACGGGAGATTTCATTGGAGAAGAAGGGCATCCATGCCCTTAAAAGCTATCTGGCGGTAAGAGTTGAGAGTTTCTCACCCAGGGTTTTTCTCAATTATCAGGGGGAACCAATCTCAGAGCGAGGGATTCGCAAACTCGTCGTGAAATATCGCAAAGAGGCAGGGATTACCAAGAAGGCGTCCTGTCACACTCTGCGGCATACGTTCGCGACGTATAAGGCCGAGAAGGGGGTCTCGGCGTTCCAGTTGCAGCAGTGGCTAGGACACGCGAATCTGAACACCACGCAAATCTATGTCCATCTTGGCAAACAGAACGCGAGAAAGGTGATGCAGGAGACAAGTTTAGTATGAGATACAGAATTAACAGATCATACAGGTATCGATTGACGAATCCACCAAAGGTGCTTCTCAAAGCCCGGCTTGATAATATCGCGATCGTTCCGGCGAGTATGTTGGGGCTTAAGGCGCTCTGGCAAACGACAGCGAATACACTGCCTAAAGGCGGCGTGCTGTTATGTCATTCGCAGCAGAATACGAGACAGAGGAGACTTCTTGAGCGGGTAGGAGAGACATTCCGGCAACAAGGCCATACGGTTATGAATCTTCCGGTGGAGCAGGGGACGCTGAAAGCCTACACAGCCTGACATCTTTGTATCGTACCAAACAATTCTCTCCAAAGGGAAAATTTGTCTCAATTACTCGCCAACTTGAAAAAAGTGAGACTTTGATTCTTGAGACGAGTTTTCGAGACTGTTCGCATAATTGATTTATATAGCATTATTTACAGACAGCAATTCATACGGTGAAGTCTCGAAAATCGGGGGTTTTTCGAGACACGACGAAAGGTCTAAGAATACCAAGTGTCAGTCGGCTATAACTTTTGTTAGGCAGGACGCGCCCCAGAGCCCCGCCTGCCCGGTCCCGATTTTGTCCCGCCCTCGCGTGCCACCACGCCCGCGTATTCACTGACCACGGACCGCCGTGCTGGCCGTAACGATTCCTCGCAAGGGAGGAAGCATAGCGGAACGGTTCCT
>WNFT01002839.1_pt1 | contig 15843 bp, 11 predicted proteins | sample 5400191 | NCBI WGS metagenome assembly WNFT01 (sample SAMN13153359, study PRJNA577476) | soil metagenome | isolation source: 80 cm saprolite under Madrone tree | place: USA:California | collected 2016-06-14 | reverse complement strand
ATTCGTGGTCTGCTCTATACGAATCACTTTCTGGTTGTTTGGGATTGGCGACACTATTTTTGGGCAACGCTACTGGCCGTGGTCGCGGTCTTCATCGCGAGTTACGTCCCGTCGCAGCGTGCAGCGCACCTTCAGCCGGTCGACACGCTGCGCGGATCGAGTTTATGAACGGCGAAGTTTCTCTCAGTTGCCGCGACCTCGAGCGTTACCTCGGCAAAGAGGAAGAGCGCGTTCACGCATTGCGCGGCGTTTCGCTCGATATCCAAGCGGGCAGCCTGCACGCAGCCGTCGGACCGTCGGGCTGCGGCAAGAGCACGCTGCTCTACATTCTTGGGCTGCTTGACCGGCCTGATGCTGGCTCGATCGTAATCGCGTCCGAGAACGTGTCCGATTTGCCGGATCAAGAACGGTCACGTCGGCGTAACGAGTTGATTGGTTTCATTTTCCAGTTTCACTTCCTGATGGAGGATTTCACAGCCGAGGAAAACGTCATGATGCCGATGCGGCGGCTCGGCCGGCTTCGCGAATCGGAAATGCGCGAGCGCGCGGCGGCGCTGCTCCACGATGTCGATCTTGGCGATAAGCTTCGACGCGAAAGCCGGCACCTTTCCGGAGGGGAGCAACAGCGCGTAGCGATTGCTCGCGCACTGGCCAATGATCCTCAAGTGATCCTTGCCGATGAACCGACCGGCAACCTCGATACCGCTAATTCCGAGCGCGCTTTTGAAGTCCTGCAAAACATTGTCCAGAAAGGCAGGAAAGCGTTGCTCCTGGCCACCCATAATCCAGTCATTGCCGAATCCTGTGATTGGATCCACGAGATGAAAGATGGCCGCATCAGTGCCAGTCACCCGCGCGGCACGCGAAATTCAGTTTTCTAAGTAACCTAGATCGACAATCGCAGGGTCAAGCCTCTTTCCACGACGTGTGTCGAGTCACGCCACCGACCGAGCGCCCGCCAAGTGATGGAATTGTGCGGCGTCAACTTACTCGAACGTTTGCTCCGCATTTTGCAACGACTCGGTTTTCGTCGCGCGATTGTTTTTTCCACAACACCGGGAATCGTCGGGGCTGAATTGGCGAAGCGTTCGTGGGCGCGCGAGCAAATAATTGTCGACCTTGTCCCGCGCGCAAATGGACCTCTGACTGCGCAACTGCTTTTGGAAAAAAACCCGTCGGACCGACTTTTAATAGTACCGGGAAATATTTATTGTGACGCGCGTTTGCTTGCCGCTCTGTGCGTAAAAGATTCATCCGCCGCCCTTGTCGATTCTAATCCACCGGAATTCGCGCGGTCCTTAATCCGGAATCTGTGTGGACCAGCGTTGGTTATGAAAGATTTTTTTTCTACGTTTTCGCCCGCTGCGCCCTTTTTTGAGGAACTTAAAAAAAAGATCGACGACGGCAAGATCGATATCGTCGACGCAGCCGAGGAGGATGATTACATCGTCAACATGCGTCGGCGCGTGCGGCCGGTCTGTTTTCCGGCGCCGCCGGAGCAGAACCGTCGCCTGGCTGAGCATATCATTCTCGATTCCGCCCAAAATGGAACCCTCGACTTACCGGCTTATTTCCACGCGCCGATCGAAACGCGGATTATCTCACTTCTTTGCAAAACGCGAATCACGCCAAACCAAATTACGACTGCAGGGTTCATCATCGGATGCAGCGCGACCGCCGCGTTCGCGCTTGGCCGTGTCGTCCTCGGAATCCTTGCTGCTCTCGTATTTGGTATCGTCGATGGACTGGACGGGAAACAGTCGCGCGTCAAAATCGAAATGACCGAGCGCGGCGAGTGGGAACACCATCTCGATTATTTGATCGAAAATTCGTGGTGGGCGGCTATCGCTTTTCATTTGTGGCGAAGCAGCCAATTTCCGAACGTGTTCTATTTTTTCGCCTTGCTCGTCGGGTCGCATCTATTGGATGAATTCGCAAAACGCCGGGTGAAGACGGCGAAAGGCCGCCTGCTGGATGACGTTACGCCGTTCGACCGCGCTTTCCGGCTGATCGCAGCTCGAAGAAACGTTTACGTTTGGACGCTGGCGTGTGGTCTCTTGCTAGACGCGTTCCCGCAAAGTTACGCGATCATCTGCGGGTGGGCTGCTTTTAGTGCTGCCGTTCATCTCGCGCGTTCCATCTGGATTTGCGATCGCGGTGTGCGCCGCTTTGTCGGCATCCGGAGTTAAGGGACGACGAAACATTGATGGAATGCGCTTGGCGCGGGCGACGATTTCCTTGCCGAGAACCTGAACGGGCTTTTCCACGAGGAGCGAAGCACTCACTGCGCAATAAACACCGCAACCTTTCTGGCACGATTTCTTGCGATAGTTTGCGTACAGATCGTCCAGCGTGACGTCCATGATGTGCTTGTCCGTGTGCACCATGCTGCAGAGCCAGAATTTTCCTTGCGCAGAGACAAAGAATAATTTGTAGCCGGCCATACAGGTCCACTCAACGTGCTCGCCGCGGAGGAGACTGCGTTGGTAATTAAGGATGGCCTCGCTGGTGTGAATCTTTTCCCCGCGGCGTTTTCGTTCGATCATCGAATCGATGAAACGTTCGAGTTCTTCACGCGGCCCGCGATCGACGCGAAAGCGATGCAATGGGTCCGCATGCACGAGGCGAACTTCGGTGGGAATTCCGCGCGACAAACCGGTCTCGAGCACTGCCCGCGATTCGGGCAAGGTATCGGCACAAATCACTCCGGTGATATGCAGGCTGATTTTTGAATCACGAAAGTAATCGAGCTTGGGCAAAATCGTCTTGAACGACTTTTTTGTAATTGGACTCGGTGTCATCCGATCAACGCTGATCTGCATGACTTGCAAGCCGGCATCTTCCAGTTCCGCGAGAAGCTTACGAGTGAGGAGAAAGCCGTTGGTGGTCAGGCTGGTGGCAAAGCCCAGTTCGCGACAGTAGCGAACGAGTTCGACAATATTCGGATGCACAAGCGGCTCACCGCCGACCAGAGCGATCCGCATCGTGCCGAGATCACGAATTTTCCGAATCCATTTTTTCAAATCGTCGAGACTCGGATGCGGCCGGCTGTTGTCGTACTCGGTGCAATAGGCACAATCGAGATTACAACGATCCGTCACGTAAAGACTGCATTGCAGTGGTTTACGGTCGATCAGGCGCTTGCCTGATTCCAAAATGTTGTAGCCGGAAAATTCGCGGCCGAGTTTGTCGAGAAGCTTCATGCGATGATGAAAGAACATGCAGCCTACGACAACTTGCCCGCGAAGCAATTGGGCTGGGAGATATCCCTTCATGACGTCCGCGAGCTTCTTGGAGAGTTTCAGCGGCGGTCCGACAACCCGCCAGCCATAAATTGAGCGCCGGCGATGCCCGCTAGGTGTCAGCTAACTTTCTCGTCCAAACGGATCAAGCAATATCAGCGCGACCAATGCCACGGCGCCGCAACACACGAAGCCAGCGCGCACGCCAAAACATTGCGTGAACAACCCAACCAGCAGCGGACCGATCATATCGCCAAGCTCCTTGAATGACTGCGCTGCTCCGATGCTCGTGTCGAGGTGTCGTCTTGCTGGCAGTGCACTCACCAACGCATCGCTATTCGTCCAGACCGTTGCGATGCCGATACCGGCAACAATGACGACCCCGATGAGTGGAACGCGCGATGACGCGCTTTGCCACCCAGCTGCCGAGAATAACGGCGAGCCCGAGCGCTACCGCCAACACCCACACCTGCTCCAAGCGAGTATAGCGTTGATAGACGACCGACTTGACTCCGTGCATCATCACCGCCCGTAACGGCTTTGGTCGCGACTAGGGCGATGTTTTCCAAAAATGATCGCATTTCAACCAGCTGGCCAAACCTAACGCATCCGATAAATCACGCCTTTGGCAGTGTGCGCCACTGGCTGGTATCGTTCCGCCAAAAGTTTGGCCAGAATCGGAAAGTTCTTTACTGGACACTGCGCACTCTCGGGTCGGGTTGAACATCGACAATGTAGGCCGGCGTTACGCGTTTCGCCTCGCCAGCCCAGTGCAAGATCGAATCGCAAGCGAATATGGCTCAGCGGAAATCATCGACAGAGCAACCTTGGTTAAACTTGGCACACTCGGAATCTTGATCTAGCCGGTCTCATCGAAGAACCACGAACGCCGATCGACTTTGATGAACAAATCGTGGATCGGCAAAAACAGACGCTATGGAAGCGTGAACTCGCCGGCGAATGGATGGCCTTGGTAACGGGCAATACCAATGCTTCGATTCGTCGCGCGATCTAACATTTCAAGATCGGCCGAGCAGCCCGAAAAACCAATCTAGCACCCGCGTTTTCGCCAAAGAGGTTGTCGCGTGTTCGAGAAACGGAATGGAAGTGTTTGGCTTGGTGATAGTCCGCAGGTTAAAATGGCATTATGTGCCTTATGGGCACCAGCGGGCGTGCTGATCAACCTCCACGATTGTTAGGGTTCCAGCGGCCACACGAGCGGATATAGCGTCCTTTGGTAATGCTCCGGCCAAAATTCTTTGCTGCGCGTTAAATGCATCGACCGCAAACGGTTTGCCAGCTCGGTAGCTTACAAAGGCCCGGCACAACACATCGCCGGGGATTCGTCGCACGCGCTCCACGCTATCGGACATTGCTCGCTCCCGCATCTCAATGTCGTTTATAAAACTGCGATCGCACAGCAGCCGTATCGGTTGAAGTTGTTTTGACATCAGTAGCCGCACGCACACGGCGAGCAATAGAATTGCCTGAGCTTGTTCCGACCGAAGAGGGCGCGCGACAGGCCATAGCGAAATTTGTGTGAACGCCAGACCAAGGCCCATCGCAACGGCAATAACGAGATCAAATTGGGCATTGATATCCACTCCAGAACCGCCTTTCTGTAGGAAATATGACCCTAACGCAATTGCTATGAGACAACTGCAAAGCTGAACGCTGGCATCACGCCGACGAGCCCACGCGTTGTAAAGGCAAGCGAGTAAACCGACAGACACCCATTCTAACTGTCCAAATATGGTAAGAGCCCTTTTCAACGAATAATGCCTTGGGGATAAGATGTTCAAAAAGAAGTTCCGCCCGAACAAGGCATAACAAATTGCGGTACCCGTTATGATGGCGATCGCCACAATGCAGAAACACTTCACGGCTTCGCGGCGACGGTGCAGGCCAAGCCACAGAAAAGCAGTCAGCGGCATGGCAATTATGTTGTGCTTAACAAACCCCGCTAAAGCCATCACGAGAACGGGCCCGCCATATCCGCGGTCATTCGATCTGGCGATTAAGAATCCCAGAAAACCAAAGGCCATGATAGCTTCGCTGAGGAGTTGGGGCTCGTTCATCCCAGCGTAGGACACATAAAATCGGCTGATCGTCGCTACAAAGAATGCCGCACTAATTCTGGCGGCCACTCTACTTCCACCGAGCCGCCTCACGCTCAAGGCGATCGCCGTCGCGATCGCAACCATGGCAATCAGGGACAACAACCTGCCGGCTAACACCGGATCACCTACAAGCCGCCCAACTAAACCCACGATGTAAAAGGATAATGGCGGATAGTTGTTGGTGATGAGTTGATCGGCAGACGGATAGAGTGGCATCTTACCCATCGCAGCATCAGCGAAATAAGCATTCCAACCCTCGTTGTTTTCAATTTCGACGTTCAGAAAGGCGCGATAAACCGGCCATGCAAAAGACCACGCGGCTATGACGTAAAGCATCCATTGTATAACACCGAGATACCGCGGATCATCGGCTTTCGTCGTCACCAGGAGCAAATTGCCTTCCAACGGATCATACTTTTATAGGCCGACGCCCCAATCTGAAGGAAACCACCCCGCGAAGACGATGGTCGATCTTGCACTGGCCTGGCGAGGCGAAACGCCTAACGAACCACGAGTGAATATTCCTCAGCGGAAATCATAGAAGGCGCGACACTTACCAGACCGGGCACACCCGGAATCTCGATCCAACCGGCCTCGTCGAAGAACCACGAACGCCGATCGACTTTGATGAACAAGTCGTGGGTCGGTGGAAACGGATGCAATGGAAGCGTGAACTCGCCGGCAAATGGATGGCCCCGGTAACGGGCGATGCCGATGCTGCGATTCGTCGCGCAATCCAACACCTCAAGGTCGGCCGAGCGGCTGGGAAGACGGATCTGGCACGCGCGTGTTCGCCCAAGCGAATCGCGACCCAAAATGAAAAACTTGTTCTTCTGCATGCGAAACGGATCAGTTGAAAAGCGAAGATCGACATCGAGGCTGTCACGCGCTCGGGAAACGGAATAAATGGCGCCATCGCGCCGGACAGCGCTCTCGCGTTCGATACTAAGAAAGCGCTCCAAGCGTGCAGCGTATCCAAGAAAACGTCGCCTCGACAGTTTGATTTGCGTTTGATGGCAGCGAATTGCTTCGCGTTTTTTTGCGGTCTCTGATTCGGATGGTGATAATTCCGCGGCACGTTCGAAGAACGCGGGGCTGCGGCCGTGCACTAAATAATTCCACTGCGATATTCGCGGTGCCAAGTCGGCGAAGATGAGCCGCATCATCACGGCAACGGCGTTGTGGTCTGGGTGAATGTCGAAGGGTGAAGGCGCAAGGATGTCTGTGGGTGACCAATCGTCGATCACTCGAGTGATTCGCGCGAGTGCTCTGTCGCAATCACGCAACAAAAGATCGGTCAGGCCCTGGTCAGGGAGGGCAAGGAATTGAACGTCCGCAGGGCTGATATCGAGGACACATAGCGCTGCCAGGGCTTCTGCGCGCCGCAATTTTCCCCACCGTTTTCGATCCGATGGGCTCAGGCTCCATCTTCTTTCGAGCGCTCGCTGCGGCCAGGGATTGTCATCCCCATCTGTGACGTAGACAACCCGAATGGCCGCTCCAGCGCGAACCGCTTGCTGGAGAATGACGCTACAAGCAAGCGCTTCATCGTCCGGGTGTGGCGCGATCAGCATTAACCTCGAGCGAATATCGAACGTCGAAGCAGTTAAAGTTGGAAGGGACACTCTGTTCTAGTAGAAGAGAAAGCAAGACAGCGCAATCTGATTCAACCGTCCGGCGAGCTATTAGATTCGATTGGTCTGAAGTGGCGATTGACGGCCTGCGCCCAAAAGACAACGAGGTCGTGTCCGGTAGACGTTTGCACAAAGCTGTGGATGCCCCGTGAAAGAAAACGCTCTTCTCCTTCGTACCGTTCGCCGTCGAGCATACCCGTTACAGTGCCAACATCGCGCGCGATGATTTTGTACGAAGCCGGAATGACAATTTGGAATTCAAAGTGCTTCCCATCCGTGGATGATTGCAACAACACACCCGCCACCCGCAATCCGTTTCCAATCGGCAAATAATTCTGTTCGACGAACTGGAACGTGGCCGGCGGCATTTTGGTTGGCAAAGTGGCGACACAGGCGCGTGTATCGATGCAACGCTGAATCGCATTGTCCGCCATCAATCCACGCCGGATGCGTTCCTCAGTAAACGTCTCAATAACGGGATAAAAGCAACGCTGCCGGAAGACGGTTTCTCCTTTGCGATCAAAAACGAAGTCACCCGGCTCAGTAAGTCTGAGCGTGGCGCGCAAAAGATCGCTCTCCAGTTTCGCCTTGTCTACCCAGAAAGGGTGAACCAACGAGGCCACCAATAATTCGCATACACCGACCAAAGCGGGCATGGGCACGACGCGCCAGATCTTCGCTAGATCCGAATGCTGTGCCCAGCGGTCCCAAATCGTCAGAGCTGCGCCCGTACAAATGACAAAGGCGAGCGGATAGAAAGGGAGGTAGTCCTGCCGCGACAGGAAAGGCCAAAAGGAAACGAGCGCGGTAAAAAAGAAGCCGGCCGTGACAAAGACAAAACTCCGGCGCGCCGCCACCACGGCCTCGGGCGTCGCGGCGACAATCCGACGCGCACCCAGCGTGACGAGTGGGAATCCGACAGCAAAGATAATCACCCAACATGCGAGATGATTTCTCAAACCGGGCACGACGTTGTGATCGAAAACCCAATAGCGGAATTGCGGCCAAATGCCATAGAACGCAAACGCGGCCATGATCGTAGCAGGGACAATCAATGCGCCGGCGAGGAACACTGCCAGCGCCCTTAGAATCTGCCCCCAACCGATACCCAGTCGCTCGCGACCAACGAAAATTAGAGTCACGAAGCCCCCAGTCAGGATCGACATAACGAGGAGCACTGTCTTCATGGAGACGCCAAAGCAAAGACCGATGAGAAAACCCGCGATCAGCGCGCGCCGCATTGTCAATGCGCCATTGAGCAACACCGCCAGGCACAACAACCAAAGCGGAGCCCAAAGATTGTCTGTCCGGAATTCAACCGAACAAAAAATATAATCGGTGGAAAGTCCCACCAGAATGGCTGCCCAGACGCCGACGCGCCGAGAAAAAAGCAGCGATCCGATCCGATAGGTGCACCAGAAGGCAACAATATAGAGCGGTTGCAAGACGATCCGCATCCAGTAGAGGATTGTTCCGCGGTCGCCGATTAGATTGTAAATTGGTGCGCATAGAATCTGAAACAACGGCATGTGGTTGTCAGCCAGATCGCGATATTGAACAAAACCGCGAGCCCAGCCCCAGACGACGTGCAGATGTTGCGGCTCATCGGTGCCGAACCTGTAGTGCATGATGGTAACGGCCCTCAGAAGAATCAGCGCGATGAGGAGCAAGGCCGCGGAAGTGAATTCGTGCGGATAGCACAAACCGAAATAATCGGCCATGCGCCGTGTTAACGCTCGCCCCCGGCTGGGTGAAGCGAGCGCTGTGGTGGTCGTCGCAGGTTGCCGGGACATCATTCTCAGCGAGTGCTAGTCCCGGGCACGGATCTTTCCGGCGCCTCAAAGACTTTCCAGCCGTTACGGTATGGTTTGGTTTCGATGATTGTCAGACTTCCCTGCTCAAACATACCTTCGAACCTTGGAACGGTACTGGTGATAGGTCTCACCGACTGATATTCGTGGATGAGCCTTGAGCGATTTTCTTACCTATATAATGATCGCAATAGCAAGCACGATTATCGGCGAGGCCGGGCTAGAGGAAAATCCCATGGGCAACAATTAGTATTCGCGAACTGCCGAAACCTAGCGCATCCGATAAATCACGCCATCAGCGGTGCGCGCCACAAGTTGGTATCGTTCCTTCAAAAGTTTGGCGAGAATCGGAAAGTCTCCCACTGGATATAGTGCGGCTGGCTCAGAGTAAAGATCGACAATATAGATAGGCGGATGCCTGGCAAAATCTTGCTCGAGGGTAGTCCAGGCGCCGGGCATGATCCGGCGGCGAGTATCGAAACCGGGGATCGGTCCGCCGAAAATATAACCCGTAAGTGGAAAGGTGGTGATGTAGCGACAGGCAGGACGTCGCTCGGCGTCTAGATAGATTTCCGAATTCTGACCCCATACGAAAATCCTGTCAGCAGGGTCTGAATGCGTGAACAAGTATCGTCCCGCTTCAGACGGAACGCATCGTGGAGCCAGCGCCGTCCAGTCTTCGATTGAGAAGGCAACAACCGTTAGAGCCAACCATGCGTAGGTCACCGCAGGTCGTAGTAGCCAGTGGGGCGGCTGCATCGTCCGGGACCAAAGTCGTGCGTAGTACGGCGCCGCGAGCAGTGCGAGCGGAGGGATCAATTGAACGTAGTAGTGAGGGTAAAAGCGTGCGCCCGCTGCAGCGCCGATTGCCGAGGCGGCAAATAACCCGAAAAGCGCTGTTCGTTCTGCCGTCCTCTTAGCCCAAATCTTACTCTGATCCCGGCAGGCCATTATCGCCCCGATTACCAAAGGCAAACAGGCTCCGAGGAAGGCCAGCGTATTCACCATTCCCTTTCGCCAAAACACATGCGGGATGTCATGATCGGCAATGGTCCAATAGAAGGCCTCATGGAGAATGCCTTGCTTCCAAAGGACAGTCGTCACGAGACCGAGGGCTGCGAAAAATCCTGCCGTGAGTATAGCTGCCTGAATGATCGAATTCGTTCGCGTCAACCTGCGGCTAGCTCGATAGCTCGGGAGGAGTAGATAGATGCCGAGGGGGACTGCTGCTATCGCTGCCGGCTGTTTGAGCAGGAAGGCCGCGCCCAGCAGCGCGCCTGCTGGGAAGAGTTCGGGTCGCAGTCGCGATGAACTGGGGCGGAGCGCGATTGCCCACGCCCAGATGATAGGGAGATTCATTAGCATCTCGCCGTCGAATGTCAGGTTCTTCCACGTCAACCAGTGTTGGAAAACACCGTAGAAAAGCGCGGCAATCAAACCGGTATTGCGATCAAACAACTCGCGGCCGATCACATAGAGGCCCGCCATCGCGCATAGCGTCCACACCAGCGCGACAAAATGGAGCGCCTTCCAATTGAACTCGCCAGCTACTTTGAATATTGCGGCGTATGTCCAGAAGAGAAGTGGCGGCTTGCGCTCTACCGCGTCAATGTAAGGCCGCCCGCCGTCAACGATCTCGTTCGCCACCACCGAATACATTGCTTCGCTGTCAATTGGCTCAGGATGCAAAAGAGACGGAAGGCGAATTGTGACCGTTAGGAGGATAATCCCAAGTACGGCGAAGCGAAATCGGCGCGACCTATGAGTTGGCACACCCATCATTTGGCAGATTAATTTCCGGATGTGGTCCTCTTAAGAGAATCGTAAATGCGCGTAACTTTTTCAAAAACATCATCAACTGTGATTGCTTGCATGCAAAGATTGTTGCGGCAGACCGATTGCCGGTTGTTGTAGGCGTTCACACACGGACTGCACGCGATGCCGGCCCACAGGGCGGTCGCGTTTGGTGATTGCGCGGCAAATAGCGCCGGTGTCTCCGGCCCGAACAAGGTGACGACGCGAATCGGCGTCATCGAGGCAAAATGAGCCGGGCCACTGTCATTCGTCACCAAAATTTTACTGCGGGAGTAAAGCACGAGCACTTGCCGCAGAGTCGTTTTTCCGGCAAGCGGGATGACGCGATCCGAACCGACCTCGATTGCAAGCTGGTTATTGCGAGCGGCTTCCGCCGGCGCACCGGTAAACCCAATAAACAAGTCCGGGTAATGTTCGAGCAGCCGCCGCGCAAGTTGGACGTAATGCACCGGAGGCCAGCGCCTCAATGGTAGTAAATCACTCGCATTTGGATTAAGCAGAATGAGGGGCGCCGAACCCACTGCCGGATTTTCGCGTTGTAGCAATGCATCCACCTCTGCAACGTCGCCTAGCGCCGGATTGAATTTGGCGAAGGATTGAGTCGCGGGCGGCTTGAAGTCGAAGGTCGGCAACATCGCCGGATCTCGTGTAAGCGCTTCAACCATAGCTTCGAACATCTGACTGGTGTGGAGATGCGGATTGTAGAGAAGCCGATGCGTCATCAGGTCGCCGCGGTAAGGGCCATCTCCAAAAAATGTATGAAAGCCCACGCGTGATTTCGCCCCCGTCAAGAACGTGAGCATCGCGGAAAAGCGGGTCAAAAATTCCATGTCGATCACGGCGTCGATGCCGATCTTGCGCGCCCGCAGGACTGCGCGCATGGCGCCGATGGCGAGCGCGAACGGACTTTTTGTCGAGATGGTGATCACATTTTGCTCCGGAATGATCTCCATCACGTCGAGAATGAAGCGATTGTCCTCAAACACGACGAAGTAGACGTTCTCGCGTCCGACCATTCCCGTCGCGCGACGGATTGCAGGATAAGCGAGGACGGTGGATCCCTGCTCCGCGAACTTAACGAAGAGAATGCGCCGAGCCTGGCGTGGTCCTGGCGGTCCCACAGATTCAAAGATTTTTCTGAGAAGAGTTAAAATGAAGCTAAGTGGCGCACCAATCCAGCGATCGATGTGTTGCAAAGTTGAAATGCCTACAGGGAGATCCATTTTTCTGGTCCTCCTAAGATGGTCAATCCTTGCGAAAGCTTTTTAGCTCCGACAAAAGATGGGTTTTTCGCGGGTTTGCGCTAGAAAATAGGAGAATTGCTTTCGCCCCTTTCCGTTCACACGTGATCGCTGGAATGCTCATGCTGTTTGGGCGGAACGGACTCTCAGTGTAGCGAGAATCTCGTTTCGACGCAATAGAGGGCTGCGCCACCCTCTGATGCGTCACCAAACGCTTGGCGAAAAAATTTTGGCGACTCCAAGCACTCGATTGTAGCGTCGGGGAATATGAGCGCGAATGCTGATCTTAAGTTTCGTTAGATCGAGAGTATTTCGATGAAAAACTGAACCAAGGCAGTCTTTCTCATGACCTATAACATTGAAACTGCCCAGGCCTGTGACCGGCTTCGCGAGGAGTCAGTGGGCACGACCGAAGGTGTGCTCGACGTCCCGCCGCTGGCGGTGGATGCACCGGCGCGCGTAGACGAAACCGGAGTGGAGCTAAAACGCGGCGCCTTCTTCAACACCATCGCGATGTTGGCGTCGAATTTCCGCGGCATATTCACGTTTCTCGTTGCGCGGCTGCTCGGGCCCGCAGCACTCGGCATATTCTCGGTGGCCTGGTCGACTACTGATATCATCAGCAAGATCGGGGTTCTTGGTCTCGACAATGCCATTACCACGTTCATCGCGCGCTCGGAAGCTGTCGGCAATAGCGCGCGAAGCCGGGCGCTTTTTCGACTCGCTGTGATGCTGGGGGTTGCGCAGTCCGTTGTCACCGCTGCCATTGTGATTGTGGCGCTGCGTTTTTTTGACAATCGTCTTCAGTTACAGCCACAAATGGTTTCCGCGCTGGCAGTGCTTCTCTGCGCGATGCCCGGCGTGGCTTTGTACCGCATCAGCACCGCGATCTCGCGCGGGATGAAGGTGATGCAGCACGATATCTACTCGCGAGGCATAACCGAGCCGATTGTGACGACACTTGCGTTCCTACTTGCACTCGCGATCGGATTCAAAGACTTCTCACCGGAAGTGGCTGCCATCGTGGGAACGGCAGCATCGGGAATTATCGCTCTCGTGCTTGCCTCAAGGCTGTTTCGAAATATTCCAGCGCGGAATGATGTTGTGTCGCATCGCGGCGAAGCATGGCGCTTGGTCGCGTATGCGGCTCCCATCAGTATTTATCAGTTGATTAATGTGTTCATTGCCAGGCTAGATCTCATCATGCTTGGCTACTTCGTTGGGCGCGCGCCCGGCGTAACGCTTGCGACCGTCGGTGTTTACGGCGCAGTCGTCGACACGGCGAACGGCCTGCGAAAGGTCAATCAGGCTTTCAATCCCATTTTCGCACCGGTCGTTGCTGGAATGACCGCAACCGCCGACCACGAACGCGCCGCAGCGACTTACGCGCGTCTTGCTCAATGGATGCTGTGGATCTTGTTGCCGCTCGTAGCAGTGATGTGGTTCGCCGGCGGCACAATTCTGCTCATTTTCGGTCCGACATTTCGGCAAGGTGGTGTTTGGCTTGGCATCGTCGCCCTTGCCAGTGCAATCAATGCGTTTGTTGCGTTGGGCGAAACGGTCATCATGGTGCAGCGCCCTCGTTTGAATCTTTTGCATTCGTCCATCACATGTGCCGTCGCGGCTGGCGGGCTTCTTTGGTTGATTCCACGGTTCGGCGTAATGGGCGCGGCGTTCGGCATTCTTTTGCCGTATATCGTCCAAGGCATCCTGCGCTACGCGACCCTGCGATGGGTGTTTCACTGGAAAGATTCATGGAGCGATATTCGCCCACCGCTCCTCGCCGCAGCGATCGCGCTTGTTCCCGCTCTTGTCTGCCGCGCGTTACTGGAGGGAATTGTGGGACAAGTCAGCAGCGCTGCAGCTTTTTTGGCGGTCTTCGGTAGTCAGTGGTGGCAGCACCATACCCATTCCAAGCACCAGCGTGCTTAGCGCGGCGCGAAGACGTCCCAAGTGTCGCCGAAAAATGCGATCGTTTCATTATTGTTGTATTGACGCCCCTTGGGAACATCGTGGAGCGATAAGGTCCGGTGCTGCCGAAGCACGGTCCGCATCATGGCCGATGCAGGCACAACATATCTCTTCACACCGCGACGATTGAGACATCCGCTGATCCAAATATCGTCCATGTAAAATGCTCCCCGCGGCGCTCGGGAATAATCCCACAGCGATTCGTCGAAGAATCTCGGTTGAATCAAATAACTGCCGCATCCTGTGATCACCGCGGCGCGGCACGGTTCGCGAAGCTCATTGGCGTGAATCATTTTGGCGTCACGCCAATCCAGACTTCGCGGCATTGCCGCGCCACGAAAGCAAAGGGTCGCCTCGGGTAATTGCTCGCTGTAATACAGATAAGTTTCGAGCGCGTCGCGCGGGTAAAGGCGGTCATCGTCTACCACCATTATCAATGTATTTCCCCGCCCAGCCGCCAGCTCCTCTTGAACGATGGGGATAAATTTTGTCGCCGGTCCCCAATCCTTGCCGCAATGCAGAACACGCAGGCGCGGCCAACGCGAAATATATTTCGGCACTGCATAAGGCCGTTGTTCCCGAATCGAAAATTCCGGAACTCCGAGCACGATCTCATCCGGTGGCCGCGTTTGCCTGAGGAGGCAGCGAATCGTCGGCCCCAGATTGCCGATCCGCTCTGGCACCGTCGAAAGTGAAGCGATGACACGGCGATCGTCTGATTTTCTGCTGCTTGTCAAAGTTTCACGAATGAAGCGGACTTGTCGCCGATGCTTTCTAATAACAGGAAGCAGACGCCTAAGACCCAGCGCGCCCAAGATGACAAGAACAACTGAAATCAGCGGCAACATTTGGACAACATCGACATCTTAAAGTCGGGCGAGTCTTTAACATGACTCGCACAATATTGCGATTGCGAGGGCAGGACATTCTTGCATCGGAGCGATAGTTAAAATAGGAATCAATGTGGTAACAACACGCAATGCGTCGCGCGACGCGAAGCCATTTTCCAAATCGTGAAAAGAGTTTTTCTTACCGGTGCGAGCTCGGGTATTGGTCTGGCCATTGCAAAGTTACTCGTCGCTCAAGGTCACGAAGTGTGGGGAACGTCACGCAATCTGGAACGACTTCCCAAGATGCCGCAATTCCATCCGGTGCGCCTCGACCTAGGCGAGCCGCGTTCTGTTGACGAGGCATTCAACGGCGCACTCACGAAAGCTGGTCATTTCGACGTGCTGATCAATAATGCTGGCAGCGGCCATTTTGGTCCGGCGGAAAATCTTTCCACTGAGACAATCTCAAATCAATTTCAACTGCTCGTGTTCGGGCACATTCAATTAATGCAGCTCGCACTGGCCGCCATGCGCGGCCAAGGACACGGACTGATCATTAATGTCACGTCGCTTGCATCGCGATTGCCAGTTCCCTTTATGGCCGCATACAACGCGGCCAAAGCGGCGATGGCCGCGTTCACCATGTCGATCCAACTCGAACTGCCCGATGATCGCGTGCGCATTGTCGATCTTCAACCGGCCGATATTTGCACAAACTTCAACCACGCCGTGACAAGGGCGAGCGGCTACGACGCGAGTTACGAACGCCGCGTTACCAAGACATGGGACGCGGTCGAGCGGAATCTGAAGAATGCTCCGAAGCCGGAACTGGTTGCGGCGCGCGTCTGCCAACTGATTGCTGCGAGCACACCACCGCCACGGCTAACGGTGGGCGATTTCTTTCAAGGCACAGTAGCGCCATTCATTTTTCGCTTTCTGCCACAAAGGGTGCGCATCTGGGGCCTGAAAAGATATTACGGCCTGTGACAAACACGATCTCGGAGGCAGTAATTTTGATGGCCGGCTCTGGTTCGCGTTTGCGCGGTCCGGATCAAAGGATGTTAAAGCCGTTGATTTCAGTTGCCAGGCGGCCGCTCATTTCCTACACCATCGATGCGCTCGCCCAGGCTGGGATCACGAAGATCAATGCCGTGGTCGGATTTGAAAGCGAGCGCTTGA